>Ga0256405_10000312_pt1 | contig 161577 bp, 141 predicted proteins | sample RumenRJG_02DNA_FD_189096 | JGI IMG/M metagenome (GOLD analysis project Ga0256405, IMG submission 189096) | Bovine rumen microbial communities from Lethbridge, Alberta, Canada - RJG_02 | ecosystem: Host-associated > Mammals > Digestive system > Stomach > Rumen | place: Canada: Alberta...
TCCATCCTAACTTTTCTTTTATTCGTTGCTCATTATAATACTTTATAAATCTTTCTATCTCTGATTTCAATTCGTCAAAGCTATAGTATACAACACCATAGTATATCTCTTGTTTAAGTAGTCCAAAAAAATTTTCCATTACTGAGTTATCAAGACAGTTCCCTTTTCTGGACATACTTTGAAAGATTCGTTCTTCTTTTAATCTGCAAGAGTATGCCTTCATCTGGTAAGCCCAGCCTTGGTCAGAATGAAAGGTTCTTCTATAAGGGCAGTCTGAAGTGATTTCAATAGCCTTGTCCAATGCGTCCATTACATTCTTTGCTGAAGGTTTCTTATCGATGCCGTAACTTAGTATTTCTCCATTACACATATCCATAAATGGATCTAGATACAGCTTATGCATTGTCATATGTCCTTTGGCATCAACTTCATAATACTTAAACTCAGTCGTATCCGTTGTGATTTTTTGATGAGGTATTTGCGTATTAAAGCGTCTGCGAATTCTATTGGGTGCAATGGTACCAATCCTGCCCTTATAGGAACTATATTTCCTACTTTTGCGTGTATAGGATGTCACCTGCAAGCCAAGTTTTTGAACTATTCGCTGAACCTTCTTTTTGTTGATGAGATATCCCTGATTATGAAGCTCTCCATGTATTCTACGATATCCGTAATCCTTATTATTCTTACGGATTTCTTGGATTTTTTCTTCAATTTCTTTGTCTGGATTTTCTCTATCAAATCTTTTTTGCCAATACATGTATGTTGCTTTAGGCATTCCGGTATAAGAGAGAAGGTCTTTTAGTCTGAATTCTCCTCGGAGGCTGTTGATGACGAGCGCCGTTCTCTCATTTTTGCCTCGTCCTCTAAACGCAGCCTCCTCAGTTCTTTTAAAAATGCATTCTCAATTCTTAACTTAAGAAGTTCATCCTCTAATTCTTTTACATATTTTACACTTGTATCAACAGAAGATTCTTCAACAGATTTGTTTTTTGTATCGTTATCTGATTTGCTCAATGTTTTCTTTCGACCTTTCTTTCGTGGTCTCAATGCGTCAGGACCAGCTATGCGAAAGCGATTCACCCAGTTTGTAATCATACTAGGATTATTAATTCCTTCTTGCAGAGCTAATTCTTGATAAGAGATTTCACTTGATAAGTATAACTCTACAACAAAAAGTTTCTTTTCAAAAGAGTATTTTTCTTTTTTTCGAGATCTCTTTAATCCTTCATCTCCGAATTCTTTGTATGCATTTATCCAACACCATAACTGGCTTCGACTAATACTATACTTTCGAGCGAGGGAATCCCCACCAATTCTTCCACTAAGATATTCAGAGACTAATTGTTTTTTAAATTCAAAACTATATTTAGCCATAAAAATACCGACCTCCCAATCGTTAGATTTTTAGGTCTAACTTTTGGGGGTCGGTACAATATCGTACTCATTTTTTATTTAGATTATCCAATTATATCGTTGTCGTTAGAGACGTTCTGTGCTGCCTGCTGAGCCGCTTTCTTAGCTTTTACTGAGATTATAGCAGTAAATACAGCGCAGATTGGTACTGATAAGATTAATCCAGAAATGAATGATCCAACCACGCAAGCAACAAATCCGCCGATTGCGAGACCTTTAAATCCATTCTTTAATCCAAGGATTAGTGGAAGTAGTCCAATAACCGCACCTGAAACGATTGAGCCAACAATTGCTCCAATAGTATAAGCTGTCTGATATGTATTCATATCCATTCCTCCTATCTTTGTGTTCAAAAACTAACATTGTTAGAATATCACATTCTAACGGCTTAAGAAACTTTTTATATAGAATTATATAGATTATATAGTTTTATATAGAATTATATAGTTTTATATAGCATTATATAGGTGAATCCATCATTAACAATTCTATTCATTCTCTGTAATACTCATATCGATTAATATACAATATAACACCTCATGTGGCTTACGCCTCCCTTCGGTGATATACTGAAACTAGCATACAATTGTCATATTGACGGTATAAATTATAGAATATATGTATCTTTTATTACTTAATAACTAATACAAACAGAGGAAAACATGTCTATAAAGAAAAAACTCATCATATTTCTATGTGCAGTCGTTGCGAGTGCCCTAATCGTGGGACTTGGTAGCTGTAAAACACATGATAGGAGCAGCAGAACGCATGAGGATGATGCCGCTAATAAGCAAGTCACGCTCTATCTCGTCCGCCACGCAGAGACGGATGCAAACGTTCGAGGACTTCTAGCGGGAAGCGGGACAGATGTGATGCTCACAGATCATGGAAAAAAACAAGCCATCAAGACCGGCGCCTGCCTAGCGAAGGTAAAATTTGACAGCGTCTATACGAGTGAGCTTACGCGAACGAAAGATACGGCTTCTCTTATAATGAAGGAGAATAAAACTATAAAGAAAAAACTGAAGTTTAAAACCCTCAAAGGTCTAAACGACATAAACTGGGGTGAACTTGAAGGAAAGACTATTGCAGAAGCTTCGAATGCAGACCCGAATTTTAATCTCGACTCATATTTAGGAAATCTCGATGATGATAACTTTAAACCAGACTTTGGCATTGAAAGTAGAGGCCATCTCTGCAAACGTTTTGATCAGGCGTTTGATGAGATAATATCTCAGGCGAAAGACAAAGATAATATTTTAGTTGTAAGTCATTCGTCTATGGCCTGGTGGTTGAATAAAAGTGTTAAAGGAATTCACATTGACTACCTTCCAAATGCAAGTGTAACCAAGGTGGTATATGAGAATGGGCATTTTAAGAAATAAGAACTTTTTTAAATATATATCTGAAGAACTGAAAGAATAGGAGTATAATATCTCTCGGTGGGGTCTGGGAGTTAATATTAGAAATGTAAGCCAGCGCATCGCGCTGGCTTTTGGTTTATACTAGGAAGGATGCACTATGAAAATTGACTTTTCTGTAATTACAATTTATGAGCTGATTGCATTAATCCTTTCAGCAGGGACTATTCTGTTTAATGTATTGAGGTACATGTACATGAAATATATTGTAAAACCTCAAATAGAATATCACAGTGTTGGATCGTTAAGTCTGTATTCGAATCTGAGTGGATCGTATATCAAACTTAACGGTGTTATAGATGTTCTTAATAAAAGTGTTTTTGTCAAGAAGATTAGAGCTAAGGTTATACGTTCAAATGATGATAAATGTATTAATTTGGAATGGTCTACATTTATGTCGCCTGTTAGTCAACGAATAACAGGTTCGTATATGTCATCTCAAGAGGAGGCGCATCCTTTTAGGGTTTGGCCGGGCGCTACAGAATGCGCTTTTATCGAATACGTGGATCCATATAATGCGTCTGCAACTGAAATAGAAACACATATAGAACCGCTGAAGAAGACATTGAATGAATTACTAGAAAGGAGCCTTTCATATAATGAGGCTTATGAAGCCTTTGTTGAAACAACAGAGTATAAAGATGCGAAGCTTTCATTGGAGCGTGAAATGTTTTGGAGAGTTGGTCATTACACAATAGAGTTAGTTATAGAATATGATAATTGTAAAAAAGCTTATCCATTCTCATTTGATGTAACAGAGGGATTATATAAAGATATAAAACATAATATAAACGAGTGCTTGATATCATATTTAAAAGAAGCTTACAGAATGCCATATAACTATAAGACTACAATGGTGAAGATGAGTGGAGAGATTAATAACTTAAAAAATGAGTGGAGATAATGATTATGAGTATGTTAGAAGATATAGCTTATTATTGTGAAATGGATAAACCAGTTGGTGCTTTGTTATTAACTGGAAAATGGGGAAGTGGCAAAACTTTTTTTGTTGAAAAACAGTTAAAAAGTAAATTAGATAAATACACATTTTAATTATGTGTATAAAAATAGGGAACTTGAAAAGTTCCCTATTTCCCAAGAAGATTATCTTACAATCATTGCTCCATAAGCTGGTTCATAGTCTGGATCTAAATCCCAGTATAATGGGTCGCCTTTTTCTACAATATGGAATGTGGCTGGGCAAGGAGCGGCTTTATATTCGTTCTCGTTTTTCATAACGCCACCTTCATAGTTAGGTTTTACGACTGCATTTAATACATCTTTGAAAGATGGGTCTTTTTCGCAGCAAGCTGCGTAAATTCCATCTTCAAAGTTAGATGGATAATCACATCCATACTTGTAGTCGCAGAAATATACAAAATGTTTTGTATTATATTTTTTTTGCCCGTCTAGCGGTTGTCGAGTCTCTACGACTCCTGCATACATGCAGTCTGCCGGATTCGAGAAGTTGTCTAAGATTATCCAATCTTCTAGGGTTGGTAGAAGGACGTATCCTTCTTTTAGAAAAACTTTTTTCATAGTTTTGTCCTTTCTTAAAATGATTGATTGGTTACTTGTTTCGTCCTTCATAGAGGATTTTGAAAGATTAATCATATTTTTGTACCCTTTCATTAAAAATTTTTTAGTTTTTGCTTTTATATATAATTATGGTAAAAGCGTGACAACGATAATCTAAAGATGTGTAGAAAAAATGTGAACTAGTGATTTCACCGTTTTTTGATAATTAGCTTTTTCATAAAATAGCTCCTTTCTAAAATAAATAAAATTGTTATTAGTTATAGGGGTATTAGTACCTCCTTTCATTTTTCTCCCTATATAAATATGTCCTGTTGTTGGCTTTTTTTGGCATTTTTGTCTTAATTTTTTTAAAAAATTTTTCTCTAATAATAATTATGGTAAAAAATCTTCTTTAATGATAATTATGGTAAAAAAATTTCCCTCTACATATAATTATGGTAAATCCGAAAAATTATATTTTTAAACATGGACATACTATAATAAAAGAGAATGCGAAAAGAATCTGATTCAAAACTAGGTGAGAAGTACTTAAAAAAGAAAGGAAGAAGATTAATTTGTTTTGGGATTAATCGTATAAGACATAATATGAATTTAGTTGAATGGTGTAATTGCAATCAAGGTTTTGTTGAAGCAATCATGTGTTTATCATCTATTATTATAGGAGTAGTTGCTGTAGTCGTAAGTTTAAAAACTGCATTTTTGCCATATAAAAAGGAAGTATTGTTTAATCCGTTTTTTTATAGAGATGAAAGTGGAAAAATAGGGTGTATTATTCATGTCGCAAATGTTGGAAATAGGATAGTTGTTATAGATGTTATTGATTTAAAATGTCACAATATGATATTAGGAACGGTATATGGTAATGATAAATGTGGTTACGTAGCAATAGAGCCTTCTCAAATTAGAGAGTATAAAGGCTGTTTAGATATTAGTGAGGATGAATGGTGTGGGGATAAAACAAAAGTTTTAATTGAAGCTGTAGATATAGAAGGAAAAAAATATTCTACATATGTAGATAGAGCGTTTGGATGATTAATACAAGGAGGCTTATAAAACATTTGATTCTCTGTTCGATTTTACTGAATCCGGATTATATGTATTATAAGTTGCTTTATCAAGCAGTTTTGAGATGCAGTCAAAAGTTGCGTGTATTTAAGCAACTTTTGACTGTAATGTTATATGCTAATTCGTGAATTTAAGTTGCATTTCGTCGATATATGGAATGAGTTTTTGAATTTCGATATTTATTTTTTTAAAAACAATTTCCTCTTTTATAATGTTATTTTCGTTTAGTGCTTGAGTGTATTCTTTCTCTAAGCATACCAGAGGTCTTAAAGCATCGATGTATCTTCCGTAACCGTAGGACATTGAAAAGTTCTCTTCATATTTGAGAAAAGTAGAATATGCGTTATTAGCTATTTTAAAAATATCCAATTTGTTAATAAGACGTTGATTGTGCATGTTTGATAAGGCTAAAGCGTATTTCTCTAGTCTAGGAATAGAAGTGTTTATGTTTTTATAATACGCGTCTATTTGTAATATTGTTTCTTTGTCTATATTGAACGAGTCTTTTTGTGCTTTGTTTTTGTCTAAGAAACTCTCTCTAGATTTATATTCAGTAGTAAATAGATTTAATTCCTTTAATCTTGATAATTTATTAATAATATTGTTTATAGATCTCTTTTTAGATCTTTGAGATCTAATTAAGTTGATTCCTTTTATAAATTCAATTAATGAAAATAGAAAAGCACCTCCAGCAAAAAATATATTTGAATAGTCAATATAGTTTTTCATATGCAAGCCTCCATGATTCAAGTGATTTCTTAAAAAACGAGTATTATTATATCAGAGAAGTTTTATTATTTCATAGAAGAAATATTATGTATATAGAATCTACTAAATATGTTACATGCATTATATGTATTAGATGAAAAGTAGTATAATAATTTCAGGAAGTTTAAAGAATTTGAACCAGCAGATATGCTGGTTTTTAGTTTGAGGTAATTAGATTTAATAAGGGGGAAGCATGTTATTTACGATGTTTCAAATGATTATTTCTGATGAAGATAAGGCTAGTTTAGGTAAAAGTTTAAAAACGGAAGAATCATCAGTGTATGAAAATAAAGGCGGAAACTATGTATATAATGTAAGAATAGAGTTGCTGGATAAATATGTCTGGCTTTATTTTGAGTATGATAATCGGAGATTGTATGGAGAAAATGTTTTAGATACAGATAAAGGCGTTATGCATAAAAATAGACGTCCAAAGAAAAATGTTGAATTAAAACAGCAGTTGTTTGTGGTTATTGATATAGAACAAGAACGTATTTATTCGAGTGACTCTCAAAAAAAGACATTAATAAAAAATTATTTATTAGACGTTACAAATGTGAAAATTGATATTAAAAGAGTATATAGTTCACTAGATGATTTTGAGATGAATGTAAAGATGCTTAAGAAGGTTAAGCTTACAATGTTGAACAATATGACAAATAATTTAGATCCACAATCGATATTTGTGCGCGAAACAAATAAGTTTGGGTTGGATTTACCTAAAAGACTTTGTTTACAAGCGGAATATGATGGTGTGATGGTGAATAAGGTTAGAAAAGTAGTGGAAAATCTTCGAAGAAAAAAAGATCAAGGTTATTATAATGATGTTGTATTAATAGGAACGGATGAAGAGGGTTTTGAAAGCATATTTGATTTTAATCATTTGACTAAGAATATTCAAATTGACGTGCATAAAAATGAAGACGATAGATTTGATGAATTAGAAGTAAAAAAAGAAATAATTAGAAAGTTGGATGGTTATGTATAAGAGGGATAAAATAATTTTGGTTTTTGTAATGATCGCTGTTGGGGGATTAGCGTATTTTTTTAAACTTGATTATAAATTTTTATCAATGGGAGCGCTTACAGTTGTAGCTGTTTTTATGGTTGTATATACTACCTCGTTTTCGGGTTTGGTGGGAACAAATCTTGCAAAAAAAATGAAAGAAACTCAAGATAAAACTATGAAAGATAAAACAGAACTTGGAGTGTTGAGAGCTTATTATAATTATTCTTTTGTTTTTGTTATAATAACTATAGTTTTGTCGTGTATATGCGAAGTGTTAAACGAGTATATTGATGATATTAGCAAAGAAATGTGGTATGTGATATTTTCTGCAGTTTCATATGCGTTTTTTTTAGGTAATATTTGTCTTGCAGTAATAGTGAATCGTTTTATGATGAATAGGCAGTTGTGGGATGCATAGTTGTTAATATGCTTTTGGACTAAATCAGGCAGCCATGTCAGCCTAAAATAAGTCCAACTTCGAATAGAGATAGTAATTGTAGGAAACCTGATTATTTTTTTGTCTGGTCCTTTCCAAGTCGAAAAATATTTTAAGGACAAATTGGTGCACATTTAACCACCCAAATGTCCGAAGTTCACGAGATTGAGCGGATTTCAGACATTTGAGAGCAAAAATATGGACATTTTGGTGCACGAATAAGTATGTATATAAAGGCATTACACCCAAATGTCCGTAATTAATTTCTGATCAGTATGAGATTACGACTATCATATTACTTCGTATTCTATATCTTGGACTTGTCCTTGGGGACAAGTCCTTATTTTTATCTATAAAAAAGTCATATGCGAATCGCCAGAAAAGAATCGACTTTAGAATATCTACACTTTCTATACGGTTATCCAGATAAACTAGAAAGTGATCCATTGAATTAAGTCGATGCAAAAATATCTTAAAACACAATTGATCTGAAATAGTTCCGATTAAAGAATCTTACTAAAGGCTCTTTTAAACCTGCATCCCACTCCATATACTTCAGTCACATATCTTTCTCGGACATTTTAGTGCACTAAATTGTCTCAATATCACACGGAATGTGGAAGTGCAGAAATTTGAGTGTAAACTTGATGACAAAATAGAACTCCCAAATGTCCAGATTTGATGTATGAGCTCTAATTTGTCCGTAAAAAATTCGTATGAAAAAACATCACGCAGAAGCTTACATAATAACGTAGAATTTTGACATATCCCACATTTGGAAGTAAAATTAATCAGATACAATCATAGGCGAGGGCAAGAGATTGTCTTCGCTTTATTTTTCTGAATGATTTTAAAGTGAACTTATTAAGTATTATATGATATTTGAGAAAGAGGTTACGAGTGAAAGTTGTATTGATGGCTGGTGGAAGAGGAACTAGAATTTCTGAACTTTTTCCTGATATTCCAAAACCATTGATTCCAATAGAAGGAATTCCTGTTCTTGAAAGAGAAATTGTCTCACTCCGAGATCAAGGGTTTAATGAATTCATACTTACTGTCGGATATAAGGCGGAAAAGATACAGAGTTATTTCGGAGATGGACAGAAGTGGAATGTAAAGATAAGGTATTTTGTTGAAAAAAGTCCACTTGGAAATGCAGGTGCTTTATTTATGTTGGATTTAAAGGAGGATTTCCTTCTTTTGAATGCAGACGCTGTGTTTGATGTGGATTTTAATAGAATGGTTGAGTATCATCGTGAACATGGTGGTTTAGTAACACTTTTAACTCATCCTAATTCTCATCCGTATGATAGTGGTTTGATAATAGCTGATGCTGAAGGTCGAGTAAAGTCTTGGTTAGCAAAAGAAGATGAACGACCTGAGTATTATAAGAATAGAGTTAATGCTGGTCTTCATATTCTTTCTCCAAAAGTTTTAGAACTAAGTGGAATAAATAAAGAAGATATAGGAAGAGTAGTTGACGGAAAAAAATTTAAAGTAGATTTAGATCGACAAATTCTAAAGCCTTTGTGTGGTTCGGGTGAGGTATATTGTTATGACTCTCCTGAATATGTAAAGGATATGGGAACACCAGAACGGTACTATTCGGTATGTAAAGATTATAAAAATGGAATTGCTAATTCAAAAAATTTAAAAAACAAACAGAAAGCGATATTCTTAGATAGAGATGGTACTTTAAATAAATATGTAGGATTCTTACGTAATATTGATGAATTTGAATTAACAGATGATGCAGCAAACGCAGTAAGGCTTATTAATGAAAGCGGATATTTAGCGATTGTAGTAACGAACCAACCTGTTGTAGCTAGAGGTGAAGTTTCTATAGATGAATTAAATGAGATTCATATGAAATTAGAAACGCTATTGGGACAAAAGGGCGCGTATATAGATGCTTTATACTATTGCCCACATCACCCACATAAAGGCTATGAGGGTGAAATTCCTGAATTAAAAATTGAATGTGAATGTAGAAAACCGAAACCAGGAATGCTACTTAAAGCAGCAGAAGATTATAATGTTGATCTGTCAAAATCCTATATGATCGGTGATTCTGATAATGATTATGAAGCTGGAGTGGCAGCTGGATGTACTAGTATAAAAATAAAGGAAGGCGGCTTGTTGAAAGCTGTAGAGGAAATTTTAAATGATAATAACTAAAACACCATTTAGAATGTCTTTTTTTGGTGGCGGAACAGATATGGAGGATTATTTTAGGGAGAATGAAGGCGCTGTGCTTTCAACGACATTTGATAAATATTGTTATGTAAATGTTCGTCACTTGCCTAGATTTTTTGATTATTCTACAGAACTAGCTTATTCAAAAACAGAACGAGTTACTGATGTTAATGATATTCAGCATCCTGCAATTAGAGAAGCTATGAAGATGTTAGATATGAGAGAGATTAGATTAACATACGAAGCTGATCTTCCCGCTAGATCTGGCTTAGGTACGAGTTCTTCCTTTGCAGTTGGAATGCTTAATGCCTTTTATGCTTTAAAAGGAAAATATGCAGATAAAAAGAAGCTTGCTGATGAAGCTATATATTTGGAACGAGTATTGTGCAATGAAGCTGGTGGATGGCAGGATCAGATTGCAGCGTCATATGGTGGATTTAATAGAATTAATTTTAATGCTGATGGATATGAGGTTTATCCGGTTATTATCTCTCCAGAAAGAAAAAGACAGCTTAATAATAATTTGATGATGTTTTTTACAGGATTTACACGTTTTTCGTCTGAAATGCAGAAGAAAAATAATGTAAGTGGAACAGAAGAAAAAAGAAAACGACTTAAGCAAATGTATGAGTTAGTTGATGAAGCTGAAGCTGTGCTGACAGACAAAAACAGGGATTTAGATGACTTTGGTCGTTTGCTTGATAAAACGTGGAGACTAAAAAAAGGTACAGGAGGAGCTATTAGCACCGGTAGTATAGATGAACTCTATGAAAAAGGCATTAAGGCTGGAGCATTAGGTGGAAAACTATTAGGTGCTGGTGGTGGAGGCTTCTTAGTATTCTATGTTCAGCCAGAAAAACAGGATGCTGTTAGAAATGTAATGAAAGATTTGATGTATATACCATTTAAATTTGAAGATGGAGGAACTCGAGTTATTCATTATAGTCCGGAAGAATTTGAATTAGATGGAGAGTAGTATGAACCCTTTAAAACAAGTAGATGTTTTGATTGAAAGATATCCAGAATTAAGTGATCAGAAAGAAAATATTATTGCTGCTTATAATGTTATAGAAGAGTGTTATAAGAATGGCGGTAAATTATTGATTGCTGGAAATGGTGGATCAGCAGCTGATTCAGAGCATATAGTTGGAGAACTTATGAAGGGGTTTGAAAAGCCTAGGAGAATAAGTGATGAGTTTAGAGTTAGCTTGAAAAATGTTAATCCAGAAATGGGTGAAGTATTAGGCGATAATTTGCAAGGTGGATTGCCTGCAATTGCTTTGGATGGACATCTCGCACTCTCCACAGCATATATGAATGATTGTGAACCATTATTATGTTTTGCTCAGCAGGTAAATGGTTTTGGAAAAAAGGAAGATGTTTTTTGGGGAATTTCAACATCTGGAAATTCAAAAAACATTTTATATGCTGCTACTGTAGCTAAAGCAAAAGGTATGAAAGTTATTGGTTTAACCGGATCAAAAGATTCGAAATTATCTGAGATGGCAGATGTGACGATACGTTCTTCTCAATCTAGAACATACATGATACAGGAGCATCATTTACCGATATATCATTGTTTGTGCTTAATGTTAGAAGAAAGATTCTTTGGAGAATAATTAATGGTAAAGCAACCGTTACTAAATACATATGTAAATAATGTGAATATGGAAGAAACGCTTAAGGCAATTGACGAAATGATTTCTTCAAATAATAAGAGTTATGTTGTAGCTATTAATGTTGATGTAGTTATGAAAATAGAGAATGATCCATATTTGAAAGAAATAACGGACAATGCAGATATGGTATTAGTTGACGGAAAACCTCTAGTGTGGATTTCAAAATGGCATAAAAGACCAGTCAAAGAAAAAATTTCTGGATCAGATTTAGTTCCACTTTTGTGTGAAAGAGCTGCAAAAAAGAATCATTCTATTTTTATTATAGGTGGAAAAGATGGAATAGCGGACAGGGCAAAAGAAAATCTTCAAAGAAAATATTCTAATATAAATATTGTTGGTACATATGCGCCGCCGTTTGGATTTGAAAAAGATGAGATAGAACTAGAGCGTATTAATAATATGATATCTGAAGTACATCCAGATATTCTTATCGCCTGTTTTGGATGTCCTAAGCAGGAAAAATGGATTTATGAAAACTATCAAAAATATGATGCTAAGGTTTCAGTTTGTGCGGGAGCTACTGTAGATTTTCTTGCAGGAAACGTAAAACGTGCTCCTAAATGGATGAGTAATCATGGTTTAGAGTGGTTTTATAGATTTTTGCAAGAACCAAAAAGAATGTTTAAAAGATATTTTGTGGATGATTTTAGAATAATTGAATTGATTATAAAGTATTATAAAGTGAGTGAGAAATAGATGTTTGGAAATATTATTATCAAGTTGTATTTGCAAAAGATGTATACATTCTTGCTTACAATGCATCTATGAAAAAATTTATAAGAAAAACGAAGGTGGCTAGTGTTGTCATCGGAAATATGTTTTTATTGGAGCTAAAAGCATTGTGTTGCCTGGATGTAAAATTGGTGATGACGTAGTAATAGCTGCGAACAGTGCAGTTGTGTGTGATATCCCTAATGAAGAAGTGTGGGGGGACCTGCAAAAAGAATTGCATCGACGAGTGATTTTGGGGATAAACAAAAAACAAGAATGATAAATCAAGGAAAGTATAGATATATAAATTAAATATGAAAACAAATATATATGTTTTAATGGTTGGAGTTGATAAGAATAGAAAGGGCGGAATGTGGAGTGTTGCTGAAAATTATATATTAAGTAACACATATAATGAGCGTGTAAACTTGACCTATATAGCTACTTCGACAGGCGGAACGATAATAAGGCGAGTTTTTAAAATGCTTAAAGGTATAATACAAGTATATTATACCCTTAAAACAAAAAAAGTTGATGTTGTACATATTCATATGGCAGAGAAGGGGAGCGTATATAGAAAAGGAATTGTTATTAGAATGGCTAGGAGAGCAGGCAAAAAAGTAGTTGTTCAAATGCATGCAGGCCCAATTATGAGTTGGTATAAATCTTTAGATGTAAAACATCAGAGAAGAGTAAAGAAAATATTTGATAACTGTGATTTAATGTTAGTTCTTGGTGAATATTGGAGAAATGAGATTAAGCAGCTTATTTCAGATAGCAAGATAAGAGTTCTATATAATGGCGTTGTTATACAAAAAAGTAATGAGTATAGTTTAAATAATAAAAACATTCTGTTTTTAGGAATGGTTACAAGGAGAAAAGGTGCGTTTGATTTGATTGATGCTATCAAAAAAATTGATACAGAAATTGATTCGGATATTAGAGTTGTTTTTGGCGGGATTGATGGAAATAATGAACTTGAAAAATACTCTGAAAAGCTAGGTCTTTCAAGTCGAATTATATTTAAAGGTTGGATAGGAGAAGAAGAAAAGAGACAATGCTATAAAAATGCTATGATTTGTGCATTGCCATCCTATTTTGAGGGACTTTCTATGACAATTATAGAAGCGATGTCATATGGTGTTCCTGTTGTTACAACTAATATTTCTACCATGCGTGAAATAGTAGGAGACGATTATAATTTAATAAATCCTGGAGATGTTGATTCGCTGGCGGATTCTTTATTATACTTGATAAAAAATGAGTCAAATAGACAAGCAATTAGTTCGTACTTATACGATAGAGCAAATAAAAATTTTGGATTAGAGCATAATATAGAAAAGACTATAGAATATTATAAAGAGGTAATATCAATTTAAATGAAAAAGTATTTATTAATAACTCCATTGTGCCCGTATCCTCCTTATAAAAATGGAGGAGTTCATACTATATATAATATGCTAAAGAATAAAACAGAAGAAGTGTCAATTGATTTAGTTTATTATATGGAAAAAGATGATTCTGCGGAAAGAGCTGTTTTAGAATTTGTTGAATCAATTAGATTTATAAGTCTTGAAATAAAGAAATCTATTATTCAAAGATTAAGGTGTTTATTAAATCGGATTCCTGATCAGCTTTCACATATCGATTATAAGGCATTTAATAGTAATATAGATGTGTCTTTATATGATGCAGTTATATTAGATCAAATTGTATCGTTACCTTTTTTAGATTTTTTAAATGAAGATATACCAGTATTTTGTTTAATGCATGATAATGTTTCTATGCTTTATATGCGTATGTTAAAGCGTGAAAAAAGAAATTTAAAAAAATATTATGATAAAAAACAAATATCATTCATTCTTGATTTAGAAAACAAATACTTTGATAGACTAAAAAAAGTAATATATGTTTCTAAGATAGATTCAGAAATGGCAAAAAAACAACATCCTAACAGTAAAACTATATTTGATAATGTTAAGCTAGGAGTAGATATTCCGGATAAAAAGAGATATGGTGCAAGATTAAATGATTCTATAGTTTTTTCCGGGGTAATGGACTATGGCCCAAATGAAGACGCCGCATTATATTTTGCAGGTTTACCATTGAAAAAAATAAGAAGTATTTTCCCAGATATTAAATTTGTAATTGCGGGGAAAAATCCTACAGAGAAAATCCAGCAGATAAAAAGTGATTGTGTTAAACTGACGGGTTATGTTGAAGATATGGTTAAGACAATTACAGAATCGGGAATATATGTTTCGCCTTTGAGATATGGAAGTGGAATGAAGAATAAGGTTTTGGAGGCAATGGCTGCAGAAATGCCGGTGTTTGCAACGGAGGTAAGTCGAGAAGGTATTGATGGACTTGTAGATGGATATAATTGTTTTTTTATTGATGAGAATAATGTTGCTGAAGTGATTATAGAAGGCTTAAAAAATAAAGAAAAGTTATTGTTTGTTGCAAAAAACGGAAGGGAGTTCGTTGAAAGGAACCATTCATGGAAACATTTTTTTGATGTCTTTTCAATTTGATTTTTAGATATGAATATTCTTTTTACATCTGATTTATCAGGTATGGGAGGAGGCGAAACAAGCCTTCTAAATATATGCAGTGTTCTAAAGGAAACAAATAATATTTTTGCTTTGTGCGCACAAAGGGGAACTCTTGTTGATTTATTAGAACAAATGGGAATAAAAACATTTGTATTCGATTATCGAAACAAAAAACGATTACCCTTAACATTGCTGAAAATTCGCAGGATTGTTAAAGAAAATAAAATAGAATGTATTCATAATAACGATCCGCTTACATCTGTTATTACATGGTTTTCTGTATTTGGATTGAGGAGAGATAATTATTGGACATGTCATGGACAATGGTATGATTTTGGAGTTATAAAGAAATACTTAATCAAGAAGGCAAATAAGCATATTTTTTGTGTTTCTACTAAAGTGAAGGAAAACTTGTCTAGAATGGGAATGCTTCAAACAAGTGTTACTTATTTAGGAATCCCATTAGAGAAATATTCGAATAGTATTGCATTGAATAGTTTTAGGAAAGCAAATGGATTTGACTATAATGAGATTATTATAGGTGCAATAGGCCGTTTTCAACCTATAAAAGGACAACTAAAACTGATTAAAGCTTTTGAAAAAGTAAACAAAAAGATAGAAAGGACTCGATTAGTTTTAGTTGGAGGTTGTATATATAATAACGCCGAAGAACGGGCGTATTATAATAAGTGCTTAGATTTTGTTAGTGAGAATAATTTAAGTGAAAAAGTGATTTTTTTAGGAGAAAGAAAGAATATTCCTGAAATCCTAAAATCATTTGATGTGTTGGTAATTCCATCGGATAACGAATCATTTGGAATGGTAGCAATTGAGGCAATGGCGGCAGGAATTCCAGTTTTATCAACGCCGAATGATGGTGTGAGTGAAATATTGGAATATAAACCTGAATTAATTGCTAAAACAAATGATGTTGATGGATTATATGATTTGATGATAAAGTTCTTTGATAAAAAAACTGATATGGAATCAATAAGATCCTTTTTGGAAAGACGTTCAAAAAGATTTGATATAGAAGAAATAGTATTAAAGTATATGAATGTATTTAAGAACAAAGCTTAGTATGATAAGTATATGATGATCGATAGATAACTATTGGATTTTTTACAGGAGAATGTACTAGTAGTCGATATAATACTTAGATTTCTAGTTATAATAATATGAATAGGATAACTTTTACTTTAAATAAAGCAAATATTGAGAGCGCGTTTTTGTTTTGGGGCCTTATTTTTACTTTAAAACCTGGTTATATTTATGAGAATATTGTGTTAAATAATATTTTTCGAGTTGGTGTAGTAATGTCATTGATTATTGCACTTTTTCTTTCTGTAAAATACTGGAAAATAATTTATGATAAGGAAATAGTATTTTTGTTAATGATAAAAGGGATTACTATCATCTTTACTATTTTTAATAAGGGGGATTTGAGGGAATTAATATATTCTACGGTTACTTTGTGGTTAGAGTGTGTGCTTCTTGTTTACTGTTTAAAAAAGAAGAAAGACGGATTAATTATTTTGAACGGCGTATATGCTGTGATTGTATATATTAATTTCTTTTGTATGCTCATTTTTCCTAAGGGGTTATATAATTTTGGGGGAGAAAGAGTATATACATTTGTTGGACATGCTAATTCCGTAATTATGTTCACATTCCCCTTAATGGTTATTTCATTACTTTGTATTGAAAGAGGCGTGTATAAAAACTTGTCAAAAATGAATCTCTTGGTTGTTTTATTATCAACATTTTTAATTGGATCTGCGACAGGACTTGTTGTATATTCTGTTTTTTTGATATGTGTAGTAGGTCTTAGGTTTAAAAATAGTGTATATTCACATTTGCTTTTTAAGTTTTATTTATTAGTTCTTGTTGTTATAGTTGGAATTGTTTTCTTTAAAATTCAACATTATTTTGGCTTTTTAATAAAAAGTATATTACAAAGAAAAGCTGATTTTACAGGACGAGAATATTATTGGAAACTTACCATTGATGCAATAATGAAAAAACCATTAGGTCATGGTTATGTGGAGGGCGTTCACAGAGTTGGGGGGTTGGGTTCGCACAATTATCTTTTAGAAGCACTGTATGAGGGTGGGGTTTTTATGCTTGCATTATATACTCAGTGGGTTTATATGGTTTCTAAAAAAATAAATGTTATGAGAAATAATAACATGGGGAAATTTGTTTTAGCAGCTATGATTTCATTAATACTAATTGGAATCACAGAATCAGTAATTGTTGATTCGAATTGGTTTGTCGTTTTTGTGATTGCATTATGTTTAAAGAGTTCTAGGATAAGAAATGAATAAGAAAAGAATTTTGATATATGGATGGTTTGGAGAAAGAAATATAGGTGATGAGTTAATACTTGATGCTAGTATCAACCTAATAAAAAGAAACATTCCGAACGCTGAAATAAATGTTATGGGAACAAAACCTAATATTTGTAAAGCGACTCATAAAGGTGTAAATAGGTTTTCTACATACATCGATAAAAGGCCCAAAGAAATATTACGTACATTTAAGTATGGTTTTACTAATGTAGTGAAAAATATTTTATTCAATGATGTTTTAGTAATTGCTTCTGGAGGGGCGTTATCTGATTGGCATAATGAATCAACAGTAACATTGTTTTCATTAATTGATATTTTTTCTTTTTTTAAAAAACCAATATATATGTTAGATGTTGGAGCTGGACCAATTACAAGAGAAGATTCTTATATAAAGTTTAGAAAAAAGCTTTCAAAAGTGGAGTTGATAACGGTTCGTGATAATAGTTCCTATAAAGAATTGAAAAAAATAGGACTGAATAATGTTGTATTATCTAGAGATGTTGTTTATTCGTATTGGGAATCTATTCGACAAATGGTTCAAAATATAGATACGGAACAAGGGTCAGTAGGACTTGTTATAGCGTCGGTATGTTATGAGACAGAGGATGTTTATGTGGAGTATAAAAGGCAGATAAATGAGTTAATGAAAAAGCTTGTAGAAAAAGGGAAAAAAGTTTATTTAATACCTTTTTTATATGAAGAAGACAAGGTTTTGTTTAGTCAATTAAATATACCTAATGAAGTTGAGATACTGTATGATAAAGACGATTTGTTTTCAGCTATAAAATATATTGCGAAAGTAGATGTTGTGATAAGTGTAAGATATCATGCGCTGGTTTTAGGAGCAATTTTAAAGAAGAGAATTATTCCGTTTGTTCATCATTCGAAAAATGGTGATTTTGCAGATGATTTTGACTTGTTAAAGTATGCGGAATATATTGGAGATGGTAAAAACTGGAGAAGGTCTCAAATATCAGCAAATAAAATTGTGACTGATATAGATAAAATGCTTCATGATTATGAATACTTTGAAAATATCGATGATAAATTGAATAAAAAAATAAATCTAAGTGTACCAGAAAAGAAAATGATAAATAATATCCTTTTAAAGAAGTAAGAGTGTATAAGAAAGCGTAGTTTTATGTATTGTTTGTTATGGCAGCAGAATAAAAAACATGTTAGGAATAATACTTATTTAAATGAAAAGATAGAACGTATTGTTCCAACAATTTGGGAAGAACATTGTTTGGAATGCTCTCCTCCAGAATGCTATAAATCATGCGAAAAATTTCTAAAAAGAGAAGATGGGGCATGTATACGAGTCAATAATGGAATCTCAGTGGATGAAACCATCAGTGGGACGTATGGATATGCAGCTAAAATATCTTTCAGAGAATGGGCAAAAATAGAGATACTCTATAGAGAAAAAACAGTTTCTATTAAAGAAAACTATAGAATAGAAAAAATCATTCAGTTTTTGGATAAAGTATTTAAAGCGTCAAATCATTTATTTGCTTTATCGAAAGATAGGTGGGGAGTTTTTCATAAATGGGAGTTGTTTAGACAAAAGTTTATGACCTATTTAACTCGAAATGGTAAGGAAGATGCTAACGCGGTTGTAATTGATGTGGTAAGTGAAAAAGCTGAAACATTAATGATGGAGATTAAAACACAAGATGCTGTTGTGTTTAGAAAAGCGTTAGATATAAAGCCAGGAGAAAATAGTTTTATTGAATATATTAATACTCGTGAATTAAATAGAATACCTCAGAGAAAGTATATTTATCTTTATCCTGCAGAATATAATAAAGAACATAGTTTTAGCTTTAAAACTCTTGAATTAGCTAAAGTTAAAAAAGAAAAAACTGTTAAATGTGTTGTATGGGATTTAGATAATACTTTATGGGATGGGGTATTTGTAGATGATGGTTATAATGTAGCGGTTCGTGAAAAAGTAATTAAGATAATAGAAGATTTTGAAAGAAAAGGCATTGTAAATTGTATTTGTAGTAAGAATGATTATGAAGACATAAATGCTTTTTTGATGAAAAGAGAATTAGATAAATATTTTATAATAAAAAAGATTAATTGGAATCCTAAGAGCGAAAATATTAAAGATATAGTTAAGAGGCTTAATATTGGAATAGATACTGTAGCCTTTTTTGATGATTCTGAATATGAAAGAAATGAAGTGAGTCAAAATGCAGTTGGAGTAAGGTGCTATGATATTGCAGAATTAGATGACGTGATAAAGAGGGAGAGCTTTAATCCTCCGGTATCTAAGGATAGCAGTAAAAGAAAAGAGCAATATATTGAAAATTTGAAAAGATATGATGAGATTGAAAAAAATGGTGGAGATATAGTTTCTTTTCTGAAAAATGCTGAGATGGAGCTGGAAATTAAGCCTGGATGTCTTGAAAATGTAGATCGATATTATGAGATAATTCAGAGAACTAATCAGTTGAATGTTTCCGTAAGGAGACTTACGCGTGAAGAAATAATAATGTTTGTTGAAAGTAATCAGTATGATTTTTGGCAGATTAGATTGAAAGATAAGTATGGTGATTATGGAATTGTGGGTATAGCAAATATTAATAAGGAAAAACAAATTGTTGAAGATTTGTTGTTCTCTTGTAGAGCTGCAATGAAGATGGTTGAAGAAAATTTTGCAGTGTGGATGCTTAAACAATATACAGATTCTAATAAATCATTAAAGATTAATTATATGATTACTGATAGAAATAAACCTTTAATTGAAAAAATTGAAAGCATTGGGTTTAAGTCAAATGGTTCGTTCCTTGAAGCAAATAGTAAACTATTGAGAGATATTGAGTTGCCGTTTGAAATTAATATTATTGAGGATGTTAAATGATAAGTGAATTTAATTTAACAGAGAAGGAAAAAGTATTAATAATTGCTCCACATCCAGATGATGAAACATTTGGGTGTGGGGGATTGATGCTTAGATATCCTAATCAATGTGATGTGTTATTGGTGACTGATGGGAGAAAGGGACATGTGGGGGATTATTGTGGCAGAGAAGATGAGTTAGTAAAAGTAAGAGAAAATGAATTTCTTAAAATTATTAATATGGTAGGAATTCATGGATTTTATAAGCTGGATGTGCCAGATGGAGAAAGCTCAAATTATCGCGATAGAATTAATAGTTTCAATTTTGAAGAGTATGACTATGTTTTCTTTCCGAATAGATATGATGAGAATAAGGATCACGCGATTTGGTATAGAACATTAAAAAGATTAAAGCGTAAGTTTCATTATAAATATATTATGATGGAATATGAGGTGGGAACTTTATTACATTACACTCCGGTTTATTCTTTTCTGACCGAAGATATTTTAAATAAGAAAAAATGTATGATTGAGGAATATAAGTCTCAATTAGAAGATATTAATTATTTGAGGTCGGTAATAGCGTTAAATATTTTTCGAGGAGAATATGCTGGCGTGGATTATGCAGAAGCATATTGCCCATCGGAGTATGTAACTCTATTTAGGCGAGTATACTCAAATCTTCCGCTTCGTTATAAAGAAAGAATAAGAGGTTTTTTGCATAGAAATGAAAATAAATCTATTTAAAGTGTTTAGTGTAGTTATGTTTCTAGCACTTTTGAGTAAAGGGACTGGATTTATAAGGGAGACGTTGGTAGCGGCTAGATATGGTGCTGGGTTTATTTCTGATTTATATGTGTTTGAAGATGGATTAGTAAATGCAATTTATACAGTTTTTGCTGGAGTTATAAGTACAACGTTTGTTCCTAAATATTTATCTTTAAACAAAGAACGTAGAAATAAGTATACAAGTAATTTCTTCAATATAATACTTTGGATTTTGATTATAGTAGCGATATTTTTGGCGATATTTGCACCAATTCTTTTACGAGGCTTGGTTCCTGGCTTTTATTCTAAATATTCAAGTGATTATTTATATCAAGTTGAGATGATTACTAGAATAAATTGTATATCTCTATTGTTGTTATTTGTTGAAAATTTTTACATATGTTTATTGCAGGCAAATAGCTATTTTATCTTTTCTGCAATTCAGGGATTGGTTCTTAATGTTTCACTGATAGTATATTTGTTTTTCTTTTATGATTTTGGTGTTTGGGGAATTACGTTTACTAAGATTGGTGTTCATATATTTAATATAGCTTTATTATTATTTTTCATTAATTATAAAAGATTATATAAATATAGCTTTTATTTAAGTTATAAGGATGAATATATAAAAGAAACATTTAAATTAGCGATGCCAGTTTTTATTGTAAATATGGTTTCTCAGTTGAACTATATTGTGGATAGGGCGATGGCTTCTAGTTTGGATAGTGGAAGTATGGCGATATTAGGTTATGCTAATGTTTTATCTTCTTTGTTGTATTCGGTTATTGCAGTTTCGTTAAATAATATTGCATATACAGATATGGCTGAAAAGCAAAAAGACAAAGCTGCGTTAGAAGAGATGTTCCGTAAGTATTTTAGAATATTAATAAATATTCTAATCCCATGTTGTATAGTTATGGTTGTACAAGCGGATCAGTTATGTAGAGTGGTATATGGTAGAGGGGGGATAAATGAAAATAATCTTAAGACTATGACGTTGGTGTTAATAATATATATTCCAAGTAGTTATGCTATAGGCTTAAGAGATATGTATAATAGGCTTCTGTTTATTTATAAAAAAACAAAAGTTACGTCAGTTATTAATATGACGGGTTTAATTTTAAATATAGTATTAAATGTGTGTTTGTCTAAAATACTAGGAATATATGGACTGGCAATTGCTACGACGGTGGTTGCAATAGGAACGTTGTTATTAACGCGTTTTAATACGCGTGAGTATTTTAAGGATAAAGGATTATATTCGCTATCAGATTTAATTAAAATGATTTTGTGTATTGGTTCAAGTATTCTAATATCAAAATTTTGGGAAACAGATTCGCTATTATCAAGGTGTATAGTTATCGCTATATCTGGAATTATTGCGTTGATTATATATAATTTCGCTTATTTACGGGAAAAGGTGATGGGTTAATATGCTATATTATTTTTATATTAAAATAAAGCAAAGACAATTAAAGAAGAAGATACTAAGGGGAAGGAAGCATATTCAGATAGAGAGTAAATTTGAGTGTACTAAACCTGATAATATATTTATTGAGGATTATACATATATAGGACCTAATTGTAGATTCTATGGATATGGAAGAATAATTACAGGTACTAATGTTATAATTGGAAATGATGTTATGCTTCTTACTTCAAATCATAATTATAGGGGAGAATTAATACCGTATGATGCACAAGGTGTTCATAAAGACATAATTATACAAGAGAATGTGTGGGTTGGATCATATGCGAAAATTATGCCTGGAGTAAAGATTAATGAGGGTGCGATTATTGCATGTGGTTCTGTTGTGACAAAGGAAGTACCGTATTGCGCAATAGTAGGTGGTAATCCTGCTCAAATTATAGGATATAGGGATGTTGAAAAATATGAATTTTTAAAAAGAAATCATAAGTTATATCTTTATGAGAAATATGGAAAGTGAAAAGTGTCTATAATATAATGATATGTACCAAGAATCCTGGACACATATTTATGAACTAGGCGGAACATATGGATGCTATCCTGTATTGTGATATGCTCCCTGTCAAGTAGACAGGATACATATCTAAAATGAGTGTTTAGAGAATGACCATACTTCGTATGAGGTCTGGTCATTTTTCTATGCACACCATTTTTCGGGTCTCCAAAGTTAAGTATGGTTTTGCACTGGTCAAGCTATTTTGGGCACACTTACCCTATTTTTCAAACATTATTGTAGTATTCTTTGAACTGCTTAGGTGTTAAGTAGTTCAAAGAATACTCAGGTCTTTCTTCATTGAAAAAACTTATGTATTCATCAATTTCATCTTTTACGTTAGTTTCGTCGGTGATATAAAATCTGTAAACAACTCTGCTTTCATCCATCAGTTTATTGATTCCATAGCTCCGTTATCAGTTGGAGTACCAGCACGTGACATGGATCGTATAATTGTTGTATGTTGGCAGTAGTTCATTAAAGGCCTGTGATGTATAAACAGAACCCTGATCGTTATGAAGGATTGTTTTGAACTCTGGGTATTTTTCCTTTAAAGCCAGAAGATCCTGCAGGCCGCTTATATAAGTTATTCTGTCACTGCGTTTAGAAGAAAGCGAATGACTGATGATCTCGTTATTCTATAAATCTATATATAAAGTAAGCTCGTAGTAAATGTCTTTTACATAAAAAGCAGTCATATCGCTTACTATGCATTGTAGTGGCCCATTTACATGAAGTGATGATAATAACAAGTTTGGATACACCTTATATGGAGGTGATATGTACCCTCCTTACTGGTTGTCCAGTAAAGAGGGTACATATCACTTATGTGATTGTTTTTTTATTTGCCTATTCTTATTACACAGAGTATTATTAAAAAGATGTCAAATGAAAGAAAATAGTTGAATTAGGGAATGAAACAATCGAGAAAGGCGAAAATAATATGCAAGGTATTATATTAGCAAATAATAGGGTGATGTCTGGTCGATTGACTCAAGGGATTTGTTTAGAGGAAATCAATGGAGAAACTTTAATTGAGCGGATGCTAAAACAGCTAGAAAAATATGATTTGGCTGAAATTATCATCGTCGCAGATGAATGTAAGGCAGAAATCGTAGATGTTGTAAGCAAAATTAGTTTTAAAACAAAGATTCATTTTGTAGATGCAGAAAAAAATATTGAAGACAATTCGCTGTATCATATTAAGGATATTTTGATTAAAGATGAATCGTTGGTTTTGAACTCAAACATTATTTTTGAAGATAGTTTGCTTGATGCATTGATGGAATCAAAAGGTGAGATGGTCGCTGTCGTTGATAAGTATAAAAGTTGGATGACGGGCGATACAGTCATTTTGAATGATAGAAATCAGATTATAGGCATTAAGGATAAGAAGCAGATAGATCATTTGAGTCTGCAGAATGACTATAAGACTGTAGGTATGTATAAGGTCGAGGCATCTTTTTTTGAAGAAGAAAAACGACCAAGTGCTGAGATATGTTTGGCAGATGAACGTTCTTGGTTTGAAATTAATGATATTCAAGATTTGAAGTTGGCTTCCATTCTATTCTCAGAGGACGAGGATTATATAGTTGAAAATATGCTAGGAAGCTGGGGGGGATATTGGAGATATCCGGAGTATTTGGATTATTTTTATTTAGTGACTCCATATTATCCAACGCCAGCGTTGGTTGAGGAGCTTAAGTCGAATTTCGATAACCTTTTAGTTCAGTATCCTTCGGGAATGAGAGTGAATGCAATGCTGGCAGCAAAGGAGTTCTTTGTTAAGCCTGAAAATATTATAATTGGAAATGGTGCAGCAGAGTTAATTAAGTCTATAATGAGTCTAGTAAAGGGCAGAACAGGATTTATTAGACCGACTTTTGAGGAATATCCTAATAGGCTAACTGAGGAAGAACACATTTGTTATTGGGTTGAGTCGGATGATTTTACTTATGACGTAGACGATTTGATTCAGTTTTTTAAGGATAAGGATATTAAGAATTTAGTGCTGGTAAATCCCGAAAATCCATCAGGTAATTATATAAATAGAGAATCAATGTATAAATTGCTTGATTGGACGCTGAAAGAAAATATAAAGGTAATAATAGATGAATCATTTGTTGATTTCGTAGATGAGCCAGAGCCGACATTAATTAGACAGGATATACTTGATAAATACAGAAATTTGTATGTAGTGAAGAGTATTTCTAAGTCATATGGCGTTCCAGGATTAAGATTAGGAGTCCTTGCTTCTGGGGATATAGATACTATTGCTTGGATGAAGAAGGATGTTTCTATTTGGAACATTAATTCTTTTGCGGAGTTCTATATGCAGATAGCAGGAAAGTATCGTGAGGATTATAAGGAAGCTTTAGAGAGGTTTAGAAAAGAGAGAGTTGTATTTCAGAAAGAACTTTCTAAGGTAAAGGGTATTAGGGTTATTCCTTCACAGGCAAATTATGTGATGGTTGAGTTGACTGACGGTATCGATGCTGAAGTGCTAAAGCGAAGGATGTTGATAGAAGAAAAAGTATTTATTAAGACTTTAGGGAAGAAGATTAAGAATGGCAAGCAATATTTGAGACTTGCTATTAGAAATCATGAGGATAATGAGAAGTTGATAATTGCTTTAGGGAAGGTAATAGGAGAATAGATTAATGTCAGATTATATTTTTTTGTTTGACTTAGATTCTACTATATCCAAGAAGGAAATATTACCAACTATTTCAAAGACAATCGGTAAAGAAAAAGAAATGCGAGATTTGACCGAGGCGACTATGAGAGGGGAAATTCCTTTTAAATCTAGTTTTTTGAGTAGGGTAAATATATTAAGGGATGTAGATGTTTCTAGGGTTAATGAAATCGTTTCAGAGATTCCTCTGAATGAAGAAATAGCTAATTTTATTAGAGAGAATAAAGATCGTTGTTATGTGTTGACAGGAAATCTAGATGTTTGGATTTCTGGATTGATGAAAAAATTGGGATTAACAAATCACGTATATTGTTCTAGAGCACATGTGATAAATGACAAGATTGATCAGGTTATTAGTGTTGTAGATAAAGAGCTTATGTCAAAGCAGTTTGTTCAACCTATGGTCGTTATTGGCGATGGAGATAATGATTCTGGAATGGCAATGAATGCTGATATTTCAATCGGTTTTGGCGGAGTTAGGGAAATAGCTCCTGCTTTGTTTAGAAATATTGATTATGCTTTCTATGATGAAAAAAGGTGTGCGGATTTTCTTCGTTCGTTATTATAAAGGAGCGCTGGTATGAGAGATAATATAACCATTATTATATGTTGTGCCGGTATGGGAACACGTTTGGGAATCGGTACAACAAAGGCTTTGATAGATGTTTATGGTAAATCATTAATAGAGCGTCAAGTTGAAATGATGAGTGATATTAGTGATGTACGAGTGGTAGTAGGTTATCAGGCTGAAAAGGTAATTGACGCAGTAAAAGATATCCGGAAGGATGTGTTGTTTGCGTTTAATTACGAGTTTAAAAATACGGGTGAATCAGAAAGTTTGTCGAAGGCCTTAATCGGATTGAAGGAATATACGATGATTGTTGATGGTGATCTATTGATTAATCCGAGCGATTTTGAAAAGATATTAAATCATGATGGTGAATGTATTGGGATTTGTGATTTAAATTCGGATGAACCTATATTTGCAATTCTAGATAATGATAAAGTTGTGGAATTAAATGAGGATCATGGTGAATATGAGTATAGCTGTGTCGCAAAGGTTAAGTCTTCTAGACTTAAATCTAGTGTTGGCAGTATTTATTCGCTGATTCAAAAATTCTTACCTATGGAATCTTTATGGATAAGAACTAGAGACATAGATACTCCAGATGATTATGATCGTATGCTGGAGTGGTACAAAAAATCATGTGAGTAATAGGAGTTGGTTATGACTAAAGTATTAACCTTTGGTGTTTACGATTTTTTCCATTTAGGACATTTGCGTCTCTTTAAACAGTGTCGAGAATATGGTGATTATTTGATTGTTGCTGTTCAGGATGGAGATTATATTTTAAAGTACAAACCAGATGCAAAGGTTTTATATTCTACAGATGAACGTGTTGAGATTATTTCAAGCTTAAGACCTGTAGATGAAGTGTGTGTATACGATACTATAGGCGCAAAAGCATTAGAGAAAATCGATTTCGATGTTCTCGCGTTAGGTGAAGATCATAAGGGGGGGCGATTTGATGAGGCTGCTAAATGGTGTGAGGAGCACGGCAAGAAGGTTGTTAGATTAAAGCGAACACCTGGTATATGTTCTTCTGGAATAAAAACCGAGTTGAGCAAGGAATGCAAATAGAATAACCAGCCCAGAGGGCTGGTTATTCTATTTGGGTGGATTTTTAATGGATTTCTATTTTTTTGAAGGGGGTAATATGCAAAGAGATATATTGACATGAATGATATAATACTAATGTCTAATTTCGTAAAAATAACAAAGAAAGTTAGATCTTAATAGTGACAATGACGTTAAATTGTTCTGATAAGAAAAACTATAAGAAGACTTGAACGGGGAATATAGATGCTTGATAGAGAAGAACAAAATCTATTAGAAGCTTTAGAAGCGAATCAAGGTTTGTTTGATTATTCAAAAGACGCTGTTTCAGATTTTATGATTAGACATCTGTCGCTAGAACGCCAGAATGTCTTATTGTGGTATCCTTTTATAAAAGATAGTCGAATATTAATTCTTGACGCGGAATATGGTGAATTGTTACAAGCCTTAAGTGCTAAAGCTTTATTGGTGGATGCAGTTTATTTGTCTGAGAATAACTTAGTTATTTCGCAGAAGCGTAATTCACATTTAGATAATGTGAGATACTATAAATTTAAAGATTATGGTTTGTCTCAATATGATTATATTATTGTAAATGATTTAAGCTATATTCAAGATATAAATTGTCCGTTGGATAGTTTTTTTAATAATCTTTCAGGGCATATTACAAATGGGCAGATTTTAGTTCTTGCAGATAACAAGCTTGCATTAAATAAAATTTTAAATATTAAAGTGAATCACGTTTCATCATGTGAAGTGACGAAGCGTGATTTTGTTGACGTTATAAAAAGTTCAGGGCTGGAATGTTCTAAGATATATTATCCTTATCCGGATAGATTTTATACAACTGAAATATTTACTGATGTGAATGTGAATTCTAGCAGTTTTGGAAGAATGGCGTATGTATTTGAATCAAAAGTTTTAGAGAATGATATCCTTGGTAATAATTATGAAATATATAAGAGGGAGGGTATAGTTGATGAGGTCGCTCCTTCTTATTTGTTTGTTCTTACAGGCGAATTCAATCGTGATGATGTAGATATACAATACGTAAAACTAAGTACAGATAGAAATAATGAATTTAAGATCTACACGCAAATTGAGGAGGATGCTTTTGGCAAGATTGTTAGAAAGGTTCCTCTTACAGAAATCTCTAAATCTCATTTGAAAGCTGTTTCAAGTGTTGATATATCTATAGATAAGGCTCGAATTTTACATGGTAAATTAGGTGTAGATGGTTCTGTGATATATCCGTATTTGCAATTGGATAATCTAGACAAAAGATTCCAGAGAGCTGTTAATAGTCTTGATCTAGAGGGGTGTAAACTTATTTTAGATGAAGTATATAATCGTTTTTTGACAAATTCTGAAAATGTAAATTACAGAACTGATTTATTTAAGAAGATATTTGGACCGGTACAGATTGAGCTAGACTTAGAGTCTAAGAAGGGAATGGATATTGATCTAATTCTCGACAATATTTTTGTGGAAGAAGATGGCAGTTTTACTGTTATTGACCCAGAGTGGACTTTTGATTTCTATATTCCAGTTAAGTATGTTATGTGGCGTATACTTAATGAATGTTTTTATAGATATCCTAAACTGGAACAGGTTATTTCTCGTACTGATTTCATGGAAACTTATGGAATAAACCAGGTGATGGAGAGGGCATTTTTTGCTTGGGAAATTCATTTTATTAATGAATATGTTGGTGCTAATAAGTTTGCTAATTATCAGAAAGGATATATTGGCAAACTTACAAATATGTATGTCGAGAATGTTGGATTGTATAATGAAACAAGTACTCTATATTATAAGGATGCGACAGGACAGAGAAAGAGTGTAGTTTGTTCTTCCACAATGGAAGGGGATATATTTAAGTTCAGATTTGATATTAGTGAAATTGGTTCGTTGCGAGAATTAAGATGGGATCCTTGTGAGCATAAGTGTAAATGTATTAATGTACGAGGATGTGTAGATGGGCGAGAAATTGAATTAAATCCAATTAATTCGATTTATCGTGCTGAGTCTGAGGTTTATTTTACATCGGATGATCCGTGCTTTGTGATTAATGAGGATATTGTTGGAGAAAGATTAAATATTCAAGCAAAGATTGTGCCGATGAAATTAGATGATATTAATGAGCTTGCTGTTAAATATGGTTCTTTGATTGCGAATAATACAATTTTGAAGAATGAATTAGAGAGTATCTATAATAGTAAGCTTTGGAGAGTTCGAAACATGATAGTTTTTATAAAAAGTGGTTTAAAGAGAGTTAGAAGAGTACTAGGACGTATTAAGCGTCATATCCTTCGTAAAATTTATTCTAATCATACTAATCAGAATGAAAACATTGTTGAAGTAATTAATAAGTATATGGTTTCAGAAAAAGAGACTGAACAGATTAATTATGAAGGTACGATCGATGTTATTGTTCCTATTTATAATGGTTATGATTATTTGGTAAAGTTGTTTCCAACTTTATTAAAGACAAAGCTTTCAACTAGAATATTCTTAGTGGATGATAAAAGTCCTGATGAAAGAGTGCATGAGATTGAGAAGAAATTTGCAGAGCAAAATACAAATGTAATCTTGCTTGAAAATGAAGAAAATTATGGCTTTGTTAAGACTGTTAATAATGCATTACAGAAAACAGAGAATCATGTTGCTCTTATCAATACTGATACAGAGTTGCCGGATATGTGGTTGGAGAGGTTGATGGCACCTATTCTTAAAGATAGTAAGGTGGGTTCAACAACACCATATACTAATAGTGCAACTATCTTTAGCTTCCCTAACTTCTGTTATAATAACGAGATTTATAGAGGAATGACCGTTGATGAAATAGATGAATTCTTTAGAATGGTTAAACCACAGAATGCTGTTGCTCCAACAGGAGTTGGATTTTGTATGGGAATGAGCAGAGAGGCATTGGATAAAGTTGGTATCCTAGATTATGAAACTTTTTCAAAAGGATTTGGAGAAGAGAATGATTGGTGTCAGAGAGCTGTTCGTAAAGGATATAAGAATGTTCATGTCGAGAATTTGTTTGTATATCACAAGCATGGCGGTTCATTCATGTCCAAAGAAAAGGAAGCTTTATTAAAGAAAAATGTTGCAATAGTAAATTCAAGATATCCAAATTACGAGAGAGATGTTCAGCATTATGTTATGAGAGATTCTAATAGATCAATCAGAGAACTTGCTCAGATGTATTTGGATATGAAGGATTCATCATGTAAGTCGATTCTTGTATTTGATCATATGCTTGGAGGCGGAGCCACAGCTTACTTAAATAATAAGATAAGAAAACATGTCCAGTCTGGAGATGCGGTGGTATGTGTTAGATATGATTTAAATGCTAATTGTTATCATTTTGAGTACAAATCAAATAAGTTTGAAAAAAAATATATCTTTAAGGATTTAAATGATTTATTCATTGTTGTGAAGTATTTCCATTTTGATGAGATTTACGTTAATGAACTTGTAACATATCCATTAATTGAAAATGTATTAAAGACAATCCTCAAATTGAAGGAAGTGACAGGTGCTAGATTAGTTATGCTTGGTCATGATTATTTTATGCTTTGCCCTTCGGTTACTTTGATGGGACAGAATGACTGTTATTGTGATTTCCCTGAAGACAACGTATGTAATGAGTGTTTTATAAAAAGAAATTATAATGTTAATTTTCAGTGCAGCAGTCTTAAGGAATGGCATAAAAGGTGGAAGACATTCCTAGAAGGATGTGATGAAGTAAGAGCTTTTTCTGAGGATACATTAAACCGTATTAAAGAAATTATGGGAGAAAAAATTACATATACTTTAGTACCACACAAAGTGGAGTATATGTTCCCAATCAATAAGAATTTTAAAACAACAGATACTTATAACATAGGAGTATTAGGACATTTAGCTGTTCACAAGGGTAGCGAAATAGTAAGAGCTATGCTTGAGGAATTGGCTGATAAGGATGTTTATGATGTAAAAATAGTTCTTATTGGTTCAGTTGATGATCCAGAATTGCTTAAGTACGAGAATTTTGTCCAGACAGGAGAATATTTTGCGGAAGATATTGTCCGTCATACATATGAGAATGATATAGATGTTTTCTTGATTCCATCAGTTTGGCCTGAGACTTTTTCTTATACAACAGAAGAAATCATGAAGATGAATATGCCGGTTGCTTGTTTTAATATTGGTGCTCCTGCAGATAGGGTAAGAGAATATGATAAAGGCGTTATAATCCCTGAAATGTCTGGTGAAGAGGCACTTAAGACATTAATCGCTAAGAAATCTGTATATGAGAAGCCGAGAATAGATAATCATAAGCGTGTGGTTTATGTCGTTGAATATAAATCATTTTCTTCTAGATATCGTATTGAACATATGAAGGAAGAGTTGCTTGCTCAAGGTTTTGATGGAGAAATTTGGTATACAGATAATCTTCCTAAGAATATTAATTGGAATCAGATTTCTACAGTAGTCCTTTATAGATGTAGATGGTTAAAGCCTGTTGTAGGATTAGTTGAAGATATTAAATCTCATGGTATTACAATCGGATATGATATAGATGATTTAATATTTGATTATGATTCAATTAAAAATCTTGATTTTATGAAAGATCCTGAATATAAAGATTTTGAACAATATTCAAGAGATATTCATAAGTGCATCGAACAGATGGATTATGTGTTGACATCTACGGATACATTGAAGGCTGAATTAGAGAAAAGCTTTAAAGATAAGAAAGTTATTTTGAATAGAAATAGAGCTAGTTCAGCTATGACAATGCTTGCTTTAAAGGCTCGTTTAAATAAGAATTCAAATAAAAAAGAGGTTGTCTTGGGATACTTTAGTGGATCCCATACACATAATGCTGACTTTGATTTGATATCAGATGTATTATTAGATGTTATGAAAGATAATGCAAATGTAAGACTTCTAATTGTAGGATGCTTAAAACTTGATTCAAAGTTTGAACAGGTTAAAGATCAGATTAAACGAGTTGATTTTGTGGATTGGAGAAAATTACATGAAATAATTGCTTCATGTGATATTAATCTTATGCCGTTAGAAGATACTGTTTTTCATAGATCTAAATCTGAAAATAAATGGATGGAAGCAGCCTTCTCTGAAGTGCCAACTATTGCAAGTTATAATAGTGAAATGGCAGCTAATACAGTTGATAGAGGAAATATTATTCTTTGTAATGGTAATGAGGAATGGCATGAACAGCTATTAGAGTTGATTAATAACGAAGATTATAGAAATAAGATAGCTAGAGCTGCTTATGAAACTGTTATGACAGACAAGGTTACTGTTGAGATAAAGGGGCTTTGGGAGCAGATTTCAGCTGAATTAATATAGAGGGGAAAATTACATGAATAATAAAATTGCTAGAAATTCGAGCTTCGAATTGTTGAGAATAGTAGCCATGTTAATGATTGTTATTCATCATATTTCATGCCATTGTGTTTCCGTTCAGTTAACAGATGCAGAGTCCATTGCTAGGATGGGGAATGGCTTTTTTAGTAATCCAATAATCTATAAGAAATTGTGGCTTATCGATTTCGGATATATGTTTGGTCCGATTGGTAATGCGATATTTATATTGATTTCTGGGTATTTTATGGTCGCTAAGGAGAATATTAATCTATCTAAGGCGGGCCAGAAACTATTAACACAGTTGGGATTTGCTGCTTTTATATTAATGATGGGTTCTTTTGTTTTGTATAGAAGTATGGGTATATCAGAAGGGCTTGTTGGTGTTTCACGTTTTAACACTATGTCATGGTATGTGGGATACTATTTTAGTGTAATTGTAATAGCGAAACTGTTTCTGAATAGATTATTACAAGGGTTTGATAAGAAGCAGTATATTGAATTTATGCTTGTTATTTTTGCTGTCGTCGAATTTGAATGGACGGGAGCTTTGCTTGATGGTTTAGTTCCAGATTTAAGAATGTTATTTACAGGATTGTTCTTATACTCTTTTGGTGGATATATTAGAAAATATAATCCGTTTAAGAATTTAAGGATTAGTGCAATTATAGTTTTCTTTATTGCTATGATCTTCTGTATATGTATTTCTTCATACAATGAAAGAAGTGCAAATATTGCATCATTTATTAAATCTGGTAGCGAAAGCTATAAACAGGCTTTGGTTTCTTTTAGCAATTTTAACGTTTTAGTATTGTTTACAGCGATAATGTTATTTGAATTGTTTAGAAGAATTAATATTGGCAATAGTAAAGTTGTTAATTATATTGGTGGGACTACTTTCATGGTTTATTTAATACATGATAATGAATTGTTCTATAAGTTTTGGGGAAGATGTGATTGGATTAAATTACTTCATGATAATCCTATGTTATATGTGGTAAATATATTGAAGTGGGGCGTTATGACTTTTATGGTAGGAGTTTTAGCATATGTGGTTTATAGACTTATATGCTATGCTGCTACTTTGTGTTCTAGATTATTTTTTAGGAGAGAAATAAAACATGCAGATAGTAATATTTAGTTCTCATTATCTTCCATATTTAGGAGGGGTTGAGAATTATACAGAGCATTTAACCAAGCTTCTTCTCAAGGATGGACATGATGTTGTTCTTGTGACCACTCTCGAAATGGGAATGCCAGAATATGAAGTTACAAAAGAAGGAATGCGAATTTATAGATTACCAGCGTATCCATTACTTAAAGGAAGATATCCTGTACTTAAGAGATTGCATCCTAAGACTAGAGCAGTTATGAAAGAGCTTTCTAAAGAGCATTTTGATTTATGTTTGATTAATACTCGTTTTTATATTCACTCGTTACAGGGTATGAAGTTTGGCGCTGATAATAATATCAAGACTGTTGTGTTGGAGCATGGAACGAGTCATTTGTCAGTTCATATAAATATTGTAGATTATTTTGGAGCGAAATATGAACATAATCTTACATTGAGAGGTAAGAGATTTAAGCCTTTATATTATGGCGTTTCTGAGGCTGCAAATGAATGGTTAAAGCATTTTAATATTGAATCATCTGGTGTTTTATATAATGCTATTGATTTGGAAGAAGTTGAAGCTATGAAAGGAAAGCATGTTGAGCATTATAGAAAAATGTACAACATTCCTGATGATGCTAAAGTAGTAACTTTTACAGGAAGAATGGTCGAAGAAAAAGGTATTCCTCAGTTATTAGATGCAGCAGAAAATATTTTAAAGGATAGACAGGATGTATATTTCTTTATTGCAGGAAATGGAAAACTTCTTGATAGTACAGTTAAAAGAACAAAAGAGAATGATCATATTATATGTCTCGGAAGAATAGATTCTTCGCATATTATTGCATTATTAGATGAGTCTGATATTTTTTGTTTACCTTCATTTTCAGAAGGATTTTCAACATCTATTTTGGAGGCTGCAGCATGTAGGGCTTACATTATTACTACTTTTAGAGGTGGTTCGAAAGAACTGGTATGCTCTGAAAAATATGGCAAAATTATCCCAGATAATAGATTAGAGTATGTTGAGAAAGCTTTAAGGAATGCATTAGATAATCCAGAGTTATGTCAGAAAGCAACAGAAGATTGCTATGAGAGATTGGCAGAGAACTTTACATGGAGACAGACGGTAGATGCAGTTGAAAGATTGATGAGTAGGGAAGATTAAATGTTTAAAGAATATGATGCTAAAGAGTTGGAACTTTTGAAGAAGGCGGAGGTTTCAATTTTAAAGGATTTTTCTGAAGTGTGTAATAAACATGGTATAACCTGGTTTGCTATAGGTGGTTCAGTTATCGGAGCTGCACGTCATCAGGGGTTTATTCCATGGGATGATGATTTAGATTTGGGTATGCTGAGGAAGGATTTTGATAGATTTCTAGAAATATGGGAATCTGAACTAGGTGATAAGTATCATCTGGCTTCACCAGATACAGATAAAGAATATTCATCAGCAGTCGTAAAGCTGATGAGAAAAGGTACTAAGTTTGTACCTGAGTTCTTAGATAAATCAAATGCACAGTTAGGAATTCATATTGATTTATTTGCTTATGATAATTATACAAATGATGAAAAATCTGTTAAGCAAATTAAACAGGCAAGATTCTGGGATCAGCTTTTGTTCTTAAAGGGAAGTGGACGACCTAGTATTCCATTTAAAGGAGTAAAGAAAGCAATTGCCTCTATTATATGTCAGTTTATTCATGGAGTGCTTGTTTTGTTTAGAGTTTCTTCAAAATGGATGTTTAAGAAGTTTAACGAGGTTGCACAGAGATATGATGATATTGATACGGAATATGTAACTATTTATCAGGATGCATGGATTCATGAATCACGAATGGCCAAAAGCGAAATATTCCCTCTTAAATATCTAAAATTTGAGGATGTTGAGATTCCTGTTCAGAATGATTATATGACTATTCTTGAGAGATATTATGGAAGTGATGTTATGCAGTTGCCTCCTGTAGAGAAGAGAGTTAATCATGCTCCTTCTATAATAGAATTTGGACCATTTAAAGATGAGCTGATGGATGTGGAGTAAATGAATGCGTAAAGTAGTAGATAAACCAGCAAGCACTAAGCTGATTTATTTCTGGAACATGACAGGTAGTTTTGTTAATGCACTTTGTTCTGTTATCTTTTTACTGATTGTTTCTAGAACGCTGGTAGATAGACAGTCAGATATATTTAGTTTAGGCTTTTCTATTGCACAGTTAATGTATACCGTTGCAACTTTCCAGATGAGAGTATTTCAAGCAACTGATGTGAAAGAAGAATATAGTTTCGGACAGTATTTTAGTTTTAGAATTCTTACATCGATTTTTATGGTAATAACAATGTTGGTTTATATCTATATAAATGGATATACCGGCTATAAGGCGTTTATTATTGGTTTGCTGTGTATTTATAAGATGATAGATGCTGTTTCGGATGTTTTTGAGGGATTATATCAGCAGAAAGAGCGATTGGATTTAGCGGGTAAATTCTTGACGTATAGAATAGTTCCGACTTTGATTGTATTTGCTATTATCTCAATTGCATTTAAAGAATTATTATATAGTTGTTTAGCAATTATTATTGTTTGTGCTTTGGTAATGTTCGTATATGTACTAAGACATACAAATCAATTTTTGACAGACAGTTCGAAACTCATTGATTTTGATACAAAGGTAATGAGTTCACTCTTGATTAGAGTATTACCAATTTTTTTGGGGGGATTTATTTTGATGTATGTTTTCAACGTCCCTAAGAATTCAATTGATATTGCTATTACATCAGGAAGATTGGTGGATGGTAGCCAGACTATTTATAATATTATTTTTATGCCAGCTTCGGTTATTAATTTATTGTTTATTTTCTTTAGACCACAAATAACTAGAATGGCAATTTATTTTAAAGATAATAATTATAAGCACCTTAATAATACAGCTTTAAAAATTGGAGTAATATTGTTCCTGTTTACACTGTTTGCGGCAGCTGCAGGTGGAACGATTGGAATTCCGATTATGGCTTTTGTTTTTGGACGTAGTCTTGAGGCAGTAAGATTAGATTTGGTTTTAGTCATGATTGGTGGCGGAATAAGTGCACTGGCAACTTTAATGGATAATCTGTTGACAATATATAGAAAGCAGTATTTAAATCTGATTGGATATACTGCTTCTTTGATAGTCGCGTTGATTTTAGGAAACTCTTTAGTTAATAAATATGGAATTCGTGGTGCAGCTGTTACTTATACAACATCTATGTTTGTAGCTTTTGCTGTATTGATAGTTTTATATTTGATAGTCGCTAAGGAAAGAATGAGGCTGAGTAATGAAAAAGAATCTTGTTAAACTATCTGTGTTTATATTTATGTTGATGGCTGTTTGGTGTTTAGGCAAGAGTGATTGCTATGCTACTGAAGGAACTTGGCAGCATGACGCTACTGGTTGGTGGTGGAAGAATCCAGACGGATCATTTCCATCTAATAAATGGGAAACTATTCATGGTAATTGGTACTATTTTGGGGAAAATGGATACGCAGTAACTGGATGGTACGCAGAAGATGGAGAATGGTTTTATTTTGATCCTACAGATTGTTATGCTTATACAGGGTGGCATGATATAGGGGGACATACCTATTACTTCTATCCTAATGCATGTTATGCAGCAAAAGGATGGCAGAATATTAATGGTACTTGGTATTATTTTAGATTGACAGGTAGTGATGTGGGAATCTATGTTAATAATCCGAATTATAATGGTACGAATTATGAGGCAGGAACGCTTAAAGGTATTGACGTTTCAGTACATCAGGGAAATATGGATTGGAATGCAGTAAGAAGTGAAGGCATTTCTTATGCAATGGTTCGTGTAGGTAATAATCGTAATCTTGATAGTAATTTCTCTAAGAATATGAGAGCTGCAAATGCAGCTGGTATATATACTGGTGTATATTTTTACAGTAAGGCTACTACAGAAGCTCAATCTTTGGGTGATGCGCAGTGGGTAATTAATCATATCAAAGGATATAACGTCAATTATCCGGTTGCTATTGATGTTGAAGATGCTACGCAGGCTCAGTTGGGGAGTGATAGTATTACAAGAATTATTAAAGTCTTTTGTGATGAAATTAGAGCCGCTGGTTATACACCAATGGTTTATTGTAATGAGAACTGGGCAAGAAATCATATTAATTTAAATGCACTTCCTGGAGTGGAGCGTTGGATTGCAAGATATAATTATTACTATGATTCTAGCATTTCAAGGAATATATGGCAGTCTAGTAGTTCTACTAGAATAACAGGAATTAGTTCGAGATATGTTGATTTGAATTTTGCTAGAACAAGCTATGTGGGAATTGGAAATAGAACCTCTCCTGCAGCTGGTTATAGTCCATCTACAGGAGTGTGGATGAATAATGCTAAAGGATATTGGTATGCATACACTAATGGTGGTTATCCAACTGATAAATGGGAAAGAATAGGTGGAGTATGGTATTACTTTAATCATGCAGGGTATATGGTTAAAGGATGGCAGTTGATTAATGGCACATGGTATTTCTTTGAAGATTCAGGAGCTATGCATATTGGCTGGATAAATAGTAGAGGAGTTTGGTATTATCTAAATTCTAGTGGAGCAATGGCTACTGGCTGGATACAGGTAGGAGGAAACTGGTTCTACTTAGATGGCAATGGGGCTATGCGAACAGGATGGTTATTAGATTGTGGAACCTGGTATTATTTAAATGCCAATGGAGCAATGGCTACTGGTTGGGTATATGTAGGTGGAAATTGGTTCTACATGAATGGTAGCGGAGCTATGCATAAAGGCTGGTTGTTATATGGTAATAGTTGGTATTATTTGTTAGATAGTGGAGCAATGGCTCGTAATACATGGATAGGACCATATTGGATAAACGCTAATGGCGTTTGGGCAAACTAATTAGTAATGGGAGCAATAATGAAATATAGTATTATTATTCCGGTCTATAATTCGGAAAAGTATCTGAGAGAATGTGTTGAAAGCGTTCAATCTCAGACATATAAAAATCTAGAAATAGTATTAATAGATGATGAGTCTTCAGATAGTTCTCCAGATATTTGTAAGGAATTAGCAGCTAATGATAGCAGGATTAAATATATTCGGCAGAATAATCAAGGAACATCTGCTGCTAGAAACACCGGATTAGAAAATGCTTCTGGAGATTATTTGATGTTTATCGATAATGATGATCTCTGGGCTGATGTAAACGCTGTTGAAGAAATCAATAGTCTATTGGAAGAATCACATGCTGATGTTTTGACTTTTAATACTGCTGTATTGAATCAGAAGACAGGTGAAGTTTCTTATGTTCATGAACATATTGACAGAGGTGAGGTTGTAAATAAGACAGCAGGAGAAGCTCTTCGAGTTGTGCTTAATCATGGTCTTATGTCTAGAGCTGTTTGGTCAAGAGTATTTCGAAGAGATATGATTGAACAGAATCAAATTAGATTTCCTGCAGGAATGAGAAATGAAGATACTGCATTTGTGGCGGATGTAATGCTTCATGCTGAATCATATGATTGGTATGATAAGGTATTCTATCATTATAGAGTTAATACAGGATATTCTCAGACTAGTGAACCGATTAATAAGAGTCAGTTAGATGATTTAAGAGATATTCTTGGTAAGTACTCTCAAAAGGGACGTTTTTTGGAAGAACCATTAAAGAGTGCATATTATAGTTATTTAGCTTTTCCGTTTGCAGTTTGGATAGGTTATTCAATGAAGAATAATCAAACTACAAAAAAAGAAATCAAGGATATGAAGCGATTGGGTTATATCTTGAAATATGATGAAGATAGTACGGTAAAGAGTTTATCTAAAGTATATAAGATGTTTGGATATTCACTTACTTGCTTGGCTCTTAAGATGTGGGTCGAGTTTAATAGGTAAATAAATGAGCATATAGCATTGCTATATGCTCATTTTTGTGTTAGCATGTTCATGAATTGAAAGCGAGGTGGTTTCGTGAACATCTATGAAAGGGAAATACTTTCTTGTTTTGGAAAGAACATAGAATTAAGTCAGAGAGAGCTTGCTGAAATGACAGGATTTTCTTTGGGTATGGTTAATAAGTCTATTAAGACATTGCGAGAATTAAATTATATTGAAAATGAATGTTTGGTGATTTCAAAGCGTGGGATTAATTATTTAAAACACAATAGGACAAATAATGCAATTATTTTGGCTGCAGGCTTTGGAATGAGAATGGTGCCAATTAATTTGGAAATGCCAAAGGGGTTGCTAGAGATAAAGAAAGAAACTCTTATTGAAAGAATAATTACTCAGTTGCAGAACGCTGGAATAAAAGATATTACTGTTGTTGTTGGATTTATGAAGGAGTCGTATGAATTCTTAATTGATAAATACGATGTAAAATTGGTAGTTAATACTAAATATGCATCAAGAAATAATCTTCATTCATTAGCTCTTGCGTGTGATGAAATAGATGGAACATATATTGTTCCATGCGATATGTATTTTGAAAATAACCCGTTTAGAGATTTTGAAATATACTCTTGGTATATGGTTGCTGACACTAAAGACTATGATAGTTATGTTCAGATAAATAGAAGGTATGAGCTTACGAGGATTTCACATAATGGAAATCATATGGTTGGTGTAGCTTATATCTCTAGAGAGGATAGTGATGCTTTTAGAACAATAATTAAAGAAAAAGATTCTAATAAAGCATTTGAAGATGCTTTTTGGGAAGATGCTTTATTTGAAAAAGGTCAGATGTTGCTTAAAGCAAGAATGGTTAAAGCTGATCAAGTGACCGAGATTAATACATATGAACAGTTACGAGACTTGGATAAGAATTCTTTTAATCTTGAATCAGAGGAGATTGCAGTTGCTGCTAAAAGTTTGAATGTTGATTCTTCAGAGATTGTAAATATTAAGGTTCTTAAGAAGGGTATGACGAATCGTTCATTTGAATTTGAGTGTGATGGGCGAAGATTTATTATGCGTATTCCTGGAGAAGGAACGAATAAACTTATTAATCGTAGAGAAGAGTCTGATGTTTATCAGGTTATTAAAAGCTTGAATTTATGTGATGAATTGGTTTATATAAATCCTCAAAATGGCTATAAGATTACTAAGTTTATAGAAAATGGACGGAATTGCAATCCACAAGATGATTCGGATTTGAAAAAATGCATGAGGTTTTTAAGAGAGTTTCATGCAAAAAAATTATTTGTAGATCATGAATTTGATTTGAAAGACAAAATAGAGTTCTATGAGCGTTTATGGAATGGTAAAGAGTCATGTTATAGAGATTATAAGGAAACCAAGAAAAATGTACTAAAGGCAGTTGAGTTTGTTGAGGAAAATGTTGAAGTTAAGTGTTTATGTCATATTGATTCAATTTGTGATAACTTTATGATTTTTACAGATGAAAACAATAAAGAGCAGATTCGTCTTATCGATTGGGAATATTCGGCAATGCAAGATCCAAATTTGGATATAGCTATGTTTGCAATATATGCAATGTATGATAGGGCTCAGGTTGATAAATTAATTGATTATTATTATGACGAAGGATGTAGTTCAAAGACACGTCATATGATTTATGCATATATCTCTATAGCAGGTTTGTTGTGGAGTAATTGGTGCGAATACAAGAGAAATCTTGGAGTTGAGTTTGGGGAGTATTCATTGCGTCAATATAGATATGCTAAGGAGTATTATCGAATACTAGAAAGTGAGGGCTGGGATTAATGTTCAAGGTAGATAATGCAGTAATTATGGCTGCAGGAACTTCTAGTCGTTTTGCTCCTATTTCTTATGAAAGACCAAAAGCTCTAATTGAGGTACGTGGTGAAGTTCTAATTGAAAGACAAATTCGTCAGCTTCAGGAAGCTGGAATAAATGATATTTATATTGTAACAGGCTATAGAGCAGCTGATTTCGATTATTTAAAGGAAAAATATGGCGTAAAGATTCGAGAGAATACTTTATATAATATTAGAAATAATCATTCTTCTATATACTTGGTTAGAGATGTTTTAAAGAATAGTTATATTTGTTCTGCAGATAATTATTTTACGGTTAATCCTTTTTCATTAGAGATAGAAGAGTCATATTATTCAGCATTATATTCTGAAGGAGAAACTTCTGAATGGTGTATGACTTGTGATGAAGAGGGTTATATTAAGAACGTTGTAGTTGGTGGAAGAGATAGTTGGTATATGTTAGGGCATGTATTCTGGTCTGAAGAGTTCTCAAAACATTTTGTGGAGATTCTTGAACGAGAGTATGCTTTACCAGAAACAAATAATAAGCTTTGGGAAGATATATTTATTGATCATTTAGATGAGTTTAAGATGAAGATTCATAAATATAAGGATGGTGAGATTTATGAATTTGATACTCTAGATGAGTTGAGAAAATTTGATAAAAGTTATATTACAGATGCTCGTTCGAATGTATTAGATGATATTGCTGATATTTTAAGAGTATCTCAGAAAGAACTTAATCATTTCAAGTGTATTAAAGGAAAAGGGAATGAGGCGGTTGGAGTGGAACTTGAATGTAAAGGAATGGTTTATAGTTATGACTATAAAACTAAAAAACTTGAATTGAAAGGGTAGAAAATTAATGAAACAGGAAAAAAGAATAGATTGGATGATTACCTTATTACCGTTGGCATTAATTCTTTCATTAGCTGGATTGTTTCTAATCTATCCGAATAAATCAAATGAAGTTTTGTCAAAGATAAGATTCTTTTTTGGTGATACATTTGGATCATATTATTTAATTATTGGATTAGGTATATTTTTGTTTTCAATTATAATAGCTGCTTCAAAATATGGAAATGTTGTTTTGGGTGGCAAAGATGAAAAGCCGAAGTATTCATTTTTTGCATGGGGATGCATGATGTTTACATGTGGATTGGCTGCTGATATTTTGTTTTATTCTTTTAATGAATGGGCGATGTATGCGGTTAATCCGCATATGAGAGAATTAGGCGATGTATATACATGGGCTAGTGTATTTCCATTATTTCATTGGAGCCTGATTCCATGGGCGTTTTATTTGGTATTAGCAGTTGCTTTTGGTTTTATGCTTCATGTTAGAAAGCGTTCTAGACAAAGGTTTTCTGAGGCTTGTCGTCCATTATTAGGAAAATATACAGATGGAATTATTGGTAGGTTGATAGATTTACTTTCGGTATTTGCTCTTCTTGCTGGTACAGCAACAACTTTTAGTGTTGCTACACCGTTAATGGCATCAATTGTATCTGATTTATTTGGGATATCTTCGGAAAGAAGCGTAATTACAATAATTATTCTAATTATAACTTGTGCTGTGTATACTTATTCTTTATTGCATGGTATGAAGGGAATAGGAATACTTGCAAAGCTGTGTATTTATTTATTTTTTGGTTTACTTTGTTATGTGTTTTTGTTTGGTGGAGAGACAAGATTTATTATCGAGAATGGATTACAGTCTTCTGGAATAATGATTGGAAGATTCTTTGAATTAGCAACCTTTACAGATCCTATTAGAAAGACAAACTTCCCACAGGATTGGACTATTTATTACTGGGCTTATTGGATGGTGTGGTGTGTATGTGCTCCATTTTTTATTGGAAGTATTTCGAAGGGACGTACTATTCGTCAGGTAATCTTTGGTGGATATACATTTGGAGTTGGATCTACATTATTAAGCTTTATTGTATTAGGAAACTATGCATTAGGAAAACAGGTAAAGGGTGCATATGATTTCTTGGGACATTATATAATGGAACAAGATATGTATAAGCTGATTATGGATATTCTTTATTCGTTGCCTTGTGCTAGAATGGTATTAATACTCGTAGTAGTAACAATGATTGCGTTTTATGCAACTTCTTTTGATTCAATTGCGTTGATTGCCTCTTGTTATAGCTATAAGAAATTAGAAGAAGACGAAAAGCCGCATAAGTTAGTTCAGTTGATGTGGTGTTTATTGTTGATTGTATTACCGATTGCGCTGGTTTTCTCGGAAAGCTCTATGAGTAATATTCAGTCTGTCAGCATTATTGCGGCTTTTCCACTTGGTTTAGTAATGGTGATGATTGTGTATAGTTTTTATAAGGACTTGAAGGAATACTATAGAGAAAATAAATAAAAAAAACGATCTCGTTAAGAGATCGTTTTTTTTATTTAGATATAAGCTTGGTTCTAATACCGTCTCCACAGATACATAGCATCCATCCAGCAAAAATTGATACAGGAATGAGAATGATATATTTGAGAGTTGGATATGTGTTACCTAAATGTGATAAAGAAGAGTAAGCTAACAAGTTCTGAATAATAATTAGATGAACAATGTATATTCCATACTCGTATTTTGAAATCCATAGTAAGCATTTTTCAATTATCAAGTGAGGCGTATTTTCTCTGTTTGAATAGAAAAATATGATTAGTATGCAGCAAATAGCAATCTCGGTGTGCCATAGATAGCCACTTAAGTTTGCCACATGAATGCCATGCTTTAGGCCGAAGTCACAGACAAAGAATAGAATTACAAAACCTACAATTACACCGATTAAACTTAGAATATTATTTTTGAGTTTGGCTACAATTTTTAGATTCATAAAATATGCAAGGAACATTCCTAATGCAAAGTTATCAATGACAGAAGGAAGTAGCTGTCTACTGGCCCAGAAATCTCCAGATCGACCTAAAATATGGAACAAAGTATACTTTGAAAGAATTGTAATTGCAATCCAAATAAAAGGAAAAACAAATTTAGTTTTCTTTAAAATGTAATACATTGGGATAGCGATTATATAAAATTGGAATATAACGGCCATTGTCCAAAGAACACCATTGATAGAACCTGTAAAATGACTACGAATATTGTGTATGAATAATAAATGAGTCAAAATATCTTTTGATCCGTTAAAAGATATATAAGTTGCTCCTGGTGTGAATAATATAATAAATATTATAGATAGGTAGTATTCAGGGCAAAGTCGAATGAGCCTTTTTTTCATGAAAGAAAAGAAAGATATTTTGCTGGTTTCATCACTTCTTCGTAAGCTAAAGTATATTCCATATCCGCTTAGAATGAAAAATAATGTAACACCAATTTCGCCACCAAGTTTGATGAAGTTAAATAGAACAGGATTGGATAATGTAGTCGCACCGGATAAAACCCAAATGTGGTAAATTACAACCCATAGAAGAGCAATGGCTCTGATAATGTCAATGTGTAAATTCCTCTTTGTCACAACAACCTCCCAATAATAATTGATAAAAATCAATAAAAATGAATGAGAACGCAAAATTGCGTTCTCGAAAATAATAACTCTTTTGTCATTAATCAATGACTGTTTGATTGGATGTGTTTATTTTAATCTATAAATGTGTGATAGTCAAACAATATGATCTAATTTGATATGCGATATTTCCTATGATATAATCACGAGATGTCTGAATTAGTTTTTTATATAATTAAAGATATGTAACAAGTAAATAATGGTTAATAGGTAAATTTAGATGATTGAGAAGATTAAAAAGAATAGTATATATGTTTTTTCGTTAGTTCTCCTTGTATGGGGAATTATTTTTTCGCAGCTTTTGATCCCGTGGCAGACACCAGATGAAAGGAATCATCTTTGGTTCATTGGTGAAGGTGTTGGTAATATGAAAGTCTATGATTTGTTAATCGAAGATATGCCAATGGATTTTGAAAGAATCATGTTTAAATATGATGAGAAGATATCGGATAAACAGATGACAGAAGCAAAGCACAAGGCACCTTCGTATTCTGTAGCGGATGTTGCTCCTCATACTTTTAAGCCAGCACTTATTAAGCATTTGCCAGCGGCAATTGGTTTGTATTTGGGTATTCTTTTACGACTTCCAACATATTGGGCTCTTGCTTTAGGTGAGTTGTTTTCGTTGTTATTATATGTTGTGATATGTACGTGTATAGTTAAGATGGTTCCGAAGAACAAAGCATTATTTGCTGCGTTTTTGATGATACCTATGAATATTCAACAGTGTACATCTATTAGTTATGACGCTGTGTTGCTCCCGCTTTGTTATTTGTATATAGCGTGGCTGTATAAGATTAGGTGTGAAAGAAGAAATCTAACCAATAAGGAAATCATAGGATTGATTTTGATATGGGCTTTGATAACATATGTTAAAGTTCCATATGGTGCATTAGGATTATTGTTCTTTATTATTCCTATTAATAGATATGTAGTAACTATCAAAGATAGAGAGTTTAAGTTTAAGAATAATATCCAGACTTATAGCATTATTATTGCTGTGATCTTAATAGTTGCATTGTTGGGTGCTTATGTACTAAGGAAAGATGTAAATGTAGCTGTTCTAATTGCTTGCGCTCGAAATATGAAGCAGGCTATAAAACTTTTTGTTGTCTCGATGAAGACTTGGTGGAAGTATTTGTTAGTTTCAATGATTGGTCAGTTTGGGTATTTGGATGCACCAATTAGAGCGTGGATGATGGTTGTTTCAGTTTTAGGACTGTTAGTTATTGGTGCAATTGGAAAAAACAAGAATCCTAATGCCAATCATTTGAATACAATTGGTTGGCAGGAGCGACTTTTGTTTCTCGCTACATCAGTAATCCTGCTTGTGATTCTTACTTTAGCGTTGATTCGTCATACATATATGATTATGTATTATGGAAGCGAATCGATGCAGGTTGCGGTTGATTATAATCAGATGTTGTATCAGATTCCATATATAGGTGGTGAGCAGGGAAGATATTATCTTCCGGGATTTCTAACTTTCTTACTTGTGTTTGTAGATTTGATAAAAACTAATGAGCGTATTGAAAAAGCATTAAGTGTGTTACTCATAGTATTCTTTATTGTGATATCGTATATTACTTTGAAGGCTAGATATTTCTAATAATTCTAGTAGAGTGTGGATTATGTATTTGATTAAATAGAAAAAAGTATATTTTATAACAAATTATGCTATAATACTTATATCTTCAAACAAAATGATTTTATCACCTAGTGATAGATCAGGATAGAGAGGCTTTATGCCTCTCTTTTTTTAGAGGTTTTGAAAAATGTGGAATCACTTAGGAATGTGACAATTTATACGGGATACTTTGTTTTAAAAATGTTGTTTAAACAAAAGGTTTGAGTCGACTTTTAGGTTTCCTTTTTCTTGTAAATATTAGTATTTCGTAATATCATAATTAACTATGAGTAAATAAAATGATTTTTACAGTATAAGAAGGCTAGATTATTACATGAGAATAGATTTATAGGAGTTATATAGAATATATGTCTACCCCACGCCTAAAATACATAGACACCCTCCGTGGGATTGCTATCCTATTGGTTGTGATAGGACATGCAATCGGGGGTGTGCCTGCTGAATATGGTGGAGGAAGTGAGAATCTCGTTTGGAAGATTATCTATTCCTTTCATATGCCGCTGATGTTTATCGTGAGCGGTATGGTGGTTCGCGACTGGGAGATAGTTTCGCGAGAACGAGTATTCGATAGAATCCATAAGAATATCTTTGGCATATATATTCCATATTTGATATGGGGTTATGTGTATTGGGCGGTTAGTGTTCTCGTATATTCGGGCGATTATACCGGAACTGTCGGTGATGGCTTGCGACTTCCGTGGGATAATGCGGCCTGGCCGATGGGATGGTTTCTCCTCGTGCTTTTTGCGATAAAGATGATAGACATCGTATTGCAGGTCGTCCTAAGCTGGATCGCCTCGAATCGCAGAGTCTATGTGGAACTTCTACTGTGGGCGGTTGCTTTTCTAATCTTTAGGGATACTGAAATCTGGTTATGGGCAAACGTAGTAAAGTACGGGTTATTTTTTACGATAGGCAGAGGCTTACGTCAGAGCAAACTGACGGATGGGCTGGAGCGTGTCAGACTGTTTAATCGTGACGAGTCGATCTTCCAGAAGATGGGGCAGCACAGCATGGCTGTATATGTCCTGCATCCGTATATTCTCGTACCGGTTCGTCTGGCGCTGCTCTCTAGAGGTGTCACTTCGATCTGGATCATCCTCGCTGTAGAGGCGGTTTCGTGCTATGCGTTTATGCGCGTGATATTCGCACTTATAAATGCGCGTGCTTGGGTGGAGGCGCTGTTCTATCCGGCGAAGTATATTAGAAGGAAAGATTTACAAGCAACATTGACTGACAAATGATTAGGAGACCACATGACCATCTCAGAATTTTTCAATTGTTTTTGTATATTTAGTTTCATAGGATGGATCTATGAATGCACATACTGCTCGGTAAAGGAAAAACACTGGGCGAATCGTGGTTTCATGTTTGGCCCGCTCTGCCCGATATATGGAGTAGGTACGATTTCGTGTATCTTCCTGTTTGGCGTGCTCCCGATTCATATGGGCTGGCTCGAGCGCGGCGAGATTGAGACGATTCCGATGTGGATCATCTTTCTAATCTGCAGCATCGGTAGCGCGATTCTCGAGTACGCGACTTCATATGTACTCGAGCGAATCTTTCATGCGGTTTGGTGGGATTATTCCGACATGCCGCTGCATCTAAACGGTCGTATCTGTCTGCCGGCTTCTGTTGGCTTCGGCGTGGCTGGAATCCTCGTAACCAGATTTCTCGTGCCGTTTGTGCTCGGACACAGCGGGATGACACCAGCGAATCTCAGCCAGTTCCTCGCTCTCCTGTTTATGTTTATCTTCGGCGGAGACATGGCACTCACTGTAGCATCGCTTTCTTCGTTTATCGAGAAGATGGAAGGCGCACAGGAAATCTTTGATGAAAAAATGGAGGACGGTTTCCAGGTGCTTGCCACGAAGTTGAACTTCCGTGACAGATATCATATTAGAAACATGCTCATCTTCCGTGGCCGCAGACAAAAGAACGCAAAAGCCATGGATCCAGGGTACTATAAGAGATTCAGGGCTTGGATGGGTAAGCATGAGATTGAGTTTAAAAGGAAGAAATAGATCGTACAATGCAAAAGATTAATGAAGCAAGCTTTATTGTTGAGGGTCTGGCGAAAGCCAGGCCCTTTAATTTAATATCAAAAAATCATTATCTTTAGAATATTACACATTGTGTAATTGCGTTAGATGTGCTATTATGTTACACAACGTGTAATATATTTGGAGGGTGAGATTTATGGATAATAAAGCAAAGAAAATAAAGGAACTTCGAGAAAGCACTGGTATGAATAGACGGGAGTTTTGCGATTATTTTGATATTCCCTATAGAACAGTTACGGAGTGGGAACGGGATGCCCGCCATGCTCCAGATTACGTTGTAAAGCTTTTGGAATATTACATAAGAATGGAGAAACTTATAAGAAATAATTCTGATTCTAAATAAGCCGCATTTTATTTATTAAAAAATGGAGATATAGGGGATGTCAGAGAATAAAACAAGAAATGTGTCTGTGATAAAGGATGCAGATGGACACAGCATTGTTATGATAAATGACATCATTTTTAAAGGGAAAAGAAACCTGAATTGGGATGATGTTGAACAATATTTAAAAGACTATGTTGGAGAATTTTACTCAATAGCAGAAGATGGAGAGATTGTTTACATAGGGACAAAACTTCCGGGAGAATATGCTGGATCGATTTACACAAAGAAACTTAAAGGGGCTGTGGCAAAAGCTAAGGCAAATGCTGCTCAGGGGATTCCTGAGATGATAGAGATAGCAACTAATGGAGTGTTTGAAGAAAACAGAAAGAAAAAGCATGGACGTGATGCACAAAATGGATGGTATAGATATGAAACTCGTTTTGGGATACCGGTCTATGGTGATGATGGGGAAGTTGGCGGATACAATATATTTCATGCAAGATTGCTGATTAGGCACGCAAGCAGTGGGAAGAAGTATTTGTATGATATTATGGAAATAAAAAAAGAAACGAGCAAGTCCTGTCAGGCTAATGCCCTACCCGGTGATAAACCCATTTCTTGATTTTTATTCTAAGGAGATTTAGATAAATTGTCAATATAGCTTTTACGCTCGTGATGTTATTTAAAAGTTAGACTTTTTCCAATATTTCATGTTATAATATTGAGAAAAATTGTCGTATGTTGATGTAGTCGTATCGACTACTGGTTTCCGAATCGAGGGAATGATACATGTGGAATGATGAGAGATTATTAAATCGTATCGAAGAGTTCAGGGCGGATTTACGCATCCAGAAGATGGATGAGTTTATTCAGCATGGGCGTACGACGACTCTGCAGCACGTGATTCGTGTGGCGGCTCTCGCGCTATGGTTTAATAAGGTGCTCCGCGCAGGAGTAAACGAAGATGATTTGTTCCTGGCAGCTATACTGCATGATTATTATCTCTACGATTGGCATACTTTTGGTGATAAGCTTCATGGCTATCATCATCCATATATCGCAGCACAGAATGCTGCGCGTGATTTTAACGCGTCACATGCGGTGCAGCGTATGATAGAGACACATATGTGGCCTCTAAATATCAGGGATATACCTAGAAGCCGAGGTGCCTGGATTCTGACACTTTCTGATAAAGTGATTTCGACCCAGGAGACTGTGGCAGGGTTATTTGTGGCTAGAAATCGTTTAGCTGAAGGATAATTTTTTTACATAACTAGACATGGGGAGGAAATTATGTCTAATGCAAATAAGAGAGTGTGGATCGCCGGAGCTAATGGAACTCTCGGTCGTGTTTTGGTGAACAGATTTAACCACACTACTGATTATAAACTTCTGACATCTGATATAGATGTTCCTATCGATGATCTCGCAGCGGTAAACCGTTTCGCGGACATCAATCATCCAGACGTGATTATAAACTGTGCAGCGCTCACCGACGTAAAGGAGTGCGAGGCGAATCCAGAAGAAGCGTACCGCGTAAATGCTATCGGTGCGAGAAACCTCGCTGTCGCTGCAAAGCGTATCAGCGCGCGTCTGATTTACATCTCATCCGACGATGTTTTTACTGGAAAAAACAAAACTCCGCTAAACGAGTTTGACAAGCCGGAGCCACTTTCTGTTTATGGAAAGAGCAAGCTCGCTGGCGAGCATTTCGTGGAGACTCTTACAGATAAGCATGTAATCGTTCGTTCTTCTTGGCTTTACGGCCACGGACACAGAAACTTCGTAGATAAGGTGCTTTCATGTGCGAGAGCAGGTGAGACTATCGTCCTTCCAGATGATGGCTACTCATCACCTACATCCAGCATCGCGCTCGCAGACTTCATCTCATACATGATTGAGGCAAAGAGCTATGGTGTGTATCATGCTTCTTGCGAAGGCTACTGCACACGCGAAGAATATGTGAGAGAGATTATGTCTATCGCAGGCATCACAGATTATAAACTCACAGTCGAAGACGAATACATGCGTCCTTCATTCACACCGCTTGACAATATGATGCTCCATATCACACACGAGTATCAGATGCCTGAGTGGAAAGAAGCGCTTCGCGCATACATCATGGAGGAAGGACAGTAATATAGAAGGTTATACAGGAGGTTTTGATGGCAAATACTAAGAAGAAAAAGTTAGGCCTGACCACTGTCATACTCCTGGCACTCGTGCTCGGAGCCGTGACTGGAATGGCTATTCACTATACAATCGCAGACAATACATACGTAAATAAATACCTCACCGAAGGTGTATTCTACGTAGTTGGACAGGGCTTCATCCGCTTGATGCAGATGCTCGTAGTTCCTCTCGTATTCTGTTCTATCTCTACTGGCGCAGCTGCCATAGGAGATACACAGACTCTCGGCAAGGTTGGTTTGAAGACACTCATCTTCTACATGTTTACTACTATGGTGGCTGTTGCGGTTGCTCTCGGAACTGCGCTTCTCATCGGGCCGGGACTCGGTCTCGATATGTCAAAAGTACAGGTAGCGGAGAATTCGGTTGCGCAGTCTGAAACAAATATCGCGGACACCCTGCTAAACATCATTCCTAAGAACCCTATTGGAGCTCTGGCAGAAGGAAATATGCTTGCAATCATCTTTTTCGCCCTCTTCGTAGGTCTAATCCTCGCGAACCTCGGTGAAAAAGTTCAGTCAGTTACAAACTTTCTGACTCAGTTCAATGATATTATGATGGAAATGACGATGATCGTCATGAAGGCAGCTCCATTTGGAGTATTCGCTCTCATCGCTCGTACCTTTACAACACTCGGATTCGACGCTATGGTGCCGATGGTGAAATACATGCTTTGCGTAGTGCTCGCGCTCGCGCTTCAGTGTTTCGGTGTATACCAGATTCTGTTGAAGCTCTTTGCCGGACTTTCTCCTATCAAGTTCGTGAAGAAGTTCTTCCCGGTACAGGTATTTGCTTTTTCCACTGCGACATCAAATGCTACGATTCCGTTAAATATCGATACGCTTGAGGAAAAAATGGGTGTCGACAGACATCTGTCTTCCTTTACTATTCCGCTTGGTGCGACTATCAACATGGATGGTACATCTATCATGCAGGGTGTAGCGGTTATCTTTGTGGCGCAGGCTTTTGGAATTCATCTGACTCCAGGGGACCTCGTGACAGTTATCGTGACTGCGACACTTGCTTCTGTGGGAACTGCGGGTATCCCATCAGTTGGACTCGTTACTCTCGCGATGGTGTTTAATTCAGTCGGCCTTCCAGTCGAAGGAATCGGACTCATCATGGGAATCGACAGAATCCTCGACATGATCAGAACTGCGGTAAACGTAACAGGTGACGCGGTTTGTACTACTATCATCGCAAAGCAGAATGGTGATATTGATTTAGAGACATATAATAGGATGTAAATGTGAAGTCAGGCGTTATGGTGGCATACGCCTGGCTTTTTGTGTTTGGAGGTAGGGGGTGTGTTATGTGAATCTAAGGAATATTGGGGGTTCACATGACAAATTAGTGTGGTGGGGCATGTGAATCCAAGGAATCCTTAGGTTTCACATGATAAATCAAGATGGTGGTTCATGTGAATCCTAGGAATCTTCAAGTTTCACATGACAAATCAAGATGGTAGTTCATGTGAATCCAAGAAAAATTCAAGTTTCACATGACAAATCAAGATGGTAGTTCATGTGAATCCTAGGAATCTTTAAGTTTCACATGACAAAGCTTGATATGAAAGTATGTGAATCCGAGGAATCTTCAAGTTTCACATGACAAATCAAGATGGTGAATCATGTGAACCCCAGAGAATTTCAAGTTTCACATGACAAAGCAAGATATAGAATCATGTGAATCCAAGGAATCTTCAAGTTTCACATGACAAATCAAGAAGGTAGTTCATGTGAATCCAAGGAATCTTCAAGTTTCACATGACAAATCAAGATGGTAGTTCATGTGAATCCAAGAAAAATTCAAGTTTCACATGACAAATCAAGATGGTAGTTCATGTGAATCCAAGAAAATTTCAAGTTTCACATGATAAAGCAAGAAGGTAGTTCATGTGAATCCAAGAGAATCTCAAGTTTCACATGACAAAGTTTGATATAGAAGTGTGTGGATCCAAGAAAACTGCATGTTTCACATGACAAAGCAAGATATAGAATCATGTGAATCCAAGAAATCTTTAAGTTTCACATGAACTTTCAAGTAAACCAACAATCCCCCAGTGAGCATCAAGCTCACACTAATAATTATGTTTGCTTGATAACCATATGGCGTCTAGGAATCAGGCAGTCAAGGATGGCGTAAGCCACCGACAGGCTTTAGTCCTTGACAGCCTGATTCCCTAGATGCCATCATGATAAAAGCAAACATTGAAATATAGAAAATGAAATATGCTTAGGAGATCGACATGGATAATCAGTTTCAAAGAATAGAGATGCTTCTCGGAGGAGAAGCAGTAGATAGATTACAGCAGGCGCGTGTGGCTGTATTTGGTGTAGGTGGTGTAGGTGGATTTGTCTGCGAAGCACTTGCTAGATCCGGAGTGGGACGTATAGGAATCGTCGACAAAGATGTAGTCGATGTGACAAATATCAATAGACAGATTATCGCGCTTCACACTACAGTTGGCAGACCGAAGGTTGAGGTTATGCGAGAGAGAATCGCTGCGATAAATCCAGCATGTCAGGTGGATGTGTTCCAGCAGTTTATTCTCAGAGACAATATTGATGAGTTCCCATGGGTTGACTACGACTATGTGGTTGACGCGGTTGATACAGTGACTGCAAAGATTGCAATCATCGAGAAGGCAAAGGAGCACGGCCTCTATGTAATCAGTGCGATGGGAGCAGGAAACAAGCTTGATCCTACTCAGTTTAAAGTGGCTGATATCGAGAAGACAAAAGTGGATCCTCTCGCTCGCGTCATGAGACGAGAGCTGAAACAGAGAGGCATAAAAAATGTAAAAGTAGTTTATTCAGAGGAAGAACCGAGAGTTCGCCTGGAGACACCGGGTTCTATAGCTTTCGTTCCTTCCGTGGTTGGCCTCATTATAGCAGGCGAAGTGATTAAAGATATTGCGTTATAGTTATTTAGTAGCTTATAGAAAAAACTTGACCGAAGAAAAAAGATTGACTGTGGAAAGGGTGATGCAATTATGATTAATGAAATGAGAAAGAGCGGTGCGTCTGTACTTGAAGAATTGAGAGAACTTCATGCGCCGACTTAACGAATATCTTAGGTCGACCTATGGTTGCAAGGTTTACAAGCTCTCGCTTAGTGCAAAGGTGACTTGTCCGAATCGTGATGGAAAGATTGATACGAGAGGATGCATATTTTGCTCGGCGGGCGGATCGGGAGATTTCGCTGCGAATCGGGTGAAGCCCATCGCAGAACAAATTGAGGAGGCAAAGTCGCGCGTCAGAGCAAAAGTCAAAGATGGAAAATATATCGCTTACTTCCAGAGCTTTACGAATACCTATGGAGACGTAGAGTATTTGCGGGAAATTTTTTCCGAGGCGATAAAGCCTGACGACATCGTGGCGCTTTCCATCGGGACGCGCCCAGACTGCCTGTCGGATGAAGTTCTGGAAATGCTTCAGGAACTAAACGAGATAAAGCCGGTTTGGGTGGAGCTCGGGCTTCAGACGATACACGAGGAGACGGCGAAATATATCCGCCGAGGTTATCCTCTGTCGGTGTATGACGAGGCTGTAGCGCGTTTGAAAAAAATAGGTGTCCAGATTATCGTACACGTGATACTTGGACTGCCTGGTGAGACTGTTTTTGAGATGAAGGAAACAGTGGATTATGTGGTTCGATCCGGTGCGGATGGAATCAAGCTTCAGCTCTTACATGTGCTGAAGGGGACGGACTTGTGCAGTGATTATGAAGCTGGGAAGTTTGAAGTTATGGACTTTGACACTTATGTGGAACTGGTTTCTGATATCGCTGTCAGTCTACCGGATGATATTGTGGTTCATCGTTTGACTGGTGATGGACCGAAGCGGCTACTGGTCGCGCCGCTCTGGAGTGGCGACAAAAAGCGGGTGCTTAACGCTGTAAACAAAGCAATCGAGGAAAAAGAAAGTTGGCTGGGAACCAACATAAGAGATGCTTAAAAAGGGAGGACTCAACATTGAAAGAAAAATATACAAAGAGTCGATTGCTGCTTTTTTTCCTAAGGGGCAGTAAACGATATTTCATAACAGGTATAGTCTTTGGAATGCTTGTTACACTTCTGGATCTGGTAAATCCAAAGATTATTTCATTTACAATCGATGCGGTAATCGGTTCTAGGGAGGCGAAACTGTCGAGAACCATGTCCGATTTTGTGGACAGCATCGGTGGGGTTAGTTACTTGAAGGGACATCTGTATATCATAGCTTTGGGGATTATCCTGGTCGCTGTGGCTGGTATATTTTGCCGATATATGTTTACTCTGATGAACTCAAAAGGTGCGGAGACTTTCGTCATGACGATGAGAAATCAGCTCTTCCGTCATATCGAGGAACTTCCGTACAAATGGCATTCAGAGAACAAGACCGGAGATATCATCCAGAGATGTACATCTGATGTCGAGACGATAAAGCGATTCCTGTCAGAGCAGCTGATTCAGGTGTTTAGAATCGTGATTCTCGTGACTTTTGCGTTCACATTTATGCTGGGCATACATCCTATGTGGGCTGCTGTCGCAGGTGTGTTTATGCCAGTGATTTTGGGGCTGTCGTTCTACTATCATAAGCAGTTTGGAAAAATCTTTATGGAGGCGGATGAGAATGAAGGTATCCTCTCATCTATCGCCCAGGAGAATCTGACAGGTGTGCGCGTGGTGCGTGCATTTGGTCGCGAAAGCTATGAGCGTGACAGATTCCTGAAACAGAATAAGAAGTACTTTGGAATCTGGTCGAAGTTCAACCACCTGCTTTCAAAGTATTGGTCGCTGGCGGATGTGATTTCCGGCTATCAGTTTATCACGGTAATCGCCGTAGGTTCGTACCTCGCGGTGAGAGGACAGATTACAGCCGGTCAGTATATCGCTTTCGTTTCATATAATTCGATGGTAATCTGGCCGATCAGACAGCTCGGTCGAGTTCTGTCACAGATGAGCAAGGCGGGCGTCTCCATCGAACGTGTAAAATACATCATGAACTCTGAAATCGAGACTGACAGAGTAAATGCGATAGAGCCGGATATGAAGCAGGATATCGAGTTTAATCATGTAAACTTTAGCTTCGGTGAGAACCAGATTCTGGAGGACGTGAGTTTCAAGGTTCCTGCGGGGACTACACTGGGTGTGCTCGGTTCCACAGGCTCAGGAAAGTCTACACTTATCAATCTCCTGATTCGTATGTACGAACTCGGGGAAGATGAAGGCAGTATCACCATCGGTGGCGTAGACATCCGTGATATTAAAGCTTCATGGCTTAGAAAAAATATAGGCATCGTGTTGCAGGAGCCATATCTTTTTTCACGAACACTGCGTGAAAATATCGGTATCGGAATCGACCATGCAAACGAAGACACTATTCGTGAAGCGGCTAGGATCGCGTCGTTGTTACACACCATCGAAGACTTCACAAAGGGATTCGACACTGAGGTCGGCGAGCGTGGCGTGACGCTGTCCGGTGGACAGAAGCAGAGGACTGCAATCGCGCAGATGATCGTCGGAAATACGCCGGTGATGGTGTTTGACGATTCGCTTTCCGCTGTCGATGCCGAGACGGATGCGCGTATTCGTGATGCTCTACGCGAGAGAAATGCTGATACGACGACTATTCTGATCGCGCATCGAATCACGACTCTGATGAATGCGGACCAGATTATCGTTATGGATCGAGGACGTATCCTCGAGTCGGGAACGCACGAGGAGCTCCTCGCTGAAGGCGGCGTGTATAAGAAGATTTACGATATTCAGACGGAAGGGGGCGATTTTGATGCAGAATAATGATTATACTTCAGACCTTCGTTTCTTTGGATTTCCAAAGTTGGCGCCTTATTTAAAAGGTTACAAATTCAAGTTTTTGCGCCTGGCGATATGTATCATCGTGACTAGTGGGCTGGATGTTTGTATTCCGCTATTCAATCGATATGCGATAAATCATTTTATCGGGCGGAACAGTCTGGATGGACTCCTCGAGTTCGTGCTGGTTTATGGTGGAGTTGTGATATTCCAGGGCTTCGCGACATATTGGTTCTTTAAGACGACTTCGGATATGGAGATTAGCGTAAGCAGGGATTTACGTAATCAGGCATTCGAACATCTGCAGACACTTTCTTTTTCGTATTACAATCAGAACAACGTCGGTTACATACATGCCCGCGTTATGAGTGATACGGAAAAAATAGGTGGCGCGCTGTCATGGGACCTCATGGATATGACATACAATGTGCTTTATATTCTAGGTTCGTTTGTAGTTATGTATGTGATAAATGTGAAGCTGGGGCTTCTGGTTTCGGTGCTGATTCCGATAGCTGCAGTTTTGATCATTTATTTTCAGAAGCATCTCGTGCATTTGAATCGTCGGATTCGTGAGATTAACTCGGTAATAACCGGTGACATCAATGAAGGAATTACTGGTGCGCAGACGATAAAGAATCTAGTAATCGAGGACAAGATAGATGACAATTTCCGTCGAGACACATCTGAAATGCGCAAGGTTTCGATTCGTGCGACACATTATAGAGCGCTGTTTAGGGCTTCTATCGCGATGTTCTCATCGATGGCACTCGCGCTCATCCTCTGGCAGGGCGGTATGCTGACTCAGCAGAGGTTGATGCTCATCGGAACACTTTCTGTGTTTATGACTTATGCGCAGAATGTTCTCGAGCCGATTCAGATCATCATCGAAGTTATATCTTTCTGGATTCAGGCAAAAGTAAACATCGAGAGATTTACGGGCTTGATGGAGACGGAGTCGGATGTCAGTGATTCTGAGGAAGTAGTTGCGAAGTACGGTGATGTATTTGATCCGAAGCGCGAGAACTGGGAAGAGCTGGTTGGAGATATTGAGTTTAAGGACGTTTCATTTAAATATCCTGATGGAGATGATTATGTCCTGGAGCACTTCAACTTAAAGGTTCCTCAGGGGACAAATGTGGCTATCGTAGGTGAGACAGGTGCGGGTAAGTCTACGCTGGTTAATCTGGTTTGTCGATTCTTTGAGCCGACGGCTGGTGAAATCCTGATCGATGGTCGAGATGCGAGAGAGCGTAGTCAGCTGTGGCTGCACAGCAATATAGGATATGTGCTTCAGACGCCACATCTTTTTTCCGGAACGGTACGAGAGAATCTCTGCTATGGAAATCCTCTGGCTTCAGAAGAGGAAATCTGGCGCGCTATAGATCTCGTAGATGCACGTGGTGTAGTAGAGAAGATGCCACAGGGGCTGGATTCAGAAGTCGGCGAAGGCGGTGACATGCTTTCTGTTGGTGAGAAGCAGCTGCTGTCATTTGCTCGTGCTATTCTCGCTGATCCACGTATTCTGGTTCTCGATGAGGCGACATCTTCTATAGATACTGTGACTGAGAAGCAGATTCAGACTGCTATAAGCAAGGTCATCAAAGGACGTACGACATTTATGATCGCGCATCGTCTATCTACTGTTGTGGATTGCGATGTGATCCTGGTTGTAAAGGATGGACGCATCATCGAGCAAGGCACTCATAGAGAGCTCATGCGCGAACGTGGTTACTACTACGGACTCTTCACTCGTCAGTTTGAGGATAAGGAGACTGAGGCTGCGTTTGGAGAGGTGTGATGGAGTCTTGAGTGCTTGAATGCGTAGTTAGGAATAGTTTTGGCGCTGCGGCAGCAGTGCCACTTGATTTAGGAAGGGCTGCGGCCCTTCCTTTTTTGTGCTTTCTGTGTTTTAGAGCTCTAGTGGAGAAAAACACAGACTTTTAGGTTACTATAAAGCAAGTTGGAAGGGGAGAGTCTGTGTTCTAGAGCTCTAGTGGAGAAAAACACAGACTTTTAGGTCACAGCCAAGCAAGTTGGAAGGGGAAAGTCTGTGTTTTGGTGTTCTAGTGGAGAAAAACACAGACTTTTAGGTCGCAGCCAAGCAAGTTGGAAGGAGAAAGTCTGTGTTTTGGTGTTCTAGTGGAGAAAAACACAGACTTTTAGGTCACAGTCAAGCAAGTTGGAAGAGGAAAGTCTGTGTTTTAGAGTGCTAGTGGAGAAAAAAAAGGTATTCATAATGGGAAGGAGACTAGAGTGTAGATGAGTTCAAGTGGTGTTTTGCCAAATGTTCTTAGAACGATGATTGTTTCGCGATTGAACTGGTTAAAAGCGGTTAGGGATAGACTTGCTGTGAGAGAATGGTACGATGGAGAGACTTTACAGGTTTTAAATCATGGAGAACATATTAGATATGTAATTATGAAAAAGACAGTAAACGGGGATGGTACAGTGGGTAAAAAACGTATTTATGCGAACAAGAAAATGCGAGGTGAAGTGATTAGGCTGGCGCAAAGAGATTATGACAGGATGCTGTATAAGAGAGTAAATGATGAAATCGAAATTTTTTCAAATGTCTTAAAACTGTGGGCACCGGTTGAGCAGGTGTTTCAGGAATTAAAGGAAACACATAAGATGTATGTAAAACCATTAGTTCAGGAAAATGTTGACTATATTTCAGAGTGGCAAAGCATGCTATATGAAGGTCTCCCTTTTTCCTCAGAGGACACCTCCGAGTTCTACACGGTAAAGGGGGAGAGGGTTCGCTCGAAGTCAGAAGTTATGATTGCTGACACTCTCTACAGGCATAACATTCCATACAAATATGAATGCCCGATTACGTTACAGAATCATCGTAAAAAATATCCTGATTTTACGGTCCTGAATGTTCGAACCAGGCGTGAATATATTTGGGAGCATCTGGGCATGATGACTGATTCGGATTATGTCGAATCAAATCTAAAGAAGCTAAAGGACTATGAAAGAAACGGTATTATTCAAGGAGACAAATTGTTACTTACGATGGAAAGTCATGGTTGCCCGCTTTCGACAAAGAATATTGAAAAAGTGATTGAAACTTTCTTGATTTAAGTATTTATAGTGAAAAATGAGGTGAAAATGATTATCGATGAAATCCGCGAGAAGCTTATCGCAAATCAGGATATTAAATATAGAGATTTCCAGAGCAAGCTCATTCCGAATGTAAATCCAGATACAGTAATCGGTGTGCGAACGCCCATACTTCGCAAGATGGCGAAGGAACTTATCAAAAAATACGGCATGCCGTCGAAGGAACTTATCAAAAAATATGGCTTGCCGTCGGAGGAACATATAAAAGAGTGTGACTTGCCGTCGGAGAGGGACTCTGGTAGGGGTTTGGCAAGCTTTTTGTCAGTGCTTCCACATAAATATTTTGAAGAGAATCAGCTTCATGCTTTTATCCTTTCGGAAATTAAAGATTTCAATCTCGCTATTGAGTTTGTTGAGAGATTCCTGCCATATGTGGATAACTGGGCGACGTGCGATCAAATGTCTATAAAAATTTTCAAGAAACATAGGCAGGAGCTTTTGCCATATTTAATGAAATGGATTAAAGCAAATGAAAACGGAAATCATAATTCGAGCATTTATACTACACGTTTTGGAATCGTGACGCTTATGAACTGTTTTCTGGATGACGATTTCAAGCCTGAATATTTAAAATGGATCGAAGAGATAAGTTCCGAGGAATACTACATAAATATGGCTCGTGCGTGGTTCTTTGCGACTGCGCTGGCAAAGCAGTATGAGGCAACTTTACCTTTTCTCGAATCGCACAAGCTTGATAAGTGGACACATAACAAATCTATTCAGAAAGCGATTGAGAGCTATCGTGTTTCAAAGGATCATAAGGATTATTTGAAGACACTTAGAATATGACAAAACGGGCCCCAAAAGGGAAGATGACATAAGTCGGAAAGGAAAAAATAAAGCTCAGGCGAGGAGAATGCCTCCTTTGTGAGTGTTTACTTGTTGTCGCGTTTATTGTAACAAGCCAAACTATTTTTTTGCAAAAATCCGCCATTCGTAATATAGTTATATGGTTATGAAGAGAAAAATATTATTTATTAGAAAACTCGCATATTACTTGCGAATATATGGCGTACGCGAAGTGTACAGAATTATGACGGCTCGTAAGAACAAGCCGTATAATTTTGATGACTATAAATGGTTCCAGAAGAAGCATCGTCTGAAAGCTTCGGATGCAATGTTCCAGAGGGCTTTTACTTCGGACAAGGCTTTTCTGATATGCGTGATTGACGCTGACAGTGAGCAGGAAATCGAGGCATCAAACATAAAAAAGTCTCTGGCGAAGTCTACTTACGAGAAATTTGATTTTGTCGCATGGACAAACCTGAGTGCCACGATAGATGGCGAGGCGGAACACACTCACGTTGTTTTTGCAAAAAAAGATGATGCATTTTCTCAGGATGCCTTGTACGAATACGCAAATGCGCTGGATCGAGACAAATATATAGACTTAATCTACTGTGACTCGGACCATTATGACTCTGAGAAGAGGGGGCTTAGATTTGATCCTCATTTTAAGCCTGCGTTTAGTCCGGATTATCTCGAAGAGTATAACTACATCGGGATGGGATATGCGGTGGATATAAACGTCGTAAGGAAGGCTTTTTCCAGAGAGATTGAGAGAAATGAGTATGATCTCATCCTGACGCTGACGGATGCTGCAGATTCTATCGAGCTTCCGGGTGGTGGCTCAAAGAATATCGCGCATCTCGCGAAGGTTCTCTATCACGAAGATGTGAAGATGCTGAACGATGGTATGAAGGACGGACGCTTCAATACAGCCTGGATTCGCTATGAGAGTCGGGCAGATAAACGAGCAGAAGGCCGCGCAAATAAACGGGAGGATGAACTTGATAATTCCGTTGAGACGGACATAAAAGCTCTCGAGAAGCACCATCTGAGGCTGGATGAGTCGGGACATGTGATTCGCGGAAAAATCGAGGGCACATATCATTTTGTGCATGATATCGAAGAGGAACCGCTGGTTTCCATCATCGTTCCGAATATGGATCACCTTACAGATTTACAGACTTGTATCGAGAGTTTTGACAAATCTACTTATAAGAATATCGAGTGGATTATCGTCGAGAACAACAGTCGCGATTCGAAGCTGTTTGATTACTATAGCAAGATTAGTAAGCGCGATGATGTTCGAGTGATTGAGTATCATGATGATTTTAATTTTTCCGAAATCTGCAATCGCGGAGTGGAGGAATCAGAAGGTGATATCCTGCTGTTTTTGAATAATGATACAGAGCTTCTCGAGCCGGATTCGCTTACGGAGATGGTTTCAACCTTGATGAGAGAGGGCGTCGGAATCGTGGGAGCAAGACTTCTGTACGATGATGACACGGTTCAACATGCGGGCGTGACACTGGGCGTCGGCGGATTTGCTTGCCATTCAAATGCATATATCGATGCGGACGAGCCGGGATATATGAATCGAAGCCTCGTAATGACTGATGTTTCCGCGGTTACAGCAGCTTGTCTGCTAATCGACCGAGATATGTTCTTTGACATCGGCGGATTTGATGAAGAGTATCGCGTGGCTGCGAATGATGTCGATTTGTGCATGAAGGTCCTCCACGAAGGGTTTAAGATAGTCTATAACCCTTACTCAGTCTTCCATCATTATGAGTCGAAGTCTCGAGGCGATGATCGTGCGCAGATGAAAAAAGCAAAGCGCCTTCAGAGTGAAGTGGATAGATTTGCAAAGATTTGGAAAGATATTCTGGTAAATGGAGACCCATATTATAATTCAAATTTCTCACGAGGATTTGAATATAAAGTGGCTCTTAAAAAGCAGAAATGGCACAGAGCTTTCTTCTATAGAAAATAGTCTTTGATTTTATACAGAATATTGAAAAAAGTGACTTCATTTTTCGACAAAATATGCTAAAATAACCGCTATCACATGTCGCTTTTGAGGCAGACTGAGGAGCGATGGGTGAATTTTTTTCAGATAATAGAGGATTACAAATAAATGACTGATATTAGTGATATTAAAAATGAAAATGGTCCGATTCTGTCGATTCAGCATCTGATGAAGACTTTTTCGGATAAAGACGGTGATTTCAATGCGCTGAAGGATATCAGTATCGATATCGAGCGTGGAGAAATATACGGAATCATCGGACTTTCAGGCGCGGGCAAGTCTACACTCGTGCGTTGTATGAATTATCTCGAGAAGCCGACTGAAGGAAAGGTGGTCTTTGATGGCCAGGATCTGTCAGCGGTCAGCGCAAAGGAGCTTAGAGATGTTCGTCAGCGTATGGGCATGATCTTTCAGCAGTTTGAGCTTCTGGCGCAGAGAGATGCGCTTCGAAATGTTACTTTTCCGCTTGAGATAAAGGGCGTTCCAAAGAAGGAAGCTGAGGAGAGAGCGAGAGAACTTCTGAAAATCGTAGATCTCGAAGGCAGAGAGCATGCTTACCCATCACAGCTTTCCGGTGGACAGAAGCAGAGAGTGGCTATCGCGAGAGCGCTGGCTACCAGACCTGATGTATTACTCTGTGACGAGGCGACATCAGCGCTGGATCCTAATACTACAAATTCTATTCTCGCACTTTTGAAGAGATTGAATAGAGATATGGGCATTACGGTTATCGTGATCACACATGAGATGGACGTAATCTCTCGTATCTGTGACAGAGTCGCTATCATCGATCAGGGTATGATCGCAGAGAGCGGCGAAGTGAGCGAAATCTTTATGGCGCCAAAGACAAAGATCGGACGCGACCTCATCCTCGGCGATGCTATGGAAGACGTACGTTTTGGCGGAGGAAAGATGTATCGTATCACTTTTGACGGTAGAAAGACTCACGAGCCACTGATTTCAAATATCGTACTTCAGGCAAAGGCTCCTATAAATATCCTGTACGCGCACACAAAGGACGTGGGCGGAATCACTTACGGACAGATGGTTATCCAGACTCCGGAGGACGAAGGCCAGCAGCGCGAGATTCTGAATATTCTCAGAAGCACAGGAATTCCATATGAGGAGGTAGATGAAGTATGAAATTCGATCAGGCAATGTTAGATATGTTTATCACGGGAACTATTGAGACTTTTATACTCGTGTTTGTTTCGACACTGGTTGCTTATATCATCGGAACACCTTTTGGAATTCTGCTCGCAGTGACAAAGAAAAATGGTGTTCATCCGATGCCTATCGTAAACGGAATCGTCGGATTTATCATCAATATCCTGCGTTCTATTCCGTTTATCATTCTGCTTCTCATAGTTATGCCACTCACACGTACACTCGTAGGAACTACAGTAGGTGTGCAGGCTGTCGTACCACCACTTATGATTTCATCTGCGCCTTATATCGCACGTGTCATCGAAAGTGAGCTCGCAGAAGTAGATTACGGAGTTATCGAGGCGGCTCGCTCTATGGGTGCTTCTGATTGGCAGATCATCACAAAGGTTCTCCTTCCTGAAGCTAAACCTGCTATTATCCTAGGCGCTGCACTCGTACTCACAACAGTGGTCGGTTACTCATGTATGTCAGGTTTCGTAGGTGGCGGTGGAATCGGTGACATCGCAGTCCGCTACGGCTACTATCGTAGAGAAGATAGTGTTATGTATATCTCTGTCATCCTACTCGTAATTCTGGTACAGATCATTCAGTCGCTAGGTAATCGCATATCTCGAAAGGCAGATAAGCGTATTAAATAGATTTTTTTTACATGCAAAGGGTAGATGGTACTTAAGGAGGAAAAAAGATGAAAAAGAAAATTGCAAAACTACTCGCTCTGACTATCGCAGCTGGAACAGTATTCGCTGGTTGCGGTGCGAAAAAAGACTCAAAGGAAATCGTTATTGGCGCCACACCAAGTCCACATGCTGAGATCCTTTCTGAGGCAAAGGAAGCACTCGAGAAAGACGGTTGGAAAGTTACTATCAAAGAATACTCTGATTATATTCAGCCAAACGTAGCGCTGGCTTCAGGTGACTTGGATGCGAACTATTTCCAGCACAAACCTTATATGGATTCTTATAACGAAGAGAACAAGACTGATCTCGTAAGCGCAGGTGAGATTCACTACGAGCCATTCGGTATCTTCCCGGGAAAGACAAAGTCTCTCGATGATATCAAAGATGGTGCTGTAGTTGGTGTACCAAACGATACTACAAACGAAGCTCGTGCTCTTAAGCTCCTCGAAGCACAGGGACTTATCAAGTTAAAGAGCGGTGCTGGTTTGAAGGCTACTGTTAAAGATATTGTAAAGAATGATAAGAATCTCGAGATCAAAGAGCTTGAAGCTGCACAGATTCCAAAGTCACTTCAGGATCTCGATATCGCAGTTGTAAATGGTAACTATGCTATCGAAGCAGGTCTCTCACCAAAGAACGATTCACTCGCTCTCGAAGACCAGGAATCTCTCGGTGCAAAGACTTACGGAAACATTATTTCTGTAAAGAAGGGCAATGAGAATAGCGCAAAGACAAAGGCTCTTATGAAAGCCCTCAAGTCTGACAAGGTAAAGAAATTTATCGAAGAAAAGTATGATGGCGCAGTTGTTGCTTTGTTTTAATTGAGAAATTTGGATTTTGGATTTGAAATTTGGATTTAGAATTTGGATTTTGGATTTGAAATTTGGATTTGGATTTTGAATTTTGGATTTTGGACCCCTACTGACGATGGTTGGTGGGGGTTTTTGTTGTGGAATCATGTGAAAATAGATTTAGGAGGCATTTCACATGATAGTTTGTGCTGGGGAATCATGTGAAACAAGATTTAGGAGGTACTTCACATGATAGTTTGTGCTGTGGGATCATGTGAAAATAGAAAAAGGAGCAAGTTCACATGAAAAGCTCAAGAGTGGAATCATGTGAAATTAGAAAAAGGAGCAAGTTCACATGAAAAGCTCAAGAGTGGAATCATGTGAAACTAGAAAAAGAAGCAAGCTCACATGAAAAGGCCGAGAGGGAATCATGTGAAATAAGAAAAAAAAGCAAGTTCACATGAAAAGGGCGAGAGGTGAATCATGTGAAACTAGAAAAAGGATTAAGTTCACATGAAAGGCTCGAGAGGGGAATCATGTGAAATAAGAAAAAAGAGCAAGTTCACATGAAAAGCTCGAGAGAGGAATCATGTGAAACAAGATATAGAGGTGAGTTCACATGAAAAGGCCGAGAGGGGAATCATGTGAAACAAGATAAAAAGAGCAAGTTCACATGAAAAGCTCGAGAGAGGAATCATGTGAAACAAGATATAGAGGTGAGTTCACATGAAAAGGCCGAGTGAGGAATCATGTGAAATTAGAAAAAGAAGCAAGTTCACATGAAAAGGCCGAGTGAGGAATCATGTGAAACTAGAAAAAGGATCAAGTTCACATGAAAAGGCCGAGAGGGAATCATGTGAAACTAGATAAAAAAGCAAGTTCACATGAAAAGGGCGAGAGGGGAATCATGTGAAACAAGATAAAGAAGTAAGTTCACATGAAAAGGCCGAGAAGGGAAGCATGTGAAACTAGAAAAAGAAGCAAGTTCACATGAAAGGCTCGAGTGAGGAATCATGTGAAATTAGAAAAAGGAGTGAGTTCACATGAAAAGCTCGAGAGAGGAATCATGTGAAACTAGATAAAAAAGCAAGTAACACTAATTCAAGTTATATTAATTCAAACTTTTTCATTTCTGCATAAATCTTAGAAACCGGAAGTCCGATTACATTTTCAAAATTTCCTCTTACACCTGAAACGTGAACAGAGAAGTCGCCCTGGATGCCGTATGAACCGGCCTTGTCGAGTGAATCGCCGGTTGCGATATAGTCGCGGATTTCGGAGTCGCTGAGCTCATTGAAGCTGACTTCAGTTCTGTCAAAGAAGGAAACTATGACAGGATCGGCTGTTTCGGAGTGCTCTGTGATACTATCAAATACGAAGGTCACACCAGTGTAGACTTCGTGAGCCTTTCCCGACAAATTTGACAACATATCAAATGCAGCGTCTTTATCAGCAGGTTTGCCGAGAATCTGGCATTCGTGGACTACGATGGTGTCGGCGCCCAGTACAAATAGGGGCTCCTTTTTTTCGTTATTAGCTGAAGCTTCTGAGTGAAGGCGATTGTAGACTTCGAGTGCTTTTTCGCGAGCGAGTGACATCGCGTATTTGGCAGGTTCGGTTTCCTGTGTGAGTTCTTCACCGACGGCTTTTACGACTTCGAAAGGCAGATGTAGTTTCTGGATGAGCTCAACCCTGCGTGGGGAGCCGGATGCTAATATATATTTCATGTTTCCTCTTTTCGTGTTTGTGATAACGGGAAAGTCCGCGATTGGCAAAGGCAAACCTGAAAAAACACAATAGTCTAACCTTGTATTTCAGGAATTCCCCAATTTACGGACTGTTTTTTTCGCGAGAAATAGTGTAACATTTTTGATATAATGAAAAAAGTTGTATCAAAGAATATTTTTGCAAATGGAAATATGAAAGGGAGGAAATATGGGAAGTTTTAGTGTAGATAATTATCCGGCCATCGAGGCGGGCGCGCAGCTTGACGCGGGAATCAGCTATGATGATGCGCTGGAACTTTTGAAAAAATATAATGACGACGAATTTCATATTGAGCACGGCGAGACGGTTTCGAAGCTGATGGGGTATTTTGCGAAGCAGGAAGATGCTGAAAATGTGGCTTTCTGGGAGATCGTCGGTCTCCTTCATGATCTCGACTGGGAAAAATGGCCGGACGAGGTGGCGCATACCACAAAGACGGCGGAGCTTCTCGATGAGGCTGGAGTGGATCCGCACGTGGCGCATGCGATTATGACGCACAACTCGGATTACAACAGCGTGCTCCCGAAACCAGAGCATATTATGGAAAAATATCTTTGGGCGACAGACGAGCTTTCAGGCCTCTATGGCGCGATAATTCGCATGTATCCTTCACATTCTGCGCAAGATTTGAATTTGAAATCTGTGAAGAAGAAATTCAAGAATAAAGGTTTCGCGGGTGGTTGCGACAGAGCATACATGGAGCAGGGCGCAGTACTTCTCGGTATCGAGGTCGAGGAAATGCTCGAGCGCTACATCGTAGCGTACAAAGAACTGTTTGATTGATTTTTCCGCGCAGCGGCGACTTATTATGTCACTTAGGAAAGGATTTGGGGTAATGAAAAGTGTAATAGTTTATGTTTCGACACATCACGGAAACACAAAAAAGGTTGTGGATGCGATTTCGAACGAGTTAGACGTGGATGTGGTGGATGCGCTGAATGTCGATGAAATCAGCCTGGAAAGCTACGATCTCATCTGTTTCGCATCCGGAATTTATGGCGCGAAGATGCATCCGAAGATTATCAAATTCGCTGAGCAGAATCTGCCTGTTGGCAAAAAAATAGCCTTCATCATGACGAGTGCCTTGAACAAGGACTTTTCAAAATCGATGAGCGGTGCGCTTGAGGGAAAAGATGCTGAAGTGGTCGGCGTGTACACTTGCCACGGTTACAACACTTTTGGACCTTTTAAGTTGGTCGGTGGAACCAGCAAAGGTCATCCGGACGAGGCAGACCTACGAGCTGCGGTAGATTTTTTCCGCGGAATCAGCGAGTAGGATGTGAGGCTGTTCTCCGCAGAATCAGCGAGTAGGATGTGAGGCTGTTCTTCGCAGAATCAGCGAGTAATATGTTGGAAAATCGGTTTACAAATCTCAAACGGCATGCTAACATAGTTTAGGAAAAATTAATAATTGCTGGGGGCGCGAATACGCTGAGAGGCGCCGAGCGGGAGACCGCGCAGGTGCTGACCCTTACTTACTTGATCCAGATAATGCTGGCGAAAGGAAGCAAGTTGAGACCTATCAAGAACAGAATTTCTGCAATCGAAGTGGATGTTGTGGTCTGAGATGGGGATGAAATTGAGAGTATGAGAACCTCCGGTAGCAAAAAGGAGGTTCTTTTTTTATGGCATTTTTTATTACTAAAACAAGTGAGGGCACATATATGCCAACTGTTGGAGGATTCTCAGTCCTCGTGATCATTATGTTTGCGACACTCTTGTTGGGCAACTGGATCTTTAACAAGGGGAAGAGTTTGAATGCGAAGCAGATTGCTTTTTCAGCGGTAGCTGTGGCGCTCGCGATGGTGACTTCAAATATCAAGCTCGTGAAGATGCCTTATGGCGGCTCGGTTACTCTGTTTTCAATGCTTTTCATCGTTATGATCGGCTATTGGTTTGGACTCGCAAATGGTTTGTCAGCTGCGATTGCTTACGGTTTGCTGCAGCTCGTGATCGATCCTTATATCATCAGCTTTCCGCAGATGATGTGCGATTATGTGTTCGCGTTTGGTGCGCTGGGCCTCGCAGGCCTGTTCTCTAAGTCAAAACATGGCCTGATTAAGGGATATTTGGTCGGCGTGCTCGGAAGATTTGTGTTCTCATTCCTTTCAGGATGGATATTCTTCGGCGCTTATGCTGGAGATTACGGTTTCAAATCGGGATACACATATTCATTTGTGTACAATGGAATGTACATCGGGCTCGAAGCGCTGATAACTCTCGTGATTCTCTTTGTTCCTCAGGTTCGTCGTGGTTTTGATTCTGTGAAAAAGATGGCTGTGGGCGAAGCTAGAGTTTGATGCGAGATGTGGTTTGCTGGGGGAATGTGGTTTGCTGGGGGAATGTGGTTTGCTGGGCGGCATGTGAAGTTGCTGGTTTTTTGTGTTTCACATGACAATTCTAATGGGTGGAGCATGTGAAAGTGTTGTTTTTTTGTGTTTCACATGACAATTCTAATGGGCGAATCATGTGACAAGCTTAAAAAATTGAATATCACATGAAATTTTGTCTTAGCTAGTCATGTGAAAGCATTATATGTAGTGGATTCACATGATTTGAGGTTGAAACTAGTCATGTGAAATTGACGGAAAGGTCATGTTCACATGATTTGAGACGGAAAACTGTTATGTGAAATTGAAAAAAATCGATATAACACATGTTTTTATATCGTATTTTATATTATAATATGTGCTAACAGAGGATTTAAGCATGTTAGCAATATTTTAATATTGCTATATACATTCGTTTGATTTATTACAAGCGTTTGAGAATAGTCCTGTCAAGGATGTGAGCTTTGTTTGCTTTACATTTCTTGGCAGGATTATTTTTTTTGAAATATATGATTAAGTAAATATATGATTTTTTTGCGGCGTAGCCGCACTTGCTAATACTAAAAATTACAAAGATTAAAAGTTAATAAATAATAGTTTATAGTTTATGGCTTTTTTGAAGAATCATTAATCAAAATAAAATATTGTTAATGTTTGAAAGCCTTTTTGGATGCTATGATATGTACCATTCCTATAAATTCTTTGGTTTTATAATAAAGGAGAAGCATATGAAAGAGTATGTATCAGCGGAGCAGGTTTCGGACCTGATTAGAAAACGTATTGATTTTTTGAAAAATACATATGAAGGGATTAGTCATCATGCGATTGAGCAAGAGGGGCGTTTGGAGGCGACGGCAAATAATCGAAATAACAGGTATTATTGGGTGCATGAAGTAAAGGAAGAGGGGAAGACTGTTTTAAAGCGTGAGTATTTACGAAAGAATAATCTCGAGGTTGCTTCAAGAATTGCCCAGAAGAACTATGAGGAGCTTGTTAAGATTGCGATAGCAAGTGAGTTGAAAGTTTTAAAAGAGGTAGAGTGTTTTTCGGATACTGCAGAGAAAACTTATGCGCTTTTGCCGGATGCTCGAAAGGCGATAGTGAACCCGGGGGAATTGTCGCGGGATGCTTATGTGAGAGAGTGGGTCTCGAAGGAATATGTGGGATTGGGATTTGATAAAGGCGATAATACTGCGTTCTTTGCAAAAAATGGGATCCGCGTGCGTTCTAAATCAGAGGTTCTCATTGCGAATGCATTGTTAGATTGCGGAATTCCTTTTAAATATGAGTGTCCGATAGAGCTGGGGCGACATATTAAATATCCTGATTTTACGGTATTGAATGTAAAAACTCGCAAGGTCTTTTATTGGGAGCATTTTGGGATAATGGATGATGAGGGTTATGTGAATTCGATGATGGAGAAGTATAGACTATATGAAAAGAGGGGATTAGTTCTGGGGAAAGATTATATAGTGACGTTTGAATCTAGGAGTGTGCCACTTTCGACACAAAGTGTAGAGAATATAATCAAGAGTTTCTTGATATAGGTTGACTTAACCTATATAATACATTAACATTCAGCGGTAGCTTAGGGGATGGGGCATGTGAATTTGATTGTATGTGGCATGGCACATCATTATTTTTGGGGGATTTCATGTGAACTTGATTCATTGTGAGATCTCACATGAAATTTTGATGAGGAAATCATGTGTAGATTTATATATATAGGATTTCACATGATAATATTTTGAAAAGAATCATGTGAAGAATGCTATATCTTGCTTTTCACATTATTTGGAGTTGGAAATAATGATGTGAGTGGACAAAAAATAAAGAGCTCACATGATTTTCAACAAATAAAATGATGTGAAGTGATGAGATTAGTCTGTTTCACATGCAAGCGGGCAAGAACTAGGAATAAAGGAAGTTTTTAAATGTCAGGAAAGATAAGAGGTGCCATACTGTGCTTATTGGGAGCGATGTGCTGGGGTGCATCGGGAACGATGGGACAGTACTTGTTTAGTGTAGAAAAAATGGACTCAAAGTGGTTGGTGCCTATCAGATTAGAGATGGCAGGAATTATCCTGTTTGTGTATTGTTTGGTTAATTACAGGGACAAGCTTTTTGAACCTTTTAAAAATATTAGAGATTTGGTTTTGATGCTGGGCTATGGAATACTGGGCGTGACGTTTAGCCAGTTTACCTATTTCTTTACGATTCAGTATTCATCAGCAGGCGTGGGAACGATCATGCAGGATCTCTCGCCAGTTCTCATACTACTGATTACCAGTGCGATGGAGAAGAGACTACCGCATTTGAAGGAAATATCTGCGGTTGTACTTGCGATAGTAGGTGTATTCTTGATAGTGACACATGGTGATGTGGCAAGCTTTAAAGTGCCACCGATAGCGATATTCTCTGGACTAGCATGTGCCTTGTGTGTATCGATTTATAATATCCTGACTACGCCACTTACAAAGCACAGAGGTTATCCGGTTCTCGTATTGCAGACATGGTCTTTTGTACTCGGTGGAATTATAATGGGATTGATATTTAGACCGTGGACTTATTATTATGTGCCGACTGCAATGGGATATGTAGGAATCGCGACAGTAGTAATCGTGGGGAATTTGATGGCGTTTTCGCTGTATATCTCTGGTGTTAGTGAAATCGGAGCTAATCTGGGAATCTTGTATAGTTTTGCAGAGCCGCTTTCGGCAGCTATTTTGTCGACTATAATATTTAAAGAACCTTTTACGTGTTATGATGCATTTGGATTTGTTATAATATTTGTAATGTTATTCTTGATTTCTGGGCTGAGAATAAAACTGCCAAATAAAGGCAGCCAGAAGCAGAACAGCGAAGCCTAGAATTGTAGAATAGAAGAAGCAGAACAGCGAAGCCTAGAATTGTAGAATAGAAGAAGCATAACTAGGGAATTTGGAATAATTGAATAGGGAAAACATGAACTAGAAGATTGATATTTGAATGGAGATTTGTGGGGTCGGTCATGATGATAAATAATGACAAGAACAATCTGTTTAACGGGAATCTTAGTCCACTTAAGAACCAGAGAAATCGTCGCCTGTTTAAGGAGCTGTTAAAAAAGAAGAGCCGACATGTCAAAACAGGAATCCTTCTGCAGGATAACTATCTGACTGAAGTGGTAACTCTGTTAACAGCATTTATCGAAACGGGATTCTTTTTATGGAGTGTATCGACCTTTGGATGTATGCTTGCTGGAGATGACAAGCTGGTCAAGTGGGCGCAGATTCTGTATTTGGGTATGGGAGTGTATTCCTATATCATGTTTTTCTTCTGTTTGAAGTATGGAAAGAAGCTTATAGAACGGTGTGCTCTATATGAAGCGATATTGTCGGGGTATTATTCCGTATTGATTCTGTTTGGAATAGTTCTCTCCGGAATATATCAGCTGGAAGGAGCCAGCGCATATGTTTTAGTGCTCGTGTTTATATGCACATTTGGTGTGATTATTATGAATCCTATTCGTATGGTCATCGCTTCTGTGCTTTCATATGCGGTATTTAATGTTTTTTTCCTACATCTGGGAATAAATACCTGGTATCATTCACTCAATATTTTAGAAATCATATTCTATATGAATATAATCGGAGTGGTGCGCTATTATACAGTGTGCGGATATCTCGAAACGACGGAAATTCTCGCGGGGTACAGCAGTATCCTGGAGCGCCTATCCTTTAAAGACGAGCTGACGGTTATCAATAATAGAAATGCTCTTAGAAAGAACTGGCCGTCTTTTGAGAAAAAAACATTCTCGGTCGCAGTTTTGGATATAGATGATTTCAAGCATTATAACGACACATACGGACATGAGATGGGTGATAAGGTTATAAAGGAAACCGCAAATCTGCTGTCGTTTGAGTTCGGATCGGAGTGTTCGTATCGAATGGGTGGCGATGAGTTCTTAGTGATCACTGAGATGGTTGATGACGAGTTTGAAAAAAAGATCCGAGATCTCATGCAGCGTGCCTCTCAATTTAAGGCGAACGATGAATTTATAGGTGTAACATATAGTATCGGAGCGCTGAAGTCCTATTGCAAGGAGCCGAACTATATGCGTGAGCTTATTAAGAAAGCGGATACTGCGCTGTACGAGGTGAAGCAACAGGGCAAGAACGCATTTAAGTATGTCACTCTAGAGTAAAAATTAGATAGAGAAATCCGCTCAATCAGGTTGAAAAAATTACTTCTGTCATTTAAAATGTCAGAGGTAATTTTTTTAATATGTTTTCAGAAAAGGAGGATAAACGCATGAACGATATTCCAGGTCGAAGTATCGATGATCCTGTTCCGTTGTGGAATAAGGTTTCTGGATTGTATTCATCTAATACAGTGCGTGAAGTCGCTCCTATTTATTTGAATATTATCTAGTAATCTCATTCTGTGATAAATGGCGAATCAGCGTGGAGGATGCCGTTTATTTCGTTTTTTTCTCATAATTATTGAAAAATAAAATACGGATCAGGGTCATATACTTTTCTAGGTTCGAAGCGTTAGAAGAGAATTATGATGAATGAGAGAGAAATGGAGCTCATGGGCTACATGGAGCGCCGTGAGTATCTGAGACTGCGCAAGGAATTGTGCGAAATGAACGAAGTCGATGTCGCTGCTTTTCTGGAACAGCTTCCATCGGAAGAAGCTGCTATCGTATTTCGTATGTTGCCAAAAGATTTGGCATCTGATGTATTTGCTGAGTTTGAGAGCGATACACAGCATCATCTGGTTAGCACTATGACAGATAAAGAACTTTACGATATCGTAAATGATTTGGCTGTCGATGATGCGGTTGATATGCTCGAGGAAATGCCGGCTTTCGTAGTACAGAGAGTTTTGAAAGCTGCAGATCCTGCGATGCGTAAGACTATCAATCAGTTTATGAAGTATCCGGAAGATTCTGCCGGATCTATCATGACTCCTGAGTTTGTCGGCTTGAAAGAGGCGATGACAACTAGTCAGGCTATCGAGTTTATTAGAAAAAATGGCGAAGATAGTGAGACTATTTATACTTGTTATGTAATGGATGCAAAGCGCGTGCTTCAGGGGGTCGTATCAGTTAGAACACTACTGATTTCAGGCGATGATGAAGTGGTAGCTGATTTGATGGAGACGAACGTAATCTCCGTAACAACTGATACAGATCAGGAAGAAGCTGCGAATTTGCTGAAAAAATACGACTTTATGTCACTTCCTGTTGTTGATAAAGAGAACCGTCTCGTCGGTATCATCACTTATGATGATGCGATGGATGTCATCGAAGAAGAAACAACAGAGGATATCGAGCGAATGGGTGCGGTAGAACCTTCAGAGACACCATATCTGAAGACGCCAGTTACAAAACTTGCAAAGAATCGTATCGTTTGGCTACTCGTCCTCATGGTTGCTGATATGATTAGTGGTGGAATTTTGGAAAAATGGCAGCAGGCTTTTGCAGCGATGCCACTCCTCATTTCATTTATCCCGATGCTTACAGATACTGGTGGAAACGCCGGTGGTCAGTCATCTACTCTGATCATCCGATCTCTGGCTATGGAGGAAATCGAGCTTTCTGATTGGCTTAAGGTGTGGTGGAAAGAAATTAGAGTTGCTTTGATTTGTGGTATCACACTTGCATCTATAAATACTATTCGTATCTGGATTATGTATCCTGGACATGTGATGGTCGGCGTAACTATCGGAATCGCTATGATTTGTACGGTGCTTATGGCAAAGTCAGTAGGTGGAATCTTGCCTCTCATCGCTTCAAAGTTGCATTTAGATCCTGCGGTTATGGCTTCACCATTAATTACAACTATCGTGGATGCAGGAAGTTTGTTGATTTATTTAAATACTGCATCAGCACTGCTTCATATATAAGATTGCTAAAACAATTATAAGAAATTAAAATTTAAAACCGGCTTTTTGACTATTGTACCTATAGTCAAAAGTCGGTTTTTTTTATATAATTAATAAAACTATACGATGGAAGGAAATTTATAATGTCATCTACAAATGAAACAAATAATGGACCGATTTTGATCAGCATCGCTGGTGGTACAGGTTCAGGCAAATCTACTTTTACAAATCGTCTTAAAGATAAATTCAAAGATCATATTAGCGTTTTATATTACGATAATTACTATAAGAAATATGATGGACTCACTTTTGAAGAGAGAAAAAATATAAACTATGATCATCCGGATGCCTTTGAAACTGAGCTATTGCTCAAGCACCTGGAAGATTTGAAACAGGGTAAATCAGTAGAGTGCCCTATTTATGACTATACTCGTCACACTCGTTCTGACGGAGTTACAGTTGTTAATCCAAGTAAGGTAATTATACTTGAGGGAATCCTAGTTTTAGCCGATAAACGTATTAGAGACCTTTCGGACATCAAGGTGTTCGTAGAGGCTGATGCAGATGAGAGAATCCTTCGTCGTGCAATCCGTGATGTAAAGGAACGTGGACGTGACCTCGAAGGAATCGCTGAGCAGTATCTCGCTACAGTAAAACCTATGCATTACAGATACGTAGAACCAACAAAGGGGTTTGCGGACATCGTAATCAATAGTGGTATGAATGACGTTGCTTTAGACATCATGGCTCAGAAAATCCAATCTGTTATAAACGATTAATTTGTTAACTGTAGTTAAATAATAGGAGGGAAAAATGAGAAAAAGAGTAATTCGTAAACTCGTAATAGCAGTACTTATTGCTGTTTCGATTCTGGTTGTAGTATTAACATCTTTATCCGGACATTATGTTAAGAATGCTTATGAAAAAATGTCTGAGGAAGAGCTCCGTGCAACAGCCATTCAGTTTGAAGATGAAACTTCACAAGAATACGATGGTGACTGGGGAGTTAACAAAAAAGGTCAGCTTACAAAGGGACCTGATAATGTTCAAGAAGAATATCTCGAGCAGTTTATAAAGATGACAAAGAAGACAGATATCTACTATTCGATATCCTATGGTTCTAAGTGTTATCTCACAACATTAAAGAATAATAATGGCGATTATCTAACAGGAGTTGAGGCTCCTGCAGAGGTTCAAGATAAAGTTCTGAATCAGGGAAAAAATTTGTTCCTCTCAAATGTAAAAGTAGACGGAAAGAGATATAGTGCTTACTATATTCCATTAAAAAATGATGATGGAACGATAGTTGGTGTGATCTATACATGTAGATTGAGTGCAGATATACAGAACACAATTACGAGAGTACTCGTAACTATGATTATTGCGGCAGTGTTATGTACGCTGGTAATCTTTTTACTGGGTCTGCTTACAGATATGTTACTCGGACCTGCAATGCTTGAAATTTCAAATTGCTTAAAGGCTATGTCTAGTGGTGATTTGAATCATAGATTCCCTGCTAAACTTACAAATCGAGTGGATGAGCTCGGAACCATCTCCAAATCAGGAGAGGAACTTAGAAACAAGCTTCGCGAAGTAATCGGAGAGAGTAAAGGAATCACTACAGAGGTTTCTAAATCAGGTGATGAGCTTGCGATGAATGCAGATAATGCTACTCAGGCTTCCGGCCAGGTAACTGATGCTGTCGATGAAATTTCACGTGGTGCAGTAGAACAGGCTGAGTCAGTAAGTGATTCTGCAAAGAATACAAACAATATTGGAGAAGATATCGATAGTATCACTGAAAACGTTGAAGAACTCGAGAGATTCTCTAGAGAAATGTCTGAGTATACACAGGCTTCTATGAAAGCTTTGAATGAGCTTATGGAGCAGAATGCTGAAGTAGTTCAGGCTATGGAAGTAATCAGTGGACAGATTCAGGCTACAAATGATGCTGTTAAGTCTATCGCTGATGCATCAGGACTCATTACAGATATCAGTGGTCAGACAAATCTGTTGTCACTAAATGCTTCTATTGAAGCTGCTCGTGCCGGTGAAGCTGGTAGAGGATTTGCAGTAGTAGCGACAGAAATCGGACAGCTGGCAAATCAGTCAGAAGATGCTGCGAAAAAGATAAATGAAATCGTGGATAACCTCGTTCGTGAATCTGAAAAGTCAGTTCAGACAGTAGTAGAACTTCAGGAAGGTTTTGAAAAACAGAACGAGAAGATTGACGCTACGAAGTCAGATATGGAATCAATGTCAGATGGCGTATTGAATGTTACAGAATCTGCTGATAAAATAACTGAAAGGGTTCATAGTTTGAATGATGCAAAGAACAGACTTCAGAAGATTATAAATGATCTCGCTGGAATCTCTCAGTCAAATGCTGCATCAACAGAGCAGACAAATGCTTCTATGCAGGAACTCAATGCTTCATTTACTTATGTAAACGAAGCTTCTCAGGAATTGAAGAATCTGGCAGCGAGCCTCGCAGAGCAGCTTAAGTTCTTTAATCTAAATGAGGAAGAATAAAGGGGATACTAGTTTAAGGACAGAGTTAGAGTAAAGCTAGTTTTCTATACACAATTAAATATAGTATATGATTCAAGTAATCATAGGGATTTTGACTTTTTGTTTTAGTAGTTGAAACAATAGAATTTGTGGAGGTGTGCTATGGCAAAGAACAAGGCTAAAGAAGGCGGTAATAAGCGTATTACTGTCCAGCTTCTAGGTCGTCTAATCCCTATGGTTACTTTTGCTTTAGTATTAGTAACAGTATTCATTTCGATTAGTGCTAAAAATGTAATCGAAGATAAAGTGAGGAGCGGTCTCCATCAAGAATCCAGAGCGAATGCAGCTGATATTGCAAAGATGATGGAAGGAATAAAGCTGTATTATAATGGTGTGGCTGATGCAGTTGAAAAATCTAATTATACAGATGACGCTCAGATTACAGCGCTTCTTTCGAATGCTGTGTCTAAATATGATGGCGTGGTTGCAAGTTGTTATATCGGATTCTCAAATAAACAGTTCCTTGATGGTAGTGGTTGGGTTCCAGATGCAGATTATGATCCTACTACTAGAGGATGGTATACTGAAGGGCTTAATCAGACAGAGATAAAGTTTGCATCTCCATCTATGGATTTGGCTACAAAAAAGATGGTAGTTGTGGGCTCTAGGAAAGTCGTATTGAAGGATGGACGTGAAGGTGTACTCGGTATCGATGTGATTCTGGAAGGTGTGTCAGAAACAGCAAGTGCATATAAACCGGCAGAGACCGGAGCAAGTATGCTTTTTTCAAATGAAACTATTATAGCTTCTCCGGCGAAGAAACAGATAGGAAAGACTGTTGGGGATTATAAGAATGATGGTTTCCTGCAGGATGTTTCAAAGATAGTAAAAAAAGGTGGCACATCTAAAGTTGAACATATCAAAGGAACAGACGGAGCGACATATTTCGTTTCATTTGATAAAGTCGCTGGAACAGACTGGATTCTGACATCACATGTAAAGCAGAGTGATATCTTGAAGCCGGTATATCGTTTCATTATGTTTAGTGCGATTATCGCTATCGTAATGATGCTGTTAGGAGCTATAGCTCTCGCACAGATCATCGCTAGAATGATTACGAGACCTGTAAAGAAACTTACAGAGAATATTACCAGAATCGCTGATGGCGATTTCAGTCAGGATATCGAAGTCGGAACAAACATGAATGAAATCGGTGTCATGAATGCGAAGATGGCTGAGTATGTAAAGAGCATGCGAAAGAGCATGGAAGATATGAAGCTGGTTTCGAATGAGCTTACGAAGGAAGCTGGAAATTCAAAGACTGCTTCTGTAACTTTGAATGAAAAAGCAAGTGAGCAGTCCAACGCTATGCAGCAGATTCGTGGAGTTATGGATGGTATGGCAGATGCTGTTGTTGAACTTGCTACTAATGCGACTACGCTTGCGCAGGAAATTAATGACCTTTCAGATAGAAGCACAACTACGAAAGAAACTATGGAACGTCTCGTAGACAAGGCAAAGAATGGTCAGGACGACATGGCAAAGGTTCAGAGCGGTATGAAAGTTATCGCTGAATCTATGGATAGCATGAATGAAGTTGTTGCGACTGTAGATGAGTCTGCTAAGCAGATTAATTCTATCATCGATATTATTTCTAGCATTTCAGAGCAGACGAATCTGTTATCACTGAATGCTTCTATCGAAGCAGCTCGTGCGGGTGAAGCCGGACGTGGATTCGCTGTAGTTGCAAGTGAAATCGGATCTCTCGCACAGAATAGTGCTGAGTCTACAAACCAGATATTCGATATCGTAAAGGAAATCACGCAGCAGATTCAGCAGCTTTCAGATAGTGCAAAGGAGAATCAGGCAAAGATTGAAGAAAGTGTTGAAGCTGTAAATATGGCGGGTGAGACTTTTGAAGAAATCTTTAAGAATCTGTATGAAGCTGGTGAAATCATCGGTGAGATGATCGAGCGAGTTACAAAGGTTGATGATATCGCTACATCTGTAGCTGCTATTTCTGAAGAGCAGAGTGCTTCTACAGAAGAAGTTACTGCTACAACTACAGATTTGGCATCTAGTGCAGAAGCCGTTGCAGAGAGCAGTCATGGTGTAGACAAGTCAGCTACGACTGTATCTGATTCAGCCGGAAAGATTGCAGACTTCCTGAACTTCTTTAAATTCTAATCAGAATGGAATGAGATATGTTATTATATGAGGGCAGTAGTTTCGGCTACTGTCCTTAATATTTAGGAGGGTTAGATATGTTGAATTCTAAAAAACTGATTAGTGGTTTTCTGGCAGTTTCGATGGCTTGCATGATAATTCCGTCGACTAGCGCACTGGCTTGTACGACAGTTCTGGTAGGAAAAGGTGCTACAGCAGATGGCTCTACGATCATCGCTAGATCTGAGGATGCAGATACTGCAAATCCAAAGCGAGTCGTAGTTCATCCTGCCACACAGAATCCGGCGGGAACTGTGTTTGAATCAAAGGTGAATGGATTCAAGATGGAGTTACCTAAGGATGCACAGAAATATACAGCTACTCCGGAGTATACAGATGAGAACGGGTTATTTGAAGAAGCCGGTACAAATACGTCTGGTGTCGCTATGTCTGCTACAGAAAGCACTGAGTATAACGATAAAGTAAAGAAGCTGGATCCACTCGATACAGAGAAAGGTATCGGCGAGGAATGTATGTTGACGGTTGTGCTTCCTTACGTCAATAGTGCGCGTGAAGCCTGCACTTATCTCGGAGATATCGTGACGAAATATGGTGCGTCAGAGTGTAATGGAATAGCTTTTTCCGACAGGGATGAAGTCTGGTGGTTTGAAATCGTCTCAGGTCATCACTGGGTGGCTGTGAGAATTCCGGATAGTAAATATGCTGTGATTGCAAATCAGATGTCGAATGCGAATATCGACCTTTCAAAGACTGACAGTTTCATGGCGGACGAGGGACTTATGAAGTTTATCGAAGATAACAAACTCGCAAAGTCAGGAACGAAGTTTAATATCAGAGACACTTTTGGTACAAACAGTAAGGACGATGCAAAATACAATCTCTGTCGTGTTTGGGATGGACAGAGGCTTCTTACAAAAGCTGTTGAGAAAAAATATTCCATCACGTCAAATAAATTGCCTTTCTTACAGAAGGCGGACGAGAAAGTTAAAGTGTCGGATGTAGTGAAGGTGCTCCGTTCACATTTCAATGGAACGAATTATGATCCATATGAAAAAGCAAAGGGTAATTACCGCCCTATTATGGTTCAGAGTAACGTAGAATCGCATATCATTCAGTGGAGGCAGGATATGCCTGTACAGATTTCGGGACTCCAGTGGGAAGCTATCGGATCCAGTGAACATAGTATCTTCGTTCCGATGTACAGTGGGATTAACGATGTAGCTCCTCGTTATAAGAATGAGGTAAATCTCACTCCTTCTTATGAGAATGCTTACTGGATATTTAAGGCAACAGATGTCCTGTCGACACCTTATTACAAAACTTATATGAAGAAGTATGTACATCCGGCGTTTGAGAAGATTGAGAAGAAGCTGGATTCAAATATAGAAGCGTCTGATAAAGCGGCGTTAGAAATGTATAATGCTGATCCGGCTAATACAGAAGCACTTGAGAATTACCTCACAGACGAAACTGTAAGGAATATGGATTACACATTGGATAAAGTGGTTAAACTGAATAACAAGATGTTTATCAAATCTACCAATTCCAGAAATACGTTACAAAATAAAAACTTGTGATTAGGCTTAGACTAGTGGAGAAATAGAATGAAATACACAATCGAGAATGACAATTTATGGGCTACTATAGACTCGCATGGAGCAGAACTCGTTTCAGTGATAAAGAAAGAAACTTTGAATGAATATATGTGGCAGAAGAAACGCTACTGGAAGAGAAGCTCTCCGGTTCTCTTTCCTATAGTTGGAAACGTCGCAGAAGGCAGGCTTAGTATAGATGGTGTAGATTATCCTATGAGCCAGCATGGATTCGCCAGGGATATGGAATTCGAATTGGTGGAGCAGAAAGAGGACAGGATTCTTTTTTCTTTAAAATATAATGAAGAGACACTACAGAAGTATCCATATCACTTTGAACTAAAGATAGGATATCAGCTCGTAGACAATGAGGTTAGAGTGAGCTGGGAAGTTTCAGATGCAGTCGAGGATATGTATTTCATGATCGGCGCGCATCCGGCGTTTAACTGTCCGCCTAGGAAGGTTACAGATCCTGTATTGAATTCAGATGTAGAAATCGAAAATCATGATAGAACAGGGTGTTTTGTAGATTATCATACAAATAATGCGATTAAATATAATCTGATAGATGGAAAATTACTCGGTATATTTGATGTCGAGATGAAATCGGAGGATGGATTTATGCGCCTCGATGAGCATACGTTTGATAGAGATGCTCTAGTCATCGAAGGTGATGAAATTCATGAAGTTTCATTGTGCGATGCACAAAAAAAGCCCTTCGTAACTGTAAAGTTCGAAGAGCCTTTGGTAGGCATCTGGTCTCCAGTAGGGGACTCGGTTCCATTTGTGTGTATAGAACCTTGGTTCGGGAGAACAGATCGCTTAGGTTTTATCGGAGATATAAGTAAACGTGAATATGAGCAACGCATAAACAGGGACGTTGCGTTTAACTCAACTTACACGATTATCATCGAATAAGTGAAAGCGCAGCTTCATCGCAGACGATAGTTACATCGGGATGCAACTGGAGGATAGATCCAGGAACTTCCGGTGTGACAGGTCCTGTGACTACTTTTGCGATAGCTTCGGCTTTGTCTATGCCGTTTGCTATTAACAGTATGCGCTTTGCGTGCATGATTGTTCCAATTCCCATGGACAGAGCCTGTTTTGGAACCAGTGAAATGTCATCAAATAATCTGGAGTTTGCCTCAATAGTGCTTTCTGTCAGATTTACAACATGGGTATCTACAGTAAAAGAATCATCAGGTTCATTAAAACCTATATGTCCATTTCTGCCGATTCCGAGGAGCTGCATGTCTATGCCGCCGATAGAACGAATCATACGTTCATAGTTTGCACATTCCTGTATCGGATCTGCGGCTACACCACTTAGTAAGTGGATATTATCCGGGTCGATATCAATCTTTGAGAACAGGTTTTCGTTCATGAAGTAGTGGTAACTGTTTGGATTGCTGTCCTCTAGACCCAGATATTCATCGAGATTTACAGTACGAACATCTTTAAAAGAAATCTCGCCGGCTTTATAATTCTCAACCAACTTTGCATAAGTTCCAATCGGTGATGAACCGGTCGCGAGTCCCAGTACACTATTCTGTTTTAAAACTAGTTGTGCGGTAAGAATACTTGCTGCACGAGTGCTTATTGCCTCATAATCTTTTTCTTTATAGATCTTCATAATTCAGCCTTTCAAAAACTAAATCTCATACTGTTTATGTATGTTATTATATTTATGCGACTTTTGGTTCGTCAATGAATCGGATTATTTCTGAAACGCCTTTCAGGAAAAAATATTGTAGAGTATCTATTACGATAGTACTTTCAAGAAGACCTGAAAGACTTGAGGATAACGAGGCGTGATAAATATAATAGAGAGGAGTAGAACATGAAGAAGAGAAATGTGAAAACACTAGAAGCGTTAAAGGGTGGACTTATAGTTTCGTGTCAGGCTTTGGATGATGAACCTCTGCATTCTAGTTTTATAATGTCTCGTATGGCAAAGGCTGCAGAAGAAGGCGATGCTGTGGGTATCCGTGCGAATAGCCCAGAAGATATCCTCGAGATAAAGAAAGTCACTTCTCTTCCGGTAATCGGTATCTGGAAACAGGTATATCCTGATTCAAAGGTATATATAACTCCGACGGAGAGTGAAGTAGATGCGCTCGTATCTACGGGGGTAGATGTAATCGCTCTCGATGCTACCGACCGACTTCGTCCAGGAGTAGAGACTTTGCAGAGTTTTTTTACCAGAATCAGAAAGAAATATCCTGATGTTCTGTTTATGGCTGATTGTTCTACATATGAAGACGGTGTCAGAGCTGAATATCTCGGCTTCGATATCGTCAGTACAACTCTCGCTGGATATACAGACGATACAAAAGGCAAAGCGCTGCCAGATTTGGAAATGCTAAATCGACTTTGCCGTGATATCTCTATCCCGGTTATTGCAGAAGGCGGTATATGGGAGAGAGAAGATTTGCGAAAAGCTTTCGAAGCTGGATGTTTTGCGGCTGTAATAGGTACCGCCATCACTAGACCACGCGAGATTACTAGACGTTATACGGATGTGATAAAGGAGATTAGAGATGCGAATCGTTAACGGTACTGTATTTAATGAAGATGGCAAGTTTGAAGATTTAGAGGTTGATATTCAGGGAGACAGAATCGCGGATATTCGAAGTGATGAGCACGAGCAGTTGGAAGGAATCAGTGCTTTCGACGAGGAGACGATAGATGCGAGTGATTGTTACGTGATCCCTGGTTTGTGTGATATACATTTTCACGGATGTATGAGTGTAGATACTTGTGATGGAACACTCGATGCGTTACGTGAAATTACGAAATATGAGGCTTCATGTGGAGTCACATCTGTGGTACCTGCGACGATGACTTATCCGGAGGGGGTTCTCATAAAGATTGCAAAAGCAGTTCGAGAGTATCGTGAGAATGAGAATGATACTGAGGGTGCTGCAACATTATGGGGCATAAATATGGAAGGCCCTTTTATATCTATGGAGAAAAAAGGTGCTCAGAATCCGGAATACATCGAAGCTCCAAACTATGAGATGTTTCATAGGATAAATGAAGCGAGCGGAAGTGTGGTCAGACTCTGTGATATAGCGCCGGAAGAAGATGGAGCTATGGATTTTATAGAGAAAGCGAAGGATGAAACTCGTATTTCTATAGCACATACTACTGCGACATATGAAGAAGCAAAAGCGGCTTACGATATGGGAGCCAGACATCTTACTCATATGTTTAATGCGATGCCCGGCTTTACGCATCGTGCGCCAGGACCTATTGCGGCAGCAGCTGAGAACGAGGAGGTTACTCCTGAGCTGATATGTGATGGAGTACATGTATATCCTTCAGCCGTGAGACTTGCTTATCGTGTATTCGGAAGTGACAGGCTTATTATGATTTCAGATTCTATGAGAGCTACAGGCCTTCCAGATGGAGAGTATGAGCTCGGAGGTCAGCCGGTTACAGTGTGTGGTCGCGAAGCGAGACTTCATGATGGAACTATCGCTGGTTCAGCGACAAATCTATTTGATTGTATGATGACTGCAGTAAAGGAAATGGAAATTCCGTTGGAGGGAGCGATACTTTGTGCAACCCGTAATCCAGCAAGGGCTGTAGGAATATATGATGAAGTTGGCTCTATCAGTGTAGGAAAGCTGGCAGATTTAGTATTGGTAAATAAGTCAGATTTGACTATAAAGGGTGTAATAGTTAGAGGAAGAAGTATTAATGGCAAAGCTCGATAAAACAAAGCATAGAATTCAGGATGTATACCAGGAACTGACACAGTCAGAACAACAGGTGGCAGATTATTTTTTGGCAAATGATACTATAGGCGATTTCTCGTCAAAGCATATTTCTGGACTTTTATATGTTTCAGAGGCTACGTTGTCGAGGTTTGCGAAGAAATGTGGGTTTAAAGGCTATCGTGAATTCGTATATATGTATGAGCTCGATTTCGGGGATTTTTTTCCCGAGAAGGACGAAAAAGAAATATCGAATTTTACGAGAGCGGTTCGAAAGAATTATAAGGATATTCTGGTGAAGGCTTTTGATAATATCGATGAAGACCAGATGAGACGAATCGCTGGGATGCTTAGTAATACTGAGTATACGGTTCCTGTTTATGGAATGGGATCGAGTGGCTATGTGGCGAGAGAGTTTCAGCTTCGTTTTATGAGGCTTGGTCTCGACGTAATAGCTATTACAGATTCGCAGATGATTGCGATGAATGCATCTCTCGTGAAGCGTGGGTCACTCGTGCTTGCTTTTACTGTAAGTGGCAAGACGAAAGAGGTCATCGATGGAATAAAGAAGGCAAAGAAAAATGGAGCTAGAGTAATCCTATTTACAGCTTCAAAGGATATTAAGTTAAAAGATATATGTGATGAAATAGTTGAGGTTGCATACTTGTCAGAGTTAGAGACAGGAACGAAGATATCTCCACAGGTTTCTATCCTGGTATTATTAGATGTATTGTATTCATATTATTTTGCTAATGATTCGTATTTTAAGGCGGAGAAATATCGTAGGACTTTGGATGCAATAGAAATCGAATGACTCTTATAGATTATGTCCTGAATGTAGTTATGAAGTAATGTTAGTGAAGTGAAGAAGAATATCATCAGATGGAAAGTTAAACATTCATAATTATAATAGTGGACCGCAGCTATTTTAGCTGCGGTCCTTTAATGTTAAAGCATCTTTTTTAATTCATCATATACGAACTGTACTTTAGTACCGATTACAACCTGTACTGATGTCTTTCCAGGTCGGATTACTCCGGCAGCACCTGCGGCTTTGAGGGCTTTTTCGTTAACGAGTTCGTGATCTACTACTTCGAGACGAAGTCTGGTTGTGCAGTAATCGGCAGATGTGATGTTGTCTCTTCCGCCGAGACCTTCGAGAATCTTCTCTGCTGTAGCTGTAAAATCATTGTTTGAAAGAGTAGCATCTTTGTCTACTTCAGCGTAGTCTTCTTCATCATCTTCTCTTCCAGGTGTCTTTAAATCAAATAATCCAATCATGAAGTAGAATACGAGGTAGAATACTACGAAGGCTCCGATTCCAAGTGGGATGATCATCCAGGTATTCTTTGCAGCTGGAAGTGATGCTGAGAAGAATAGGTCGGTTGCACCAGCTGAGAATGAGAAGCCTGCTCTAAATCCTACTGCGGCAGTGATTACTGTAAATATACCGTAAAGTAGAGCGTATACTACGTAAAGTCCTGGCGCGAGGAACATAAATGCAAACTCGAATGGTTCTGTGACACCGCATACAAATGCGCAGATAGCAGCAGATGAAAGGATGCCGATAGCAATCTTTTTCTTAGTATCTTTGGCGCGTCGAATCATAGCAAGTGCAGCACCAGGAATACCGAACATCATACATGGGAAGAAACCTGACATATACATTCCGAGGTCCCAGGATACATCAGCTGATGTCTTTCCAGCCCAGAAGTTTTTGAGGTCACCCATACCGATGGTGTCAAACCAGAATACATTGTTTAATGCGTGGTGTAGACCTGTTGGAATGAGAAGTCGGTTGAAGAAAGCATATAATCCTGCTCCGAAGATTCCCATTTTAGAGATTCCTTTTCCAAATGCAACTAAACCTGTGAAAAGAAGTGGCCAAGTAAATAAAAGAACTGCTGAAACTAAGATAGAAATCAAGCCTGCGATGAGAGCAACACATCTCTTTCCTGAGAAGAACGATAACCAATCAGGAAGTTTAGTTCCTTTGAATTTGTTGTAGCACATTGAACCGATGATACCTGCAATGATACCAATAAATGGAGTTTTTGTCTGATCGAATGCGATTGTCTTAGCTGCATTCTTTGCAATTTCAGGCATGATTGTAGTTACAAATCCAGTGCTTAGAAGTGTAGTCATGATAAGCCAAGAAACGAGCGCTGCAAGTCCACCAGTTCCATCGTGATCCTCTGACATACCTACACCTACACCGATAACAAATAGAATAGCCATGTTATCGATAAGTGCTCCGCCGGCTTTAACCAGAAATAGACCGAGAAGCATTTTGGCTCCTGTAATGTCACCACCCTGCATAGTGGCTGGGCATAACATGTAGCCGATTCCCATCAGCAGTCCGCATAGAGGTAGAACTGCAACAGGAAGCATGAGAGCTTTACCAAGTTTTTGCAAAAACTTCATTAGATAATCCTCCTTAATTAAACCCTCTGTTTTAAGTTACTGTATTTCAATCTCCATGATAGGATCTCCGGCCTTTACAGGACCGTAAGCCTTTGGAGTGATTGACTTCATTTCAGGAGTGTTTAAAACGATAATAGGAATTACTGTGTCGTATCCCTTGTTTTTTACGCCCTCAATATCCATAGATAGGAGCTTATCCCCGTTTGATATCTTTGCTCCGTTTTCTGTGTGGGCTTCGAAACATTCTCCCTTTAGGTTGACAGTATCTATTCCGCAATGGATGAGTAGCTCGATTCCGTTTGTGACGATGCTTAGAGCGTGGTGAGTATCAAATACCATTGCGACTTCTCCATCCGCAGGAGATACGATTCTGTTTGATGAAGGGATAATAGCTACTCCGTCGCCGAGCATTTTCTCAGCGAATGTAGGGTCGCTAACTTTAGAAATGTCGATTAACTCTCCGTCTACTGGAGAATAAATGATAGTACTTTTGTGCTTTTTGAATAAATTTAACATTGTTTCACCTCTGGATTTATTATATTTATAACAAAAAAAGACTGTCAACAAAAAGTGATTCTTCTGTAAATGCTTTCAGTATTTTAAAATTAAAGAAGAAAAAGGTGACAGTACTTTCATAAAAAAACAATTATAGTATTTTGGTTCTTGAATGTATAGGAGAAGATTTTTAAAATAATATAGACCTAATATGCGGACAGGTTTTGAAAGAGAGGGTAAAAGATGGATTTAGTTCGTGCTGTAGCAGTTTTGGTGTTGGGATTTATTTTTCTGGTTAAGGGAGCTGACTTCTTTGTAGATGGTAGTTCCTCTATAGCAAAGAAACTTCGTGTTCCGGCGCTTATCATAGGATTGACAATCGTAGCTATGGGCACTAGTTTGCCGGAGTTCTCAGTCAGTCTGTCAGCTGCTTTAAAAGGACAGAATGCATTGGCGATTAGTAATGTAATCGGTTCAAATATGTTTAATCTGATGGTTGTGTTAGGCTTTAGTGCACTGTTTCAGCCATTAGTGGTTAGTAGAGATGTATTTAAGAGAGATTATCCGTTGTCTCTGATAGCTACCGGAGTTCTAATGGTCTTTGGTATTACATCTATGAAGCTTGAGAGATTTGAAGGCGCGATTATGTTTGCTGCATTAATCGTATATCTCGTGGTAGTAGTTCGAGAAGCTATGAAGGTTAGACGTGATGTTTCAAATCTGTCAGCTGATGCAGAGACTATAAAGTATGAAGTGGAAGCAGAAGAGGAAACAGATGAAGTAGCCAGAGAAACCAGTGTATGGCTTGCAATTCTGTATATCATAGGTGGAGCTGCCGCTATCAAGTTTGGTGGTGAATGGGTCGTAGATGGAGCTGTGGTAATAGCAAAATCATTTGGTATCACACAGAATATCATAGGTCTTACGATCGTCGCTATGGGAACCAGCCTTCCAGAACTCGTAACATCTGTAGTAGCTGCGCGTAAGGGCGAGCTGGATATGAGTATAGGAAATGTAGTTGGTTCAAATATCTTCAATGTACTCGGAGTTATCGGAATGTCTGGAGCAATAAGCTCTATTGCAGTGATTCATGATAATCTGGTAGATCTCGCGCTGTTGATGGCTTTCTCTATCATAGTCGGAGTGCTTGGCTTTACAAAGAAACGTATCAATAAAGGCGAGGGCGTGATGATGTTAGTGCTTTATGCTATTTATGCTGTATACATTTGCATGAGATAAAGTTAAAATCTCCTTGGAAGTCTATACTCCTAGGGAGATTTTTTTCAATATATATGAGAAAAGAGGGTAATAATGAGTAAAAAAATATTAATCATAAATACGGGTGGTACGCTGTCATCTGTAATGAAGGAAAATGGTATGGCACCAGGTTTGTCGACGGATGACATGCTCTCCGAGCTTCGTATGATATCGGGAGATGCAGATCTCGAGTTTGATGATTTCCTGGCACTGGACAGTGCGAATATTCTGCCTCGTGACTGGGTTTCGCTGGCGGAGAAGATAGCATTTGAGCAGCCGAAATATGATGGAATCGTTGTAATCCATGGTACAGATACGCTCGCTTATACTTCTTCTATGCTTTCATTTATGTTATCGAATATTTCTATTCCGGTTGTGATTACAGGTAGCCAGCTGTCTATGAAGCATCCTGTCGCTGATGCGATGGAAAACTGCAGACTGGCTATATACATGGCTTGCGAGGGCTATCCGGGTGTATTTGTCGCTTTTAACAGAAAAGTGATTTTGGGAAGCCGTGCTTCAAAGGTTCGTACACTTTCTTTTGATGCCTTTGAAAGCATTAATTATCCGTATGTGGCTGAGGTTAGTTCGCTCGGATTAAAAGTGAATGAGAATGTGATTCCTGATCGCCACGGAATATTTAAGGCAAAGACAGATATTTCGGAAGAAGTCGGTGTGATAAAGATGTATCCGGGTATAAAGAGCTCCGTATTATCTGGAATAGTGGAGGCTGGTTACAAGGGTGTATATATCGAGGCTTTTGGACTGGGCGGTATGCCTTTTAGAGATGATGACTTCATCGGAGCGTTAAAGAAGTTGATGGATGCCGGTGTTGCAGTTCTCGTAGGTACACAGTGCAGATATGAGGGGAGCGACCTAAATATCTATGAAACCGGAAAGAGAGCAAAGGAAACCGGAGTTATGGAAGCTTTTGATATGACTACGGAGGCTGCAGTGACGAAGCTTATGTGGGCGCTGGGCCAGACAGAAGACATGGATGAGGTTCGCGAGTACTTCAAGGTCAGTTTATGCGGTGAAGTAGATGTCGAAGGGCATGAAAGATAGAATTGAGGTGTGGATTTGAAAGGGAAAAAATCAAAGAAGCAGGAATTGAGATATCTAGTAGTTTATTTGATGGGAGTGATTAGTGCGCTCTTTGTTGTGGGAATCATCTTATGGCGAAAAGGGTATTTTAGTTCAGTGCAGGAAGAAGGAAAAGAAGTCCTGAATTATGTTGAAAAGTCTGTATTTCTCGATGCGTCGGGAAAGACACATGTATATAAGACAAAGGCTGGCAATAAGAATGTATATGACAAGACTCGTTTTAAAATAGATGGTGAGTCTTTATATGACAAATATGGTTCAGTGCTGGAAATGGATTTAGGTGGACAGAGCGTGTCTGCATCGTTACTTCCGGAGACAAAGGGGCTTCCAAATACACATATTGGTTATCTGGATGGTCATAAGATTTCGTACGAAGATGGAACTTATAAGAGCCGTATGGGAATCGATGTTTCGTATCATCAGGGCAATATCGATTGGTCAAAGGTAAAAGCATCCGGAGTAGAGTTTGTATATATCCGCTGCGGATATCGTGGGTACGCTTCATCAGGCCCGATTAAAGAGGATGTAAAGTTTGAAGAGTACTATCGTGGAGCAAAAAAGGCAGGCCTCGACGTTGGGGTGTATTTTTTCTCACAGGCTGTAAATGAAGCTGAGGCCAGAGAAGAAGCGAAGTTCGTGTTGAACCTACTGAAGGGAAAGAAGCTGGAACTTCCGGTAGTGTTTGATCCGGAAAATGTCGGTGGCGTAGGGGCCAGAACTGACAATGTTTCCGGAGAACAGTTTACTGAGAATACGTTAGCTTTTGCGGATGTGATTTCGAATGGGGGATTCACACCTGCAATCTACGCGAACATGATCTGGCAGGCAAACAAGCTTGATATGGAGAAGCTTAGAAATCTGGAGATGTGGTATGCCGATTATGAACCGCTTCCACAGACTCCATACGACTTTACAACCTGGCAGTACTCAGCCACTGGTCGTGTCGATGGAATAAATGGGGATGTCGATTTGGATTTGGAGATTAGGAAGTAGGAAAAAATAAGACACCCTTAGGTTCAGGAATCCTGAAACCTAAGGGTGTTATGTTTTTAGGGGAATCGTTGGGGTGCTTACAAATATAAGGGGATGTAAACTGGGGGTACCCAACGATTATATAAACAAGTATAACTAATTGATAAAAAAATACAACAGAAATTTGCAATTAGTTGAAGAACACTTCGACAATCTTTTCAAAGTCTTCGCCGTCTCTTACGCCTGCTGTTTCGTATGGTGAGTGCATAGCGAGCTGAGGAAGGCCAATATCAACTGTTGGAAGTGCTACCTGGTTATTTGAAATGTTTCCGAGAGTAGAACCACCGGCCACATCAGAACGGTTTGTGAATACCTGAAGCTCTTTGCCTGCACGTGATGCGAGCTGGCGGAAGTATGCAGCTGTAAATCCATCTGTGCAATATTTCTGGTTCCCAGAGAACTTGATAGCTACACCGCCGCCGATTACAGGACGGTTTACTGGATCAGCTTTCTCTTCGTTGTTTGGATGGATAGCGTGAGCATTGTCGGCAGAAATCATGAATCCCTTTGCAAGGTCGATTTCATAGTCTTCGAATGAACGTCCGAGGGCATCGTAGATTCTCTTTAATGTATCGCGAAGGAATGTAGATGCAGCACCCTGACGAGTAGAGCTTCCTACTTCTTCATTATCGAATACTGTATAGATTGAAAGTGCTTCGCTGCGCTTTCCGTTCAGGAAACCTACGAGTGATGTGTATACACACTGAAGGTCATCGAGACGTGGACCTGAAATGAATTCTTCATTTTCGCCCCAGATGATAGCCTTTTCGTTGTTGTAAACGTAGAGGTCATAACCGAGGATGGCGTCTGCCTTTGTGCCTGCTTTTGCAGCAACCTGGTCGAGAAGCTTAGGTGTTTCATCACCGTTTACCATACCCATGAGAGGAAGGAGATCCTTCTGTGGGTTGAATGCACGACCGCTGTTAGCTTCTCTATCCATGTGGATTGCGAGTGATGGAATCATGCACATTGGCTTTTCAAGGTCGACATGCTTTGATACGAGCTGACCGTCTTCTTCTACAAAAATACGTCCTGCAACTGAAAGTGGACGATCGAACCAAGGGCTGTGGAGCATTCCGCCGTACTTTTCAACATTGAGTACGCAGTAGTTGCCGCCCTTTTTCATTTCAGGGTTTTCCTTTACTTTGAAGTAAGGTGAATCGCTGTGGCTGGCTACGATACGGATTCCAGTGAAGTTTTCAGGAATAGTAAAAGCGATGATAGCTGATTCGTTTCTAGTTACGAAGTAATCGCCACCTGCTTTAAGGTCATATTTTGATGCTTCGTTAAGTTCTGTGAAGCCTCTTTCGAGAAGCTCTTCACGAACATTGTCGATTGCCTGATAGCTTGTAGGGCTATCGTTAAGAAAGTCTGCGAGATTTCTTTTCATTTTTTTCCTCCATTTATAATCTATAGGGTAGAACCCTAATTCATACGTAGATATCTAATCTACCATAAATGGAGGGAAAATATAACATAAATATAAAATTTGTGAAAATTACTGTACATCTTGTTAAATTGTGAGTAAACTATTTATGTGGGTTATCATAAATTAGATAACATTATAGCTCGATAATGTAGGGTAATGATTGTCATAGAGAAAGGGGCTTGTAAGATGCAAATTCATATTGGTAAGAGCAGTAAGTCGAATGCCGTAGACGCTATGGCTGAGGCATTAAGTGGAGTAACATCACCATCATTTATTCTGGTTCAGTCTCCATATGATTTATTAGAAGGAGTGGCTGAATATCTTAGAGATAATTTTGCTAATGTCCCGAATCTGGGAACAGCAGGTACAACCTATTTTGATTCACAGGCTTCAGATAAAGAGTTGGTAGTTATTGCATTTGGAAGTGATGCAAAGGCTGCTACTGGTGTGCTTCGCGGCTTGTCAGTAGCTCCGTTAAAGGATCTCGCGGATTTGGAAGATGCAATCGCAAAGGTTGGAGCCGGTGCGGAAGATACAGTTTGTATTGAGTACTGCACAAATGATGAAGAAGTTACAGTAACCAGTATGAATGTGGCTTTAGAGGTGAAGAATATTAAACTAATCGGTGGAACTGTGTTTGGTACACCGGAAGGAAAGACTTCATATGTCATGGTTGACAGTGTATTATATCCGGATGCCTGCGGATATGTAGTTTTGAAGAATACCTCCGGAAAGATTAAGACTTATTCAGAGAACATCTACAAACCTGAACCGGGTGCGAAAACACATATCGCGACAAAAGTTAACCTTCAGACAAAGGAACTTATCGAACTCGATGGTAGACCTGCAGCTGATGTTTACAGTGAAGATACGGGCTTGAGCAGAGATGAGATAGTAGGAAACGTATTGAAGCAGCCGCTCGGTCGAGTAGTGGGAGATGAGTGTTATATCTCATCTATGTACGATATCGGTCAGGGTGGTTCTCTCGTGAATTATAAGAGACTGAATGAGAATGACACCGTAAGTATTTTGAAGCTTATGGATTACAAGGATATAAACAATGAAACCTTTGATACGATTAGAAATGGCTCATCGAAGATTTCAATGATTTTTTCCGTAAATTGTATCTACAGACATCTACTCTTTACAAATGAGGGATATCTGAATACGTTTATTGGGGATATGAATACTATAGCCCCTCACGTAGGCTATGTAGGCGGTGGAGAGCAGTATATGAAGCAGCATGTAAATCAGACTATGGTTTGCGCAGTATTTGAATAAGGATGGTGAGTATAAATGGGACTTTTTGGAAAAAATACAGAGGCGAAAAAGAATGATGCACCGCCAGTTGTTAGCAGAAATTTAAAGAGAGACTTACTTCCGCTCAGTGAGGTGGGACGTTTTGCGATAGAACAGAAGAATAAGCTTCAGAACGAAGAAAAAGTTACTATTGATGGCGTAGAGAAGATTCAGGGATCATTCCAGGTGGTAGAAGACAAATACGAAGGTATCAGTACTTCTATCGAAGAGTTTAAGAGCGAGTTCGACAATGTTAGAACTGTTACAGAACATCTAGATGAGATTATTCAGAAGTTAAAGGATACTGCTGATGAATCTCATGCAGGAATGGAACATGTAGATGAGAGCTCTAAGTCAGTAGCTGATACTATTGATGAGATGCAGGGCGTATTTGATGAGTTCCAGAAGAGTTTGGATGATATTCGTGAAAAAGTAGCACAGATTAATTCTGTAGCAAACCAGACTAACCTCCTGGCTCTAAATGCTTCAATCGAGGCAGCCAGAGCGGGTGAAGCGGGCCGAGGATTCGCGGTTGTTGCTACTCAGGTTAATGAGCTTTCACAGGAAATCAAGGAAATGGTAGTAGCTATCGATGAAAGCATGGAGGATTTGGAGTTAAAGAACCAGAACTTGCGTGATTCTCTCGGAAATACAAAGGGCGCTATCGATGAGTCACATGAGAATATCGAGAGCACACAGGGTGTTATTTCTTCTATAAAGGATGTAGCAGATGAAGTGGCCGGAGAAAGTGACAAGATGACAAGTGTCTTCCAGAACTGTGATTTGGCTATTGATTCTATTACAGGAAATATCCTGGATTCAAAGCAGTACTTTACAGCTGTAGATGATGACATCGCAGATATCAAGGTAAAGATAACTCAGAAAGGATTCATGTTTGAAGACATGAATAACGTATTAAGTCAGATTGAGCCTTTGATAAAAGGCGTCGTAGAAGACAATAAATAGTAAATATGCAGGCACAGGAATCCTCGTACGTGAGAAGAACGTATGAGGATTTCTCTTATTAAAGATATGACAGGAGCAGGTCGAGTGTGACCTGCTCCTGTTTAGAGATGGAATATATTATAGCAAAAAAAGAACTGGGAATCAGTGAAGCTCTCGCCACGTTCCCAGTTCATACACGACATTCTTGAAGATCTATTCTGCGAGGCTCTCGCCGCTTTTATTATCTTCTATGTCAATCACGAAAAAATCTATGTGAAGCTCTCGCCACTTAGATTTCTGTTGTTGATTGTATTGTAATTTATACAATGAATTGTGTCAATATTATTTTCTGAAAAATACTGTATACAATCTAAATTGTGCGATAATTTGTGAAAGCATTATCAGGCTGGGCATTTAAATAACGATATTTCGGATGGTGATTCACAATATGTATGTTTTTAAAAAGATTGTTAAAACGAGATGTTGATTCGAGAAAAAAGTGAAAAGTGAATTGTGTGTAGGGAGAAACAATTGTCTTTAGAAAAAGTTTAGAAATAAGTATTTGCCTTTTAAGGCAAAAGAGCATGGGGAGGAATTTTTTTTCCTAAAAATGAATAATTGGAAACATTGACCAAGGATTAGGTGAATTGTCAGATAGAGAGTTGCCAATTGGCACAAAAATGGGCGTTTTGACTGATATAGAAGGGGGATAGAGTTGCCAAATGGCAAATACGTAGAAAAAAACGGGTCAATTCTGACTAAATTTGTGGGTAAATTTGCATAAAACCGAATTGACAAAACTGTGTATTATAGATAAAATAACGAGAACGTGCCATTTGACCTTTTAAATGACCTGCATCACGCGATATATTTTTGATCGTAGAAAGGAAGAGTAATAACTATGGTTGATTATACAGAAGGATCAGGTAAGGAATATCACATTGGAGTTGGCAAAGGAGAAGTCGGAAAGTATGTAATCCTTCCGGGTGATCCAAAGAGATGCGAGAAGATTGCAAAGTATTTTGATAATCCCGTTCTCGTTGCTGACAGTCGTGAGTTCGTGACTTACACAGGAACACTAGATGGAGAAAAGGTCAGTGTTACTTCCACCGGAATCGGAGGACCTTCTGCTTCAATAGCAATGGAAGAGCTGGTACACTGTGGTGCTGACACATTTATTCGTGTTGGTACATGTGGGGGAATGCAGCTCGATGTAAAGGGAGGAGATCTGGTTATTGCAACCGGAGCCATTCGTATGGAAGGCACGAGCAAGGAATATGCACCAATAGAATTTCCTGCAGTTGCCGATTTTGATGTTGTTAGTTCATTAAAGCAGGCTGCAACAAATCTAAACATGGAACACCATGTCGGAGTTGTTGAGTGCAAGGATTCATTCTATGGGCAGCATGAACCTGAGAAGAAGCCGGTTTCTTATGAACTTTTAAACAAATGGGAAGCTTGGCTCAGACTGAATACACTTGCTTCAGAGATGGAGTCTGCAGCGCTGTTCGTTGTAGGTAGTCATCTTAGAGTCAGAGTTGGTTCATGTTTCCTGGTAGTTGCTAATCAGGAGCGTGCGAAAGCTGGGTTGGAAAATACTCAGGTGCACGACACAGATGGAGCTATTCGCGCAGCAGTAGAGGCGATTAGGCTCATGATTAAGAACGACAAAGCAAATAAATAAAGTCGTTCCTTTTCTTCAGTAATAAGCCATAGTGGCTTAGTTATATTTCTAAGGAGGATAGAAAGAAATGAAGAAGAAAGTTGTTTCATTGTTGCTTGCATGCGCTATGACTATTTCACTTGCAGCATGTGGCGCAAAGTCAACAGGAAAGTCTGGAAAGTCAGACAAAAACATTAAGATTGGTATGGTTACAGATGTCGGTGGTGTAAACGACGGATCATTCAACCAGTCTGCTTGGGAAGGTCTTCAGAGAGCGAAGAAAGATTTAGGAATCACAGTAGATTACCTTGAGTCAAAGAATGATGCTGATTATCAGCCAAACATCGAAACATTCGTAGATGGTGGATATGATATGATCATCTGTATCGGATATGCTCTTGCTCCAGCACTTAAGAAAGAAGCAAAAGCTAACCCAGATCAGAAGTTCGCTATCGTAGATGATGCTTCACTTGCTGATGCAAAGAACGTAACATCACTTATGTTCGAAGCTGGTCAGTCATCTTACCTCGTAGGTTATACAGCTGGTCTTACAACAAAGACAAACAACATCGGTTTTGTACTCGGTATGTCAACAGCTATGATGCATGAGTTCGGTTATGGTTATGTAGCTGGTGCTATCGATGCTAACCCAGACATCACAGTTCAGGCTGTAAACGCAAACAGCTTCAGCGATTCAGCTGCTGGTAAGTCAGCTGCAAACGCTATGATCGCTAAGGGTGCTGACGTAATCTTCCACGCTGCTGGTGCTACAGGCCTCGGTGCTATCGATGCTTGTAAGGAAGCTGGAATCTGGGCTATCGGTGTAGACTCTGATCAGTCAAAGGTTGCTCCAAAGACAATCCTTACATCAGCTATGAAGAGAGTTGATAACGCTGTATACGCAGTAGCTAAGGATACAGTTAAGGGCAAGGTTAAAGCTGGTGTTGAGACATTCGATATCACAGATGGTGGTGTAGACATCGCTCCTACAACAGATAACATTGATCCTGAAGTTCTTAAGAAAGTTCAGGCTAAGAAGCAGGAACTCATCGATGGAAAAGTTTCTGTTCCTAAGACAGAGAAGGAATTCGTTAAGAAGTACGGTGCTGGAAAGTACACACTTAACAAGGAAGCTAAATAATTCCTGACATAAATTGAAATGACTAATATAGCTGCCCCTTTGATTTACAGATTAATGGGGCAGCTTTTTTTAAATATGTTTAGAGATTAACAAATATGCTTTGGAAGGTTCTTCTGAGCTCAATAGGAGAATCTTTCAAAGCATATTTAGAGGTAACACTTAGATATTTCGGAGGTATAATTATGAGAGATATCAGCATGGACAGAGTTAATAAAACTAGAGAAGATATGCTTAATGTTGTAAAAAGCGCAACACTTACACATGAGCAGAAGGTTGCAAATATGGCAAACCTCGCTGACTCACTTCTTGAAGTTTTGGATTTGCCGGAAGGATTGGATGAATTATTAAATGCGCCTATCGAGACACAGTGTATCTGCGACCTCGGAGAAGGACACGCACCACTTCGTCCTAGATACATCGTTCCTGATTATGAAAAATATTTGAGAGAAGGAAGCAAATTCCTGCGTATCGACCCACCAAAGGATTTATACGAAGCTATTAATGCACTTCTTATTATGTATAAAAATGTTCCTAGTGTTACAAACTTCCCTGTATATGTAGGAGCGCTTGATAAACTGCTTGATCCGTTTATGAAGGATGTAGATGATGAGACAGCTCTTAAGCTTGTGAAAATGTTCCTCATCCATATGGATAGAACTATTCTCGATTCTTTCTCACATGCAAATATCGGACCGGAAGATACCAGAGCTGGTAGAATCATAATGAAAGCTACAGCAGAGGTTTCTGATGCAGTTCCAAATATTACTATGAAATATGATGAGGATATCACTTCTGATGAGTTTGCACTTCAGGGTATCGAGACAGCACTTACATGTGCAAAACCTTCTTTTGCAAATCATAAGATGTTTGTTTCTGAACTTCAGGAAGATTATGTAATCGCAAGCTGCTATAACGGATTGAAGTATGGCGGTGGCGCATATACACTTTGCAGACTGATCCTCGGAAATATCGCAAAGCGTGCAAAGGATATTAAGGATTTCAAAGAGAATCAGCTTCCATATGTAATGGATATTCAGGCTAGATATATGGATGCGAGAATCGCATTCGAAGTAGAAGAAAGCGGATTCTTTGAGAACAACTTCCTCGCAAAGGAAGGATTCATTCATAGAGACAAGTTCTCGGCTATGTTCGGTCTGGTTGGACTCGCTGATGCAGTAAACATCCTTCTGGAAAAAGAAGGAAAGAGCGGACTTCGTTTCGGTCATGATGATGAAGCAAACCAGCTCGGTGTAGAAATCATGGAAATCATCAAAGATTTCAACGAGCATCATGAAAACAAGTATTGTGAAGCAACAGGAAATCATTTCCTCCTTCATGCGCAGGTAGGTCTCGCATCCGATCACAATGTTACACCAGGAACTAGAATTCCAATCGGAGAAGAGCCGGAAGAGATGGTTGATCACCTGAAAGTATTATCATACTTCCATAAATACTTCCCTTCAGGAACAGGTGATATCTTCCCTATCGATCTCACAGTTCATAAGAACCACGAGTATCTGCTCGATATCATAAAGGGTTCATTTAAGAACGATTTGAGATACCTTTCATTCTATTCATCAGATAGTGATGTAATCAGAATTACAGGTTATCTCGTGAAAAAATCTGAGATTGAGAAACTGGAGCGCGGCGAGAATGTAATGCTCGATACTACAGCTCTAGGAATGGGTGCAAAGCAGAATGGTCATATTTATGAGAGAAAAGTAAGATGATCAAAGCACCGATAAACAAGATTATTCCATTTAGTTCGGTGGACGGCCCGGGAAACAGAACATCAATCTTTCTGCAGGAGTGCAATATTAATTGTAAGTATTGTCATAATCCTGAAACCAGGAATTTATGTGTTAACTGCATGGCTTGTGTTGAAAAATGTCCAACAGGAGCGCTATTAAATGTAGATGGAAAGGTAACTTTCGATTATAATAAATGTGTTTTGTGTGATACATGTATAAAGACATGTAAAAATGGTGCCAGTCCTCGAATCAGATATATGACAGCTGAGGATGTGATGGTGGAAGTGAGGAAACAATATCCTTTCATCCGCGGAATTACTACTTCAGGTGGAGAATGTACCTTGAATCATGAGTTTCTGAAGGAACTTTTTTCCATAGCGAAAAAAGAAAATCTGGGAACGCTGATAGATAGTAATGGTACATATGATTTTGAGATGGACAAAGAACTGCTGGAAGTCACAGACGGTGTTATGCTGGATGTGAAGGCATACGAAGAGGCAGACCACAGAAGAGTTACAGATGCTTCTAATGAGATGATTCTAAAGAATCTCGAGTATTTGGCTTCAGTCGGAAAGCTCTATGAAGTGAGAACGGTTGTCGTTCCGGAACTATTTGATGTAAAAGAAACTGTGGAAAAAGTATCCCAAGTCATAGTAAAATATCTGGCGGTGTCTGACATCAGATACAAAATTATTACATATCGACCGATGGGAGTTCGAGAGGAATTCCAAAATTTGACACCTCCTTCGCAGGAATTAATGAAGGAACTTGAGGGGATTGCGAAGAGTGTCGGCGTAAAAACGGTTGTTATAGTATAGAGGATTTAGAGTGTTTTGTGTAGAAAGGAAAGTATACGTGAATAACGCGAGTAATGTGGATATGAATACAGTTACGATCCAGATGAAAGAGATCGTAAAGAAGTTCGGCAATTTCACTGCCAACGATCATATCAATCTAACTATCCACAAGGGTGAGGTTCATGCAATCCTTGGAGAAAATGGTGCTGGTAAGAGTACTCTTATGAACGTACTGTACGGAATATACCAGCCAACATCAGGTTCTATTGCTATCGATGGAAAAGATGTAGTAATAGAAGGACCTGAGAAAGCTATCGAGCTTGGAATAGGTATGGTTCATCAGCATTTCATGCTGGTACAGCCTTTTACTGTAACTGAGAATATCATTCTCGGTGCAGAGCCTAGAAAAGGTCTGACTGTAGATAAGGCATCTGCTAGAAAGAAGATTCTCGAACTTTCAGAGAAATACGGCTTAAAGGTAGATCCTGATGCAAAGATTGAAGATATCTCTGTAGGAATGCAGCAGAGAGTAGAGATTTTGAAGGTTCTCTATAGAGGAGCAAAGTATTTGATCCTCGACGAGCCAACTTCATCTCTTACTCCACAGGAAATCGCTGAGCTTATGGACATCATTAAGAATCTTACAAATGATGGAAAGAGTGTAATTTTGATTACACATAAGCTTAAGGAAATCACAGAAGCAGCTGATTACTGTACTATTATCCGTCAGGGTAAGTACATCGATACTGTAAAAGTTAGCGATGTTACAGAGAACGATCTCGCTTCTATGATGGTAGGTCGTAATGTTGAGTTCAAGGTTCAGAAGAAAGAAGTTCAGCCTGGTAAAGTAGTTCTCGATGTAAAGGATCTGCATGCAAAAGATTATCGTGGAGTTGAAATCCTCGATGGACTTAATCTTCAGGTTAGAGAAGGTGAAATCGTAGGTTTGGCTGGTGTCGATGGAAATGGTCAGTCAGAACTCGTAGAAATACTTACAGGACTTATGAAAGCTGAGTCTGGTACTATCACACTTGAAGGCAAAGATATCTTTAACAAGACTCCAAAGGAAATCTTTGAAATCGGTGTTTCTTCTATTCCGGAAGATAGACAGAAGCATGGTCTCGTTATGGATTATTCAGTATCTGAGAACTTGATTCTTCAGAACTTCGGAACTGAGAAATTCTCAAAACATGGTATTTTGAAAAAAGGTGCCATGAAGAAATTTGCTGAAGAAATGATTGAGAAGTTTGATATCCGTCCTAGCGGATGTGAAAACAAGCTCGCTAAACAGCTTTCTGGTGGTAACCAGCAGAAGGTTATCATCGCTAGAGAGGTTACAAACGATAAGGAACTTCTCATCGCTATGAACCCAACTCGTGGACTCGATGTAGGAGCTATCGAATTCGTTCATAAATATCTGGTTGAGCAGAGAAACAAAGGTAGAGCCGTTCTCCTGGTTTCTTTCGAGCTGGATGAAATCATGTCACTTTCTGATCAGATTCAGGTTATCTTTGAAGGAAAGATTACTGGAACAGTAAAGGGTTCAGAAGCTGATGAGAAAGAATTAGGATACTTAATGGCAGGAGGTATTAAAGATGAAGCGTAAGTTAAATATCTGGGAAGGTAATTTCATCTATACCCTGTTTGCTATTATTATCGGCTTTGTCGTAGGAGCTATCTTGCTTGCAGCAGCAGGCATCGATCCAAGTATCGCTTATAGCAGTCTCTACGAAGGTATTTTCGGAAACACAAAATACATCGTTTATAGTATGGTTTATGCTGCTCCTTATATCCTCACAGGACTTTCAGTAGCATTCTCATTTAAAACCGGTGTGTTCAACATCGGTGCAGAAGGACAGTTTGTAGTAGGTTCACTTGCTGCTGTATTAGTTGGTCTGTTCGTAGATCTTCCTCCTGTTCTTCATTCTATCGTTTGTATCATCTGTGCATGCGCAGCAGGTGCTCTTTGGGGCGCTGTAGTAGGACTTATGAAGATTAAGAGAGGTATCAACGAAGTACTTTCTTACATCATGTTTAACTGGATTGCTTATTATCTTTCAAACTTTATCGTAACATCAGCTGCAGTAAAGGATGAATCATTAGAGGCAACAAAGACAGTTAAAGACTCTGCCAGAACACTCATGTCAGATAACATGGTTATGCTTACAGGATGTCCTACAGTAAACTGGGGATTTATAATCGCCGTAGTAGCAGCTATCGTTCTCTGGTTTATCATTTCAAAGACAACACTCGGATATCAGCTTAGAGCTGTAGGTCTTTCAAAGACAGCATCTGAGTATGGCGGAATCAGTTCATCAAAGATTTTCATGTCATCAATGGCTATTTCTGGTATGCTTGCTGGTCTCGGTGGAGCTGTACATACACTCGGTATGACAGGTCGTATCAGCCAGTTCGCCGGACAGGAAAGCTTCGGTTTTGATGGTATTACAGTAGCTCTTATCGCAGGATCAAATCCTATTGGATGTATCTTCTCAGGATTGTTCTACGGAGCTATGAAGTATGGCGGAAACAAGCTTACACTTGTTAATGCTCCTAAGGAAGTTGTAAACATTATCATGGGTACTATTATCTTCTTTATCGCTATCGCACTTCTCTTTAAGAGAATTATGATCAGCGTTTCTGAGAAGAAGAATAATAATACAGCAAAGACAGCTAAGGAGGATTAAGATGGACTTTTTTGTTAAGAATTTTGGTTTGATTTTAAATGCCATGCTAATCTCAACACCACCTTTACTCCTGGCAGCATTAGGTTCTGTTTTTTCAGAAAAAAGTGGTGTAGTTAACATCGGTATTGAAGGTATGATGACTATCGGTGCTTTCATCGGTGCTATCGGTGCCTACTATACAGGAAACGGCTGGGTAGGATTCCTGCTCGGTGGTGTAGCAGGAATGCTCTTCGGGGTACTTCATGCTTTCGCATGTGTAACATGTGGTGCTGACCAGACTATCGCTGGTACAGCTGTAAACTTTATCGCACCTGGACTTGCTCTGTTCCTTTGCAAGGCAATGTTCACATCTTCAGATACTCCTGCGCTCGATACAGCAAAGAAGCTTCCAAAGATGTTCAGTGGTGTATTTAAATCAGGTTCATTCGGATATAACGTACTCGGAACATATTCTGCAGTATATTTGAGCTTCCTGCTCGTAGCTGTAATCTGGTTTGTATTCTATAAGACTAGATTCGGTATGAGACTTCGTGCAGCTGGTGAACATCCAGAAGCTTGTGAGACACTTGGTGTAAACGTATATGCTGTTAGATATGCATGTGTAATGCTTTCAGGTTTCCTTGCTGGTCTCGGCGGAGCATTCGTAACACTTGCTACAGTATCACAGTTCAGACCTACAGTTATCGTAGGACAGGGATTCATCGCTATCGCGGCTGTAATCTTTGGTAAGTTTACTCCACAGGGTGCATTCCTCGGATGTATTCTGTTTGGACTTTGTAATGGTCTTAAGACAGTATTGTCTGCTAGCGGAAGCAACGTTTCACCAAACTTGCTTTCTATGATTCCTTATGTGGTAACTATCCTCGTTCTCATCTGCTTCGTAGGTAGTGCGAGAGTACCGGCAGCAAATGGTAAGCCATATATTAAATCAAAATAGTTTCTAGATTGTGAGGCAGCGTATGGTAAGCGAAACACAGAAGAAAGAGTTAGTTGTAAAAGCGCTTGAAAATAGACTTAAAGCATATACACCGTATTCCCATCACAAGGTGGGAGCGGCTTTGCTCGGAAAAAATGGTGTTGTTTATGATGGTTGTAATATTGAAAATGCAGCTTATACACCATCTAATTGCGCCGAAAGAACTGCTTTTTTCAAGGCAGTATCAGAGGGACAGTATGAATTTGAAGCGATTGCAATCGTAGGTGGGTTGGAAGATGCTAAAGAATTAGATTATTGCCCTCCATGTGGTGTTTGCCGTCAGGTAATGCGAGAGTTTTGCAAATCTGATTTCGAAATCATCCTTGCAAAGGATGCTGAGAATATAAAGACATATAAATTGGTTGATCTGTTGCCGGAAGGATTCGGCCCGGAGTTTTTGGAGGATTAAAATGTTAGATAGTAAGTTATTTGATCACACACTACTTAAAGCAGATGCGCAGAGTGCTGATATCATGAGAATGGTAGAAGAAGCAAAGGCAAATGATTTTAAATCAGTATGTGTAAATGGTTATTACACAAAGATGGTTGCTGATGCACTTAAGGGTACAGATGTACGCACTACTACAGTAGTAGGTTTTCCTCTCGGTCAGATGTCTTCAAAGGCAAAAGCTTTTGAGACAGGTTGTGCTGTAGATGACGGTGCAGATGAAATCGATATGGTTATCAATGTTGGTGCACTGAAGGAAGGTAAGTACGATGTAGTACTTGAGGATATCAAGGCTGTTCGTGCTGAATGTGTAGGAAAGACACTTAAGGTTATCATCGAGTGCTGCCTCCTCACAAATGACGAAATTGTAAAGGCATGTGAGCTTTCAGAAGAAGCTGGTGCTGATTTCGTAAAGACTTCTACAGGATTCTCAACAGGCGGAGCTAAAGTAGAAGACGTAGCTCTTATGAAAAAAACTGTCGGTGATAGACTTGAAGTAAAGGCTAGCGGTGGAATTCACACAGGCGCAGAAGCACAGTCTATGGTTGATGCAGGTGCTACTAGACTTGGTACTAGTGCAACTCTTCAGATTATTGCTGACTAAGGAGAAATTATGAACAAATCTAAGCTTCAGGAACTACCAAAGATTGAACTTCATTGTCATTTAGATGGTTCACTTTCCAGGGGCTTTGTTGAAACTGTGCTCGGAAGGGATGTAGAACCTTCCGAGCTTGTTGTTTCTAAGTCTTGTGAGAGTTTAAATGACTATCTTTCAAAGTTTGATATTCCTCTCGAGATTTTGAAAGATGCAGGAGTTTTGAAGAATGCTGCTTATGACGTGTGCAAAGAAGCAGCCAGAGAAAATGTTAGATATATAGAGATTCGATTTGATCCGATTACTATTTCGACATCTGATTTTTCAGCTGACGAAGCAGTTGAATGTGTGATCGAAGGAATCAGGGAAGCTGAAAGAGAATTTGATATAAAGGGAAACGTGATATTGTGTGCCATGAGGCATTTCAATGAAGACTTGAATCGTGCTACTCTTGACTTGGCTGAAAAGTATCTAAACAGAGGTGTTTGTTGCTTAGATTTAGCAGGAGCTGAGGCTGTATTTCCTACGAAGAATTTCAGGGAAATTTTTTACGAAGCCAAAGAGAGAAATATCCCGTTTATCATTCATGCGGGTGAGACAGGTGATCCGGAAAATATCGAAAGCGCTCTGGAATTTGGAGCGAAGCGAATCGGACACGGAATCGCGATGCATGGGGATAAATTCCTTCAGGATAGAGTGCGAAAGGCTAACGTCTGTGTAGAGATGTGTCCTACATCGAATTACCAGACAAAGGCTGTAACAGGAGATGAGTATCCTTTGAGAGAGTTTCTCGAAAACGGTTTGATGGTAACAGTAAATACGGACAACAGAACTGTAAGTGGAACAACACTCACAGAAGAGTTGGAACTGGTTCAGCAGATTTCTGGAGTTTCAGATGAAGAAATGATACAGTTGCAGAAGAATGCAATACTTGCTTCATTTGCAGATCCGGAAACAAAAGATAGAATTATTAAAGAACTGGATTTATTCTCTATATAAGAGTGGAAAGGGTTAATCATGGGTAAGTATAATAGAGTATTTGTTGTAGTTCTCGATTCTTTTGGGATTGGCGCTATGCCTGATTCAGAAAAGTTTGGAGATGTCGGGGTTGATACATTTAAGCATATTGCAAAGGAAGTTCCTGGCTTAAATATCCCTAATCTGGTAAAGCTCGGACTCGCAAATCTGCACAATGTTCCTGAAATCGCTCCAGTTGAGAAACCTATGGGCCGTTTTATGAAGATGGCTGAGGCTTCAAATGGTAAAGATACTATGACTGGACATTGGGAGATGATGGGTATCAGAACAGACAAGCCTTTTAAGACTTTTACAGAGAATGGATTCCCACCAGAGCTCATCAGTGAACTTGAGAAGAGATGTGGAAAACAGATCATCGGAAACAAAGCTTCCAGTGGTACAGAAATCCTCGATGAGCTTGCTGAGCAGGAAATCAACGAAGGAAAGATGATCGTATATACTTCCGCAGATTCTGTACTTCAGATTTGTGGAAATGAGGAGACATTTGGTCTCGACGAACTATATCGTTGCTGTGAGATCGCGAGAGAGCTCACACTCAGAGAAGAGTGGAGAGTGGGTCGTGTTATCGCTAGACCATATGTAGGAAAAAAGAAGGGCGAGTTCGTACGTACTTCTAACAGACATGATTATGCTTTGAAGCCAACAGGCCTCACAGCTATGAATGCGATGAAGGACGCTGGATTAGACGTACTTTCAGTTGGAAAGATTAATGATATATTTGTAGGTGAAGGAATTACTGATTTCGTTCGATCAAAGTCATCTGTTAACGGTATGGACCAGACAGTAGACTATGCAAAGAGAGACGATTGGAAGGGACTTTGCTTCACAAACCTCGTAGATTTCGATGCCCTTTGGGGACACAGAAGAAATCCGCTTGGATATGCTAGAGAACTTGAGAAGTTCGATGTAGGTTTGGAAAACCTGATGAATGCTATGAAGGAAGATGATCTCGTAATCCTCACAGCAGATCACGGAAATGATCCTACATATACAGGTACAGATCATACTAGAGAATATGTGCCATTTATCGCATGGTCACCTTCATACAAAGAGGGTGGACAGATTCCAGATGTAGATACATTTGCAGTAATTGGTGCATCAATCTGTGATAACTTCGGTGTTTCTATGCCTGAAAATACAATCGGAACTTCTATATTGGATAGATTATAGACTGTTTAATAGAAAGCAGGTCAGGATGTTTACTAATTCTAAACTTCTTAACGATGCTGAAGGAAATGAAAACTTAAATAGAATCATGACTGCTATAGAGAGCCTTCCTGAAGATACGAAAGATCATCTTCAGGAACTCTTTAAGCATGCGCCTCTCTTTATCTTTCAAGCTATGCAGCTTAAAGAGATGAAGAAAGATACATATTTTATTAGGGAAAAAATGCCGGCTGATCGTGTTTTTTTCATGATAAGCGGACGTGTGCAGGCAGTTGAGCATAGAGTTCTGGGAACGAGCTACAACTTTACTCATTATAATGCGTTTGAAAGCTTCGGAACGATGGAAAGCTTGCTCGATTATGATTTATATAGAACTACTCTGGTTACAGAAGTAGATTCTCAATTTCTGGTTCTTTCTCGTGATGATTACGAGAAGTGGACTGAGACTGATTCACATGCTCTAAAGATTATTTCTAAAGAGACCTGTGAGTATTTGCTTGAGGAGGCCCGTAGAGATAGACTGCTTAGATTCCTGTCAGGCAAGGATTCTCTGCTCATGTTGATGATGCTCGAATATGAGGAGAGACACGAAAATGGAGTATGCCGATTTGAACTTACCAGACAGCAGCTTTCCGAATTCTCAGGATTGTCTCTGCGTACAGTAAACCGTGCGGTTCAGTCGTTGGAGGAAGAAGGCTTCTTACACCATAATCGCGGCCATTTTAAGATAGATAGCGAGCAGTATATTAAGATAAAGGAGTACATGAATGGGTTTGTCGCAGACGAATAAAGAAGGGGGAAAGACTTCGGCGTTTGCAAAAGTTTTTGAGGGAATTACACTGAAAAAGATTATTTTGGCTGTAATCGGTATCATCTTCGTAGGAGTTGGAATCGCATTTAATGCTGATTCGAAACTTGGAAATGATCCGATTGGTATACTTTATGATGGTGTCAGAGTTGCTGCACATCTTTCGGGAAGTCAGCTGGGTATGGCGTCAAATATAGTAAATATTGCTTTACTTGTAATAGTTTTCTTTATCGGAAGACATTACGTAAATATTGGTTCATTTATTTACATACTTCCTTATGGTTTAGCTGTAAACCTGGGAAACTATCTACATGGAATGTTTTTTCCAAATCACTTAACCTTACCATTACAGATTATAACAGCTGTAATCGGTTGTACTTGTTTATATATCGGGGTAGGAATGTACATCGCAGCAGATATTGGTATGGATCCGTTTACGGGGTTCGTAATGGTGCTGACTGAGAAGTTCCATAAAGAATATCGCGTGATAAAGATCGGATTCGATGTGTGTTGTACAGTTATAGGATTTGTTTTAGGTGGAAAGCTCGGCGCGATTACTGTAGTATGCGCGCTGATCGCTGGACCTTTTATCCAGATGTTTTCTAAGATATTTAAGAAACTAGTTTAAAGAGGAGAAGAATATGTCAAAAGTATATGAAAATCTTGAAAAAAGCTTACAGAGTATTCGTAAAGTAACAGATTTCGTACCTGAAATCGCTATCACTTTAGGATCAGGACTGGGTGGACTCGCTGACAGAATCGAAGTGGAGTGTGAAATCAAGTATTCAGATATCGAAGGTTTCCCTGTTTCTACAGTAGCCGGACATGATGGAAAGTTTATCTTTGGTACACTTTCAGGAAAGAAAGTAGTAGTTATGAGCGGACGTGTTCATTACTATGAAGGATATGAGATGCAGGAAGTAGTTACTCCGGTACGAATCATGGGACTTCTCGGAGCAAAGATTGTTCTTCTTACAAATGCGGCAGGTGGTGTAAACACAAGCTTCGTTCCAGGTGACCTCATGCTTATCACAGATCATATTTCTACATTTGTTCCTAGCCCACTTATTGGTGCTAACCCAGAGGAACTTGGTGTACGTTTCCCGGATATGTCAAATGTATACGAAGATGAACTCTGTGACGTAATTCGTGCAGCAGCAAAGACTACAGATGTAGACCTCAAGGAAGGAGTATACGTTCAGTTCACAGGTCCTAACTATGAAACTCCAGCCGAAATTAAGATGGCTAGAGGACTCGGCGCAGATGCTGTAGGTATGAGTACAGTAGTAGAGGCTATGGCAGCTCGCCACATGGGACTTCGTGTTTGTGGTATTTCATGTATCACAAATATGGCTGCTGGGATTCTTAAACAGCCACTTAACCATAAGGAAGTTCAGGAGACTGCAGACAGAGTAAAGACTAAGTTTGAGTCTCTCGTTATGGAATTGGTAAAAAATTTGTAAATTTTTTGACATTTATGCCATATGACATTTTATTACGTGTTAGAATCCTATATAGTATTTAGAAATTAGTATTGTTGAAGGATTCCTAGCACATTATCCTTGAAAACAATAAATATTTCTTGGTTTAATACCTGCATATTTTCTATCTATGGTAGAATATATGCAGGTATTTTTTTTAGCTAAATGAAAGATGTGAAATATGGACGATTTAAATGTATTAGATAGATTTGACGTAAACGCAAAGGAAAGATATATCCTCGTCGGTGTTTCTACAAGGGATACAGAGGAAACTGAAGATTCTCTCAGAGAATTGGGAGAACTTATAGATACAGCGGGTGGAGAAGTTTTAGATTACGTCATACAGAATTTGAAGAATCCGGAACCTGGAACTTACCTCGGAAAAGGAAAAGTTGAAGAGCTTAGAGAGTTGGTTTTGGAACTCAAGGCAACAGGTATCGTATGTGATGATGAATTATCTCCTGCACAAATCAGAAATCTTTCGGATATGTTAGATTGCAAGGTTATAGATAGAACTATTCTGATTCTGGATATTTTTGCAGCGCATGCGACTACCAGTGAAGGAAAGCTTCAGGTAGAGATGGCGCAGCTTAAATACCGATCTTCCAGACTTATGGGTATGGGACGTGCCATGTCCAGACTGGGTGGTGGTATCGGAACCCGTGGACCTGGTGAGTCAAAGCTCGAGACTGACAGAAGATTGATTCAGAAGAGAATCGGCGCGCTAAAGGCAGACATCGAAGCTATGCAGAAGATTCGCGAGACTACTAGAAAGAAGCGTGAAGCAAATGAGATACCTGTTGTAGCCATCGTAGGGTATACAAATGCCGGTAAATCTACTTTGCTCAACTATCTCACCGATGCGAATATTCTGGCGCAGGATAAGCTGTTTGCGACGCTGGATCCTACTACTAGAAAGTGCAAGCTTCCTAGTGGCGAAGAAATCCTGCTTACAGATACCGTAGGGTTTATTAATAAGCTGCCTCATAACCTGATAGATGCTTTTAAGAGTACGCTGGAAGAGGCTGCACATGCCGACCTCATACTTCATGTAGCTGACAGTTCGGACAAAAATGTAGATATGCATATCGATGTAGTGTATCAGACTCTGCATGAATTAAAGATAACAGGAAAGCCTGTCATCACTGCATTTAACAAGATTGATAAAGTAAGTGATGCACATAGTCTGGTTGATGAGAAAGCTGAAAAAGTGGTTCGCATGTCAGTAAAGACCGGAGAAGGAGTAGACAAGCTTTTAGATGCTATCCAGGAAGAGCTAAACAGCATGAGAGTGCTAGTCGACTGTGTGCTTCCATACGATAGAACACGCGACGCAGAAATGATTAGAAAAGGTGGTCAGCTCATATCTATGGATTATGAAGGTGATGGTATTCATGTGAAAGCCTATATTCCTAAATCTTTAGGCCAGAGATTAGGGTTGATTAAGGTTGAGGAAGAATATTGATTTTGAGGTAGATTGGGATTTCTTGAGGAGATTCATCGTTTTAGGTCAGATTGGGATTTCTTGAGGAGATTCATCGTTTTAAGTCAGATTGGGATTTCTTGAGGAGATTTTTTCGCTATAAATACCTTTCAAAATATATTGTAAATGGGATATGGAATTATTACAATAAGGGTTAGGAAACTCAGTTTATATGAAGTAAAGGAGGAGAATTCTTATGGCAAACAAATATGCAGGAACACAGACAGAGAAGAATTTACAGGCTGCTTTTGCCGGTGAGTCACAGGCCAGAAACAAATATACTTATTTTGCTTCAAAGGCAAAGAAAGAAGGTTTCGAGCAGATTGCTGCATTGTTCTTAAAGACTGCGGACAATGAAAAAGAACATGCAAAGATGTGGTTCAAAGAACTTGGTGAACTTGGAGACACAGCTGAGAATCTTCAGGCTGCAGCTGATGGCGAAAACTATGAATGGACAGACATGTATGTAGAGTTTGCCGAAACAGCTGAGAAAGAAGGTTTCACTGCTTTGGCTGCAAAGTTTAGAGCTGTAGCTGAAATCGAGAAGCATCATGAGGAAAGATATCGTGCACTCCTCCATAATGTAGAAGCTCAGGAAGTATTCAAGAAGAGCGAAGTAAAGGTTTGGGAATGCAGAAACTGCGGTCATATCGTAGTTGGAACAGAGGCTCCAAAGGTATGTCCAGTTTGTGCTCATCCACAGAGCTACTTCGAGGTACATGAGGAGAATTACTAAGAGATAGTAGAGGTTCTATATTTTATAGACTTGCTTTGAATAGCGCCGATTAGCGGTTTGAAACATAGTTTTTGTTTCTAGAAACGAAACAAAAACCATGTTTCACCGGCTTGGCGCTTTTTATTTTGCTTAAAAATATATTTTATTGAATTATATGCTCTTTACTGGCTCTGCGAGAACTATATTTTTCTTAAAAAGTATGTGAATCTTTATATTTTTTTACTCTCACATGCTTGTTTTTCTTTCTAGTCATGTGGACCTCTGCATTTTTTCGTTTTCACATGCCTGTTTTTCTTTCTTGTCATGTGAACCTTTGAATTTTCAAGCTTTCACATGCTTTCCCCAACACTAATTTGATGTGAAACCTTTCGTTTTTAAGCTTTCACATCAAAATTCTCTTCTCCAAATCATGTGTCCTCAGTCCAAATCTCCATTTCACATGAAATCCCCCTAAAACTTTCATGTGAAATAGCAAGTCAGAGTCCTTTCACATGAAAGGGTCCTCACAAATATCATGTGACATCATTCCAACATGCCCATTCACATGATTCCCCTTTAAAACCATCATGTGAATCGAATCTAAATTCACTAATCACATAATTGGAAGTTTCTAAGTCATGTGAAACTCAACAAATCTCAACATTCACATGAACTCCCAAAGAATCATTTCATGTGAATCTTAACATATTCATGGTTTCACATGCCTTCCTCAACACTAATTTGATGTGAAACCTTTTGTTTTTAAGTTTTCACATCAAAACTCTCTTCTCCAAATCATGTGTCCTCAGTCCAAATCTCCATTTCACATGAAATCCCCCTAAAACTTTCATGTGAAATAGCAAGTCAGAGTCCTTTCACATGAAATGGCCCTCACAACTATCATGTGACATCATTCCAACATGCCCATTCACATGCTTTCCCCAACACTAATTTGATGTGAAACCTTTTGTTTTTAAGTTTTCACATCAAAACTCTCTTTTCCAAATCATGTGTCCTCAGTCCAAATCTCCATTTCACATGAAATCCCCCTAAAACTTTCATGTGAAATAGCAAGTCAGAGTCCTTTCACATGAAATGGTCCTCATAAATATCATGTGACTTTCCTCCAGAGGTTCCTTTCACATGAAATAATCCTGTCAAGGATGGCAAAGCCACTGAAGGCTTTCGTCCTTGACAGGATTATTTCTAGATGCCTGTAATCATATAAACAAACATATATAACAAGCTTACCTTATATCAAATATGTCCGATTCCACAGTCTGCAACATATATCAGTTCAAGCATTTCTCGACTATTTTTGCAGCTTCTTCTAATAGTGCGATTTCTTCTGCATGATTGTCAGAAAAGCGATTTAGAGAATTAGAGTCGATATCGAGGACGCCGATAGGTGTACCGGATTTGTCGTGGATGGGGATTACTATTTCTGAGCGTGCAGCTGCATCGCAGGAGATGTAGCCTGGGAATGTGCTGACATCGTCGACACGTACAGTTTCATTTCTTTCAAAAGAAACGCCACATACTCCATGACCTGGTTCGATGTGAATGCATGCTGTGTTTCCCTGGAAAGGTCCGAGGTAGAGCGCGCCGGATTCATCGCGAAGATAGAAGCCTACCCAGCTTACATCGGCGAGGATAGTGTTGAGAAATGCTGATGCATTGGCGTAGAGAGATACGTCATGTGGTGTGTCTGAAATCAGTGCTTCAAGCATTTTTAAATCATCTTTTTTCATATATTCCTCCTCGTTATAAACGCTTTGGTTTCGTCAAATTAGATTTTGTCATTGAATTGATTCTAATATAACTGAATAAAAAAATAAATAAGAAAATAGAGGTTTTCCCTTGTAAAACGTGGAAGAATATATGAAAATGTAACAGCAAGAATATGAAAGGGAGTTAATAGCTCAATGGAAGAAAGAGATAAGTTTGGTCAAGTTCGACATGAATCAGCGATGGTAATTGAAGTATTAATCTCAGCGCTAATCATGGGTACAAATACAAAGATTTTTGCGAAAGCGGCTGGTTTGTATCCGGGTGGTGCGACAGGTTTGTCTATTCTGATTCAGCAGTTGATAGAAAAATTCGCTGGATTTAGCGTTCCTTATACACCTATCAATATTATTCTGAATGCTATTCCGGTTTACATCGGATTTAGATATATTGGAAAACATTTTACTTTAAAATCTCTGTTGATGATTTTGATTTGTTCAATCGTAACTGATGTTACTCCGTTTAAACCTATTTCAAATGATATCCTGCTACTCAGCGTATTTGGCGGTATCATAAACGGTTTTGCGATTTCGCTCGCTCTCCGCGCCGATGCGACCAGTGGTGGAACGGATTTCATAGCTATCTTTATGTCAGAGAAAAAAGGTGTAGATACATTTAACCTGGTTTTGGGCTTTAACTGTATCGTGCTGTTGACAGCCGGATATTTCTTTGGATTTGATAAGGCTCTGTATTCTATCATATTCCAGTATTGCTCGACACAGATGCTTCATCTCATGTATAGAAACTACATGAAGCAGACACTGTTAATCGTTACGGATAATCCGAATGAGGTCTGCAAAGCTATTTATAAGATTAGTCACCATGGTGCGACTATTTTAAATAGTGAAGGTTCCTACTTGCATGTAGAGAGAGCGATGGTCTACTCGGTAATCTCCAGAGCTGAGACGAAGAAGGTAATAGACGTCGTAAAGCAGATCGACAGTAGTGCATTTGTAAACGCGCTTCCAACTACAGATTTGAAAGGTCGTTTCTATAACAGACCTTATAAATAGAGAAAAAAATAACCCTTCAATCGATAAGTTTGCCTTACGATTGAAGGGTTTTGTTTTTTTAAAGGAATGTATCCTGAATAATAAATCTTTAAAACACTTAGAATGCTGCCCATGCTGCGGCGATGACCAGAGCCGGAAGCATATTTGCTATTCGAATGTGTTTATCCCAAACTATGTTTACGCCGATCGCGAATATCAGTATGTTTCCTACATAGGATAGGTTAGAAAGCGCTTCCTGTGTCAGTATAGGATCGATAACTGCGGCCAGAATTTCGATTAGTCCCTGGAAGATTAGAATGGATACAGATGCAAAGATAGCACCTTTTCCGAGGGATGCTGTGATTACAGCTAACAGTACGAAATCGAGAATTCCTTTGGACAGGAGCACAGTATAGTTTCCGTTTATAGAATCTTCGATAGAACCTACGATAGCCATTGCACCGATACAAACTGTACAAGTCGCCGAAACAAAGGCATTTATAAATCCAGTATCATTTTCGCTCTTTGTAATACGCTTCAGCCAGTTTCCGAAACGCTCGATCCAGCCCTGGATATTGATAATTTCACCGATGACTGCACCGACTGCGAGACTGACCATCATCATAGTTGTGTTCTCCTGAATGAGTGAACCGTGATTGATCTCGAGCATCTTTGCCATCGTGCCGCCGCCTGCGAGAAAGAGCATGCTCAAACCGCAAGCCATCATCAGTGTCTCCTGAATATTTTTCTTTATTCGGGAACCGAATAGTAGTCCGGCGAAACCGCCTGAAGTAGCGAGAATTACATTTAAGATAGTTCCTAAACCTCTCATAATATGACCTCTTTATCTTATTTTTTTACAACGTTTATATCTTATTCCAGAACATGAGGTAAGAAAAGAGTTTTTTATGAATTATAATAAAAAATTTTGAAATGAAATAGAGCTGTGTTTCGGTCGAACACAGCTCAGTTTCTGAGTTAGGAGTGATACTTTAAGGAGTATCATGCTTAGAAAGGTATTGTTAGCCCAGAACTATGCGGACATCGATGTCTTCGTCTTCCTTAGTAGTTCTGATGAGGTTGGAGTCATATGGAACATCGTTTACATATACTTCCTTTACGCCAGATTCCACATGATTTGGGTTCTCGATGGAAATGTGGAAGGTATTTCCTCTAAACACACGAGTGAGTTTGTAGGAATCCAAATCGCTAGGAATACAAGGATCTATAAGCAAACCGTCAAAATCAGGTTTGATACCCAGGATGTACTGACTCATACATGTAAATGTCCATGCAGCAGTTCCTGTTAACCAACTGTTCTTTCCTTCACCAAAAGTTGGAGCATCTTTACCTGCAACCATCTGGCAGTAGACATAAGGTTCTGTTCTGTGTATTTCACTCTTGTCTTCCAGATAAATAGGACAGGTCTTCTTAAAGACTTCAAATGCGCGGTTTCCGTGTCTGAGAACTGTCTCGGCACAAGCAATCCAAGGATTGTTGTGACAGAAGATACCTGCATTTTCCTTGTATCCAGGTGGATAGGAAGTGATCTCTCCCAGTTCCACATGATATTTTGTATAAGCAGGTTGAAGTAGTGTAATGCCATATTCGCTGTCGAGAATATCTGCTACGCTCTGTAGCGCTTTCTCTGCTTTATGGTCATCGACGCCTACGCCAGCCATTATACACATTCCCTGAGGCTCGATATATATCTGGCCTTCTGTGCATTCCTTTGAACCTACTTTGTTTTCATGAGCATCGTAAGCTCTCAGGAACCATTCGCCGTCCCAACCATGTTTTTTGATGGTTTCGGACATCTCGGAGGTGAGTTTTCTGACCTCACAAGCTTCATCTTTGAGTTTCAGATGTTCGAGTAGTGAAGCAAACTGATTTCCGTATAGTACATACATACCTGCGATGAATACTGATTCAGCGACAGGTCCTTCACTAGGTCCAAAAGTCTGGAAGCTTTCGCCTGGTTCTTCTGAGAAACAGTTTAAGTTCAGGCAGTCATTCCAGTCAGCTCTACCGATGAGAGGCAGTTTATGTGGACCGAGATGAGTAGTAGTAAAGTTAAAACTTCTTCTAAGATGCTCGAGCAGAGTCTTTGCCTTAGAAAAATCATTATCAAAAGCACATTCTTCATCGAGGATAGAGTAGTCGCCTGTTTCTTTGATATAAGCGACAGTTCCGGCTATCAGCCATAGAGGATCGTCATTGAAACCGCCACCGATGTCAGCATTTCCTCTCTTTGTAAGAGGCTGATACTGATGATAAGTGCTTCCGTCTTCAAACTGAGTATTTGCGATATCCAGGATTCTCTCACGTGCGCGTGAAGGAATCAGATGTACGAAGCCGAGCAAATCCTGACAGGAGTCTCTGAAGCCCATTCCTCGTCCGAGACCGCTTTCGAAGTATGAAGCGCTACGGCTCATGTTAAAAGTAACCATGCACTGATACTGATTCCAGATATTTACAACTCGGTTTAGTTTGTCATCGCTGGTTTCTACATGATAACGTCCGAGCAGGTCGTTCCAGTAATCATGTAACTCGTTTAGTGCGCGTGTTACATCAGATTCTTTCTGGTATTTCTCTATTAGTTTTAAAGCAGGAGCCTTGTTTATAACATTTGGAGCGAGGAATTTGAGTTCTTTCGGATTCTCGCAATAACCTATCATAAAGATAAGTGTGATTTCTGTATCCGGAGCTAAATCCAATGACAGATGGTGGCTTCCGACAGGCTGCCAGCCATGAGCTATAGAGTTATGACTCTGATTCTCGAGGACAGCTTTAGGATTAGCCATACCATTATATGTTCCTACGAATTCGTCTTTAGATGTATCAAAGCCGGCAATCGGCTGATTTACATGATAGAAAGAAAAATGATTTCTTCTCTCGCGGTATTCTGTCTTGTGATAGATGGTAGAGCCTTCGACCTCAACTTCACCTGTAGAGAAGTTTCTCTGGAAGTTTGAAGAATCGTCCATAGCATCCCACAGACAGAACTCGATGAAACTGTATAAATCTATATGTTTTTTTACAGAAGAAGTATTCTTAAGCTTCAACTGATTGATTTCACAGGAATCACCCAATGGAACGAATGCAGTAAGTTCCGCTGTAATCTCGTTCTTTGAACCAGTAATGATGGAATATCCTAATCCATGTCGACAGGTATATGAATCCAGAGGAGTCTGTGTAGGCTGCCAGCCCGGATTCCATATATCTGTACCATCATTTATGTAATAATAACGTCCCCCCTGATCATAAGGAAATCCATTGTATCTGTATCGGGTGATTCTACGCAGTTTTGCGTCTTTGTAGAAATCGTATCCGCCAGCAGTATTAGAGATTAGTCCGAAGTAGTCTTCATTACCTAAATAGTTGATCCAAGGCAATGGCGTCTCGGGCTGTGTTATAATATATTCTTTGCGTTCATCATCAAAATTACCGTATTTCATTTATTTCCCCTCCTAGAATCGCGCTAAAACCTTATTTTTTAGCTACGAATACGATTTCGTTAATCCTAAACCAATTATAGGGTCATATTCCAAAATGTAAACACTAAATGTGAAAAAAGGAACAAAACTGTTACTATTGCACAAAAATAGTGTGAACTTTTTATAAATTTCGCTGATTGACAGAACTAGAATTCAGATTTACTATGAACTTGCGAAAACGTTTTAGGCTTTGCGTGAAAACATCATTCGCAGTAAAGCTAGGGAGAAGAACATTGGTAACTATTAAAGATATTTCAAGAGAATGTGGCGTCTCACCGGCTACAGTCAGTAAGGCATTGAATGGTTATGGAGATGTTAGTCAGGATACGATAACGAGAGTTATGGAGACTGCAAAGCGCCTTAATTATATGCCTAATGCTGCAGCCAGAGCACTAAAGACCAGTACTTCCCATAGCATAGGAGTTATCTTCCAGGATGATACAGATTTAGAAGGAGGACTAACTCACGAATATTTCTCAGCGATTCTAAACAATGCAAAGATTGAAGCAGAATCCAGAGGATATGATATTACTTTTATCAATAGAAACTTTGGTGATTCCTACCTGGAACACTGCAGATATAGAAATTTCGATGGAGTTTTAGCAGTATGTGCTGATTTCGTTGCTTCGGATATGATAGATCTGGCTACGAGCGATTTTCCACTAGTTTCTATAGACTTTAGTTATGACAGTCGCAGCAATGTTATGTCTGACAACGTTCATGGTGCATATACTTTGTGCAAATACTTGATCGAGAAAGGTCACCGAAAGATAGCCTTTATACATGGAGAGGTTACTTCGGTTACAAAGAAGCGACTTACAGGTTTCTATCAGGCTTTATCAGAAGCGAACATTGAAATACCGGATGAATATATAGTAGAGGGTATCTATCATGATCCACGAAGTGGCGGTTTGGGAACCAGAAAGCTTTTGGAACTAGAGGATCGTCCTACAGCTATTATGTATTCTGATGATATACAGTTTCTCGGTGGTAGAACGGAACTGACGAGACACGGTTTATCTATTCCGGAAGATATGAGTGTAGTCGGCTATGATGGAATTAAGCTTGCATCGATGCTTAGACCTATGCTTACTACTTATAAACAGGATGCAAAGGAAATCGGTCGCAGATCTATGGCGAAACTTATCGATGAGATTGAAAACAGTAAGACATGTGAGATCGAATCGATAAAGATCGAAGGAAGCCTTTTTGAAGGGGAAACAGTTAAAGACATAAATTCGAAATAAAACACAATAGTGTGTTTTATAAATATTAATCCACACCAAATAAAGGGGGAAATGTGAAATGAAGACTGGTACAAAAAAATTTTTGTGCACAGCTCTCACAGCAGCTATGGTACTTCCTATGGTTGCTTGTGGAAGCTCAGGAGGAAACGTCGGTAATGGCGGTTCAAAAGCAAAGGTAGCTGGACTTAGCAAGACAGAAGCTACAGATGGCGGTAAAGTTCTCAATATCGCTGTTTGGAACGAAGAGTTCAAGAGCCGTATCACAGATCATTACAAGGACTATGAGAAGGTAGATGAGACTCATGGTAAAATCGGTGATGTAAAGGTTCACTGGATTGTTAAGGAAAACAAGAACAACGCTTATCAGAACATGCTTGATAAGAATCTTATCAAGAATCTCGATAAGGACAAAGACGAGAGAATCGATATGTTCCTGATCGAGGCTGACTACGCTCTTAAGTATGTAGATGAGAACGTAAACGTTGCTCTGAAGCTTTCTGATCTCGGAATCACAGAGGACGATCTCAGCAAGCAGTATCAGTACACAAAGGACATCGTAAAGGATGGTAACGGAGATATCCGTGCTGCTTCATGGCAGGCTTGCTCAGCTGGTTTGATCTACAACAGAGAAATCGCTAAGAAAGTACTCGGAACAGATGATCCTGAAGAAGTACAGAAGTCAGTATCTGACTGGAGCACATTCAATGCTACAGCAAAGAAGATGAAGGAAGCTGGCGTTAAGATTACAGCTACTTCAAATGATACATACAGAGTTTATTCAAACAATGTATCAGCTCCTTGGGTAAAGGATGGCAAGATTAATATCGATGAGAACATCGAGAAATGGGCAAAGGATACAAAGGAACTTGTAGATGCTGAAGAGACAACAACAGCTGATCTCTGGAGCGATGACTGGAGCGCAGGCTTCAAGACAAAGGCAAACGATGTATTCTGCTACTTTGGACCAGCTTGGTTGATTAACTTCTCAATGGGTAATGCACCTGGATCAGACAAGGGTGATGACGGATCAATCGCTTACAAAGGTGGTTGGGGATTCACAAACGGACCTCAGGGCTACTATTGGGGCGGATCATGGATTTGCGGAGCAAATGGTACAGACAACAAGTCACTTGTAAAAGATATCATCCTTAAGATGACAACAGATGACGAAGTTATGAAGAAAATTGCTACAGATGATTCTGATTGCGTAAACAACAAGACAGTTCTGGAAGCACTTGCTTCATCAGAAGAAGGAAACAACAAGGTTCTCGGTGGACAGAACCCATACAAGGAACTTGCTGCTGGTGCTGATAAAGTAGATATGTCAAAGATCAGCAAGTATGATCAGGGATGTAACGAAGAATTCCAGAAGGCTATGAAGAACTACTTCGATGGCAAGACAGATTATAATGGAGCTATAAAGGCGTTCAAGAAAGCAGTTGTAGAGAAATATCCTGAACTCAAATAATTTGATTTGACTTATTCTTAGGAGGGATCTCTAAGGTCCCTCCTAATATTTTAAGTATTCCTATGTAACCGGGAACGGTTATATAGTAAGACCTAAAAATAAGAGGCAGAAAAACATTTCAGAGGGAGAAAGTTATGGTTACAAAGTCTAAGTCAAAAATTGGGCGCTACAATAAATGGGGCTATATTTTCCTGATTCCGTTTTTTGTAGTATTTATCATGTTCCAGTTGATTCCATTAGTGTTTACAGTTTACAACAGTTTCTTTGAGAACTACATGTCCGGACTGGTACAGATCGGTCCGAATTTTGTAGGTCTAAAGAATTATCAGGAATTACTATCAAATAAAGATTTGATTAAGTATTTCAATAACACCATGATTATGTGGGTAATGGGATTTATTCCACAGATTGTATTCTCATTGTTATTCGCAGCATGGTTTACAAATCCATCATTACGTATTAAAGGTCAGAGATTTTTTAAGACGGTTATTTATCTGCCGAACCTGATTATGGCAGCAGCATTTTCAATGCTCTTCTTTACTTTGTTCTCCAGAGTAGGACCTATCAATAATCTTTTAATGTCTCTTGGAATTCTACACAAGCCATACCTGTTCTTATCCAATGTATGGAGTACTAGAACGCTGATAGCATTTATGAACTTCATCATGTGGTTTGGAAACACCACAATCCTCCTTATGGCAGGTATGCTTGGAATTCCAAAGGATTTATATGAGGCAGCTGAAGTTGATGGAGCTACTCCTACACAGATATTCTTTAAGATTACATTGCCACTGTTAAAGCCTATCTTTGTATATGTAATGATTACATCACTCATCGGTGGTCTTCAGATGTACGATGTTCCACAGATTTTGACAGATGGTACAGGTGATCCGATGAGATCTTCTATGACACTTATTATGTACTTGAATAGACATCTGTATAGTAAGAACTTCGGTTTGGCAGGTGCGTTATCAGTTCTGCTTCTCGTGATTACAGCTATCCTGAGCTTGATCGTGTTTAGAGTTATGGACTTCAAGAGTGAGACAAAGTAGGGGGTGTGATTATGAAGAAAAAAAATATCGGTTCAATAGCATTTCGTAGAACTATCGCATATATAGTATTGGTTTTCTTCTCAATACTTTGTCTGTTCTGGTTCTTGCTACTGTTTATAAATTCAACTAGATCAAATGGAGAATTGGCTGGTGGATTTACTTTGATTCCTAGCAGGTTCTTCCTGATCAATATGAAGAATGTACTAACCGGTTCACTTCCGGTTGTAAAGGGAATGTGGAATTCCTTTGTAATTGCAGCATTGTCATCTATACTTACTGTATATTTTTCAACGATGACTGCATATGCATTAACGGTTTACAGATTCAAAGGTAGAACTTCGGTTCTTACTTTTATCCTGGCGATTATGATGATTCCTACACAGGTTTCAGCGCTTGGATTTGTAAACCTGGTTGGAAATCTAGGACTTGAAGATAGCTTTATACCTCTAATCGTGCCAGCTATCGCTTCACCTATTACTTTCTTCTATATGAAGCAGTATATGTCAGCTAACTTACCAATATCTCTGATTGAGGCGGCCAGAATAGACGGTGCCGGTGAGTTTAAGACATTTAATATGGTGACTATACCGCTGATGAAACCTGCTATTGCGGTTCAGATGATATTTGCATTTGTTGCAAGCTGGAACAATTACTTCATTCCATCTTTGATTCTGTATAGAGATGATAAGAAGACTTTGCCTATCTTGATTGCACAGCTGAGAGCAGCAGATTATCTCAAATTTGATTTAGGACAGGTTTATGCGATGATAGCCTTCTCAATTTTCCCTGTTATTGTGGTGTACCTGTTCTTATCAAAATATATTGTTGGTGGTGTTACTGCTGGTGGAGTAAAGGAGTAAAACTGCTAATAAAAATCTATAAGTTGGAGTGCAGTCAAAGTTGGACTGCACTCTGCTTTTGTTTTTTGTAGTATTTAGGAGGAGTTATGGAAAGAAATATTGAATTACTAGTTGCTGAAATGACATTAGAGGAAAAAGCTTCTCTTTGCTCTGGAGCAGATTTATGGCATACGAAAAAAGTACCTAGATTAGATATAGATGCCATTAAAGTTTCTGATGGGCCTCATGGTTTAAGAACACAGTCTGATAAAGGGGATAATCTGGGTATAAATGAAAGTTTAGAAGCTGTATGCTTCCCTCCTGCTGTTCTAAGTGCCTGCTCTTTTGACAGGGAATTAATCCGTAGGGAAGGTGAAATAATCGGAAATGAAGCTATGGCATATGGCATTTCGACTGTTTTAGGACCTGCAGTAAACATGAAGCGCTCACCTCTGTGTGGCAGAAATTTTGAATATTATTCAGAAGATCCATATTTATGTGGTGAAATAGCATCTGCGTTTGTAAAAGGAGTTCAGTCTAAGCATGTAGGAACTTCACTCAAGCATTTTGCAGTAAATAATCAGGAAACATATAGGATGTCAAATGATTCAGTGGTAGATGAGAGAACACTTCGAGAAATCTATCTCGCTGCTTTTGAGAAGACTGTAAAGGATGCAAAGCCTACTACTCTTATGAGTTCGTATAATCGATTAAATGGAACCTATACCAGTGAGCATAAATGGCTGTTAACAGATGTTCTGCGCAAAGAATGGGGATTCGAAGGTCTGGTTATGTCAGATTGGAATGCAGTAAATGACAGACCGTTGGGAGTAGCTGCAGGACTAGATCTCGAGATGCCTTCATCAAATGGGGCAAATGATAGAGAAATCGTAAAGGCTGTTCAGGAAGGCAGACTGAGTGAGGATGATCTCGATACAGTTGTAAAGAGGATACTGAAAGCTGTCTTCTATTACTACGACAATAAGTATGAGACAGAGGTGGATCTCGATAGAGACCATGAATATTCACTTCAGATGGCTGAGAATTCTATGGTGCTCTTAAAGAATGAGAAGAATATCCTGCCGCTGGGAACAGATGAGAATATTCTCTATGTAGGAGAGTTCTTTGAACAACCGAGATTCCAGGGCGGTGGTAGTTCACATATAAACAGTCACCGCGTTATCAGCGCAAAGGAAGCTTTGGAGAAAAAAGGCAGACGTTTCGAATACTTCAAAGGTTTTTCCGCAAGGGGAGATTATCTGTATGAAGATGATCTAAAGAAACTGTTTGAGGCGGCAAAGAAGGCGTCAAAGGTAGTAGTATTTGCGGGACTTCCTGAGAGCTTCGAGTCAGAAGGTTATGACAGGTCTCATATGAATCTGCCGGGAGTTCAGAACAAGCTGATAAATGAGCTTTTGACTTTTAATTCAAATATAGTTGTAGTTCTGCATAATGGATCACCAGTGACGATGCCTTGGAATGATGATGTAAAGGGAATTCTGGAAGCGTATCTGGGTGGAGAGGCAGCAGGAGAGGCTATTATAAATATCCTGTATGGCGCAGTAAACCCATCTGGAAAGCTGGCTGAAACTTTCCCGGTTAGAGTGGAAGATAATCCTTCATATCTGAATTTTGGTGAGAGGGATCGCACGGTATATAGTGAAGGCATTTATATCGGCTACAGATATTATGATAAACGAAAGATGGAGGTACTGTATCCATTCGGCCATGGATTATCGTATACAGATTTTAAATATAGTAATCTAAAGGCTGATACTTATCATGTTTCTGTAGACGTGACAAATATAGGTGGACGTGCAGGTTCTGAGGTAGTACAGCTTTATGTATCGGATCAGACAGGAAAAGTAAATCGCCCGGTACGCGAACTTAAAGGATTTGAAAAAATATTCCTGGCACCAGGAGAGACAAAGAGGGTTGTTTTTTCACTGGATGATAGAAGTTATGAATATTTTGATGAAGAAATTCACGACTGGTATGCATATAGCGGTAAATATTTAATCAGCGTAGGTTCTTCGAGTCGTGATATTCGAGAGGAAGCGCAGGTGATATATGAGAGCAAACAGGAGAAGAAACTTAAACTGGACCTTAATACACCTATAGGAAAGATTCTCGAGAACGAGGAGATACGACGTAAAGCGCAGGATTTGATAGATGTCGTAAAGGATGTCTATGGAATCACAGAAGGCGATGAGGACGAGGCGGATTTAAAGAATCTAAAGATGCAGGAAGCTATGCTTCAGGTTACTCCGCTTAGAAATGTGTATATGTTTGGTGGAATCTCCAGAGATGATCTAATAAATAGAATTGAAGAGATAAATCAAGAGTGATATTATGAATTCTGTTGGTAACAAATAGTTTATATGGAGGTATGAATATGCCAATCGGTGATTTAAAACAGAGAGCTCGAAATATTCTTGCTACAGATCATATGGGATATGTAGGGTTCGTATTTTTGTCAGGTGTCTTTATCGGTGTAGGTACTGGTGTGTTGAGCTTTATTCCATTTGGTGGAATAATCGGTTCTTTGCTTATCTCATTCCCTATATCAATCGGTCTCGTTATGCTTCTTATGAAGAAACGTGCTACCGGTATGGGATCTCTGGAGGATATGTTCGCAGCTTATAAGCAGAATTTTACAAATGTAATCTTTGTAATGTTTATGAGAGAATTATTTATCGTACTGTGGTCTTTGCTCCTGATTATTCCTGGAATTATAAAGTATTATCAGTATATGATGGTACCTTATATCATGGCTGAAAACCCAAATATCGATTATAGAGATGCTCTTCAGCTTTCCAGACAGATGACAGATGGACATAAGCTTGATCTGTTCTTGCTTGATCTTTCATTTATTGGATGGGCAATCCTCTCATCATTAACACTTGGAATTCTGTTCATCTTCTACGTAGGACCATATATGGCACTTACTCGTTTGGAGTCATTCTATTATCTGAAGTGGTTAGCATTTGGCGATGGTAACCCTTATGCAAATCTTCATAGCATGAATGGTGGTTTTGAGCAGTCATCACAGCCAAACAACGATATGAACAATAACAATATGTAGAGAAAAAGTTTCTATACACTATAAGACCCCCAAAAGTTAGACTTTTGGGGGTTGATTTATATTTAAATCGGTATAGAAGCTTTTTTTATTGTCTTAATAAGCATAAAGGTGTAGATGATGGAACTAAGGATCCATGTAATCGGATACACCCAATGTGTTATGAGAATCGTGCGGTGGAAAGCACTGACGATACTCAGAATAGAAACTCTAATCACACACCAGCAGATCAGCATAACCATCATAGGGACGATGGTCTTTCCTAGCCCTCGGAAAAAAGATGCTACAACATGTGAATATGCCAGGAAACAGAAGAAGAATGCGCAGATTCTGGCTCTCTGTACACCGTAGTATATTACGTCTGGTGAGCTGTCAAATCCTGAAATCAAGGTAGGTGCAAACAGGAAGATTATGAGCCCGATGGTTTCTGCCAGCAGTAGAGAACAAGTCGCTCCGAAGAGGAAACCTTTCTTTACTCGGTCCATTTTCTTCGCACCGTTATTCTGTCCGATGAAGGTGGTCAGAGCCATAGCAAACGATGTGATAGGAATAAATACGAATCCTTCAATCTTGCTATAAGCACCGATGCCGGCTATCGCAGCTTTCTGGAAGTAGTTTACATAGGACTGAACTACGACGTTTGCAAAACCGATGATGGAATTCTGGAAAGCGGACGGGAGTCCGACCTTCAGGATTCGTTTTAGGATGAAACGGTTGAAACGGATTTCGGAAGGGATGAGTCTGATATCACCCGTATGAGTTATCAGTTTAATAAAAGCGAGTGTAGCGCTGGTAAACTGAGAAATAGTTGTCGCTAAAGCTGCTGCGCCTACACCGAAATGAAAATGTCCGATAAGCACCAAATCCAGAATTATATTTATGATAGATGAACAAATCAGGTAGTACAGCGGATGCTTGCTGTCACCTGATGCCTGTAGAATCGACATAAAGGTGTTATAGAGGACCATGCCTGCAGCACCTGCAAAATAGATTCTAAAGTAAGTAGTGGACTCCGGAAGAACCGAACGAGGTGTTCCCATCAGGAGAAGTGCCTGGGGAGCAAAGACCGTACCGATTATAGTCATCAGAATAGAGGAGACTATACCGAGGGCGACTGCCGTATGTACAGCTTGTTTAATGTAATCTTTTTTTCTGGCTCCGATATACGTAGAAATTACAACACCTGCGCCCATAGATAGTCCGATAAAGAAACCCGTGATTAGAAAGATCAGGTTTCCCGCGCTAGATACCGCGGCTAGAGCGGAGCTACCGATGAAATTTCCGACTATAATCGAGTCGGCTGTGTTGTATAACTGCTGAAAAAGATTTCCAATGAATACTGGAAAGGCAAAGATGAGTATCTTCTTTGGGATAGAGCCTTCTGTCATCAAAGTTGAGTTTGAACTCATGAGTTTATCCTTTTTTCTCTACAAAATTTAATTTGTTTAAGTTATTCTATTAAGTATAGAAAATATTGTAAAAAATACAAGTGGTTTGCAGATATGAGTAGAAAAAATTTGAAAAAATTCATAACAGGATTCCTGGTAGTAATAACGCTAACAAATGCTATTAGTTTGGAATCTGTAAGAGCAGATGGAAGATATATTTCGGATGTGGCATTGAGAGATGATATGTTACAGAGAAAGACAAAGATGTCTTATTCTTTGAATGCTGAGAGCATCAAATATGTCACGGGTCTGCCACAGGATTCTGTCCCTTATCTGGATGATGCGGTTAAGCTGCCGGATCCGGATGGAACATGTGGAGACTATCTGGCTTTTTCCGTAAAGGAAGCTACTGTAAATGGCTCCTATAGCTCGGATGGCAAAGGAAAGCTGAATTATGAGGTTACATATCTCACGAATTACGAGCAGGAAGCACAGCTTAGTACTCTCGCGAATGAAATTGCGACTAAATTACAGGGAAAGAGCGATTATGAGAAGGCTAAATACATACACGATTATATCTGTAATGAGGCTTCTTATGATCAGTCCTATACCAGGTTTGACGCGTATAGTCTGCTGTTTGCAAAGAGTGCTGTTTGTGAGGGATATGCGCTGGGATTCTATAGGCTTGCGAGAGCAGCAAAGCTGAACTGTCGTATCGTGACCGGAAAGGCCAGTGGTGACAGGGTAGTAAATGGAACTATCCAGGAAGGCAGCCAGAGCACGGGAGATAATCATGCATGGAATGTCGTGCTCGTAGATGGTCAGTGGTACAACATGGATGTCACATGGGATGATCAGAATACGATTTCCTATGATTATTTTTTGAAAAATGAAGCAGATTTTTCACCGGCAGGTGCTACACATGAGAGAAATGCGAAGTATAATTCACTTCAAATCGCGCCGGTTTCAGTAGATATTAATAATCCGCCAGGTGGAAGTACACCTCTGAATGAGGAGAAGGTTACTAGAGACAAGGCAAATGAGAAGTCAAAGAGTGATGCTGTAAAAGAGAATGGTTCTAGTAGCCAGTTTCAGGATAAGGTAGTTCAGTTCATAGAGAATCTCGGAAAAATACTGCTGTCAGTAATCAAATATCTGGCGTCTTTAATTGAAAAAATAGGTAAGGCGGTAGTTGAATTTGCAAACACCATTATATAGAAAGTGAATATTCTTCATCTAAAAAGTGAAAAAAAGTATACAAAACATATGGATTAATGTTATAATGCAAAAATACTTTTTTGAAATGAAAGGTGAGGAAAGATGAAAGAGAGAAGTGTATTTACTAGCAAACTGGGCTTTGTACTGGCAGCAGCCGGTTCAGCAGTAGGCCTGGGAAACATTTGGCGTTTTCCGTATCTGGCAGCAGAATATGGTGGAGGAAGTTTCCTCTTAGTCTATATCATCCTGGCAGTTACATTTGGTTTTACTTTGATGATCGCCGAAATCGGTTTGGGCAGAAAGACAAAACTCAGTGCAATCGGTGCTTATAAGAAATTAAATAAAAAATATGCCTTCGAAGGCGTGCTGACAGCAGCAGTGCCGATTATTATTTTCCCTTACTATGCAGTTATAACCGGATGGGTACTGAAATATGCAGTCGCTTTTATCGTAGGAAACGATATAGCAGCATCTAAAGATGGATATTTCGGCTCCTTTATTACAGAAACATGGGAACCTTTATTCTGGTTTATGTTATGTATGGTATTGGTTCTCCTGGTTATTCTGGCCGGCGTTGTAAAGGGCATCGAAAAAATCAGCAAGATTCTCATGCCTCTTCTGGTAATGCTTATGATTATAGTTGCTGTATTTGTTTGTACAGCTCCAGGAGCACTTACCGGTGTGAAGTACTATCTGGTACCTAATTTTAAACATTTTTCAGCAAAGACACTGTTGGCTGCAGTAGGACAGCTGTTCTATTCACTGTCACTGGCGATGGGAATTATGATTACCTACGGTTCATATATGAAAGACGATGACAGTCTGGAAGGCTCAGTTCGTCAGATTGAGTTCTTTGATACTCTGATCGCTGTACTTGCAGGTATGATGATTATTCCATCTGTATTTGCTTTCTCAGGTGGTGATGAAACGGTCCTTTCATCAGGACCATCACTTATGTTTGTTACTTTGCCAAAGGCGTTTGCAAGCATGCATTTTGGAAGATGGATAGGACTTTGCTTCTTTGTGATGGTATTCTTTGCAGCTATGACTAGTGCTATTTCACTTATGGAAGCGGTTACATCGATCTTTATGGATAGATTCCATATTTCCAGACTTCGTGCTGCAGGTATCACAGGCGCATACTCAATCTTCCTGGGTGGATTCGCTTCATTAGGATATGGCCCGCTCGCAAACTTTAAAGTTCTGGGAATGCAGGCACTCGACCTTATGGATTTCATAAGTAACAGTGTTCTAATGCCGGTGGTTGCTATTGTGACATGCTTCTTTGTAGGTTATGTTATCAAGCCGGAAGCTATAGTAGAAGAAGTTGAGAAGAATGGCGAGAAATTCGCTGGAAAGAAGATGTTTATTATCATTATCAAATACATCGCTCCATGGTTTATCCTGGCTGTATTTGTAAGCTCAATAGCTCAGGCATTGGGAATGTTTAAATTATAATTTCGATAATTGAAAAAAGTGGTAAAATAATCATCGGGACATAAGTTCCCGGTGATTTTTTTTTAGGGATTTTTGCTTATAAAGGTGGATAAGATGAAGATTAAAGTTACAGATGATATTGATTTGAGAAAGATTGCATACAGTGGTCAGTGCTTTAGATGGAAGGAGCTGGAAGACGACAGATTTCTGATAGTCGCTTTTGGAACCTATGTTATAGCTTCTCAGACGGGTGATGAGATATGTCTCGAGAGTGAATATGATATAGATGAGCAGCTTTGGGTAGAGTATTTTGATCTTCGTAGAAACTATAGTGAAATCGTGGATAACATAGATCGTGAGGATACTTTCCTCTATAATGCCGGACAGTATGGACGAGGAGTTAGAATACTTCATCAGGATCCGTTTGAGACATTGATCAGTTTTATTATTTCACAAAGAAAAAGTATCCCTGCGATAAAGACTTCCATAGAAAAAATATGCGCTGCCTGTGGTCGTGAACTCGGAGTTGTAGAAGGTGAAAAAGTCTATGCTTTTCCTACACCACTGGAGCTTTATTCAGTTCCAATAGAAAAACTGGAAGATTGTTCTTTGGGATATAGATTGCCGTATGTAATGGAGGCAGCTAGACATTTTTACCAGGAACCGGATTTATTAGACCGGATGAATGAGATGTCTGATGAAGAATTAAAAGAAATGCTGTTAGAATTCTATGGAGTCGGCGATAAAGTTGCCAGCTGTACTATGCTCTTTGGATTCGCCAGATTAAACACGTTTCCTATAGATGTCTGGATTAGACGTGCTCTGGACCAGAAGTATATAAATGGTTTTCCTTTCTCCAGGTATGAACCATATAACGGTATCATGCAACAATTTATCTTTGAGTATTATCGTGGAAAAAAATAATCTCCAAAAGAAAGATGGAAAAGTGCACAAATTTGTTTAGGAAAATTTTCGTAAAGTGACGAAAATTTTTCTAACCTATTGCAAGTTTAAGAAGAAAATGATAGTGTCATATTGAGTTTAGGAAACGTTTCCAAAAATTAAAAGGAAGTTTCCAGGGGTGATACATTTTTTCTTAAAGGAGGAAAAACAATGAAGAAGAAACAGGTCATGAGTCTGTTACTTACAGGCGCTATGGCAGCAACAATGTTTGCAGGCTGTGGAACATCAAAGGAGAGTGCGAAGTCAAAGGGACCTTCTGTTTACTACCTTAACTTCAAACCAGAACAGGACAAAGACTGGCAGAAACTTGCTAAAGAGTACACAAAGGAAACAGGTGTACCTGTAACTGTAAAGACTGCAGCATCTGGTGAATATGAGACAACACTTAAGTCAGAAATGGCAAAATCAGAAGCACCTACTCTGTTCCAGGTAAACGGACCTGTAGGATTAAATAGCTGGAAAGACTATTGCTATGATTTGAAGGACGCAGATATCACAGGACATATCACAAATGATTCATTCCTTCTCAAGGATGGCAAAAAAGTAAGTGGTATTGCATATGTTATCGAATCATACGGTCTAATCGTAAACAAGACACTTCTTGCTAAGGCAGGATACAAAGTAGAAGACATCGACAGCTTTGATTCACTGAAGAAGATTGCAGATGATATTCAGGCTAGAAAAGATGAACTCGGTGTAAAGGGTGCCTTCACATCAGCTGGTATGGACGGATCATCTGACTGGAGATTCAAGACTCACCTTGCTAACCTTCCTATCTACTATGAATACAAGGATGAGAACAAAGACGATGCAAAGAAGATCAAAGGTAAATACCTCGATAACTACAAGAAGGTATTTGATCTCTACATCACAGATTCAACATGTAACCCAGCTGATCTTTCTACAAAGACTGGTGATGACTCAGAAGGAGAATTCCTGAACAGTGAAGCAGTATTCTATCAGAATGGTTCATGGGAATATGGTAACCTTTCAAAGAAATTCAAAGATGAAGAACTTCAGATGATTCCTATCTACTTCGGTGTAGATGATAAGAATGAAGGTTTAGCAACAGGTACAGAGAACTACTGGTGTGTAAACAAGAATGCTTCAAAGGAAGATGTTAAAGCTACTCTGGATTTCATGAACTGGTGTGTAACATCTGACAAGGGTACAGAAACTATGTCAAAGAAGATGGGATTCACAATTCCATTTGACACAGCAAAAGAGTCAACAAACGCATTTGTAAAGCAGGATGCTGAATATACAAAAGCTGGAAAGACTCCAGTATCATGGAACTTTACAACAATGCCTTCTGAAGAATGGAAGAATACACTTGGATCTGCTCTTACAGCTTACGCTGCAAAGACAGGAAAGTGGGATGCTGTTAAAGAAGCATTTGTTGATAACTGGGCAACAGAGAAAGAGCTCGCCAAAGCTGAATAAATATTAAGGTATTTTTAGGAGAGGCGTAAATTCTAGGCCTCTCCTTTTTCTTTCAAAACGTAAAGGGCAGGAGATATAAAATGGTAGGAAAATCATTAAAAAAATGGTGGCCGGTGTTTGTGTTGCCTACATTCGCGGCATTCGTAATAGGGTTCTTGTGGCCATTCATCTGGGGTATCTACTTATCCTTTTGTAGATTTACAACAGTATCAGATGTGGAGTTTGTAGGACTGGACAACTATAAGAAACTTTTAAATCCGGTGTACAATCAGAATTTTGGACATGCATTCTGGCTGACAGTTTTATTTGCTTTTTTGTCTACTATACTTATTAATGTATTTGGATTTTTAATAGCACTTGCTTTGACTGGAAAGTTTAAAGGAGTTAATACTTTTAGAACAGTATTTTTTATGCCTAACCTGATCGGTGGTATTGTGTTAGGTTATATCTGGAATACACTTGTAAATGGATTACTCGTTTCATTTGGTACACATCTTACATTGAAGACCAGTGGAATCGCTGGTTTCTGGGGATTGACAACATTGCTGTTATGGCAGCAGATCGGATATATGATGATTATCTATATCGCAGGTTTGAACAATGTTTCACCTGATTTGATTGAAGCTGCAAAGATAGATGGTGCAAATGTATGGCAGACTTTGATTAAAGTAAAGATTCCGATGATCATGCCTAGTATCACAATATGTACTTTCCTCACATTGACTAATGGATTCAAGTTATTCGATCAGAACCTGGCTCTGACAGCTGGTGAACCAAAGAAGATGACAGAGCTTCTCGCATTGAATATTTATAATACATATTATGGAAGAGCAGGCCGAATCTGGATGGGACTAGGCCAGGCAAAGGCAGTTATATTCTTCGTTCTGGTAGTTGGAATTGCACTTATCCAGCTTAGATTTACATCTAGAAGGGAGACACAGGCCTAATGAGTACTAAGAAAAAAGTTTTAAACAAAGTAGCAACTATATTATTTACGATAATCAGTTTCTTCTGGATGTACCCTATCCTCCTTATTTTTTATAATTCACTGAAAGAGGAAACTGCGACAGGAACATCGACTATATTCAACCTTCCAGGTAGTGATACATTCGTAGGTCTACAGCATTATGTGGAAGCGATTAATGATCAGGGAATGCTTAGCGCATTTGGATATTCTCTAATCATTTCAGTGACATCAGTTGCACTGATTATCATATGCTGTTCGATGGCTGGATGGTTCATAGTTCGAGTTAACAATGTATGGACAAAGATGTTCTACTATCTGTGTCTGTTCTCAATGGCAGTACCTTTCCAGATGGTTATGTTTACTCTGTCAAAGACAGCAGATACTTTACATTTGGATAATCCGTTCAATATATGTATAATTTATTTGGGATTCGGAGCAGGACTTGCTGTATTTATGTTTACAGGATTTGTTAAATCAGTTCCTATCGAGATTGAAGAGGCTGCGCTGATAGATGGATGTAATCCTCTTCAGACTTATACAAAGGTACTTCTTCCTATTCTGAGACCAACTATTATTTCAACGGCTATTCTCGAGCTGATGTGGGTATGGAATGACTATTTACTTCCACAGTTGGTATTGGATACGAACAAATATAATACAATTCCTATGGTCATCCAGAGATTCAGAGGAAGCTATGGACATGTGGCTATGGGAGCTATGATGGCTTCTATCATGATTGATATTATACCTATCGTTATCGTTTACCTGATTTGCCAGAAGTATATCATCAAAGGTGTGGTTTCTGGTGCAGTAAAGGGATGATGGCCTAGATTGAGGATGAGATGTCACGTTTAACTATCAAAGATATTGCTAAACTTTGTGGAGTGGGAACGAGTACGGTTTCCAGAGCTATAAATGATGATCCGGGGATTAATCAGAAGACAAAAGAGAAGGTATTAGCAGTTATCAAAGAGTATAACTACATACCGAATAACAGTGCGGTAAATCTGAAGAAATCAGATTCAAACAATGTCGCAGTTCTGGTAAAAGGTCGTAACAACCCGTTCTTTCAGAGTATGTACAGTGTCTTTGAAACAGAACTCCAGAAGTATGAATATACTTTTACTATGCGTGAAGTAGGTGCTTATGAAGATGAGCTTCGAATCGCAGAGGAGTTGATTCGGGAAAAAAGACTGAAAGGTCTAATTTTCCTCGGAGGTATGGTAGAAGACGCAGATATCAGACTTAAATCTATAGATATTCCTACTGTATTATGTACGGTTGCAGTTAGTACGAAGTCTACAGAGCATTCTATAGTAACTATCGATGACGTCGAGGAAAGTGAGAAGGCTGTATCCTATCTATGTGATAAAGGTCATCGCAGAATCGCTATGATTACTGGAGTTCGGTCAGATAATGGTATCGGATCGCTTCGTCTAAAGGGATATAAACAGGCTCTTGAGAAACATGGAATAGATTTCGAGGATGACCTGGTAATAAACATGGATGATGATATTCCTGATTATTCTTATGAGAATGGATATACAGTTACAAAGAAACTGTTAGAATCAGGCGTAGAGTTTACAGCACTGTTTGCAGCTTCTGATACTACAGCTTTTGGTGCTTATAGAGCGATACTCGAATCCGGTAAACGGATTCCGACTGATATATCAGTAATCGGATTCGATGGAATCGATATGTGCGAATACATGTATCCTTCGCTTACGACTATCAGACAGCCAGGTGAAAAAATGGCTAAAGAAGCTGTAAGATTGCTTCATCAAAAGATAGAAGGAAACAGTGAAGTGAAACAGACTATTTTTGAGGCGGATTTACTTGAAAAAGAATCCGTTCTCAGCCTATAGAATATTTATATATAACTTGAGTTTAATGTAGAGAATAGATAAAATGAACTCTAAGGGAGATTAAGTGTCTGCCTTAGAGTTTTTTTACAATTAATAATATTTAGAAAGAGGAAGAGTTATGGGATATTTTTTACTTGGTTTATTAGTACTAGTACTGATTATCGTAATCATCAATCTTCGAATCGTTCCACAGGCTCACTGCTATGTAGTTGAGCGTCTTGGAAAGTATCAGGCGACATGGTCAGCAGGTATTCATATTTTGGTACCGATTATCGACAGAGTAGTACGTCGAATCTCTCTTAAAGAGCAGGTATTGGATTTTCCACCACAGCCTGTTATCACAAAGGATAATGTTACTATGCAGATCGACTCTGTAGTATATGCGAGAGTATTTGACCCTGAGAAATATACTTACGGTGTTGAGAATCCTATCCGTGGACTTCAGAACCTCACAGCTACAACACTTAGAAATGTCGTAGGTGAGATGGAACTGGATCAGACACTTACTTCTAGAGATGAAATCAATGAGAAGATGCGTATCGTTCTCGATGCAGCTACAGATGCATGGGGACTTAAAGTAACTCGAGTTGAGATTAAGAATATCAATCCTCCAAAGGAAATCGAGGAGGTTATGACAAAGCAGATGAGAGCTGAGCGTGAACGTCGTCAGACAGTACTTGAAGCACAGGCTCATCAGGAAGCTGTAGTAGCGAGAGCAAAGGGTGATAAAGAAGCAAAAGAGCTGGCTGCTGAAGCTGAATCTAATGCTCAGATTTATCTCGCAAAAGGTCGTGCAGAATCAATCCGTCTGGTATATGAAGCTCAGGCAGAAGGTATCAGAAAGCTGAACGAAGCACAGGTATCTGAAGGCGTACTGCGTCTGAAAGGTCTCGAAGCTTTAAAGGATGTAGCAGATGGACAGGCTACAAAGATTTATATGCCTACAGAACTTGCATCTGCAGTAGCTGATCTCGGAATTCTGGGAGATGCTTTTGCTGATAAGAAGGGTATCGATGGAAAATCAGTTTCTAGAAATGCATATAGAGAAGCAAAGAGTGATTCATTAAAGAGGGGTGATAGTTGTGTACGCCCTGGTACATCAAAAGAAGGCATAAATGCAGCATTAACAACTGAAGATATGTCTACAGATTTGACTGTAGAAGCATACACACAGAGTAGAACTACATCAGTTTAATCATAATATTTTTAAACCCTTTATTTTGAATAGAAATAAAGGGTTTATTTTTAATTTAATTTTTCCGATATATTAAGTTGAGACAATAATCAGTACAGAAAGGAATCATCAGATGAAGGATGACCTATTTAAAACAGGATATTCGATTATTACTAATATCGATAAAACATCTGAATCTCTCTATCAGAGAAAGGTAGAGTCCGACAGTATGCTTCAGATAGTAATAAAGCAGATTACTCTGTTTTCGCAGCTAATCATGGATGGAGAAAATACTTTCGACGAGGATTTACTCAAAAGATGGGCTTCTTCAAATAATATGCTTATGGATGCTATCTATAAACAGGATATTGTACTGATAGCGGATATATTACATTTTGAAGTCAGACCGGTTATGCAGGCTTTTATAGAGTAGGCGGGGGTTATGGATTACTTTAAACAAAACGAAGAAGTTCTATTTAAAGAATATAATAAACATTTTAAGCAGGTTGAAGAGGATGGAACTTTTTTCCTCGAAGAGGCAAAAAACGGTGAGCCTATAATCTGCATCAATATGGGAAATGGCGTAGTCGCTCGAATGTCCAGTAGTTATAACCCGACATATGAGGCACTTCAGTGGGCAAAGCAGTATAAGGACGAAGAGAGAGGCTCCAGAATAGCTATTTATGGATTTGGAAATGTGTATTATCTGAGGGCGCTTGTAAAAAAGGCCTGGGATAATAGTTTCTTTCTGGTCAAAGAACCGGATGAAAAGTTTTTCTCATTCGTTATGACACATTTTGATATTCGTGATCTCTTAGAGTCAAAGCAGCTGGTTATCGTATTCCCGGATGACAGTGATGAACTTTTAAGGGAAAAAATAGAAGCCCTCGTTCCGAATGTGGGTGACGATAGAATAGAAGGCATTACTATGCCTTTCTACAATACAAATGAAGAGTTCCTGGAAATGTGTCGTAGACAGAAGGTAATCAGAGATACGGCGTTGGGATTTACATATTCATTAGGACAGAGAGCTATATTTGATCAGTATTATGCACTTTGGAATATCAATAAGAATTATTCATTTAAATCGTTGGTTGATGAGTTACCTAGAGAACTTCCGGTCATCGTAATCGCAGCGGGCCCATCATTGCTTAAGAATGTGGAACTTTTAAAGAAGTTTAAAAACAGAGCTTTGCTGATAGCTTGTGCCCGTGCTACTCCGATTACGCATAAGTATGGAGTTGAACCGGAACTTGTGACGACGATAGATCCTGCGCAGCCTCTTAAACATGTGGAACGTGAAAACGTCGGTGATTCTTATATTCTAATGGATCCGGCAGGAAACATGGATATTCAGAAGGAGTATAAGGGACATATCATCTATGCAAATGAAGGTTATATAGTTGGAACTGCTCCAGGTTATGAGGGCAAGGCTTTTTATCTGAAAATGGATGGTGGAGGTTCTGTAGCAACATGGTCTGTAGGACTTATGAAGCGTGCAGGATTTAAAACTATCATAGTAGTCGGACAGGATTTGGCTGCAGACAAAGACAAAACTCATGCAGATGGTTCAAATGAAGTAGATATTATGGACTATACCGAGGTAGAAGGTATAGATGGCGGTACAGTCATGGCTCGAACTGACTGGAATAGATTTAGATTCTTCTATGAGGATGTAATCTGTAAAGATGAGAATCTGAGATTTATCGATGCTACAGAGGGCGGAGCTCTCATACATGGATCAGAGGTAATGACTCTTCAGGAAGTCCTCGATACGGTTTGTACAAAGGAATATGACTTGTCTGGGATTTTTTCACATATGAAGAAAGCTCAGACAGAGGAAGAAAAGGAACAGTCTCATGAATTTATAAAGAAACATCTCGATGAACTCGATGATCTCGAGAAGCTTATGGTCGAGATGGAGAAGCTGACTGGCCAGGTTCGAAAGCTGATGAAGTATAAGACTGGAACGACTAGAGAATTAGTAAAGAAGGTTGAGAAGATGAATCCATTGATGGAAAAAGTCAATGCGATTTCAGTATTTAATAATGTGGCGAGATCAGCGGTGCGAGAGGGAGATTCGCTTCCGACATTTGGAGGAAACTTCAGTTCAGATGCTAGAGGTGAGCACGAATTTGCAAAGCTGGAAAAATTCGCAAAGACTGTCAAAGATAACTGCGAAGTATTCAAAAAAGCTATAACTGATTTTATGGAAGAAAGATAGTTTTTTACAGCAAAATGCGTCATTTGCTATTGAAAAATTATGTTTTAGAAGATATTCTATAAAGTACTTGATTAAAGATCGACTTTTGAATGGTTAAATATGGAGGTTTTAAATGTCATCAAGTAATACTACAAAAAAAACAAAAAAGGGTAGTGTTTCGAAGAAACTTCTACTCACAGTAATCCCAATCACAGCGATTGCGATTATTGTAATCATCGGTATTCTGGTAATGCGTTCAGGCTCAATTATCAAGAATATCTCTAATGATGCTCTTTCAGAGGAATCTGGAAAAGAAGCTGAACAGCTCAGTAATACAATGGTTGTTCTCGAGAACACTATGGATGCTTATGTAAATACAGTATTAGCATCAGGTATGACTGACAAAGATCAGATTGCGAAAGCACTCGCAGACACACTTAAGGAAAGCGATTTGGTACCAAACGGCCTGTATATCGGTATGGAAGATAATACATGGATCGATCCTTCAGGATGGCAGCCAGACGCTGACTATGTTGTTACTGAAAAAGATTGGTACAAAGAGGGACTTAATCATAGCAACGGATTTGAAACTGGTACACCTTATGTAGATAGCAGTACAAAAGGTCTGGTTGTTTCTATTACTAGAAAGGTTACATTGGCTGACGGCAGAGTTGGTGTAGCTGCAGCGGATGTAAATCTTGATACACTTGTACAGAAGGTATCAAAGCTTAAGCCTATGAAGACAGGTGGAGCAGTACTTTTGTCAAAGACAAATGTTCTTTCTTACTTTAAGAAGAACCTTAATGGTAAGGAAATCAATTCTGTAAGTGATTCATATCTGAAGAAGCTTTCAGAGATGGCAAATAGCGGAAGCTATAATGGAAAAGTAACAGAAGTTAAATCATATGATGGTAAGACATATAATGATGTATTCACAAATATTGAGGGAACAGACTGGACACTTATCTGCTCTGTAGATAAGAAGACAGTTCTGGCTGAACTCGATAAGTTTACATTCCTTTGCTATGCACTTATGGTTGTAATGATTCTTCTCATCGCTATCATCCTTTGGAAAGTTATGGATACAATCATTACAAAACCGGTTAGAAAACTTACAAATATGATTCTTAAGATTTCTGATGGTGATTTCACTGTTAGAGTAGAAAAAGGATCTAACGATGAAATCGGTATGATGAATGATGCTATGGGTAACTTCGTAGAACGTATGCATAGCACACTTGGTGATATTTCATCTGTTACACAGAAACTTGCTGGTGAAGCTGAGAACTCAAAGAGTGCTTCAAGTTCACTTAATACTCAGGCTAGAGAGCAGTCTGATTCTATGGAACAGATCAAGGATACTATGGAAGGTATGGCTTCTGCAGTATCAGAACTTGCAGACAATGCAACTAACCTCGCACAGGAAGTTTCAGACTTGATGGAGAGAGGTCAGGAAACAAACAAGACTGTAAACGCTCTGGTTACAAAAGCACAGAGTGGACAGGAAGCTCTTACAACAGTAGAAGGTGGTATCGAGGCTGTATCATCTGCTATGACAGATATGAACGACGTAGTTACTGAAGTAGGCGAATCTACAGAGAAGATTAACTCTATCATCGAGATGATCAACTCTATCGCTGAGCAGACAAATCTGCTTTCACTTAACGCTTCTATCGAAGCAGCACGTGCTGGTGAAGCAGGTAGAGGTTTCGCAGTAGTTGCTTCTGAAATCGGTAAACTTGCAAATGATTCTGCTGATTCTACTACTCAGATTGCAAATATCCTTCAGGATATCACTGCACAGATTAGAGATCTGTCAAAGAAATCTACAGAGAACATGTCAAAGATTGAGGCAAGCACAAATGCTGTAAATACAGCAGGTGATGTATTCAAGGAAATCTTCCACGATCTCGATGTAACAGGAGATACTGTTTCTGATATGATCGATAGAGTAGGTAAGGTTGACGAAATCGCTACAAACGTAGCTGCTATTTCTGAGGAGCAGAGTGCTTCTACAGAAGAAGTTACAGCTTCTATTGATATGCTTGCAACTAGCGCAGGCCGTGTAGCTGATGAATCTATGGATGTAGATGCTTCTGCAAATACAGTTTCTGATTCAGCAGTTACTATCGAAGATTATGTAAATAAATTTAAGCTTTAATATTGGGTTTATACTAAGGAGAAATTATGAGATTTTTCATCGATACAGCAAACGTTGAAGAAATCAAGCTTGCTAATGATATGGGTGTAATCGATGGGGTTACTACAAATCCTTCACTGATTGCAAAAGAAGGCAGAGATTATAAGACAGTTTTAAAGGAAATATCTGAGATTGTAGATGGTGCTATCTCTGGCGAGGTAAAGGCTACTACAGAAGATGCAGAGGGAATGATTGCAGAAGGTAGAGAAATCGCAGCTATCAATCCAAACATGGTAGTAAAGATCCCTATGACTGCAGAAGGCTTAAAGGCTGTAAAGGCTCTTTCAAAAGAAGGCATCAAGACAAACGTGACTTTGGTATTCTCAGCAAACCAGGCTCTCCTGGCTGCAAATGCAGGTGCTACATATGTATCACCATTCCTCGGAAGACTGGACGATATTTCTACTAGAGGAATCGACCTGATAGATGAGATTCAGGCGATGTTTGATAACTATCCAGAGATTGATACACAGATTATCTGTGCTTCAGTCAGAAATCCTATGCATGTTACTGAATGTGCACTCGCAGGTGCTGATATTGCAACTGTTCCATTCAAGGTTATCATGCAGATGATAAATCATCCTCTTACAACTGCAGGAATTGAAAAGTTCCAGAGCGATTATAAGAAGGTATTTGGAGAATAAATAAATCCAGGGCGGTATCCGAAAGGATACCGCTTTTTTTCGTTTATAAACGTTTAACTATTAGGAAGAAATCATTTTTGATAAAATAAAGATTAGCAGGTGTAGTTTTTAGAAATGAGGTGACTGATGTGACCTTACATAAGGACTTGACTTGTAATCTTAATAATCTGAAGAACAGATATAGGGATAAGCTTAACATCGTGGGTGATATAGTCTGTATCGCTCTTATGATTCTGTGTGTTTATTCACTTACGACCGACTTAGAAATTCTAGAATACAAACATTTTATATTTCCATTAAAAGATATTCCACTGATGATAGTCAGCGTACTTCTCGGAAATATTCCCGGGATGATATGCGTATTTATAACAGTAATATTGAGAGCTGCAACTAATAATGCATTTGCGTATGTTGCATTTTTAGACTTGATGGTTGCTTTGGTAACCCATTATTTCGTAAGTCGTGGATGGTATAGGAATCGTCTGAGATTGTTGATTTCTGTACTAATTCTGGCGGTGATAGTAGGTGTGGGCTGGCATGTGATAGTGACGCTGTTTGATGACAATGGATTCGTTACATTTGGGTTTCTGGATTTGATTGGAATGTATCTTGGAGGAATAATAGAGGTTCTGATAGCTCTCGGTATAGATATGTATATCTACAAAAAGGCTCCGCAGAAGATACGAGGTATGTTCTGGTATCTGAATAGAGAGGCAAAGCAGACTGAAATAGATGGAGAGGTTAGAAAGTCCAGACTCAGTAAATCGATAACCGCAATTTTGCTTACATTTTTGGTTGTATTAAATATATCAGCGGTTCTGGCAGTAAACTTTTTAATTCCTACTCTGGCTCATGACGAAAAAGCTTCAGTATATATACCGGAAGATATTAAAACGGTTGAAACCGGTGGATTGAAGTCCGTAGAACTATCCAGACGAGTTATCATATTTGATTTAAAGATTTTGATGTTACTATCATCTCTGTCTGTATCCATAGGAATGATAGTAGATTATGCTGCGCAAAAATACATATCGAGACCGATAGTTCGTATGTCACATGCACTGAATAATCTGGCAAAGGTTTCGGATGATCAGATAGAAGAAGAGAATAGAAAGATAAAGGAACTCGATATAGAGTTTAGAAATGAAATAGGTGATCTGTATAAAGAACTTCAGTTTCTCGGAGACAAGATGGTCGAGAGACTTGAGCTCATTAAGTCTGAGCAGAGGCTCGAAGAGGACCTGAGAGTCGCAAACAAAACCAGTGAAGCGAAGTCTCTGTTCCTATCCAGTATGTCACATGAAATCAGAACACCGATAAATGCTGTCCTAGGATTAAACGAGATGATTATGAGAGAGACTTCAGATCCGAAGGTTATCGAGTATTCTGCAAATATAGAATCATCCGGTAGAACACTTCTGTCTCTGATAAACGACATCCTCGATTTCTCAAAGATAGAGGCCGGAAAAATAGAGATCATAGAGGACGAGTACGGTTTATCTTCGATGATAAATGACCTGATAAATATGGTAGAAGTAAAGGCCAGTTCCAAAGGACTGGAATTCAATGTAAATGTAGACAGGGATATTCCGTCTGTACTATATGGTGATGATGTACGTATTAAACAGTGTGTGCTGAATATCCTGACGAATGCAGTAAAGTATACGGAGAAGGGCTCAGTTACACTTAGAGTTTCAAAGGAAGATATAAACGACGATGAAATCAATCTGTGTTTTAGAGTTATAGATACAGGAATCGGAATAAAGGAAGATGATATAAAGAAGCTTTTTTCACCGTTCGAGCGTATCGAAGAAAGCAGGAACAGGACGATAGAAGGAACCGGCCTGGGAATGAATATAGTTATGAGGCTGTTAGAGCTTATGGGCTCTGAGCTCGTAGTGGACAGTATCTATGGAGCCGGTAGTGATTTCTCTTTCAAGGTTCGACAGAGGATAGTAGATAGAGAAAGTATCGGCGATTTCAACGAGGCATATAAACGTGCGCTGGCTGCAAAGGAAGAGTATAGAGTGAAGTTCAAAGCGCCTGAAGCGAAAATACTCGTCGTAGATGATACTACTATAAACCTTACGGTAGTAAAGGGGTTATTAAAAGAGACAGAAATACAGATAGATACCGCTAATAGTGGTTTTGAAACGCTGGATATGACGAAAAAGAAGAAATATGATGTTGTATTGCTGGATCATCGTATGCCTTCTATGGATGGGGTAGAGACTCTCCATCGAATGCGCTCTGATAATGGAAACATGAATACGAAGACTCCGTGTGTTGCACTTACAGCAAATGCAGGTGTAGGTGCGCGTGAAGAATATCTGAGGTTGGGGTTCGATGGATATCTGTCTAAACCTATCGATTCGGAGAAGCTGGAAGAGACTATTAGAGATATGCTTCCAAAGGGTATGGTTAAATTACCGGGTTCAAAAGTATATGAGAAGCTGGCGAAGAAGGAAAAGATTGAAATCGAAACACTACCTGATATCGAAGGAGTGAATATAAATGATGGAATTAGGGCTTGCGGAAATGAGGATATTTACAGGGATGTAGTGATTCAGTTTAGTGAATCTATCCAGGATAAGATAGATGAGATTTTGATGGCATATGCGAACCAGGATTATAAGACCTATACAGTTTTAGTGCATGCGCTGAAGAGTTCTGCGAGACTGCTGGGTGCGAATGAATTGTCAGAGATGGCAAAAGCACTCGAAGATGCAGGTGATAAAGGCAATCTCATGTTTATAAAGCTGATGAATAATGAGATGATAGCGAATTATGCTTCATATATTGACCGGTTAAAACCGCTGGTTGAAGTATTTACTCCGACAGAAGAAGCAGGGGCTGATAAAGCAGAAATATCGCAGGAAGAATTAGATGAAATCTGGGATGCTATTCAGGAGATGGTGGAAGCGTTTGATTTTGAAAGTGCTGAGAGTGCATATGATGTTCTGGCTGGATATATACTTCCGGATGAATACGAGAATAGAATGTCAGATTTAAAGAAAGCTTTAAAAGCAGTAGATAGAGAAAAAGTTCTGACGCTTTTAAAGATGGAGGCATAAGCGATGAATAAAGATAAGGTTGTATTAATAGGTGATACGAAGAGGTTCATGGTGAATTCTCTGGTCAAAGGAATCCGTGAAAACGATATTGAAGTGACTGCGATACCCCCTTCTGTTTCAGAAATCAGGAATGTAGATCCTGATATAAAGCTATATATCATCTTTATGGGAGATGATATGTCTTCGGATGCGATTAATTACTTATATAACCAGATGAATCAGAACGGATATATCATATATGCGATAGGTTCAAATGAGGAGCTTAACAGTCTCTATAACTTCATACCGGAGGCTGCGTTTAAAAAGACCTATCTACGTCCGCTGAATATTCAGGATTTGGTTGTGGATCTACAGGCTGGCTTTTATGATGTAGAGACACAGGCTTCGAAGAAAAAGATACTGGTGGTAGATGATGATGGTGTTATGCTACGTACTATTAAAGGCTGGCTCGAATTTGAGTATAGCGTATACATGGCAAACTCTGGAGTAGATGCGATTACTTTTTTGGCAAAAAATAAAGTAGATCTCGTACTACTGGATTATGAGATGCCTATTACTGATGGCCCTACTGTGCTGAGTATGATTAGAGCACAGAAAGAATTACAGGATTTGCCGGTTATGTTTCTGACTGCAAAGGATGATAAGGAGAGCGTGGTCAAGGTTTTGGAACTTCATCCTGAAAAATATCTTCTTAAAAACAGTGATCCGGGAGAATTAGTTGCGAGTATAGATGAATTTTTCATGGGAAGATGATGATTTGGGATGATGTTGTGCTATAATTATCTAGATTTCGACTAAGTTAGGAGTAATATTCAGGAGGGTTATATGATAACTGAAGAATATAAGCGTTGGAAAGAGACTGATCTATGTGATCCGGATTTAAACGCTGAATTGAATCAGATCGAGGGAGACGAAGAAGCGATTAAAGATCGTTTCGCTGTAGCTTTGAAGTTTGGTACAGCTGGTCTTCGTGGAACACTCGGTGCTGGTACAAATAGAATGAATATCTGGGTAGTTCGTCAGGCTACTCAGGGTGTGGCTGATTGGGTAAAGACTGAAGGTGGAAACCAGACAGTTGCAATTAGTTATGACAGTAGATTAAAGAGCTGGGATTTCGCAAAGGAAGCAGCAGGAGTTCTCGCTGCAAATGGAATCAAGGTTCGTATCTATGATGCGCTTATGCCTGTTCCGGCACTTAGCTTTGCTACCAGATATTATAAATGTAATGCAGGTATCATGATTACTGCATCTCATAATCCTGCTCAGTATAATGGTTACAAGGCTTATGGCCCTGATGGTTGTCAGATGACTGATGATGCAGCAGCGGTAGTTTATGACTCTATTCAGAAGACAGATGTGCTTACAGGTGCAAAATACATGTCTTTTGCAGAAGGTGTAGAACAGGGACTTATCAAATTTGTAGGTGATGACTGTAAAGATGCCTTCTATGCTGCTATTGAAGAGAGACAGGTTAGACCAGGTCTCGCAAAGACAGCTGGACTTAAGCTCGTGTATTCTCCACTCAATGGTACAGGCCTCATTCCTGTAACTAGAGTACTCAAAGATATTGGAATTACAGATATAACTATAGTTCCTGAACAGGAATATCCAAATGGATATTTCACAACATGCTCATATCCAAATCCTGAAATCTTTGAGGCACTTGAGAAGGGATTGGAACTTGCAAAGGAAACAGGTGCTGATCTCATGCTCGCAACTGACCCTGATGCAGACAGAGTTGGTATCGCTATGAAGTGCCCGGATGGCTCCTATGAGTTGGTTTCTGGAAATGAGATGGGAGTATTGCTTCTCGACTATATCGCTGCTTCCCGTATTGAAAATGGTACTATGCCAGAGCAGGCAGTAGCTGTTAAATCATTGGTATCTACACCACTTGCAAATGAAGTTGCAGCACATTATGATGTAGAACTTCGTGAGACACTTACAGGTTTCAAGTGGATCGGTGATCAGATTGCCAGACTTGAGGCTGATGGTGAAGTGGACAGATTTATCTTTGGTTTTGAGGAAAGCTATGGATATCTGGCCGGACCATATGTTAGAGATAAAGATGCAGTAGTAGCATCTATGCTTATTTGTGAGATGGCTGCTTATTATAGAAGTATCGGTTCATCTATAAAGGAACACCTCGAAGAGATCTATAAGCAGTATGGACGTTTCCTGAATGAAATCGATAGTTTCTCATTCCCTGGACTTTCAGGAATGGATACTATGACAGGTATTATGGATTCACTTAGAAAGAATCCTCTTTCAGAAATTGCAGGAATTAAAGTATCAGAGTTTATCGATTATGAAGATACAGCTGCTACTGGACTTCCAAAGTCAAATGTTCTTCGCTTTAATCTGGAAAATGGTGAGACTGTTATCGTTCGTCCTTCTGGAACAGAACCAAAGATAAAGATTTATTACACTACTAAAGGTGCTGATCTTGCAGAAGCAAAAGCACATAGAAATGCACTTTCAGAGGCTATTAAGCCTATTATGAAATAGGTCTTTGGTTAGAGGCAGACCTAAATAAAAAAAGCTACTTTTTTCATCGAAGTTGGTGAAAAAAGTAGCTTTTATTAATTCAATAGGAATATTACTCAGCGAGTTTCTCTTCCAATACGTGATTTACGTAATCGATAACTTCGTCAGGGTTAAGTCCGTGAACCATAGATGCTTCCTGAACTGTTTCACCCTGTGATGCAGGACAACCTACACATCCCATTCCGCAATCCATGAGAGCTGTAATTGCATCTGGGTATTCACGGATGACATCGCTGATGATCATATCTTTAGTGATATATTCTTTAACGTCAGACATCTGTATACCTCCTAATCTTCTTAACTAAGGAGTTATTATATCAGCATCATTTCTAATATACAAGGAAATGGGGATTATATTTTGTAAAATTCATTTCGAAATAATTTGCAAATTAGTTGCATTTTTGAAATATGGTAGTATAATGGAAAACGGTTTAAAAATGCAATAGAGTTGCAATTTTTGAATGGAAGGAGAAAGTCGTGTTAGATATAATATTAGAAACAGGAATGGATACAGTAAAAATAATACCTTTTTTGTATCTTACTTTTCTATTGATGGAATATCTGGAAGATGTGGCAAAGACAGGGTCTATTAAGCTTCTGAAGAAGTTTCCGGCTGTGGGACCTGTAGTTGGTGCAGCAGCAGGAACTTTTCCACAGTGTGGATTTTCTGCGGCAGCAGCGTCACTTTATTCAGGTGGAGTTATTACGCTAGGAACATTGATAGCGATATTCTTATCTACATCAGATGAGATGATTCCTATTCTGATTTCAGAAAAAGCTCCTGTGGAGACTATACTCTCCATCGTAGGAGTGAAATTTGCTATCGGTTTGGTTTCAGGACTGATCATCGATGTGCTGTTTAGATTATGGAATCGCAAACATGCACATACAAAACATCATATTCATGATCTCTGTGAAGATGACCACTGTGGCTGTGAAGAAAGCCATAATATATTCCTGGCTTCATTAAAACATACAGTAGAAGTTATCGTATTTATATTTATAGTTTCATTGATCGCTGCAATCCTGATAGAGGGAATCGGACAGGATAATCTGTCTGCTTTTCTGGGGAGAAATGAAATACTCGGAATCTTCCTCTCTGGAATCGTAGGACTGATTCCGAACTGTGGAGCATCTGTTGCGTTAACTACGTTATATCTTAAAGGACTTATTACATATGGTCAGGTTATGGCTGGTTTACTGGTAAGTGCAGGTGTAGGTTTATTAGTTCTCTTCAGAACAAATCGTAGAAATCTCAAAGGCTCTATTTCTATAGTTGTATTGTTATATATTGTAGGTGTAATCTGGGGCTTGATATTACATATGATTTAGTAGGCGACTACGCTCCGTAAATGGCAAATATTATGCTTTTTTTGCACTTTTTTTTCGCCCTAATTATATTATAATTAACGTTGGAAATTTTGAAGTTTAGGGAGGAAAGACTTATGAGCACACCAAAGCTTGAAGTATTGAAAAAAGTATATGGAGAAGATTTCGAACGTGCTACAGAACGTTTTGAAGATATATACAGTAAGTTTAAGAAAGAGTTTCCTGATTCTGAACCTGAGTTCTATACAGCACCTGGTCGTACAGAAATCATTGGAAACCATACAGATCATAATGGTGGACATGTAATCGCCGGTTCTATTTCATTGGATTCTATCGGAGCTGCAGCAAAGAATGGAACTAATATCCTGCATTTGTTTAATGAGGGATATGGAGAGTTCTCTATCGATGTGACAAAACCGGAAGAGTTTCCAAAGGAATCAGGTACGATTTCATTGCTCGCAGGTATGGCGGAATATTTGAATAAGAATGGCTATAACATCGGAGGCTTCGATGTATATGTAACTACAGAAGTTATTTCTTCAGCTGGTGTTTCTTCTTCAGCTTCTTTTGAAATGCTTTTGATGGCTATTATCAATGATTTATTTAATGATGGAAAGCTTTCTTTTGCTGATTATGCAAAGGCAGGACAGTATGCAGAGAACGTATATTGGAACAAAGCTTCAGGTCTAATGGATCAGATGGCTTGTGCAGTAGGTGGACCTATTCTGTTATCTTTTAAGGATGAAATCACTTATGAGAAGATTCCTTTTGGATTTGGTGACTATGGTTATGACATGGTTATTATCAATACAGGAAAGGGACACGCTGATCTCTCAGAAGATTATTCAGCGATTCCATACGAGATGAAAGCAGTAGCTGCAGCTCTCGGTGCAGACCGACTTTGCAATACTTCTTTAGAAGCGCTGGTTTCAAATATGAAGGAAGTGATAGAGAAGGTGGATAATGACAGAGCTATCCTTCGTGCTCTTCATTATTTCACAGAGGATAAACGAGTTCTCGATATGGTAGAAGCTGTAGATAACGAGGATTTCGAAACTATTCTATCTCTAATCAAAGAATCCGGAGTTTCTTCTTATGAGTTGCTTCAGAATGTATTTACGAACGCTGCGCCTACTGAACAGAAGATTACACTTGCTCTTGCTATCACAAATCTCTTCCTGGAGAAAAAAGGAAGAGGTATCTGCAGGGTTCACGGTGGTGGCTTTGCTGGCGTTATTCAGACTATACTTCCTCACGAAGATTTGGATGAATATGTAGAATATATGAGTAAATATTTTGGACGAGATAATGTATATCCTATGAATGTTAGAGCAATAGGAGCAGCACATCTCGAAAGATAGTTTGCATTTAAAGAACCGCTATTAGGTCTGACCTAATAGCGGCTTTTTTTATAATGTGTATTTTGCAAGTTTGCGTTCTTCTCCGAGGACTAGAATAGTATATTCAGAAGTTAATTGTGTATCAGAACTGATATTGAAGTTTAAAACGCCATCTTTTTTCATAGCTATAATACTGATATCGAAATTCTTTCTGACGTTTAGGTCTCCTACTGTTTTTCCAAGCCATTTCTTTGGAATTTCAATTTCGAGGAAGGCATTGTTCTGGTCTAATTGGAAATAATCTAGAACGTGGTTTGTTCCATAGCGGATTGCAGCCCATTCTGCGACATGTCTCTCAGGATATATTACTTTATCGGCGCCGTTCCTAAGTAGGAATTTGGCATGTCGGTCACTGGATGCTGCAGATACAACTTTCTGTGCACCGAGGTCTTTCAGTGTAAATGTAGTCTCGAGAGAATCCTGGAAATTATCGCCGATGGTTACAAAGCACACGTCGTAATTATTAATTCCGAGAGATTTCAGGAAATACTCGTCAGTTGTGTTACCGATTTTGGCGTTTGACAGATATGGTAAAGCTCGATTTACTGAGTCTTCGTCTTTGTCTACACCCATGACTTCTACATCGATTTCATATAGTTTTCTGGATAGATGAAAACCTAGTTTTCCTAATCCTATTACAAGTACAGATTTCATAACGTCTCCTAACCTACAGCTACATCTTCTTCAGGATATCTTCCCTGATGAGGGTTCTGTTTTGTTGAAATGATTGAATATATTAGAGTTACGCCTCCGACGCGACCTATAAACATAAATATTGAAATAATCAGTTTCGATGCAATCGAAAGTGTTGGTGTTACACCCAGGGACAAACCGACTGTTCCTATAGCGGATCCTACTTCAAATATAGCGGCTTTAAATGAGATGCATTCTATAGCACTTATTAGTGTGCCGCCGAGTATCAGCATGGTCAGATATAGAATAAACACGATTACAGCTTGATTTATTACATTCTGCGGAATACTTCTATGGAATAAAGCTATGTTCTTTGTTCCGTGGAAGTAATCAAACAGGATAGCCAGTATGATAAACAAAGTGGTTACCTTCATTCCTCCGGCTGTAGAACCAGGGGCTCCGCCGGTTACCATTAAAAATGTATAGTATAGAAGTGTTATTCCATTGTAGTGACTTAAATCAGTGGAGTTAAATCCGGCTGTTCTGGCGGTTGTGCTTTGGAACCAGGCAGATAAAGCTCTTTCTGATAGTTTTAAATCTGTGTATTCAAACATGAACAGATAGATCGTCGGGAGTATTAGAAGTATTAATGTCATGAGTAAGATGATCTTTGTTTGAAAGTGATACTTCTTTATATGTAGTCCCTTTGTTGCTATATCCTGCCATGTTACGAAACCCAGTCCTCCGATGATTATCAGAAAACTGATAGGAAGTAGAACAGCTGGATTATCACTATAGGCAGTCAGTGAAGAATAATGGCCTCTAAATCCCATCAAATCAAAACCTGCATTGCAAAAAGCTGATATAGAGTGGAAGATTGAATACCATAACCCTTTTAGTAAACCAAATTCAGGAATAAAAGTAGGCATTAGCAGGACAGCTCCTATGATTTCGACAAATATAGCTGTTCGAACCAGGAATCTGGTGATGCCGACTATTCCATTAAACTGGGTAGAGGAAATACTTTCCTGCATAAGCATTCGTTGGCTTAAACCTATTTTTTTCTGCCTGAGTAGTGAGGCTAGCATTCCCATAGTTGCTACTCCCAAACCTCCGATTTGGATGAGTGAAAGTATTATAATCTGTCCAAAAGGTGTCCAGCTGGTATATGTATCACGTACAACGAGGCCGGTTACACATGCAGCAGAAGTCGATGTAAACAATGCATCTATTGGATTTGTCCAGTTTCCGTTTCGACTGGATATAGGGAGCATTAGGATACAGGCTCCCGCTATTATTAGCAGGAAGAAACTTAATATTATCTTTTGAAAAGGTGTTAGTTCTAATCGTGTTTTTTGTTTAATAATATTTGTGCTCATATTTTGCGATTATAGCACTCAAAACAGGGAAGTTCCATAATAATTATATTTTTATTAAATTTCATCATTATGTATGTAAATTGCTGATGATAACTGTATAAATATATGTATAAGATGGTTTATAGACAGGAGGAAATTATGTTTCTTAAAAACTTGATTTCGTTGGATGTAAACAAGCTTCATAACTATTCGTTTAAGAAGAAGTTTGAAGTCTCGTTTAGAAGGATGATTACCTATATGGTAGTTGCTGTAGTAGCTCTAGCCATAACGGCTATGGTTGCGGCACAGGGTGTTTATCGTATTTACAAAACATATTATGCAGAACAGACTATTCAGGCGGAAATTCGTATCGATATGCAGGCACTCACAAAGTCATATTTATGGGCTTTAAGTGCTACGGATGAAACGATTCGTCAGGAACAGTTAGATAAGGCCAGTGAGAAATATAAAGAGTTTGATAATAATTTAAATGCTTTGAAAGAGGTTTACACGGGGCATGAAGATTTGTCTCAGATTCAAAAGGATTTGAAGGCGGCTGAATCTGAAGGAAGTACGCTTTCAGATATGTTTAAGGATGGAAGTAAAAAAAGTGAAATCTTTAAACAGTATAATGATAAGCTCTATCCAGCTATCGATGTAGCGGTACAGGATTTTAAGAAAGTATCGACTGAGACTACAGAGCAGGCAGAAGCAAGTTTCAATCGGGTTATTATGATGGTTGCAGTTGCGTTACTTATTACGTTCTTCATTGTCGTTGCAACGTTATTATATGTTCGTAATATGAGAAAGCAGCTAGAAGAGGCTATAGTAGTTCCGGTTGAAGAATTAAAAGATGCTGCTTCGCTCATGGCAGAAGGAAAACTTACAGAAATCGATATTAAATATGAATCAGAGGATGAGCTGGGACAGCTTGCAGATGATTTGAAAGCATCTACTCAGGAAACAGAGGCAATCGTTAAGGACATTTCCGAGACGCTCGATAGAGTGGCAGGAGGAGATTTTACTTCAGGAAGTTTGAATCCAGGCATTTATATTAATGATTATAATCCTATAAAGGTATCGCTGGATGATATTACCAGCAAATTATCAGCTACTTTGGGTATGGTAAAGGATTCATCTTCCCAGGTGTCTGAAGGCGCTCTAAATATGAGAGAGGGGGCAAATGGTCTGGCAGAAGGAGCAACAGATCAGGCAGCAGCAATCGAAGAGCTGACTGCATCTGTACAGACAGTAAGTTCTCAGACACATGATATGGCTGATTCTGCAAATCGTGGAAGCTCGATGGTTATGCGGGTTAAAGATGATGTGGCCGTTGGCGCTGATAAGATGTCTCAGGTTACAGAGGCGATGAGTAGTATTACAAATGCATCAAATGAAATAGCAACTATTGCAAATACTATCGAAGATATCGCTTCACAGACAGCACTCCTTTCATTAAATGCGTCTATTGAAGCCGCGAGAGCAGGAGAAGCAGGTAGAGGATTTGCGGTAGTTGCTGATGAAATCAGTACATTGGCACAGAATTCTTCAGAAGCAGCAAAGCATACTCAGGAACTTATTAATGATACTCTTCGTCAGATAGAAGGCGGAAACGCCGTAGTTACTGAGACTCAGGATGCTCTTATTAAGGTTAAAGAATCCGTAGATGAAGTCGTATCTATCATTCAGGAGACTGGAGAAATCGCTTCATCTCAGGCACAGAGTATGAGAGAAATCAGCGAAGGAATCGAGCAGATTTCTGGAGTTATTCAGGCGAATACGGCTACAGCACAGCAGTCCAGTGCAGTATCACAGCAGCTTTCTAATCAGAGTGAGAATCTGAATCACCTGATAGATCAGTTTAAGATTCGCTAATATAATATGATTATAATGATTGAATGGGAGGCACCTTTGAAGGTAGCCTCTCATTTTTTTTAAGAAGTCCTTTTTTTAGTACAGCGAAGTGTAGTAGACTAGAAAATAGATAGGAGGAGAAGATTATGTATTCTTTTTTTGCATTAATATCACGAATGAAATATATCGATCGATGGGAACTGATGAGAAATTCGCGAAATGAGAATCTCTCTGAGCATTCACTTGATGTGGCTGTTATCGCACATGCGCTGTGTGTTATTGCTAATAAACGTTTTGGAAAAAAACTCGATGCGGAGAAAGCTGCTTTAGTTGGAATTTACCATGATTCTTCGGAAATTATTACAGGAGATATGCCGACGCCTGTGAAATATTATGGTGAGGAAATTCGCGATGCATATAAACAGGTTGAAGCGGTAGCTGAATCCAGATTGCTTCAAAAACTTCCGGATGATTTGAGGGATGAGTTTGAGAGAATATATCGTCCTGATGACACGGAATCAGAGCGATACATGAGACGTCTGGTAAAGGCAGCAGACAAGATTTCTGCATTTATCAAATGTGTAAATGAAGAAAACACAGGAAATAAGGAATTTGAACGAGCTAAAGAATCCACAGAGAAAGCTATTCGAAAGATGGAGGATGAACTTCCTGAAGTAGAAGTGTTTATGAAAGAATTCATGCCAGCCTATGGAGAGACTTTGGATGATTTGCTGAAGATTTAAGAAAGTGTTCTAATTGGGTCATGTTAAATAAAAATAAGCTGAGATAAAATTTGGGAGCAAGTTATTCTTGCTCCCATTTTAGTTGATTTGATATAAGTTTATTTGTGAAATCGATTGTATAATCGTCTGATCCCAAATTTGTATACGAGAAGAAGACCGATTACTACACCGACAGCAGCCTGTAATATCTGAAATGGAAGTTTCATGATTGCATAGGCAGGTGTTGAATAGATAAATGCTCTTCCGAGTGTATAACCGATAATCATAATTATTGCACCGATTGTAGAACCGAGAATTCCTAGAGAAATACGGTTATTCTTATGTGCGATGATAGAGATTATCACTGCCTGTAATCCGTGAGTTACCAGCGAAACAAACATAGGAGCTGGGTAGAACAGGAAATCTCCGAGAAATGATCCGATTCCGCCTACCAGAAAGGCAGAGAATGGATCTAGAAGTAAGCTCGCTGTTACGATGGCGATATCGTTTAAATATAAGTGTCCGCCAGGAACTGGTAATCCAAAAGAACTTAGCATAACAGTTATAGCCATAAATAATGCAGCTATGCATAGGTTTAATACTGAGATTGAGCTGTTATTGGATGTGGTGTTTGATATTGAGTAATCTGTCATTATTTTTTCCTTTCCATTATGGTTTACGAATTTAAATCTGATTGATATTATAGTAGATAATTGGATATATAATATATTCAGAAAAAGACAAAAATATATAACCAGATGGGACGTGTATGAAAGATAAAGCTTATTTAGAAGTATATAATGTGATAAAAAACAGAATTGTGAATAAGGCATATCGATGCGGTGAAAGACTACCTTCGAAGAGAAATCTGGCTTTAGAGTTTGGGTACTCTGTTATAACTATTGAGCACGCAATCGAGCTACTTATAGATGAGGGATATTTGGAGTCAAAGGAACGCAGTGGATATTTCGTGACTTATCAGGACGAGGATATGATGTTTCGGTTTCCTGAGGAAAATACTCTGGTGCGAGTTCAAGAGTTTCAAACTCATTATAAAGATGAAGAGGAGTTCCCGATATCATTATATGCAAAGACCGTGCGTAGAGTGCTTTCAAATTATCAGGAATATATATTTGAGCGTTCTTCGAATCAGGGCTCAGAAATCCTGAGGGATGCGATATCACGATATTTAAAACGTTCTAGAGGTATTAGTGTTCGCTCTGATCAGATAGTTATAGGTTCCGGTGCGGAATACTTATATGGATTGATCGCGCAGATGCTGACGGATAAACGGATTGGGATAGAAGACCCTTCATATGAGAAGATTGAAAAGGTATATAGAGCACATGGCCTAGAGATAGAACGTCTTAAAATGGGAAAAGATGGTATACGTAGTACCGAACTCGAGAGAGCGAAGGCGTTGACACTTCATGTGACTCCGTATTCCAGTTTCCCTACGAAGATTACAGCTGATGCATCGAAACGTTCACAGTATATTTCATGGGCAAAGGATAGAAATGGCTTAATCATCGAGGATGATTATGATTCGGAATTCTCGATGTTGGGTAAGGCGGAGGATACTCTTTTTTCATTAGAGCCGAAACGCAGCGTGATTTATTTGAATACTTTTTCCCTTACTATTTCGAGCGCCATTCGAATGGGATATATGATATTGCCGGAAGAGCGATGTGATGAATTCATGGAAAAAATAGCATTCTATTCATGTACGGTGCCTCTCCTCGAACAACTGGTGTTGGCCGAAATCATAAACAATGGTGATTTTGAGAGGCACCTGAATAGAGTGCGTCGTCATAGACGTATTAAGAATACTAGAAAGTGATTTCTACAGGACAGTGATCTGAACCATAGATCTCTGTGTGAATCTTTGCATCCTTTAGATTAGGAACGAATCTGTCGGAAACGATGAAGTAGTCGATTCTCCATCCGGCGTTTTTCTCACGTGCCTTAAAGCGGTAAGACCACCATGAGTAGATCTGTTCCTGATCAGGGTAGAAATGACGGAATGAATCTGTAAAACCATTCTCAAGTAGTCTGGTCATGCAGTTTCTTTCTTCATCTGTGAAACCGGCGTTCTTTCGATTAGTCTTAGGATTCTTCAAATCGATTTCTTTGTGAGCTACATTTAAATCTCCACAAAGGATGACCGGTTTCTTTGCGTCCAGTTCTTTTAAATAATTTAGGAAGTCGTCTTCCCATTTCATTCGATAATCCAGTCGTTTTAGTTCGTTCTGGGAGTTAGGTGTATAGCAGGCTATCAGGTAATGGTCTTCGAACTCCAAAGTGATTAGACGTCCCTCGTGATCGTGCTCTTCGATTCCCATTCCATAAGAAACCGAAAGAGGTTCTTTCTTTGTGAATATAGCAGTTCCTGAGTATCCTTTTTTCTCCGCATAATTCCAATACTGATGGTAGCCTGGGAGGTCCAAGTCTATCTGTCCTTCCTGAAGTTTAGTCTCCTGCAGGCAGAAAGCGTCTGCGTTAAGCTCTTTAAAGATATCTTCAAATCCTTTAGTAACACAGGCTCTGAGACCGTTTACATTCCATGATATATATTTCATAAATTCTCCTAACTGGTTGTTTAGATTATTAAAAAGTCGTTTTCTATAAGTGTTCTTTCGATAGCGGCTATAGAGTCATCGATAGAACCTTGAACCATTTCTGCTTTTCCGCCACCCTTGATATCTAGTTTATCGCGAATGGAGGCGAGAAAGGCGTTACAGTTTTGTGTGGATGAACCCAGAACAAAGGAGTAATGGGATTCATTTCCGTCTAAAATCATTATTAATCCCGGGTATTTCTGTTTTAATTCATTGATACAATCTCTCTTTACTCGCGAATCAGCTGTTGGAACGTTGATGCAGAGATTGTCGACACTGGAAGGGATAGAGTTGAGTTTCATCTTTAACAGTTCAGCCTGTAGGGAGGAAATCTCCTGTTTTAGAGACTGGTTATCGAGCTGTAGTTTGTCGACACCGGAAGTGAGTTCCTCAAAAGGCAGTTTCAATTTATGAGATATTTCGAATAATGTATTCTGGTTCTCTTTGATGTATTTGTTCGCTCTATCGCCACAGAGGATTGAAAGTCTGGTACCTCCCTTATATGAAATCGCACTTAGCACGATTAGATGACCGACTTCACATGTTGAGTAAACATGTGGTGCGCAGCAAGCACAGGTGTCGATTCCAGGGATTTCAACGATTCGAACTGGTCCGTCTATTTCAATCTTACTACGGTAATCTAGGCCATCGAGTTCTTCACGTGTCGGATACATACAATAAACCGGGAAGTTCTGTGCTATTACAAAGTTTACTTCCTCTTCGATTCTGGCGACATCTACGTCTGTGAGAGGTCCGTCGTAATCCATGGTTACAGAATTATCGCTCAGATGAAAGCCGACGTTATCGTATCCAAACTCTTTTTTTACAATGCCGGAAAAAATATGCTCTCCGGTGTGATTCTGCATATTAGAGTAACGATGGTCGAAATCTATTTCCATGTGATATTTATCCTTGTTTACTAGTGAGGAATTAATATCACTGTCTACATCACATCCCCTGACGCGATGCAGAATAAACTCTTTTGAGTCTTCTTTTTTCAGATAAACATCTATGACTTCGAGTGTGTGTCCATTCCACGTAAGTGTACCCCTGTCACATGTCTGACCGCCTTCTTCAGGGAAAAAGATAGTGCTGTCGAACAGCATATAGAAGTCATCTTCAATAGGGAGTATGGCTTCTAAGCGTGCATCGTGGTCTGTTATATAGGAGCTGTCATCGTACGCTTTGATAGTGGATGACATTTCTTTCAGGTTCAGAAAACTGAAATCTGATAAATTTATATTCTTTTTCATAGTCTTCTCCTTTACTACTAGAATATCGTAGGTTTTTTTGGGGGTTGTGTCAATTATTATAATTTTTTATAAAAATCGATGAAAATTTCTACGTTTGTGATAGAATAAACAAGGCAAAAATGTACTATAATAAGGAAAGTGAGGATAACTTTATGCCTAAAGATCCAGTGATGCTGCTAAGTTATGTGAATATGAAACTTAGAGATTTTGACAGTAGTTTACAGGACTTCTGCGCCAGAGAGGGTGTAGATGAGGCTGAAGTCATTCATAAGATGTCTAGCATAGGTTATACCTATGATGAAACAAAGAACCAGTTTGTATAAATTAAGGAGATGTGTACTATGAGACAGAAACCAGTAGTTTTGATGGTATTGGATGGATATGGTCTTTCAGATGAGCATGAAAACAATGCGATTTATATGGCAAAGACTCCAGTTATGGATAAACTTATGTCAGAATGCCCATTTGTAAAGGGATATGCTTCAGGACTCGCTGTAGGACTTCCAGATGGACAGATGGGAAACTCTGAAGTAGGTCATATGAATATTGGTTCTGGAAGAATCATCTACCAGGATCTCACACTTATCACAAAATACATCGAAGATGGCGATTTCTTTAAGAATGAAGAACTTCTCGCAGCTATTGAAAACTGTAAGAAGAATGATTCTGACCTCCACCTTTGGGGACTTCTTTCAGATGGTGGTGTTCACAGCCATAATTCACATCTTTATGCACTTCTTGAGCTTTGCAAGAAAGAAGGATTCGAGAGAGTATATGTTCATCCATTCTTTGATGGTAGAGATACACCACCTGCTTCAGGTAAGGATTACCTTCAGGAACTCGTGGACAAGATGGCAGAAATCGGCGTAGGTAAGGTGGCTTCACTTTCAGGTCGTTACTATGCTATGGATAGAGATAACAACTGGGATAGAATCCAGAAGGCTTATGATTCACTGGTAACTGGTGAAGGAAACAAAGCTACAGATCCTATCCAGGCTATGCAGGATTCATATGATAACGATGTTACAGATGAATTTGTAATTCCTACAGTTATTACAGATGAAGCTGGAAATCCAGTAAGTCTCGTAAAGCCAAACGATTCAGTTATCTTCTTTAACTTCCGTCCAGATAGAGCTCGTCAGATTACTAAGGCATTCTGCTTTACTGATGAGGATATTGCTGCATCAGAGGGAAGCGAAACAGATACTAAGTCTGTTAAGTATTTAAAGAGAGCAAATGGTTATATGCCTCTTACATTCGTATGTTTCAAAGATTACGATGAGACTATTCCAAACAAGCTCGTTGCATTTAAGAAGCCTGAAATCAAGAATACATTTGGTGAATACCTCGCAGCAAACAACCTCAAGCAGCTTAGAATCGCTGAAACAGAGAAGTATGCTCATGTAACATTCTTCTTCAACGGTGGCGTAGAGGAACCAAACAAGGATGAGACTAGAACACTTGTAAACTCACCAAAGGTTGCTACATATGATCTTCAGCCTGAAATGTCAGCTCCAGAAGTAAGTGAGAAGCTTGATGCTGCTATCACATCTGGTGATTATGATGTAATCGTTATCAACTTTGCTAACCCTGATATGGTAGGTCATACAGGAGTTCTCAAAGCTGCTATCGAAGCCGTAGAGAGAGTAGATGCTTGTGTAGGCGGAGCTGTTGAAGCTGTAAAGAAAGCGGACGGAGTACTCTTCATCTGTGCGGACCATGGTAATGCTGAGCAGATGTGGAATAACGAGACAAACGCTCCTCATACAGCTCATACTACAAACCCTGTTCCATTCATCCTTTATAACTATGATGATTCATATACACTTAAAGAGGGTGGACGTCTTTGTGATATCGCGCCTACACTTCTCGAGGTTATGGGACTTCCACAGCCAGCAGAGATGACAGGTGAGTCACTCCTTGTAAAGAAGAATTAATTATGAAAGATTATTTAGTAAGAGGAATCGCGGCAGATGGTCATGTGAGAGCATTTGCCTGCGTTTCTACAGAACTTTGTGAGAAAGCCCGAACTATACATGAAACATCTCCTAATGTTACAGCTGCTTTAGGCAGACTTCTGACAGGAAGCGTTATCATGGGAGATATGATGAAGAATGATGATGCAGTTCTCTCTGTAACTGTTAAATCAGACGGACCGATGAAGGGAATGTCGGTTTCTGCTGATTCAAAAGGTCATGTCAAAGGTTTTCCTTATGTTTCAGAAGTTCCGTTTGTGGAAAAATATCCAGGTAAGCTGGATGTAGGCGCTAGTGTCGGAATGGGAACTATGACAGTTGTAAAGGACGATGGAATTGCTGAACCGTATGCCAGCCAGATTAATCTTGCTACAGGTGAAATCGCTGATGATTTGACTTACTATTTTGTAGAGAGCGAACAGGTCCCTTCTGCAGTAGGCCTGGGAGTGCTGGTTGATACAGATAATTCCGTTCACAGTGCAGGTGGTTTTATAATCCAGATGATGCCGGACGCTACAGAGGAAGATATCGCAGGTGTAGAAGCAGGTTTAAAGAAACTTACTTCAGTTACGGATCATTTTAAGAATGGTAAAACGCCAGAAGAACTTTTGGATTTGTTGTTAGGGGATCTCGGTGTAGAGATTTTAGAAACAAAAGAAATATCATTTGATTGTAATTGCAGCAAGGAGAGAGTTACAAAAGCACTCATCAGCGTTGGGAAGAAAGAATTACAGTCTATGATCGATGATGGGGAGCCAGTCGAGATGAAATGTAACTATTGCAACTCGACATATACATTCGAGATTGAGGAAATTAAAGAATTGTTTACTAGTCTATAGGGAGACTATAGAGGAAGTTGATTGAGTTATGAATATCAAATCGCTAGTTAAACGTAGTATAGATAAGGAGTTCCAGAGAAATCTGGAACTCCTTTTGATGTAAAAACGTATGGAACAAATCGCTTCTTACGCTTAAGATAAAGAAACATCCAAAGAAGAAGTCCACTATGGAAGGAAATCTCTTCCTCTTTGGTCTGGCTGTTTCAGCTCTAGATATGTTTGACTTTGCTCCAAGGGCAGAGCATCCATATCTTCACAAGCACTTCGAAGAAATGTGTTATGACATTTCTCCGAAACTTGTTAAAATACATTATAAAGAAACAGATGAGA
>Ga0256405_10000313_pt1 | contig 161442 bp, 198 predicted proteins | sample RumenRJG_02DNA_FD_189096 | JGI IMG/M metagenome (GOLD analysis project Ga0256405, IMG submission 189096) | Bovine rumen microbial communities from Lethbridge, Alberta, Canada - RJG_02 | ecosystem: Host-associated > Mammals > Digestive system > Stomach > Rumen | place: Canada: Alberta...
TGGAAGCATTGATGCTTATACTAAAGAAGAGACTAATGCATTATTATCTAATAAAGTTGACAAAGTTTCTGGTATGGGTTTATCTCATAATGATTTTACAGATAGTGATAAATTAAAATTAGATGCAACATATATATCTAGTGAAGTTGATGCTTTAATTCAAGCCGAAACTGAAAGAGCAACAGGTGTTGAAGAAAGTCTTGAAGATAGCATTGAAGCAATTAAAGATTTAATTCCTGCTCAAGCAAGTCCTAGTAATAAATTAACAGATAAAGACTTTGTTAATAGTTCTATTGCTACTAACACTGCTTACTTTTTAGGTACTTATAATGTAGTAACAGATTTAGGATTAACTATAGATGCAACACATACTCAAGTTGCAGAAGCACTTTCTTTAATTTTTTCAGAAAGTGGAGCATCTATTCCATCTAATAATGATTATGTGTTTGTAAGTTATCCAGATGCTACAATTCCTACTCAATTTACTAAATTTGAAAGATATAAATATAACAGTGAAGAACTTAGTTGGGCATTTGAATATGAATTAAATAATAGTTCATTTACAGCAGAACAATGGGCAGCAATTAATAGTGGTATTACTGCTGAACAAATTGCTAAGTTTGTAACAACCGATACAGAGCAAACTATTAGTGGTGTTAAGACATTTAGTAATGATATTCAAATAGGAATTGACAAAAAAATTAAGTGGTCTAATTCACAATATATAACAGGAAACAATAGCATTATTAGATTTATAAGTGATGCTATGAATATATTTATTGGAGAAAGTGCAGGTGGTTTAATTCCTGTTCAAGTGGGAACTAAAATACCATCTCTTGGTAATTCAACAAATAAATGGCAAAACCTTTATCTATCTGGTATTATCTCTGATGGCACTAACTCTGTTACTGTTGCTGATATTTCTAATGGTTTGTTTAATGTCATCAATGCTAATGAAATGACTGACAGCACACATTTTACACAAGCACAATACAATTTAATTACTAATGGAAAACCTACAATGGTAAATGGTGTGTTATATGATATATATAATCCTGTTATTACGTCTTTACAAAATGTTGGTGGTAATTATTATGGTTTTGCCTTTGGCTGGTCAGGGACAAGTGGGACATATGAAGGATATTTAGTGCCTATCTCTATCATTACTTCTCAATTAAGAACACAAATTGACTCAAACCCAAGACTTACAACCTATATAAAAACAATAAATGGCAAAACCATCCCTGCCTACCAGTCCGACACCACTAAGCAATATAAATTCGTTCAACAAATAGGTGGAACACTTGCCTATGTTGAAGATGTTCAAGGCGGAATGTCTGTTGATGACCAAACTGCAGAAGATTATGTAACATTAACTTCTACTAACTGGTCTAATTTAAAATCAAATCATTACTATACAGCGAGTGTGTCTGGTGGAACATTTGACCAAATAAAATTCTTCCCTGATGAAGAAGAAAGTAGATACAACTTATCTATAGATGGAAACGATTATAATGTAAGATTATCTTTAAATAGCCCATCAGAAGCAAAAGGTATGTTTGTTATCAAAGAAAATGGACATGCTTATGAAATAACTATATTTGTAAGTATGTCAGGTATTGCAAGTGCAGATATAGTATTAAGATGTGCAACAATTTATTAATATGAAACCAGTAATAAGAGAAATAGATAAAAAATATATAGAGGTTATCGGTCACTACGATAATCCTATTTTGTGTGCTAAACTAACTCTTATTGCAGATATGTTTGCTATAGAACATAAAAATGGATATGCAAAATTTGATGTTAAAGATTACGATAAATTAAGTTTTATAGATGATAGATTAGAGTTTAGTGTTACAGATTTAACCAATACAAAATGGGTGTTTAATAATTCTATATCTTTAAGTTTTGGCCAATATAATATTAACTATGAATCAGATGGTAGTACATTTGATATATTAAATGTTACTTCCAGTTATTTGTCTTATGACTTAGCAGGTGACACTAGCCAACAAGCGTATTTTAACTCTGCTTGGACAAATCAAGCATATCGTATTATTGAAATCACAGGTGGAAATGATGTTACAAATTCAACTTTAATTCAATGGCTAGAAGCAAATGCAACTCAAGTTACTATTGATGATTTAACTGGAACAACTTGGTTATTTAATGATACTGTTAATATAGAAGGCTATGGAGGTAGTTGGGACATTATTTTTAACCATGGAGATGGAATGTATGTTGGAATAGGGATTCCTGGATATGTTATTGATTATAATACAAATGGAAATGACTATACTGCATATTATGATAATGCTTGGGTAGATGAGACCTATAAAACAATAGAAATAACAGGTGGAACTGATGTTACTAATGTTGAATTTATAGCCTGGTTAGAAGGAAATGCTACTCAGAGTATTGAACCTGTAGTTACAGATTTAACCAATACAAAGTGGTTAATAAAGAAACCTAGTGAATGGGTTAATCCTTTTAGTTCTGCTACTTCATTTAACCTTAATATTAACAATAAAATTACATGTGGTTCTTATGAAAGTGCTAATACTAACAATATTAGGGGTGTATTTAAATATTTTGGTACTATATTAGCAATGTATATTAATAATTCAGATGATACTAACTATCCAAATATTAATATAACATTTGTGGATTATCCAGATGGGGAAGGGGAAGATTCATTTGATGTTTCTCATAGTAGTACTAGTGGTGGTGAATATACTAGTTTAGGAGATTTAGAAACTATTTTAGAAATAACTACAGGTGATGATGTAACTAATCAAAATCTTATTACTTTTTTAGAAACAAATGCAACCCAAATATTACCAACATTTACTTCATCTTTTAATGATATGTCTGTTACAAATGATAATGGCTTTATTAATTTAAGATTTAAAGATGTTAATTATAAATTAGAAAAAGCAAGCATAACCACTCTTGCTAATACTAGATGGATATTGAATAAAGATATTTTATATGCACCAAGCAGTCAAATTTCTTTTACAATAAATGGTAAAATAGATGATGTTGATTTTACTGTTGGAGCAGTTAGTGGTGATTCTAGTACTTCTTCTGCGGTATTAATTTTAGCACATAATGAATCAGGATATGTAGGAATTTATATGTATCATAACAACTCTATACAATATAAACACAATGCAACTCCTAATTCTATTATTACCTTTACAGATGGTACTGATATAGCAAATGTTGATTTAATTAATTGGTTAAGTAAAAATGCTACTATGATAGTAGAAGATAATAATGTTAGTGATTCTTCATTTAATCAAATAAAAATAAATGGTAATGTTTTATCTATAAATGATTTTAATTATGCTTTATCTATTATTGGAGAATCTTCAGTAAGTGATAGTAATAATTCTTCATTTAAATCCTTTAATTTAACAGATAATGGAGATGGAACTATTACTTTAACTTTAGGAGATAATTCTATAACTGTAAAAGAGTATGTATTTGGATTACAAAGTTCAGATAATTATACCTTAATAGATGCAAATGATAATATATTATTAGCAAAAGAAGAAAGTTTATGGGATTATAATTTAGTTGGAAGAACTTTATATATAGAAAATAGCAGATATGAAGTAAATGGAAGCGAGGTAATATTAAAATGAGTGTAGATATTAAATTAGGAAATGATATCATAAATGGAGTTAATTATCTAAAGGTTAAAAATGCAAATAATCCTAATGAATTAATCACTTTTGCACCAACACCTTTTGATTTGAATATTCATTATTCAAGTACAACTCCACCAGAAGACACTTCAAAATTATGGGTAAAGACAGATAATGAACCTGAAAAAGTATTAGTAGAAAAAAGTTTTAATGTAAATGAACCAAATGAAGTAGAATCTATAACTAGTATATCTTTATATGATGGCGTGTGTGGAACAGGTAGATATGGGGATTATATTTATATATTCACAAGAGGGAATGGCCAATATATTAAAAAATATAATATTTTAACTGGGGCATTGACTAATTCATCTGCTCAAGTTACTAATGCTCCTAGTGACCTATTCTGTTCAACTGTCTATAAAAATTTTCTTTATATATTTGCTACAGACTATTCTTATAAGTTTGATATGAGTACAGAAACACTTACTTCAATTAATTATACAGGAAGTTTTTTAAGGTATGCAGCCTGTTCTTGTGTAGGGGACTATATATATATTTTCCCAGGAGGTAGTAGTAATAATTACTACAGAATAGTTAGAAAATTTAACCCAGCAACCGACACTGATGAAACTATTCAAGGGGCTCTTTTAGCCTTTAATGGTAATGCCAGAAGTACTTGTGTTGTTGGTACTGACATTTATGTCTTTGGTGGAGAGTATAGTTATTATAGTAACCCTGTTGTTTACTATAATACTATTCAAAAATTTGATACAACCACAAATATTGTTAGCACTTTAAGTGTTACTTTACCTACTGTAGCTGCTCACATTACTAGTTCAGCCATAGGAACAGATATATATTTATTTGGTGGTCAAACAAGTGGGGCTACTTTAAATACAATCTTAAAGTTTGACTCTATTAATGAAACTATAACCACATTATCTCAAACTTTGGTAGCTGCAAAGGTATTTATGTCCCCTATAACTATAGGAACAGATATATATTTATTTGGTGGAAGTTCATTTACAGGGTTTCAATTCTTTTCTACAGTTCTTACTCTGATTCAAAATTATATGTTAATAGTAGATAGTGGATATCAAAAATCATTTGAATTTTTCTCTTCTAATTTCTTAGATGTAAGAGTTTATCCACAGTCGGTTTATCTAGGAGATTCTAATAATGAAGCACAAAAGGTAGATGCAGCACTTTATAATTCATCTACTCAGACATGGGAAAATATTTAAAAGGAGAAAATAAAATATGGCAAATTATCAATTAACACAAACTGGAGCACAAATTCAAAAAGACTTAGATTTAACTGAACATATACAACCAGAATTTTCTAGTTCTTCTACTTATGCAGTAGGAGATTTAGTTACATATAATGGCTATCTTTTTAAATGTATTGTTGCAGTTACTACTGCAGGGGCTTGGACAGGAAATACTAACTGGGCTATTACCACACTTAAAGAAGAATTAGCAGGAGCAGGAAATTCTTATACAGCAGGTACAGGCATTGATATAACTTCAAATGTAATAAAATGTACAGGAGTAGAATATTTAACAACTGCACCTAGTTCAGATAATGTTAGTGGTGCTTTAAAATTTGTAGTTTTAGATACTGAACCAGCAACAAAATATGAAGGATATATTTATATCATTACAGCATCTAATTCTACTCCTACAGTTGGGTATAGTGGAAATATTGATGTTAGTGAACAACTTACAGTAGGGTATACTGGAGAAACTTATATAAAATTTGATAGTGCTCCAACTTCTAGTAGTGACTATGATTTCCATTGCCTATTCACTGGTGCAATCTTTGATAGTAATGGTGAAGTTTCTTCTCCAACCTATATAAACAAGACAAAAGTTTATGTTTGGAGTAATAATGGCAGAACAGGAGGGGTAATTATCAATGGTTTTACAACATCTGTTAGTTCAACAACCTATCAAGAAGCAGTTGAAGTCACTTTAACTGGTAATTATGATATCTCAATGATTTTTAGCAGAAGTGGAGGTTCTAATGACTAATGGCAATATCACCATTACAAAAAGTTATGACAATTAATTACAGTGAGCCCGAATCATTAGCAATTTCTGATTTAACCAATACAAAGTGGATATTAAGTGATACTCCAAACGTAAACACTGGATTAGGATATTCAATTAACTTTACGTCAAACAACGAAAGCTTTACAACGTTTACACTATATGAACTTAAGAACAGAATTACTTATGGTACTACACAAGTATACAATAGTTCATGGTCTAATCAAGCATATCGCACTATTGAAATTACAGGTGGTATTGATGTTACTAATGCTGATTTAATAGCATGGTTATCAAGTAATGCAACACAAGTGATTGAACCAGAACCACCAACCCCAGGAAGTGGAAGTATAACGTTAGGTAATTTACCTATCTCTAAAATATTCTTTGGTTCTAATGAAGTATCTAAAGTATTTTTAGGTTCCTTAGAAATATATGATGAAGAGCCTGAACCAGTTATTACAGATTTAACAAATACAGTTTGGAGAATTAAAAAGCCAAGTGAATTATCAAAATTACCTGGAATGACTTTTGAAAGTGATTTCTATGTATCTACAAAAATAACATATAGTAATTATGTTTCAAATATTTCTACTTATTTGAGTTTTACTCCTTCTCCTTCAACAAACGGAATTATAATAATTCAATATCCAACTGGTTCTTCTGGAATTTATCCCCGTTTTACGATAGTTGGTTTAGGAGGAACTAACTATTATGTTTCATATATACCATCTTATACTGGAACTCCTACTACTTTAGGTGATGTTGAATGCACACTTGAAATCACTGGTGGCACTGATACAACTAACCAAACTCTTATCGATTGGTTATTAGCAAATGCTACTCAAGTAAATTTAATTAGTTTTACTATTGGTGGAATATCTTATACAGCAGAAGAAGGTATGACTTGGTATGAATGGTGTGACAGTGAATATAATACATTTGGCTTGTCATGTGAAGATGATGAAACTTCCCCTTATTCTGCAAGTGGATATATTCCAGATGTTGTTGGAGGCGATACAATAGTAGATGGTGCAAATTATGTGTTTAATGCAGGTGGAAGCAACGATTAATTATATAATTTAATTAGATAAAAATAATATTGAAAATATTATATAAGAGTCCATAATGACTCTTATATTTTTTGCTAAATTTAAAGAGGATTAATACATGTCAAATAAATTATTAGATATTAATACATTAAATGCTATTAAAACTTACATAAATAATGGTTCTGTACATACAATCATGAATGCTTCTTCAGTAGCAGGAAGCACTACTTCAGGTTCTCAAAAATCAGTAAGGTGGTATGTTTCAGGTGTTGATGGCATAACAAATCCTACTAATGGAATGAAAATAGCAATTAAAATACCATTATCAGGAAATTCTTCTGGAGTAGCACTTAGTTTAAATGGAAATGTTAAGGCTAATTATCATCCAGTTTTATATAATGCTTCAACATTATCTTCACAATATTCTGAAGGTTTAATAAAAGTACTAATCTATGATGAATCACAATCTGCAAATATTTATTTAGATTCTGGAGTAAGTGTATCAGTTACAGGATGTTGGAAATGTGAAGGAGATTATACTATAGATGCTCCTCAAATAAAAAGATATATTTAATGGAGGTTTACTATGCGAGTAAGATATGGTAAACCTATTAAAGTAAAGAGTTTAGCAGGAGACCAAACACATATTACTAAAGGCTCTTCATATACTTGGGTAGGGCTTAAGAATAATTATTTTGGTAATATGAATAGTGGTACTAATATTATTTGTCCTATAGTTAGTGGCAATAGATATTTTTATGCTATTCATTGTCCTACACATGATTTAAGTTCATACAATCCAGCATTTGGTCAAACAGGTAGTCAAAGTTATAATGCTGGTCAATTAGTTTCACTAGGAAATAGTTGGTATGGATTAGCATTTACTTCAACTAGAAATATAGAGACCTTTAATGGTATTGGAATATATTATTCTTGGACTGAAATTTTTGATTCAATGACTATAGATGCTTATTTTATATTAGATTTAACAAATACAGATTTAGAAAATTTAACAACAGTACAATTAAATAAATATAATAAATATTTTCCTCTTATTGCCACAGGTGAAGAAATTACTATTGATGATAAAGCAGGACAAATCCCCACTACTAAACTACCTAGTGAATATCAGCAATTAGAGTATATACAAAATAGTGGTTCTCAATATTTAAATTTAAATTTTGTACCTAATGATGGAGCAGAATGGGCTTATGAATTAAAATGGATGGATATCTCTGCTTCAGGCTCTAACTATGTTATGGGAAGTAGAGTAAGTTCATCAACTATTTATTTTGGTATGTCAGGTGCTTCTGCTACATTATCAATGGGAATATCAAACCATAACTTATCAGTTTCAAACTATCGCTTGGCCAATAGATTATATTTAAACTATGCATCATACTTTGGCACTAATGAAGGTACTAGTAAATTAATAAATCTTACAGATGGAGATTCTTATACAGGAACTCAAACAGCATCACTTACATCTGCTTCTGCCTCAGTTTGTTTATTTGCTTTGAGGTCAGGAAATGTGCATAGTGGAATGCGTGTGTATTATTTAAAAGTATGGCGTAATAATATATTATATAGAAACTTAGTTCCATGTTATAGAAAATCAGATAATGTAATAGGAATGTATGATTTAGTAGGAAGAACATTATATACTAATTCTGGAAGTGGTAAATTTACAAAAGGAAATAATGTAAATGATACTATTTCTTGTAAAATTTCTGGTGGTAGTAGTGATATTTATTATGGATATAATCAGATTTTTACTCCTTCACATTATTCAGGTGGTTATGTGGGCAATGGAACTATTACAGAGAGTGTTGAAAATAATAGAATTATTTATACTTATACTTTTGGCTCAACTATCTCATCAACTGCTTATACAAATGTGATATTAAATATCTCTCAAGCACCTATATCAAATCACAAATATTATTATAGAATCTCTATAAAAGCACCTAGAATAGGAAGATTTTATGTGAGAGGAGGATTAAGTAATATTAATATATCAGAAATAAATACATGGACAACAAGTGAAAAAATTACTGGTCCGTGGAGTGATACTAATTCTTGGTATGTAGGCCCAAATAATCCATCATCTCAAGGGTATCAAGAGGGAGATTCTTATCAAGCAATTATAAATTGTATAGACCTCACAGAATGGTTTGGTGAAGGCAAAGAACCTACCACAGTTCAAGAATTTAAAGAAAAATTTACTAAAGAATATTATGGTTTCTGTCCAACACCTATTAAATTAACTAGATATCAAATAGAAGCATTACCTAGTTATGGATATAATCAGTTATGTAAAAATGGAGATTTTTCAAATGGAACTACTGATTGGCAAAGAGTGGGAGAAGGAACAATTTCTAACGATAATGGTAAAATGAAATTAACAATATCTGGCTGGAAGGCTTATTCTTCTGTTGGAACCAATAGCAGTATTACTTATATAGAAGGTCATAAATATTTATTTAGAATTAAAAATATCGATTTAACAAATCTTGATTGTTCTTCTATTTGGACAACAAATTTCGAATTAACTATTATTGCAGGAACTTCAAATAATCAATGGGTTGAAAGAATTTACAATAAAGTGCAACCTCCACTTAATATTAATTATGAAAAGATATTAACATGTTCTTCTGGTTCTTCTTGGAAATCTGGTAATGGTATTGGTGTTTATGTATATGGCAAAGTAAATAGTTGGTCTGGATATATTACAATTGATAGTGCTCAAGTAATTGACCTAACAGATTGGTATGGAGCAGGAAATGAACCAACAACAATAGAAGAATTTAAAGCAACTTTCCCAAATAAATATTATCCATATAGTAAAAAAACACTATTAAATAAATATATGATAAATAAACTAGTCAGTTGAGAAAAAGATGCTAAATTAAGAGAGGATAATTTAAATGGCTAATTTAAAAAATGTTATATATTTAAGTAATGAAGACTATGAAACATTAGTGTCTACAGGAACTGTCACTATTGATGGTGAAACTTTAATATATGATGAAAATAATGTTTACATTACTCCTGATAAATTAGTAACCACAACTGAAGATGGTTTAATGTCTTGTACAGATAAAGTCATTTTAGATACAATTAATAGTGCTTATATTAAAAATGCTAGTGTAAGTGGTAATACATTGACAATTACAAAACAAGATGATACAACTATTACTTTTACAAGTAGTTTATATACATTAGTAAACACTGGTACTTCTTCAGATGGAATTAAATTCTTAGAAGATATTTCTTATACAAGTGCTTCATCAAGTGGTAGTAATACAGTTTCAAAATCAACTCATACTCATACTGTTACAGCAAAGGGTTCTGTTTCATTATCAAGTAGTACAACTTCAACAGATGGCCCTACTTATGTAGAATCAATTTCTGGTGGAAGTGCAGTGTCTCCAACTACCAAATATATGAAATTTAATGCTGGTACAACTCCAAAAAGTGGGGCTACACCAAATCATACATCAACCCCATCTGGAGCAAATAGTGGTACAAAAGTTACAGCAATTACTGGAATACCTAATTTTAGTGGAGGAAGTGGTTCCTTTACACCTACAACAAAATACTTAAGTGCTTCTTTTAATGGTAGTGAAGTTACAAGTGGCAGTAATAGTGGAACTAATATAAATGCAGTTACAAGTTATCCAAACTTTAGTGGAGGTTCTTTAGGTGGAACTAAAACATTTGTTACAGGAGTTACAGCAGGTTCTGGTTCTTTAACTAGTGTTGATACTCAAGGAACTGGAGATATTGCTTATATTGCTAGTGCTTCACATACTCCAGCATCTTTAGGAACTGCTAGTACAGGAACAGTATCTATAAATGGTGGTTCTGGTAGTTTTACAGGTACTAGAACAACTTCAGGAACAGGTAGTTCATATAGAAGAATATTAACCTTAAGTCACTCTCATACAGAGGCATCATTAAGTGGAACAACTACATTCGTTACTGGATATCCAAATTTTGATGGTGGAAGTGCAACACATACAACAAAATATTTACATCATACTCACACATCTGCTTCATCAAGTGGAACAGGTACAGTTACACTTACACCTGCTTCTTTAGGTACACCAAATACAAGTAGTGTTGCTCCAGGTTCACATACACATTCAGTTACTTCTGGAGGTTCTATTTCATTAACAGCAAACTCAACTACAGGAACAGGAAGAATTACTTATATTGAAAGTGCAACTCATAATCATACTGGTGCTTCATTAGGTACATTAAGTACAGAAGATGTTTCACCAAATGCTCATACACATACTTATGATAAAACTACAAGTGTATCATTAACAGATGGTACTGCACCATCAATGAACTTTAATACTGGTGTAAGCACAGATACTCCTTATATTAGTGCTATATCAGGTGGAAGTGCAGTATCTTCTACTACTAGATATATGAAATCAACATTTACTGGTTCAAGTGCTACAACATCAGATGGTAGTAATCAAACAGCAAGTGCAGTAAGTGGTATTACAAGTGGTAGTGTTACAAAGACTACAAAATATATGAAATTAGAAGAGGAGAACTAATTTATGGCAGATAAAATTGACCATTTAACTATAGATTCTAATAATTATGATATTACTTTACCTGTAGATGATGTTAACGCAATGTTCTATACTACATCTTCTGCAACAGCAAATGCATTTATAGTAACTATTCCAGGTGTAGATGTTTTAGTTGATGGAATGATAATTAATGTTAAGTTTCATGCAGCCACTGCAGAAGGTGCAACATTAAATGTTAATAATTTAGGTGCAAAAGCAATTTATTATAGAACATCAACTGCAGTTACTACTCACATTGTTGCAAATAACTATGTTACATTAGTTTATGATGCTACAAATGACCATTGGGTAATGCAATATGCTTATGATAATACAGGAACTAATACTATTGGTTATCAATTAAGAACTAATTCAACAGTTTGGGCAAATAAAACTGGCTATACAATGAATAGACGTACATTACTTTTTGAAGTTGATGGTGGTTTAAGTGGTGCAGCAACTTCTATTGCTACAGGTACAACTAAAACAACAGTTAATTTTAAATATATTCCTGGTGGTGTAATTAAATATTATTCTACTTCTGGTGCTATTGCTAATGATGCTAACTTTGGAGCCACAGGATTATGGGACCAATATGCTATAGACTTACGATATACATTTAATACAGGTAGTACATTAGTTAGTAATGGGCCAGTTTATATGAGATGTGTCATCAATACAGATGGTACTTTAACCCCAGATTATACTGGTTCACCAAAACACCCTATTGCTCAAGTATTACCAACAACAGATGATGGTAAAGCATATGTATATTTAGGTAAAGCATATAGTACTTCAAGTATTGAATTATATGAACATCACCCTATCTATATATTTAAAAATGGTAAGATTTGTTTATATACTGGAGTTCAATCAGATTGGAGTGCTTCTTCTGGTCCTACTCAAATATTAAATAAACCAACTTTAGGAACTTCTGCAGCAAAAGACTTTACTACAAGTGTTACAAGTGGAAGTGGTGATTTAGTTACTTCTGGTGCTGTTTATACTTCTCTAGATTCAAAATCAAATGCTACTAATATAGAAAATGGTTCAGGAACTAATGCTATTCAAGAGAAGATGGCAAATGCTACAGTTAACTTTACAGGTAGAAATGCAAATGCAGAATCCTTAGATAGTTCATTATCTACTACTATTAATACAGGTGCTAGTGCAAGTCAATCTATTGCATTAAATAAAGATACAATGGCTTTAGGCACAGCATCATTTGCAAATGGTAATAAATCCATTGCTAAAGGTGAAGAATCACATGCAGAGGGTTATTGTTCAGTTACTCTTGGTGATGGTTCTCATGCAGAAGGTGCAACTACAGTTGCTTTTGGTACACAATCACATAGTGAAGGTAATAATACTCAAGCAATTGGTGATGACTCTCATGCAGAAGGTCATGGAACAATTGCAGGTAGTTATACTAGTGGAACAAAAACAGGAGAAGCCTCCCATGCAGAAGGTGTAGGAAACAAAATTGGTTCATACACTGCAGACTCTTCCCAAGGTGCTAATCAATCCTCTGGAGGTGGAGGTGGAGGAGATGACCCTTCACCAGACCCAGGAACTTTCGTTGCTGGTTCAGGTTCACATGCCGAAGGATATAATAACTTAGTTACAGGTGCTGGTTCACATGTTGAAGGTCTTCGTAACTATGTATCTGGTAATTATTCTCATGCTGAGGGTGTAAATAATACAAACTCTGGTCCTTACTCTTTTGTTGCAGGATACAATAATATTAATAATGGAGAAGTCTCTTTTGTAGCAGGAAGATGGAATAATAATCAAGGTAATAACTCTTTTGTTATTGGTAATTATAACAAAAACACCTCTAGTCTTATTCCTAGGTTTATTGCAGGTCAATACAATTCTGATATATATAATGCTTTATTTGAAATTGGTAATGGTACAGCCGATAATGCTAGAAGTAATGCTATGACTGTTTATAATGATGGTCATGTTGAGATTGGTGCCATGGGAGATACCACTTTTAGTGTGGCAATTAAAGGTTATGTAGATACAAAAGTATCAACTAAATCAAATGCAACAAATATGCTAAATGGCACTGGTATTGGTTCTTTAAAGCAAATAGACACTACATGTAGTGGTGCCCATTCATTTAGTTCAGGATATAGTACAACTGCTTCTGGGAATTATTCTCACACAGAAGGGGCTATTACTGTAGCAAGTGGTGATTATTCACATGCAGAGGGTGCTAATACTATTGCAAGTGGAACAGCATCTCATGCATCAGGTCTTAACACAAATGCAAAATTAGAGGCTCAAACCGTTGTAGGTAAATTCAATAAAGATGCTACAAATAGTTTGTTCATTGTTGGTAATGGTACAGCAGATTCAGTAGAAGGAAGAAGTAATGCTTTTGAAGTCTATCAAGATGGACATGCAGAAGTTGGCTTAATAGGTTCTACTAATAAATCAGTAGTTACAAAAGAATATGTTGATAGTAAACCAAATTTAATAGAAACTACCTATTCTAATTTAAAATCTTTAAGAGACAATTCCCAATTAATTCCAGGTAGATTTTATAGAATTACTGATTATACTTGTACTACAACAACAACTAATACATCTAGTGCTGGTCATGTTTTTGACATTATTGTGAGAGCAGACTCTACAAATAAATTAAATGAAAATGCAAGTGCTATTTTACATAGTGGTGATACTTATTTTGCAAATAACAAACTAGAATCATGGAAACTTTGGTATTCTTTAGATAATAATACTAATAGATTTGCTTGGGCTGATTCCACAAATGGTAAAGGTGTCATTTATAGAATGATTGATGAATTTAATAATGATATTCCATATGACTTTAAAAATATTTTGTTTACAAAATCAGGAAAATATACTAATGCTTATACTTTTAGTTATACACAAAGTTCAACAATTAATGATGCTTCTATATTAGGATTAAGTAAAATTTGTTATGATAACTTAATTAAAGAATATATTTATTCAAACAAACAACAACTTAATTTTAATGTTTTTTATTCAACTATAAACTTATTTACTTGCTACTCCAATATATTTGGAAATAATTGTCAAAATAATACTCTTGGAAATAGTTGCTACCACAATGTCTTTGGAAATAATTGTCAAAATAATACTCTTGGAAATACTTGTGCAGATAATACTTTTGGAAATAGTTGTCAATACAATACTTTTGGAAATAATTGTGAACACAATACTTTTGGAAATAGTTGTGAACACAATACTTTTGGAAATGCTTCATCTTCTATGGATTATTATCAATATAATATTCTTGATAATGGGTGTATATTACTTTATCTTATTGGAAATGGAACTGCTTCATCTTCAAATTATGTACAAAACATTCATATCCATTTAGGGGTTACTGGAACTAAGTCAGATAGAAAAACAATCACAGTAGATAGAAACTTAGCATATGAAACTGATGTCTATGCATCTGGTTCTACTGAGATGTTTGTATAATAAAGAGGTATTAAATTATGGCAGATAAAAAGATTCAAGGTAGTTTAGAAGTCACCGGTAGCACTAAATTATCTAGTCCAACAAGTGGGACAATATCTTCAGGAAATTTCTTAGGTTTGGATAGTAATAACAATATTATTAAAGGCAACTTACCTATTACTTTAGGTGATATTATTAATTTGGGAACAATTAGTGTGTATATAGATACAGAGGGTTCTCAAGAGGCAGTGGCTTCCTTTAGTAAAGAAATAAGTCAGCAAGAATTTGCACAAATATCAAATACAGGATTATGCATTATTATGTTTAATACAACTTGTGTTATTATTCCATATGTTAAAGAGGGGTATCCATCCCAGGGTAATAGATTTATTTGTAATGCAGCATACGATTCTTTAGGGAATTCAATGACTGTAAGAGGTGTATTGAGAGTTGCTCAAGATGAGGTATGCTATATATCAATTAAATTCAATACTGAATTTGCAGAAAAATTACTTCAATCAGGAATTACACCATATGGTATTATTAGATTTATAGGATTAAATTAAAATATATAAACATTAATAAAAAGGAGATATAATTTTATGGATTATGTGTATAGTGAATTAAATGATATTGTTGTAAATATAGAATACAATGGGGTGGAAAATGAAACCTCCAAAGTTTTAGTAGACAATTTAAACAGATTAATAGAAGTTATTATTAAAAAACTTCCTAACAAATTATTAATAATTGATAAAGATGGAAACACTATTCAATTTGATGGTTCTGAATTAAAGGAACTTGATGTTAGCACAATGCCTTATCAAGAAACATTAGATATCCTTAACTCATAATAGAGTCATTATATTGACTCTTTTTATTTTAATAAAGTAGTTTTTATGCTAAATTTATTGATAAACTTAGAGGATGATAAATGCAATATAATAGATTACAATTATTAGAAAAAACTAGACAAGAACTTATCAATAAATCTAAATCTGGTGCAGAATATTCTAAGAAGAATCAAGCGAGAGGAAAGAATAGATGGGAAAGAAGAAATTATTCCCAAGTGGCCAATAGTGTCAGAGATTATAATAATATTGATATGGATGCCTTTTGGAAAGGTGATGTTTTAGAATTTGTTATTAAAGTTAATGGTGAAACAGATAATTATGAAGTTATTATTCTCTTTGAAGGTATTTTAGCAGAACTTAGAAGAGAAGTTCAAGGAAATAACAATAAATTAGAATTTAAATGTGTATTGAGAGCATTACTTAAAGTTTTCAATACTGGAGATGTTTATGTTTCATGCAACTGTCCAGATTTTATATATAGGTTCAAGTATTGGGCAGCAAGAAATAAATATTCAAGTGCAATACCAGACCAATATACCAATATGAGACCATTGCCAGGACCAGAAGATGGAGGTAGAGGTGCAGCAGGGGCTAATGACCAAGATACAAAAGGTTCAGCATGTAAACATGTAAATCTTGTTATTAGTAATTTAGATTGGATGATGAAAGTTGCTAGTGTAATAAACAATTATGTTAAGTGGTGTAAGGAAAACATGGAAAGAAATTATGCAGATTATATTTTTCCACAAGTATATGGAGTTCCTTATAATAAAGCCATTCAAATGTCCTTGTTTGATGACCCTAATGATAATGGATTATTACTAAGTGACCAAGACACTATCAATAAAGTTATTAATAAGAGTTTACAAGGTAAAGATACTCAAGGTAAATGGACAAAAGGAAATCAATATAGATTTCAAAAGAAAGACATAGATAATAATAATAATGAAGAAGACCCTAATCAATTAAAATTAGATTTAAAGTTTGGAAATAATCAGAATAAAGAACTAGTTCCTAATGAGGAGGAAGATGAATTATGATAAAGAAAAATATAATTTTAGGTGAATATATCAATGTAAATATTTCTCCAAATCAAATAATTACAATAAATAGAGGAGATACTTTTAATGCTCCATTATTTATTAATATTGGTGGAAGCAAAATATATCCAGTAAGATATCCATTTACTGATAAAGACACTATTTATGTTGGCATAATGGAAGCCCATCAACCTTTTGAACATGCTATAATTAAAAAAGTATACACTATTGAAGATTTAAATGAATATGGAGATATTGTTTTAAGATTAGATAGTAAAGATACTGAATATTTATTGCCAGGAACTTATTATTATGAAATTAAATTAGAACATATAAATGATGATGATACAACTATAATTAAAACAATTGTTCCTAAGAGAAAATTATTCTTAGTAGAATGATGCTAAATTATGTGAGAAGGACACAAAGAGGAGTATTATATCTATGCCAGAATGGTTAACAATATTTAGTACAGTAATAGGTATCTTAGGTACTCTTTTTGGTGCTATTGGATTAACTGCTTACATTCAAACAAGAATGAAACATAAAGCAGAAAAGAAAAATAAATTAGAGGATGAAAGAGAAGAAGAGATTGCTAGACTTCAACATGATAAATATCTAAATGAACTTAGAATCATTATCAAAGAAGAGAATGCTCAAAGTGTTGCTCCTCTAGAAAATCAAATAGGAACTCTAGATGAAAAGATAACAACTATTGATGGTAGATTGGCCAAAGTTGAAGATGGTACACAAGATACTTTAAGAGATAGAATCCTTAGTGCATATTATAAATGTCAAGAAAAAGGATTCCACACAAGATATGATTTTGAAAATGTTCATCATATGTATAGAGACTATCTTGCTTTAGATGGTAACTCATTTGTAGAAGATTGCATGAAAAAATTTGATTTACTTCCAGGTGAAGAAGAATATATTAAATCATCAAAAAAGAAAAAAAGTTTTAGAACAACTAAGAAAAAAGGAAGTCAAATCTTATTAGAAAATAATTAAATAAAGAAAGGAATGTAGAAGATTATGTTAGACACAGTACAATCAATTATTGCATTAATTGGAGCCTTAGCAGGATTAATTGGAACAGGAGTTAGTGCCTTCTTTGCTATTAAAGTTTTAATTAAATCTAGAAAAGAAAAGACAGCACAAGAAAATTGGAACTTCATTATGGAAATTGCTAGAACTGCTATGAGTAAAGCAGAAGAAACAGGAGCCAGTGGAGCAGACAAAAAGACTATGGTTATTGAAAGTGTTAAAGAAGGATGTAAAGCAGCAGGAATCAACTTAGATTCATTTATTGACCAATTAAGGGCCTTCATTGACCAATCAATCTCATTTGCCAATACAATTAAATAATTTAATTTAAAGGGAAGATATCCCTACTAGAGGTCTACTAAGTACACCTCTTTTTATTTTGCTAAATTAAATGAATATGGAAAACTTATATACTTATTATAACTATGAAGATGCTTACTATCACATGCAATATAATAAATGTATAGAGATAGCAAAATACCTTTTACCTAAAATAAAAAACAATCCTATGGTTAGAGAATTAGAAGATAAACTATATGATACCTATGATAGTATAGATAATAATCTATTAGGTGAAATAAAGATTTGGTTAATGGTATATCAAAATATAATATAACCTTGCAACAACCTTGCAAAAAATATTCTTATAATTAAAAGATTAAAAAAATAGGTTGTGCTAAATTAAGTGAAAGCATAATTAGCGAAAAACCATAGTGGAGAAAATTTCTTAACTAATGAACAATATAGAATTATTAAATACTTTAAGTGAAGAAGAAAGACAAATTGCTCTTTCTATTTTAAATGACTTATCAAATAAAGGTACTAGTGATACTCTTCAAGAATTATTATATAGAGATTATAAAGAGATACCAGTAGATATTGAAACATTCCTTACTAATGATAACTATCTTGGTTTGGCTTGGAAAGATGCTAAAGGTAAATCCAAGGTTTATCCTTTTTGGATGAACACTCTTAAGAAGATATTTCCTAACAATCTAGATACAGATTATGATACACTATTAGAAAGTGGTGCTAGAGGTCTTGGTAAATCAGAAGTTGCTTGTGGTGCTATATGCTCATACTTAATGTATAGAGTTATGTGTCTTAAGAATCCACTTGAGTATTATCATCTAAAACTTACAGAAAAAATTGCTTTTGCTTTTATGAATATTAAGTTAGATTTAGCAGAGGCTATTGCTACAGATAAATTCCAAAAGACTATTCAAATGTCTCCATGGTTTATGCCTAAGGGAACATTGACTAGAAGAAATAATAAAGACTTTTGGCTACCACCTGACCCTATTGAACTTATTATAGGTTCTCAAAGTGATGATTTAATTGGTAGACCTATCTTTTTTGCTTTCTTTGATGAAATTTCATTCCTTAAGAATCAAGATATTCAAAAACAAAAAGAAAAAGCAATGGATATGATAGATACTGCTATTGGTGGTATGAAGACAAGATTTATTCATAATGGTAAGAATCCAACATTACTTGTTGTTGCATCATCTAAGAGAAGTGAACAATCCTTTATGGAATCTTATATTAGATTATTAAGTGAAACTAGTTCTAATAATACTTATGTTGTAGATAAACCAGTATGGGAAGTTAAACCTAAAGGAACATATAGTAGTGAAATATTCTATATTGGCCTTGGAGATAAGTATAAAGAAACAAAGGTTATTCCTGATGGTGCAGACCTTAAGACATATAAAGAACAAGGATATGAGATTATAGAAGTTCCTATTGACTTTAAAGAGAATGCTCTTAAAGATTTAAATAGAATGTTATGTGACTTTGCTGGTATATCTAGTTTCTCTTCTAACAAATTTATTAGTGCAGCAAGACTAGTGAGTGTTGTTAGTGATAAGTTTGAAAATCCTATGCCTGATATTATTGAAGTTGGGGATGCTATAGAAGACAAAGTGGAATATAAAGATTTCTTCAATATGGAAAAGATTCCAAAAGAATTAAAGAATAGACCACTCTTCATCCATCTAGATATGTCCTTAACTGGAGATAAGACAGGTATTGCAGGTGTGTGGATTATTGGTAAGAAACCAACAAGTGATGGAAATCCAGGGAAAGACTTGTGGTTCCAACCAGCATTCTCATTCTCAGTTAAAGCACCTCATGGAAGACAAATTAGTTTTGCTAAGAATAGAAACTTTATAAGATGGTTGAAAGAACAAAACTTTAAGATTAAACATATTACAAGTGATACTTATCAAAGTGCTAACTTGCATCAAGATTTAAAAAGTGATGGCTTTGAATGTTCTATCTTATCAGTAGATAGAGTTGAACAAATTCCAGGTGAACATGTTGGTATATGTAAACCTTATGAATACTTAAAGAACACTATTTATGAAGAAAGAATAAGACTATATAAAACAGAACTTCTCTATAATGAATTAGTTCAATTAGAAAAAGATAATAATATAGGTAAGGTGGACCACCCACCTAAAGGAAGCAAAGACCAGGCTGATGCTCTTTGTGGAGCAGTGTATACAGCAAGTGGATATGCAGAAGAGTATGCTTATGACTATGGTGAAAACTTAGACTTACTTGTAGATATTAATAAAGATGAAATATATGAGGCTCAACAAGAAAAGAAACAATTAGTTGTAAATTATGAAGATGAACTAAGACAAGCATTGTTGATGGCCAATGGCATAAATACAAATAAAGAAAAAGATGATGACAAAGATGACTTCTTTGTAATGTAACTTGCTAAATTTATTGACAAAAATGGAAGGAGAATAACTCATGCCAGAAATTAAAAACAATCAAGATTTATTAGGTAAAAAGATAGTACCAGTTCCAGTGGAAGAACCAGAAATTGGTGTTGATTTAGAAGATGAACTTATCAATAGATTAATTGATGACCAAGATGAAAATCAATATAGTCATAGTGCAGATTTAAGTGAACTTGAACAATTTATAGGAGTTGCTCAAACTAGAGAACAAATGTATGCACTTATTGACTTAATGGCTACAGATGAAAGAATTAGAGCAATCTTAGATACATATACAGAAGACACTATAGAAACTAATGAAAATGGTTTAGTTGTTTGGTGTGAATCTAGTGATGATGATGTTTTAAAATTCATTAATTATTTATTAGCATCATTAAAAGTAGATGAGAATAGTGAAGAATGGGTAAGGTCATTAATTAAATATGGTGATTTATATTTAAGATTATATAGACAAAGTGACTATGAAGAAGAAGATATTTTTGATAATTCAAAAGAAGAAAGAGAAGATTATGAAAGAACTCTTAATGAAGCATATAATCCAGATATAGATGAAGAGAAAGAAAAGTTAGATGAAGATGTTAAAGTAAATGTACATTCTCCTAATGACCATTTTGTTCACTATGCTGAAAAAGTAGATAATCCAGCAGAGATGTTTGACCTTACTAAATTAGGAACTACAAGAGGTTACATTAAAGCCCCAGTAGCAGTTCAAAACAATTATGATACTTTTTCACAAATTGTAAATCCTTATGTTTCTTATAAGATGAAGAGCCATGATGTTACAGTTTATAGTGCTACTGATTTTGTTCATGCAACCTTAAACTCAAATACATCTAGAAACCCAGAACAAGTACAAATCTTTAAAGATGATAAAGCCTATGAGAGTGGTGAAGGTGCAATATCTTATAAAGTTAATAGAGGCCAATCTCTCTTATATTCACAATTTAAAATTTGGAGAGAATTAAGTTTATTAGAAAATTCTATCATGTTAAGCAGATTAACAAGAAGTGCTATTGTTAGAGTAATAAATGTTGAAGTAGGTGATATGCCAAAAGAAAAAGCAATGTCAACTGTTTCAAGAATTAAACAAAACATTGAACAAAAGAGTGCATTCAAAGTTGGTCAAGGTATGACTGAATATACTAACCCAGGACCAATTGAAAATGCAGTATATATTCCTACCCATGAAGGTAAAGGAGCAATTACAGCAGCAAATATTGGTGGTGACTATGACCCAAAACAATTAACAGACTTAGATTACTTCCAAAATAAAATGTATGGAGCATTTAGAGTTCCAAAACAATTCTTCAATTTAACTGATGATGGTGCTGGATTTAATGGTGGAGCATCCTTAACAATTATCTCTAGTAGATATGGTAAAGCCATTAAATCAATTCAAAAAACCTATTGTCAATTAATAACTAATTTAATTAACATCCTATTATGGGATAAAGGATTGAAGAGTTACATCAATAAATTTACTATTAAAATGCAAACTCCTATCACTCAAGAAGAGTTAGATAGAAGAGAGAACATGAGAAATAGAATGGGAGTTAACCAAGATGTAATGAATCTTGTTAATGGTGTTGTTGATGATGATATCATTAAAGCCAAGATTGTTAAATCTTTATTAGCACAATCCATTTCCAATTCAGAAGTTATTGAGTTGCTTCAAGAACATATTGATAATATGGAAGAAGCCAAGAATGAAGAGAAGAAACCTAAAAAAGAAAAAGAAATTGATGGTGATGAAGAAGAATCATCTTCAATGGATAGTGAATTAAGATTAGGTGGAGAGCCAAGTGAAGTTCCTATGGAAGAACCTTCTCAAGAAGAAGAAACACCAGAAGGAGAAGAAACTATGGTAGCCTCAAGTCCTAGTGAAGAAGATTCTTACCTTCCAAACCCTAATGAACTTCAATTAGATTTAACTCAAAATCAATAATAAAAAATAAGATATGAAAGGTTATACTTATATGAATAAATTATTAGATTACTATTATGGTAATGAAGAATTAGCAATTAAACATATTAAAAGAAATAAAATCAAAAGGATTATGAAGATTATTACAAGCATTGTTATTGTTAGTAGTCTTTGTATCCTTATGATTGCTTAATGAAAGGAAAATAAATAATTATGTTACAATCAAATGATTTAATACTTATACTTACAAACATGGCTTCTCAAGGTATTGAAGGAGCAAGTGAACAAATTAGATTATGTATTGGTAAACCTCTATCACAATCTATTGATGTTTTAAAGTTTATTAATGAGCATAGACAATTAGATGTTACTAAGTTCTATGAAAGGATTAGAAAAAATCATAATGAAAAGAAATCTAATCTTTATAAGAACATTGTAAAGGAAGAATTAAGTAGTGAAGATATCATTACTACTCTTCATGCATTTGCTCTTCAAGTAGCACTTTTTTCAAAACATGTAGAAGAATCTAATAAAACTTTATTCTTTAAACATGTAAGAGCAGAAGAAGTTGCTAGAGTGTTAGATGGTTATTATAAGGATTTTGATTTAACCAGTGCACTTAAATTATTAAGATTAATCAAAGCAGATTTACTTGTATTTGAATATATTAATGGTAGAAGAGATTCACAAGGAAATGTTATTTAATTATAAATAAATGTTAAAATATAGTGCTAAATTAGATGAGAATGGAATTATTCAAGTAATTTTACATTAGAGGAGAATTTAAATGTTAGAAAGTTTTAAAGGCAAACAATTCACTTATACTCCTTTATCTAAAGAAGAGATGGAGAAAAGAGGAATCCTTGGTAGATTAGTTGGTCCTATTGCTGATACTAAAGCCCCTACAAGAAATGGAAGAATGTATTCTAGAGAATTGTGGGAAAATGTTTTCAATGACCCTCTAATGCAAGAGAAGATTAATAATAGATGTTTGTTCCAAGAACTAGGACATCCAGAAGATAGAACAGAAGTTGATATGGAGAAAATATGCTCTTGTTTAGCAGAAACTCCTAAGATTGGTGAAGATGGATTACTTTATGGAGTATTTGATATCTTACCTACAAAGAATGGTCAATTATTAAAAGTATTATGTGATTATGGTACTACTATTGGTGTTTCTAGTAGAGGTACAGGAGATATCATTGATAATGGTGATGGAGAAGAAGTAGACCCAAGTACATATGATTGTGAAACTTGGGACTTTGTAATTGTCCCAGCAGTTGAAAAAGCAAGAGTGAACTATGTCAATGAATCTTTAGATAAAGAATCTAAAAATAATATGCTAAATTTAAAGAAGGCATTGGTTGAAGAATTAGATAAAGCCAATCCAGAAGATAAAAAAGTAATGGAAGAAACATTACAAACTCTAGGATTAAACTTAGAGGAACCAAAAGATGATTCAAATCCTCTTAATGAGGAAGTGAATAAAGAGACAGAGAGTGAATCTCCTAAGAAGACACTTGATGAAACAAAAGAAGCCAATAATGATGGGTCAGATGCATTAATCAAAAGTTTCCAAGAAGCACTCATGAAATCAGCAGAACTTGAACAAAAAGTTAAGACACTCCAAGAGCAATTAGCAGTCAGTGATGCAGAGGTTAGTAAACTTAAAGGTGAGAATGATAGACATAAATCTATTATTGTAAACTTAACAAGACAAGTCAAGGAATCTAAAGAGAGTAATAAAAAAGGTGTTTCAACTTTAGAGGAAGAACTCAAAGTAAAAGAAAACAAGATTAAATCTCTTGAAGGTGAAGTAAAACAACTTAGAGAAAGTAAAATCTCAACTAAACAACTTAGAGAATCTATTTCTACTAGACAAGGTGAAATTAAGAAACTCCAAGAATCTGTTAGTTCTAAAGATGTTACTATTAATAATTTGAATGAACAACTTTTAAAAGAGAAGCAAGACTCAAAACATAAAGTTAATGAGTTAACAGAAGAAATTTCAAAATCCAAGGCTATTGCAGAAGGATACAAGAGATTAGCCAATAGTTCAGTAAATAAATATATTGAACTTAAAGCAGTGATGTTAGGGGTTGACCCACAAGTCATTAAAAATAATCTTAAAGAATCCTATACATTGAAAGATGTAGATATGGTTTGTGATAGACTCCAAGGACAAGAAATCAATCTAAGTAGATTACCATTCAAAGTTGACAAGAATGTTGTAGTCAAGGTAAATGAGTCCAAGCAAGTTGTTAATCCTAAATCAAATAAAAATGAGATTTATGATGATGACTATGTAGATGAAAATCTATTAAGAATTGCAGGGGCCATTAAATAGTCAACAAAACATTTTGAAAATTTATTTACAGGAGATTAAAATTAATTATGATTACAAGAAATGTAGACTTAAAAGAAACTTTTAAGAAAAGATTAGTTGTCTCTGAAGCAGCATATAAAGCAGCAAACAATGGTGCAGAATTATCTGTTAATAAAAAGAATATTATTGCTAGATGTTTAGCAAATACTTCTACCTTCTTAACAGAACAATATGCTCCTACTTCAGGTACACAAATGAGCAATGTTGGTCCATACAAGAAATTTGCTCTTGATATCACCACAGTTGCTATGCCAAACTTAATTGCACATGATTTAGTGTTAGTTAAACCTTTACCATCCTTCACAGGTGTTGTATTCTACTACAAATTTGTTGCAGGTGTTAAAAAAGGTGGAGTTGAATTAGAACAAACTTTCAATGACCCATGGGCATTAGGCAAAATGGATGAAGCAAGAATTAACTATACTTCACCAGTTGTTATTGATTCCTTTGCTGGTGATGGTACAGCAGTTACCTTCTCACTCACATGGAAACATAACTTAATTAAAACAGAAGGTTACAAACCAGTTGTTACAGTTGATGGTGCAGAAGTTGCAGTGGCTTCCTTTGATGCAGTTGCAGGTACAGTTACCTTAGCAAGTGCTCCAGCAGAAGGTGCAGTAATTAAAGTTGCATATCAATATGACATGGTTACAGTTCCTCAAGAAGAAATCCCAACCATCAAGGTTGTTAGTGATTCAATCTCATTAACTGCAAAACCAAGAAGAGTTAAAATCTTCTTCTCACAATTTGCATCCTTCATGGCAAAACAAGAAGCAGGATTCAACCTTGAAGAAGCCCTCAAATCACAAGCAGTTTCAGAATTAGAATTTGAAATTGATAGTGAAATTGTAAGTTTATTAGCAAGAAATGCTGGTAAATATGCAGCAAGAACAGGTGAAGCAACAGTTACCTTCAATAAGAGAGTTCCAGTTGGTATTTCCAAATCAGAACACTATGAAGCATTTGCAGAAACCTTACTTGCTTTAAGTAAGGTTATTAGAGACAGAACTAAGAGATATGGTATCAACTACATTGTTGGTGCTACAGACTTACCATTAGTTGTTGGCTTAATGAAGAACTGGAAAGACAGTGGTCAATCACAAAAACCAGGTCCTTACTTTGCAGGTTCAATCAATGGTATCAAAGTTTATGTCCATCCAGAAATGGAACAAGGTCACTTCTTTGGTGGATACCATGGTGATGACTTAATGACTTCTTCAGCAGTCTATGGTCCATATATGCCAATTGTTCCAACAGCCTTATTACAAGGTCCAGATGGTGCTTCAACTCAAGGATTCTCAACCTTATATGCATTAGAAATGTTAAATGACATCCTCTTATGTGAAGGTAGAATTGTTGATGAAGCCAATGCTAGTGCTAACCAAGTGGTTGCAGTTGCAAGCCACGAAGGTAGCAACTAATTAGCCCATCTAATTAATAAGAACCTTTAGGGAGTTAGAAATAACTCCCTTTTTTATTGCTAAATTTATTGATAAAATTGAAAGGACCTTGTTATGTTTGATATAGATTATGTGTTTCCTTTTGTTGATGGGAATGAAAAAGTTTGGAAACAAACTTACATAAATTATTGTAATAAAAATAAACTATATGATAAACTTGAGAACATAGAAGGCTCTAGGTTTAAAGATTTTGGTTTACTTCCTACTTTAATCCAATGTATTAAAACAAATATGCCTTGGATAAGAAAAATACACATCATTGTATCTAACATAGAACAATTACCAAGTATTATAAGAGAAGATACTAAAGTTAATATAGTATTACATAAAGATATAATTCCTCAAGAGTTCTTACCTACATTTAATAGCACAACTATTGAGATGTTTATACATAATATAGAAGGTCTTAGTGAACACTTTATATATGGTAATGATGATATGTACCCTATTAGTAAGTTACAACCAAATGATTTCTTTAGTGAAGATGGTAGTAAGATTAAAGTAATGTTTAAAAAAGAAGAACTTAATAAATTTTTAATTTTGGCCAATCAATTTAGAAAAGTATGTTGGAATAATACTAATACCATTATAAAAGAATTTAATATAAATATACAATTAAAGGAAAGAGAATATTTTAGACCTTATCATAGTATTTCTCCAATGATTAAATCACAATGTAAAATAGTATTTGATAAATGTAAAAATAAAATTTATGATAAAATAAGAGCCTTTAGAACAAGTAAACAACACAATCAATATATTTATTTAGTGTATTTGTATTTAAATAATCTTGTAGAAGATTCCCCTATATCCTTTAAGTATGTGAGTTGTAAGAATACTCCTCAAGAAATTATAAAATGTATTAATGATAGAAGTATTCAAATTCTATGTGTTAATGATACTCCAAATGAACATAGAAGAGATATACTAAATAATAAACAACATATTGTAGAAGCATTTAATAAGAGGTTATCTAATGAATTATAAAATCTTAGTGATGTCTTGTGATAAGAATAAAGACCTTTGGGAGCCATTCCATTATTGTATGGAAAAGTATTGGCCTAATCATCCAGAGATTATTTATAGTACTGATACTTTAATAAATCCTTATTATAAAACTATAAGTAAAGAATATCCTATAAATGAATATACTAGAAGGATAAGAGAAACTCTACAAGAAATAGATAGTGATATTGTATTACTTATGATGGATGATACATTCTTAAGAAAACAAGTAAATTATAAAGTCTTAGATACCTTAGTTAATTACATTAATGACAAACTTATTGCTATTAATTTAGAGCCTCCAAGACCATTTGAGCCTATAGACTTAAAATTTAATGACATTCTAAATATAAGGCATCCACTTGGAAGATATCACTCTTCTTTACAACCTCAACTATGGAACAAAGAAAAACTTATTGAGTTGTTTAGTGTGGATTGTGACCCATGGGAAGCAGAAAAACTAGGAGATAATTCTAGTTATACTTTTGGAAATATAGCCACTACTAATTTAGATTTTGATTATGGTAAACTTCCTAATAAATATCCTTTTGCTATTGTTCAAGGAAAATGGACACAAGAATGTAAAGACTTTTTTGATAAAGAAAAGTTTGAAATTGATTATTCTATAAGAGGGTTTTATAAATGAAAGTAGTTTTGTGTGCTTTAGCAAAGAATGAAAATCTCTATGTTAATGATTGGGTAAAGTGGTATATTAATTTAGGGTTTGATATTATTTACCTATTTGATAATAATGATAAAGAAACTCCTTATGTTGGTAATTTTATAGATAAAGAGTATAAAGATAGAGTAATAATAAAAAATATAAGTGGTTTATCTGGAAGAGGGTTTCAAAAGAAAGTATATAAAGATTTTTATGATACTTATAAGAATACTTTTGATTGGTGTTTCTTTTGTGATATAGATGAATTTTTAACAGGAGTTAATAATATAAAAGAATTTCTATCCAATCCATCTTTTAATAATGTTGAACAAATAAGAATAAAGTGGAAACTTTATGGTGATGATGATATGATAGAAAGAGATATTAGTGTTCCTGTATATAAAGCATTTAAGAAACAAATAAATAATAATAAAAAATCTAATCAAGGAAAGACTATAATAAGAGGCCATCTTCATAAAGTATACTTTAATTCAGTACATTATGGTGCTTGTGATGAACATGAAACAATATTAAAATCATGTTTGCCTTCAAGTAAAGAATGTCATAGTAAAGTAAATATTGAAGAAGATTACTCCAATGAACAAGTATATCTAAATCACTACATGACAAAGACTCTAAGTGAATTTGTAAAACAAAAACAAGGAAGAGGAGATGCAGTACATGGAAATGTTTTAGATTTAGATTATTTTTGGAGAATAAATACTAAGACTAAAGAAAAATTAGATTGGTTAAACTATAATTTAAAACAATGCTAAATTTATTGAAAGGTATGAATTTTAATAAGGAGAAAATATATGGCAGTTAAAAAACTATTAGATGAAAACAGTTTGCTTGCTGTTAAAACTTATGTAGATACCTTTGGTGGTAAAGTTGATGATGTTCAAGTTAATAGCACTTCTGTTATTTCTAATAAAATTGCAAATATAGCAGTTGATGGTACATATAATGCAAGTACAAATAAGATTGCTTCACTTAGTAGTATCACAAATGCTATTAATGCTTTAGATGTTAGTAATATTACTGGATTTGGTGCAGGTAAAACATTAGCCACTTTAGTTGAAACTAATGGTAAGATTAGTGCTACCTTCCAAGACATCAGTATTACAGAATCTCAAATTAGTGATTTTGGTTCTTATGTACCTACAACTAGAACAATTGCAGGATTAGGATTATCTAGTAATATTAGTTCTAGTGACTTAGTGAATGCTTTAGGATTAAGTCAAGCATTAACATTTGTGGGTGCATCAACTACAAACCCTACAGGAACAAGTGGTGCAACAGTTAGTGGACACACTACTTGGAAAAAAGGTGATGTAGTATTATACAATAATTTAGAATATGTAAACATTACAGGTTCTAATACTTCAAGTTCTACACCAAACCCTAACTGGGAAGAATTAGGCGATGGAGCAAGTTATGCCTTAAAGACAACTACAATTAGTGCTGGTAGTGGTTTAACTGGTGGTGGAGATTTATCAGCAAATAGAACTATTAGCCATGCTACTCCAAGTGGTGCTACTACTAAAACTAGTGGATTCTATAAATTCTCTACAGATTCATTTGGACATGTTAATGGCACTACAGCAGTTGCTCTTAGTGATTTAACTGGATTAGGTGCAGCAGATAATAGTAAAGTAGTTCATTTAGGTACAAGTTCTAGTCCAAGTGATGAAACCATTTATGGTTTAAAAACATTTATAGGTGCATCAGGCTCTAGTCAAAAACATGCAGCAACCTTTGTAGATACTATTTATATTGCAAGTGATTCCGCATCAACAACAATGCCTTTAGAATTACAATCTAAGGAGAGTGGAAAAGGAATCATTTCAGTAGGTGGTGGCAGTGGTAATTTACAAGTAGTACTAGGTGTTACTGGTAAGATAGTAGGCACTTTGTCTGGTTATGGTGTTAAATTACCTAATACATCTGGTTGGACTGCAGATAAAATTATTGCAACTTTGGATGATATTCCACCATTAGGAGAATATGTTAAAGGACCTTCAAGTTCTACTGATGGTAATATTGCATTGTTTGATGGTACTACAGGTAAACTAATCAAAGATGGTGGTACTTCACTTGCTACAGTTACATCTCACATTAGTGATTCTAATATCCATGTTACAAGTGCAAACAAAACATCATGGAATAGTAAAGTATCAGATGTTAAAGTAACAGAAGTTAGTGGTCAAACAACTCAAGATGGATATCAAAAATTACAACAAAGTAAAGATAGTGGAAGTACTTATACTGATATAGTTGCTTGCTTATCTTATAATGAAGCATGGGCTATCCTTACAGCAAGTAATTAAAATTAAATAATTATTAATATAAATCACATTGACAAATAGTTGGTGTGATTTTTTTATTGACAATATTTTTAGATGTCCTTATAATTAAATCAGAAAGAAGGTAAACACTATATGACTATTAAAGAAAGGTTATTGCAAGAATATGAAGCAGCAATTAATGCTGTGTATGGAGACTTAGCAGATAAGCAGGAAGAAGAAGTTAACATCAAATCTGGTGATATTGATAGCATTGGTAACAAAGTCAAATTCTATCTTGACATCTAATTAACAACTATTTATAATTTATAATGTGAGGTACAATTAAATATGATATATACTAGAACAGAAACACATGAAGGCAATGATTGCCTTATAACTAAAGATGCTCATATTGTATCAGTATATAATGATAGTGGTAGTTGCATTGGCTATGTTGCTACTCGTTCTACTATCTATAGAGGATGCTGGGGATTTGATTCTGGTAGTCAATCTTTTGTGTATGATACTGACCATAAACAAGAGGCCATTGATTGGTGTGAAGAATTCTTTGGTACTACAAAGGTGGTGACTGAATAATGTCTAAAAGAAAGTTAACTAAAATTGTCAAGAAAAGAAGACTCAACTATAAGCCTACTATTGGGATTACTTTAGATAATGGTAAAAGGGTTAGTGTTAACTCTGTGGTCTATTGGGATATTATTAGAAAAGAAGAGGAAGCAAAAGCAGAAGCAGAGATGTATAGTGTTGCTCATAAACTAATTAGAGAAATGTTTCCTAGTATAGCCCTTATTGAAGATATGTGTGCAAGTATGGGAGCATGGGGATACTTTTAAGAGGTGACTTTATGTTTAAAAAATTAAAATTAAAAAGAAGATATAATAAAGAATTAGATGAACTCTTCCAAGAATATCTTTGGGATTGTAATTTTCTTACTTCTAGTATTATGATACATAGAAATGACAATGGAGGTAAAAACTATAAATCATTTAATGAATGTTGTAATATTGCTTGTAAGTATGCTAAAGAACTTTACCTTAGAAGAAAGAAAGAAATTGATAATAAATATATGTTATTAGGAATTTCTAAGGAAGAACTTGCTAAATGGTTATCTCAAAGATAAAAGAGAAATCAATAAAAATTATAATAACAATGTGAAGTTTATAGGAGGTAATTAATATATGTTAGTTTGGTTAATTATTAGTATCATTGTATTAGTTTTATCTTTAGGTTGTTTATTTGGATTTATAATTTATGCTAAAAAATCTGAATATTATCATCCTAATGTAGAAGTATTTGCAATCATAAGTGGAATAATTGCTTTTATAAGTTCTGCTAGTTTAACTGCAAGTGCATGTTTATTTCCTCAATGGAAAGAAAGTTACAATTATAAGATGGCTAATATTTTATCTATTAGTAGAGAATCTGAAGTAGAAGGAAGATTTGTACTAGGGAGTGGAAGTATTAAAGAAACCCAATACTATTTTTATTATTATGAAACTAATATGGGAGTTAAATTAGGGAAAATTGATGCTTCAAAAACTTATATTATTGAAACAAGTGAATATGAACCTTGTATTTATGATACTAAGATTGGTGACTCCTTTGAACAATATTATACTTTATATGTTCCTTACAATACCCTTGTTACAAATTACATTTTAAATTAAAAGGTAAACCTATATGATTATATTTATTCAAATGTTATGTTGGTTATTAGTGGAGTTTGTTATTGTATTTGTTCATATTTCTTTAATGATGCAGTTATTAGGTGATGATGCTTTTCTTAAAAATACACCTATGGAATTAGCAAATAAAATTTTATTTTGTATAATATCATGTGCACTTACTTCTGGAATTATAGGTATGTGTTTCTTAAGATTGGTTACTATGTAAAGGAGTATTTAGATGAAAAGAAAATATACAAAATGTGAATGTTGTCCATTTTATGCTAAAGAAATGAAAAGTGGAAAATGGGAATGTTCAAAAATAAATCCTAGTTATTATACCCCAAGGAGTTATACAAGGGAAGAAAAATCAGGAAGTTTATGTATTTTTAATTATCATAGCAGTGAGGATAAAGATAATAACTTAAAAAATCAAATACTAGAGCGTTGGATAAATGCTAATAAAGGAGAGAATCAATAATGAAATCAATTCCACATTATTATTTAGCCTTGCTTATTTGGGTTTTAGAGATTATAATGTTTGCTTCAATTGTATTATTACCATTAGTAGTTTGGTTAAGAGATAATTTTGATGCCTTTAAAGTTCCTTTTTGTTGTGCTTATTGTGAAAATTGGAGGAATTAGTATGCTAATAAAAGCAATAGTTAAAAGAGAAGAAGAATTTGATTTAAGACAATTTAATTTTTATTGTGAAGAAACAATAGAAGAAAATAAAGATTCTAATTTATCTTTTGATGAACTAGTAAATAAATGTTATGAAAACTTATTGTTTACATTTATTGAAGATTTAGGATATGATATCATCTCTGTCAATGAACAAGATAAACAAAAAGTCTTATATTGGATTAGACAAAATGTAAAAGACATTTTAGATAAAAAGAAGAAAGAGGTCTTGTTATGATTACAAATGAAAACATTATGAAATACATTAGAACGAAAGATGACAAAATCTATGAATTGCAAGCAGCAAAAAGTGGAGAAAAATATCTTGTTAGGAGAAATGAACTAATACCAATGTGGAACACTAACGAGTATGAAATCATTAAGCAAGCCGACACTATTGAGGAATTGTGTGATTGCTGTGTTTGTTTTATCAAAGATGGATACTATCCTTATATTTATTCTATTGAAGATATTAAGTATTTAAGAAAGTTGGAACAATTTGGGGGCAAAATAAGAAATAACAGAGTGTATGAAAAAGTTTATCTTACCCTCTGGACTGATAAAGGTCTTATCTATGTAGCAAAGATGAACGACAAAGGAGAGTTAGAATTATTATGAAAAAGAAAATTAAAGATTTGACTTTAGAAGAAATGAATAAGATTTGTGCTTTTCATAATGAAAAAGGAACATCTTGCTTGAATAATCATTGTAAATGTCCTTTACTTTTTGCAGGTGCTTGCTTAAGAGGTTTTGTTGAAAAATTGCAATACATTAAAAAAGAGGTAGAAGTTGATGACTAAAGAATTAACACCATTAGAAGCATTAAAAAACTTAGCAAAGATGTTTAGTTGTGAAACCCCATTTTGGGATAGTAATATGCAAATCATTGAATCTGCACTTAAAAAGTTAGAAAAATGGGAAAACCTTAAAATCAGTGAAGAAGAAGCACATTGGTTAATGACTTTGATAAGCAACCCTGAAGGTCAATTAGATAAACTCAAAGCATTAGAGATAATTAAAAAGAAAATGGTTGATATATCTATGTTTTATTGTACTGATGTTTTATCAGAATATAATGATTGGGCAAGAAAACATTTAACTTTATTACCACCTGAAAAAAGAGAACTAACCAAGGAAGAATACAATTTATTAAAAAGGTGTTGTTATGATTAAATGGAAAGTATTTGAAAGTAAAACTCCAAAACAACTTATGAAAACACTACAAAATTGGGGTTGGAAGAAAGAAGACATTATCAATTTATTAGTCTATTATGAAATAGAAGATGAAGAAACCTTAAAAGGAACTACTTATCTTAATATATGTACTAAATATAAAATTATTTTAACTGAATGTGTTGAAGAAGAATATGACAATGCATATTAATAAATAAAGAACTTAATTGTTCTTTTTTTTTTATTGTATTATTATCTTAATTTTGCTAAAATAATATAAGAGGTAATTTGTCATGGCTAAGAAAAAGAAAAAATTAAAAATCAATTATACAAAGTCATCAAGTGGAGTGGTTACTTTACATTTAGACCCTAAAGATATTAAAGTAAGAAATGAACTACATTTTCAGACTCAATTAAATACTAAAGCACAAGTATATAAAGATAAAACAAAATACTCTAGGAAAAGAAAGCATAAGAATAAAGAAGAGTAACTCTTTTTGTGCTAAATTTAATGATAAATTTACTAGGAGAAAATAACTGTATATGGAATTATATGATAAAGTAACTCAAGTATTAGATGATTATGGTATTCTTTATGGTGATATTGTAGAAAATGATGATGGTTCTATTAATATTGTTGGTGTTGAAGAAGATGAATGGGATGAAGTAGTTGATGCTATTAAAGAAGAATTAGGCCTTGATGTTTTAGTTCCAGATTCAGACCATGATGAATTAGACAATGAATTAATTGTTAGAGAATCCTTAAAAGAATCTTGTGTAAAATATACAAAACCAACTAAAGAAGATATTGAAGAATGGGACCCTGATTTTGATATTTGTTGTAAAGATGTTGCTAATGGATTAGATAGTGGCTATTGGCATGGACAAACCTCAAGTGAAAGAAGTTGGGGATTAAGTGTTAATGGTAAAGATGGAAATCAATTTAGTCCATTATTTGCAGATGTAGTTGCTTATGAAATTTCTTATCCAGTTAGAGATGGTTTATTTAGTTATAGTGGTTTAGATTGTGTTCCTAATAAATCTACATTCTCCTATATGAGTGAAGAAGATTGGAAAGATGAAGATAAATTAGAAACACTTAGAAATGATTTATTAAGTGTTGGTTGTGAAGAAGAAGAAATTAATAAATTCTTTAAAGATGAAATTAGTGAAATTGAATTCTATGTTGATTATGAAATTGATATTGATGATTTAGAAGAAGATGAAGAAGAAACTGATGAATCTTTAAAAGAAGATAAAAGTTTTAAGGATTTAACAATTGAAGACATGTTCTTTGAAGTTTCTGGTAAGAAATTTAAAGTTTTTGATAAAAATGGTCACTTCACAAAAGAAGCATGGAAATTATATGATAAAGTAGCAAAGAAATTTGGAGATTATGATGAGTTTGATGCTCTTTGTGGTGAAGAAGGTTGTTTTGAAGATGATGAAGATATTCAATACCCTTCTAATGAATCTTTAAAAGAAGCAAAAGATGAAGATAAATTAGAAACCTTTGAAGATAAAATGGACTTCTTAGCAAAAGATGAACAAGAAGCAATTGATGGTTATGACAAAGTTATTGCTATGTTAAATCCAGATGAAGATGCTTTTGTTATTGAACAATTAACTAAAATTAAAATTGAAGAAGAAGCACATAAAAAATATCTTGAAGATGTTAAAACTAATAAAGAGTTAGAATATACTGAACCTTTAGAACAAGATGAACTTGAAGAAGGTAAAACAAGTGCTCAAAAATATAATGATATGCTTCATAGAACTTTTGAGATGGCTAAAAAAGCCAATCTTGCTATGAAAGATTTCTTAATTAAAAATGGTGTTAGTGAAGAGGAAGCAGAAAAGTTATATCAAGATACAGGATTACATGGAAGTCCATTACAACAAAAATTAATTGACATGGGACTTAAAGATGAATTCTTTAGTAAATATGATTATAGTAAAGGTGTTATGAAAGAATCTAAACAAATTAAAGAAGCACAAGAAGGATTTACTACTTTCCTTAATTTAGAGTGTGGTGTATTATTAGAAGAAGACCACCCAGAATTTAAAGACTATTCAGTTGCTTATGACCATAAACATGGATATTATGATGAAACCTATCTCAATTCTTTAGAAGGTGATTTAGAACTTCTTAAAGAGAGTGGATTAGATTATATCAAAAAAGGTGTTAATGGAACATATGCTATTTTAACTAAAGTAGATGTCCAAGGAAGCATGGAAGATGACTTTATTAAAGATGCTATCAAAGACATTGAAGATGGAATGTATATTGATAATAGTATTGAATTCTTAGATGGTGAACAATTCAAAGCATCTAATGTCATTTGGAGTGCATACAAAGATGAGAATGGTGAAATCCATGAAAACTTTGTTGATACAAGTGTTACTGAAGAATGTAAAAAAGAATTAAAAGAATACAATTTACCTAAAGATGCTAAACCATATAAAACATGTGGTGATAAAGAATATTATATTGCTACCTTTGATGATGTAGATAGAGCAATGATGGGAAACAAAGCAACTCATACAATTGTCACTAAGAAAGTTGGTGGAGACTTTGATATGGGAAGTGCTAGTGGTTTAGACTTTAATAGTGAAGAAGAAGCCAAAAAGTGGATTGATGATGCATGCTCATTAAAAGAAGATGTTAGTGATGAAGTAGCAAGTAAATTACAAGCCTTATATGATGAAGGTAGAGTTTACTTTGACCTAGCCAAAGATAAAGATGGAGATGACTTCCTCATTGTTGATGGATGGGAAGATGTTAGAAAAATTCAAAAAGCATTAAAACCAGATTTTGAACCTAAAGATGAATATGACACAAGTGTCTTAGATGAATTATTTGACAATGGTTATCAATGGGGATTTAGAGATGAATACTCTAAATGTGATAGATGTGGAAAAGTAATTAGAACAGAAGCAGACTCTTATTCATGGGTTCCAGACTTCTTTGTAACAGAAGATGGAGAAATTATTTGTGGTGATTGTGTTAGAGAAAATCCTAAAGAATATTTAGAAACTTTATATAACAACCCAGAAAAGGCAAATACAATCTTAAGTGCTCAAGACTTAATTGATAATGGTTTTGAAAAGATTGATGGTGACTATGAAGATGGTTGGTATGACAAACATGACTCACCAGAAGAAATCCTTAACAAGGCTTTAGAAGCACATCCTAATGGAGTATTTATTTTCCATATTAGTGGACAAGGACAATTTGCAACTCAATTTGAATTATGGGGTGCAGACCTTGACTTAGATGAATCTAAGAAAAAAGACATTAAAGAAGAAAATGAAGACCATTATGTTGTTATCTATTATGAAGATGGTAGTCATGACATTTCTTATGGTGATTATGATAAATCTTGTAAATTTTATGATGAGTATGTAGAAAAATTAGGTTCTACTATTGAATCAGGAAAGAAGATTGTTAAAGTTTTAAGATATAGTGAAAATGGTTGTGAAGAAAGTAAATCTTTAGAAGGATTTGAAAATATTGATGAATCCTTAAAGGAATCCTACAAAGAAAATGACCTTATTGAATTTGAAGATGATGCACCTATGACTTTTGGTGATATTGTTGAAATGATGTACAATAGATTATCAAAGGAAGATAACTTAGTTGAGAACTTAGAAGAAGAAGCCCTCAAATGTGCTAAAAACTTCATTGAAGAAAAAGGTGGGCATAAAGCCACTAAAGATGCAGAAAAGTAATCCTACTCATGGATTAACCTAAAAGTGGCTCAGAAAGGCTAAAAATAATGGAAAAAGGCCAAAGAGTTAAAATTGTTAATACTAATTCTATTTGGGATGATAAAGAAGGTGTCTTAGAAGATATTGAGGAAGAAAGATGTACAGTATTTGTAGATTTTATTCCAGAACAAAATAAAAAAGTAAGGCAATACTTTAAGTTAGAAAATGTAGAACCAATAGATTCTTTTGATGAAGCCCTAAAAGATAAAGTTAGTGGTGAAGTGGGAGAATTAGAAAAAGACTTCAAAAATGGATATGGTTTATTAAAAACTAATAAAGGAAATACAATTCAAGTAGCCATTGATAACCTTGAAGAAGTAGAGGACGATGTTTCTTCTTCATTAAATGTTTTAGATGTTATAACTACAGAATCTTTTGAGGAAGATTATTTTAATTTACCTAATCCTAAAGAAGCAGATTGGTTCTTTGAAAAGAAAGAATCAAATAGTTTAATGATTTTACAAAGATTAGGACTAGAAAAAACTATTCAACTAGGAAAGGCCAAAAAAGAATCTATTTCAAATAATAATAAATACAAAGGTGGAGTAACAGTTTATTCTTTATTTAAAGGTGCAGGAAGCGGGAATCAATTTAGAGCCTATTTTTATAGAGAAGGAAATACTTGTATCTTTGTAAGATGCTTGTTAAAGAAGACAACTAAAAATACATCAGAAGAAGATAAGGCAATTATGGACACCATAAATTATGCTTTATCTAAAAAATGATGTTGACAAATAATATAGACCTATTTATAATTGTGATTGAAGTGAGGTACTAGGAATATGGAATTACCAAAATTAACTAAAGAAATTGCTAAACAAATTGATGACAACTATCAAAAGTTCTTAAAGAATGAAGAACTCAAAGAAGCATTAAGAGAAGATGATATGCTTAAAGCAAAGGCATTAGCAGAATATCTTGGTGTAGATGTTGAAGATATTGAAAATACAGGAATTGACCTCTATAAAGTAGATGGTGATGAATATTTAGTTCTAACAGATGAAGAGGCTACAGAAAAAGCAGAAGAAGAAATTCAAAATGTTTTTGATGATTTAGGTTTAGATTCTTTTACTGATTCATTTAAAGAATGGATTATGAACAATTGTGTCTCTACAGGTAAAGTATATGATTGGATGTTAGATTCATATAGAAGTTATGTAGATGATATTGAATTAGAAAATGATTATACTTTTGGTAACAGACTTATTCAAGAACTCTATGATAATGGTTTATTAGAAGATGAAGATTTTGAAGTTGAAGATGGAGAAATCCTCTATGATGAATTAAGAGATTCTTCTATCTTAGATAGTAAAAAAGAAGAATATGCAAATCAATTAGCATCTACAATGGACCCTATGGATTGGTTAAAAGAAATCTATAGTGAAAAAGATTTAGCAAAATTAATTGTAGATGAAGATATGATTGATATGGAAGCCCTAATTGAAGAATGTATTAGATTAGATGGTAGAGGCCATTTCATTGCTTACTATGATGGAAATGAACTTGACCTTGGTAATGGCTTATTTGCATATCAAGTAAACTAAACAATAAAAAGCAACCAAAAATGGTTGTTTTTTATTTTTCAATCAAAAATGGTTGCTAAAAAAGAAAGGGTAATAGAAAAAAGAAAGTAACATAAAGAAATAAAGATTACCTAAAAGAAGTGTTGTATATGTTCTAATACATCCTATATAAATATAGTCTATATTATAACATATACAAGAGTACAGGTCACTTTTTTACCTCTTTGTTATAAGTTTTTGTCAAAAAAAATATTTGACTAAAAACATAATAGAGTTTATAATTTAACTAAAGGTATTATTATGAGAACAGATATTACACTAGAATCTATCATTAGCCTTAGATATAATGAAGAAAGAAACTATTCTTCTCTTAAAGCATCTAAAGTAGTAGAAGTATCTTTTGATATTATTAGAAAAATAAATAAACTTAGTAAAGAATGTTGGAATGATTTATCTATTCAATTTGCTATCTATAGACAAAACTTAGCATATTATAGAAGAAATGGTGGATTATATCCTAACTTAGATTATCCTTTAACATATAAACAAAAGATTAGTCAACTTCAAGAAATTAAATATTTTATCCTTGATAATGTAGATAAGATTAAAAATAATAATTGGACTTATGATATTGGATATTGTAAATACATAAGAGGACTTAGAGATATTCTTACATTGTAATGTATAACTTTAGTTGTATAATTAATTAAGAGTGCTTTATGTAACTCTTTTCATTGCTAAATTTATTGATACAATAAATAAGGAGTTTTATAGATGGATATAGATTCAAAGAGTACAAATAAGAATATTTGTAAAGAAGACTTAACTAGTGATATTGAATTAGTATCTAAGTCTTTTGGAACCTCTACACAACCATTTATGGGCCCTTCTTATATTTTACCTAATGGTAAATTTTTAAAAATAAGAAATGCCAATATCAATATTTCTAGTAATGGAAGTGGAGATAGAGGATTAATCATTCACTTAGATGTTCAAAAATGGTTAAACAAACAACACAATAAAGAAGTAAGTAATATTGATAGTATAGATTTAGAAGAAGTTTGTATTAGAGTTAATACAGATATGGTAGAACATTATATTGTATTGCCTAAACAAAGACCTAATGATAATCAGTTTGAAGCATTAAAGGATTGGATAGACTTCTACTTTGAAAAAAGAAATACTAATTTAACACTAGTTTCCTACTATGGTCCTACAGAGACTTATTTTGTAGGTACAGTTGCAGAAGATATTATTGATGATATTAAAGCATACTATACAAGAGGAATGTATTTTGAAAGTAAATCTTGTACAAAAGATAAACCTATAGTTATTAAAGAAGACTACACTCCTACAGAAGAAGATTTTCCATTTACTTTAGATGATATAGAAAATGAATTTCCTGATTTATTTAGTTCTAATTTTGAATCTTGTGGAAATGCTTTTATTACTCCAGATGGAAGATTCATTCTTAGTGGAAAAAGATTTGATATGCATGCTGACTTTTCTTGGCAATGCTTAATGAACATTGCTGGTAAGACAGAACAAGAAATTGAAACTGAGTGGGATACAAGTAAACTTTTAGATGCTTTTACTAAATATTTTGATTTAGTTAGAGTTAATGATGGTTCTAATAAAGGTTCAGAGGAAAGAGTTTATTTTGTAATTCCAAAAAATAGATTATCTAGAGGCCAATATGATGCTTTATTATCTTGGTTAGATTATATACTAGAAAATAAGTTTTCTAAAAAGATTTATGATATTCAAGCATTTGTAGGAAATAATTATGCACATAAAAGATGGGATATATCTAATGATATTACAAGTGATGAAATCATGGAGGATGTTGAGGGTGCTTTAATTAGAGGTTACTTTACTGAATCTCTTAAAGAAGAAGTTAGCGAAAGTGACCAAGAAATATTAAACATTTTAGATGAAACATTTGGTCAAGGTGATAGAATTGTAGATTGGTCAACTTATATTTTACCTAATGGACATTGTTTAGACTTTTGGAGTGATTGTATAAATGATAAATATTTAAGTGATTCTCCAGAAGAATGGTTCACAGAAGATGAAGGTGAACACGCTAGATGTTGGGAATTCATGAATGCTATGTGGCCAGATAAATTTGAATCTTCTATTGAGTGTGAAGAATTTATGGATAAATATTGTATTAAAGTTAATATTAATTATCCATATGCTTCCCTTGCTACAAATAATGTTACATCTCAACAATGGAATTCATTAGAAAAAATTATGAATTGTCTTTTAGAACACCCAATAGATTATTATTGGATGGAATGCCCTAATGATGAAAAAGGAATGGTTAGTATCTTAACTAAAAAGGGAGATACTTGGTTAAACTTATTTGAACTAGGCCTTGAAGAATTCATGAAAGAAGTTAAAGAAGGATATACAAGAGGATTCTTTGAAAATTTAGATGAATATTTTGATGAAGTAGGATTTGAAGAAACTAATGAAGAATTTCCAGTATTTGCTAGTGATGAACCATATAGAATTAAAACTTTAATCACAAAAGGTGATAAGGCTTATAGAATTTATTATGATAAGAGTACAGGAACTTTCTATCTCCAAGATGCTTTTGGTAATAGAACACATGGAGATATGCTAGACCTAGCCAAAGAAAATGGATGGATTACAGACCAAAGTTCTTTAGGTAAATACTTAGATACTGATTGGGATGGGTACATGGTTTTCATTCCATTCAATTATGATAAAGAATTAAGATGGCACACAAGAATAGGTGAGGATGATTATTATGATTGTAGAGTTTATCCTTATGGTGTCATGTTTGTTAGAGATGATAAAGCATATGAAAACCCTCTTTTTAGTGCATTAGGAGAACCAGAAAGAGAAATTCATTATAAAGAGTCTAATGAAACTATAACTATTAGTGTAGGAGATAAATCCTATGACTTAGATGTATGGGATGATTTAGGTGCTGAACCTAATGATGCAATCTCTTTGGATTTAGATAGTTTAGGTAAAAAGAAAAAAGACCATAATAAATTTGAATATGTTTTAGATATGGTTAAGTCTTTAGGATTTAAAGTTGCTAATTCTGAAAGAAGATATGAACAAAAAGAATACATTAATTTTGCAAATAGATTTTATGATGAATATCAATTAGTAAGAGATATAGATAAAGATGAACCTTGGACCTTAAAAGATGAGGAAGGAAATGTTTTAAATGATTCTTTAGATTTTAATGATAGTGATAATTGGAATGTTATTTCTTCTTTACAAGATGCTAAAGATGATGGCATAGATGATATAGATGATGATTTACTTGATTTAGATGATTTAGACTATGATGACATTGAAAGAGAATCTTTAGATGAAGGAGTTGATAAATACTATAGATTAGAACTTGAAGACCCTTGGGGAGGAAGGTCTGGCCTTATACTAGGTGCTTTTGAAATGATTCCAACAAAAGAGACTATTGAGGAATTTCCTGAAGATTTTGAAGAATTGACAGATGATGAGAGAAGAACATATTATGAAATTGATAGAATAATTTCTAAGTTATCTGAAATTAAATGTCCTGCAGTAAATTCTAAAAACATTTTTGCTTTTACAAAAGAGGCTTACAATAAATATAAGGAAGATATAAAATATCTACAAGAATTAGTATCTAAAATAGGTATGAAAGTTATTATTAATGAAGTAGATGTAGATGATTTAGATATAGAGTATAAGGATGATGACCAAATTGCTTTTGATGTAAGAAAGTATAATCCAAGAGAAATAACTGAATCAAAACAAGATATTGAAAAGTTCAAACAATGGGCGGGAGAGAAACTTGCTAATAGATTTTTTGCTATTAAAGATAGAATTAAAGATAATGATAAAGATATGAGAGATATCTATTGGTGGATGACTCAAGCAAATAAATTTTTTGGTGATGATGAGCAAGTCCTAAAACAATTAAAAGATTTTGTTAAAGAACTTGAATCAATTCCAACAAAAAAAGAGAGAAATAAAAATGCTAGAGAAGGTTCAGAAAAAGTCTATGATGATGGAAGATGGTTAGTTTTAAAAATTAATACATATGAAGCATCTGTTAAATATGGTAAAGGTACTGAATGGTGTATTACAGGAACTAACTCAAGTGATGATGAAGGAAACGGTGGAAGATATGATTTTGGAAAACACTCTAAAGGTGCTCAAATTTATTTCTATATTGATAGAAGTAAAAATAATAAATATGCTTTAGAATTTAAAGATTTACATAATTGGTGTTTGTGGAATGAATCAGATTGGGTTGAGTGTGGTGAAGGTAAATTATTTAAACAAGGATTAGATGTTCAATCAGGAGAGACTTGGAATGCTTATGACTCAGGAGGAAAGCATCCTAATTTTCCAAACATTCAAGGATTACCAGACTTAAATAAAGCATATGAGGATTTAGCAAAAGAACAAGGTTGGGATAAACCTATTATTTTAGAGGAAATTGAAAAAACATTTAAGTTCCCTAATACTCCTACAATGCAAAGAGCATTACAATCTTTAGAAAAAGATGGATATAAATTAGAAACAATCAGAATAGAAGATTTAGTTAAAGATAATAATCTTTTAGATAACAAAGAATTAGATTATCATAAAGCAATTTGGGGACCAAATCCAGATGATTATAGAATGGATGATATGGAAATTGATTCATGGAATTTTAATGATGCAATGTCTTGTGTTAGAAAAGATAATAAGTTATTATTAAATAATGGTAAACATAGAACAAGAGCCCTTTATAATAGTGGATATGAATTTATAGAAATTCCTGTTTTAAGTGAATCACTAAATGAATCAAACAAGGAGTTAGATTATATTCATGAAATGGATGGAGATTATGTGGACATGAAAGAACTTGAAAATGTCACATACAAACAATTAGTAGATAATGATTTAGTAATTAATCCAACTAATAAGTTATATCATAGCACTCCTGCAAGCAATTTAGAAAGTATTAAACAAAATGGATTGAGAATAGATAATAAGAATTTATGGTCTATGTCTAAATCAGGAAGGATTTATTTTGCACTAGACCCAGATGAATCTATAGAATATACAGAGTATGCATATCAATGGGGAGCCTCTAATGTAGAAGATGTTATTTTATTGGAAGTTCCTATTGATGCTTTAGATTTAAATAAACTTTATGTTGATACTAATGAAGATGAAAATGGATATTGTATTGAAGGAAAATTGTGTTTGATGTCTCTTGAATATAGAGATAATGTTCCAGCATCTAGTATTAAAATTGTAAAAATTATAAAAGAAGATGAAATGGATGAATCTCTCAAAGAAAAAATAGTTAAGAAAGGAAATAAGTGGCAAGTTCAATCAGAAAAAGGAAAGAACTTAGGTACTTATGATACTAAGAAAGAAGCAGAAGATAGACTTAAACAAGTTCATTATTTTAAACATATGAATGAATTTATAGATGAAGTTCCAACAAAATATTCAGAAGAAACAATAACCGATGAATTAAGTGAAGTTAAAAGATTATTAAATAAAGGAAATGTTAGTTATAGAGGATGCTATGACACCAAGGATAATGTAGTTGGTTTAAGTGAATTAGAATTAGAGATTCATGATAATGTTGAAAGAGCAATGGTAAAGAATGGATACTCTTCTAATTTCTTACATAGATTTTTAGTTTTTGATAAAAAATATTATGATGAAAATAGTATTGATGATGAAGTAGATTATTATGATATACCTCTAGAACAATATGAATATGATAATTTTTATTTAGTGTGGGTGGTTGAAAAAGGTAAATCATTTACTAAAACAGAATTGTATAATGTATTAGGAAAACCTATTAAGAAATTGAGATACATAAAAGAATCATTTAAAGAAGATTTAAAAGACAATCAAGTTGTATATAACTTTGATAGAGAATTAAACTCTAATGAAGTACTTTTATATCATCAAACAAGTGAAGATAAATTAAAGAAAATTCTTAAAGATGGTTTTATAAAACATGATGTTTGGGCACAAGAGAATATAGACACATGGAATTATGGAGGATATGCTATTGGATTTGCAATAGATAAAGATAGAGTGCATAAACCAAATGATATAGATAGAATAGTTTATGTAGATATCCCTAAAGAAGATTTTGTATGCATTCTTGATTCTAGAGGTAGAACTTCAATAGGTAAAGAGAAATTTAAAAGTGAATTTGAATTAGTAGAATCAAAGGAAGATTTTGAAAAATTTAAAGTATGGTGTAATGATGATAACTTATATAATAGATTTATGAAGTTAAGAAACAGATTAAATGGACAAGAAAAAGATATCTATTATTGGATGGGCCTTGAAAAGAAATATGGAAAACATGGGGCTATTCAAGAATTACTCATCACCCTTAGAGATTTAGAAAGAACACCTACTAGAAAAGAAAAAGATGAACTAGCCAAAGAAGGGTCTATACTTTTATATAATCAAAATGGTTGGAAAGTATATAAAATAGAAACTCAAGAAGCATCACAAAAATATGGTAAGAATACCATGTGGTGCATTAGTGGTGAAGGTGGATATGATATAGGGGATGGTTTTTGGGAAGGACATGAAGACAATACTTACTTCTATATCCATGGAAATGAAAAGTATGCTTTGATTTGGCCTAAAGGAGCCAAAGTTTGGGATATTTGGAATGATGAGGATGAAATAATTCCTTATATACCTAATGCTCCTAAAGTAGAAGGGTTGCCAGATGTAAGTAAACTTCCAGACTTTATTACAACCAATGTTGCTAAGTTATACAACATAAGTGTAGATGATATTAAAGATGTAAAAAGTGCATCTTATGATTCAGAGTTAATGGATTTATTCTTAGATTATGATTCTAAGCAAAATTATATAGTTGAGTTAAAAGATGGAACAACTAAATATTGTTATGTTAAAGAATTCACAGATTTCATTGATGTAACAGAAGAGATAGAAGAACTTATTGATGAATATTTATAGAATAAACTATTGATTATTGGTAGGTTTTGATTTACAATATTATTGCTAAATTTAGAGAAGATTTACATTAACAAGGAGAATTCCAAATGAGTGTTAGAAAATTATTAGAAGATTTAGACATTGAAAATATAGATGATGAAATAATTGTAGATGACAATATGGATGTTGTTGATGACATCAAAGATAGATTAATTGTTACAGATGAAGAAGGTAATCTAGTTTCAGCACATGTATATGCTAATACAATTTTGATTACTTATGAATTAACAGAAGAAGAATTAATTAAATTACTTAAAGAGAGTGGAGAATACTTTAAATTCTTTACTTTTACTTTAGAAGGTGTAGATGAATTAGTTATAGGTAATGAACTTTGTACTATTGAAGATATTAAAGAAGAATTTTTATCCTCTTTAGAAGATGGAGAAGAATTAGAATTTGATGTTGTTGAAATCAAAGATGAGGGTGAAGATGAACAACCAAAAGCAGAGGAACAAGAACTTACAGAATCCATGAAGAGTGAAGTTACTAAATGGTGGAAAGATGTAGAAGATGCTAACATTGCCATGAAGTGGGGATTTAGAATTGACAATGAAGGTTGTGATGAAGAAGAGATGCATGCAGCAATGTTTGATATGTTAGATGAACTTAAAGAAGTTGGTGCTTTTGAATTGTTTAATAGTGGTAAAAAGATTTACAATAAATATGCTAAATACTCCAAATATAATGAATCCATTATTGAAGGTTGGGGTGAAGATGGAAAAGACTACATTTACTATTGTGTAAGTGATGGTATGAACCCAAGAAATTCTATTATTTTACCTAATAGTGAAGATGCTAGAGAAAGAGCAATTCAAATTGCAAAAGATAATCAACCAAAATATAAATATGTTTCTATGTTTAAAAATGGGGAAGAAATTGTTATTTGGAATGCGGAAGACTTTGACCCAAGCATTAATAATATGCATGTTGAAAACTTAAAAGAATGTAAAGTTAAAGTTAGTGCATTGCATGATGATGGTTCTTTAGCACATGAAGAAGTGGTTGAAATTGAAGGCCCTTATGATAGTGGTAAAATTCTTACAAAGTTTTTTGAAAAGAATCCAGAGTATAAACAATCAATGTTATCATTAGACTTTATTGAAGAATCTATTAAAGAAGAAGTTAAAGAAGGACCAAGTGATATTTTTGGTTATATTAATGGTGATTTAGAATCATTTGACCCAAAAGCATTTATAGATAAAGTTAAAGCAAGAAAAACTTCTTTACATACAAATAGAATAATTAAAGATACAGACAATTTAAAGATTTGTCATCATATTGTTTGTGAAACTTTAGGTTGGGGTGATGAACCAAGGGTTTATATTGATGTAGTTGAAGAAACTTGGACAAGAAACCCAGGTGATGCAGATGACATCAATTCTTATTCAGGAGAAGAAACCCAAGATAGAATTTTAATGAAGAATTGTGGTAAAGGTGAAGAGGGATTTGCTAAGGCCATTGAAGTATTAGAACAATATAAAAAAGATACTTTAGGTAAGAATGAATCTTTACAAGAAGATAGAAAAAATCCTACTCCAGTTGAATTTAGAGAAAGAATTTCAAAAATCAAAACCTATCAAGAACTCAAAGATTATTTAAATGAATATCCAGAACTTTATTTAGATAGCAATGGTGTTGATGAATTATCAGTTTGGACTACTCTTGATGATGGAGAAATGGCTGGTGATATTATTGCTAATGTTGACCAATTCTTTGATGATTGGTATAAAGAACATCATTGTGATGAATCTTTAAATGAAAGTGGCTCTCATGAAGAAAATATTTCTAAAATTAGAACTTATGGTGAATTAAATAGATACTTAGAAAAACATCCAGAATTAATACTAAAAAGTCCAGGAAAAGGTGTTTTAAATGTATTTAAGAAAGATGAAGATGGAGTTGAAGAATTTGTTTGTGATGTTAGCAAATTCTATAGAGCCTTTAGAAAAGAAGCAGATAAAGCAGATATAAGAATTAAATAATTAATTTATGAATTGGAATGATTTTTTAGTAAAAGGATATAAAGAATTAGATAATGCCCACTTACATTTTAATGTTGAAGGTGGGACTTTTGAATTTGATAATGATAGAGATGCTAGACAAGGTGCAACAATCTTAGGAAGACTCTATGGTTTTGATAATGTCATTCAAAGTGGATGGAATGTTATAGTTTCTTTTCCTGATGATGTTGATGAAAATTTAATTAAAAAGTTAACTGAAGATTTAATTGTAATTGAACCTTATGAGGCTAAGGAAAAGTTAGCAAATCTAAAGCATCAAATTGAAAATGAAGATACACCAGAGAACAAAGAATCTTTAATGACATTAATGGATATTTATTTATTTCAAACATATAAACCTTCAGATAAGGAAGAGTCCAATATTACAGATGCAGAATGGGAAGAATATTCTAAATTTTTAAATAGTGAGAAAGAAAAATATCAAAAGCATCTTAAGGAATCTAATTCAGAAACAATAGAATTATACTATGATAAACTACCTATCAAAACTAGGTATAAGGTATTTAATGCTACTGAAATATCTCCAGAAGAGTGGGACTATAAAGAAGGATATGATTCTTGGACTTATGAAGTAGATAAAGATTATGTTATAGATGTCTTATATGATACTATATTAGATGAAAAAGAATTTGAAAATTATTCAGAAGAAGAATTAGTAAAATACATTAATGATAATTTTGATGACTTATTGGATAAATATTACAAAGAGGTTTTAAAATATTTTGAAGATAGTGCCATTGAAGATTATGAAGAACATAAGCGTGATGAAGATGATTGGGATGATTATAGAGAATCTTTAAATGAAGATTTAAAATCTAAGTTAGAGAAAAAGTTATCTGAAGACATGGATAATTTACCAGGAGTCTATTATGTAGTTAAATCAGATATGACTAAAAAAGGATATGGTGCACTAAGAAATATTCTGTATAGAGATGTAAATAAAGAAAAGGCATTAAAGAATTTAAAATTACATAGACAACTTAATAAGGATAACCAAAATGTAAAGGTGTTTTTAGTATATAATAATAAAATACTAGATGAAGATATTGAAGATAGAGAAAATACTATTTTACAAGTTGTTAAAGAACATGTTGATGAATTATTGTCTTCAATGAAAGATTCACCAGTAGTAAGAAAAAGAAAAGGATGGGAAGAATGTTCTTTTGGTTATAAATTACCAAATAGAAATATTAATATTACATATGGTTATAAGAAAGATAATAAGGTATTATTTAAAGTTGAATTCTATTCATCAAAACCTAAATATCTTGTTGCAAGTCCACAATACTATTGGTTAGTTTATAATAAAGACACAAAAGATTTACATTTTATTGATGGCCTTCAAAATTTAGAATATGAAGGATTAGAAGAAGATATTGAAAAACACGATACTTTAAATCCTAAATTATTTGATAATAATGAATTAAAACCAGAAGTAAAAGAAGCACTTTTAAAAGTAGTAGATGCTTTTGTAGAAGATTTAAAAGATAGTGAAATAGATATTAAAGTTAAAGATGTTGTTGTAATAGGAAGCAATGTAAATTATAATTATAATAAAGATAGTGATATTGATTTACACATTATTGCAGATTCAGACATTTCTCAATATCCAGGTGAATTATTAACTTTATTGTACAGTGCATATAGAAGTATATTCAATAAAAATTATGATATTACAATTAAAGGAATTCCATGTGAAGTATATGTTGAATTAGATGAATTACATGGAACTAGTAATGGTGTTTATTCACTATATAATGGTTGGTTAAAAGAACCAGAGCAAAAGAATATTCCAGATATTGATATGGATACTTTTAATAAATTATTTGATGAGTGGGAAGATAAGTATTTTGCATTGTTAGATGAGATAGGAATTACTCCAGAAGAAATGCTTGCTCTAAACGAGAGAGAAGAAGATAAAGAAGCAAGTGAAAAGGTATATAATTTTATTGAAGATATTTATGACCTTAGAAAAGAATCAATTGCTCAAGAAGGTGAATTTGGTTTAGGTAATCTTGTATTTAAAGAATTTAGAAACCTTGGATACTTAGATGCTTTAAAACAATTAACTAAAATTCTAAAGGGAAAAGAATTATCTTTAGAAAATATAAATGAAGATTTCTCACAAGATACTTTAGAATCTATATACAAATATACACTAGATAATGATGGTGGGACTTTTGATTTAAGAAGTGGTAAAAGCCTTTCAGGAAATGATAGCATGAAAAATGTCTATAGTGTTGAATTCAAAAGTCATGATTGGAGAAAAAGAATAGGCCAAGTAGATAAACAAGAAGTATTAAATGCTATTGAATCATTATTAAGAAGTGATAGTGTTAAAGATGCAGATGCTATCGGTACTTGGAGTAGTGGAGAAAATGAAAGACCACAATCAAGTATAGGATTAAATAAAATCTTTAAAGATAGAGAAGAAGCAGAAAAATTTGCTTTAGACCATAATCAAAAGGCTATAGGTGAATTCAATAGTAATGGAGAATATGAAGAAACTATCTATAGAAAAGACTTTAAATATAAACCTCATAAAGAAGATGAGCCAAAAGAGCAAGACAAAGAAGAGAAATAACTTGCTAAATTTATTGATAAAGTTATAATATAAATTAGGAGATTAGATAGATATGGCAATGAGTGTTAAAGACTTAGCCAAGTGGCTTAAACAAGAAGTAGAATTCTTAAAAGAAAACCAAGATTATGTTGGTGGTTGGATTCAATTAGGTAATGGTCTTGCTGCAGTTGTTTTATGGACTCCAGGTTGGGGTGATGAAAAAAGAGATGATTGCATTCAAGCAGAAGATAACCCAGATTATGCATTGTGTGCAGGAATTAAAATCTACAATCCACATGATACACCAGATGGTTGGTTAATGCTTAGTGATAAAGAAGGAAATATTGTTACAGAAGAAAGTGGTATTTCACCAAAAGAAGATTATGAAGCAGAAGCAAAATGGTTATTAGATGATTTTGCTAAAGTTGAAACTGTTGATTATGATGAAGATGGTGTTATTACAAGTGAAATTGAAGAACCTAAGAAAGAAGAAGAATCTTTAAAAGAATCAAAAGGTGATTATTTAGATTCTAAATATAAAAAGATTATTGGTGAATATTTTGATTACACAGGTGACTTTGAATTCTTAGATATTGTTGCTGATGTTATTTCAAGAATTGATGATTTTGGGGATGAAGAAGATATTTGGAGAGCCATTGATGATGCATTAATTTATAATGATGACCAATGGACCATTGCTCAATTCTATGCTTCAAGTCCTAGTGAATGTGATTGGGATTCCATTATTTCAGATTTTGATGGTGATATCCACTCAATTTGTGATTTAATTATTAGTTCAGGAGATGAAGAATAATGGCTAGAGAAAAACAAAGAATTTTTAAAGAATCACTTTCTCCTAAACTTCCTAATAAAAAAGTGAATGAAAGTGCTTCTAGTTTAGAAGAAGGTAAGAAACATCAATTTTTAGGTTTAATGGTTGGTAGAGATGCTTATGCTCCTACGGAAGTTGGAACCATGACAGTTGAAGAACTCATTGAAGAATTACAAACATATGACATGAGTCTTAAAGTAGTCTTTGTCAATGATGGTGGATATACTTATGGAGGTATCTCTTCATCAGATATTAGGGAATTCTCATATGAAGATGATGACGATGAGGATATTGAAGAATCTAAAGAAAAAGGTCACATGAAGTTTAAACCAGAGAGAAAACCTTCAATTAAAAAGTAAATTAATTCAATAAATAAAAAGAGAGCCCATAAATATGGGTTTTTCTTATATATTAAGAATTAGTGCTAAATTTAATGATAAAAATAAAGATTAATGTGAGGACTATCTATAGATGAAATTAAGTGAATATATTGAGGATATCAAACTTGTACTCACAGGTGGAGTTTTAAGGTTAGAAATAAGTGATGACACTATTGGAAAGTTAATCTTAAAGGCCTTTTCTGAAGTTCAAAGATATATTGATGAAACAAGATTTATTCAAGTTCCTTATGCTTCTTGTATTGATTTAAAAGATTTTAAACATAGTTCTATCACAAATGTATATAGAACTAAGGGAACAGGAATTGACACTTCTTCAGATATGAATGCTTTGAATGACCCTATGTATTTTCAAATGTGGGCTTCATATGGTTTTGGAGGAATGTATAATTTAAATGAGTTCATATTGAATTATGGTGCTTTCAATACAATAGAACAAATTAGAAATACTCAAACAACAGACCTTAAATTTATTGAAGATAAACAAGGTGATAAATTATATATCAACTCTTCAATAGATACACCAATAGAAATTGTAATAGAGTATGTTCCAAAATTTGATGATGTGGATGAAGTTAAGAGTGATTATTGGATTGATATTTTAAAAAGATTATCCTTAGCACATGTTAAAGCAACTTTAGGATATATAAGAACTAGAATGAAAGTTAATAATCAACCTTATACTGATGATGGTGAAGAGATGAGAAGAGAAGGTTTAGAAGAAATTGCACAACTAGAAGAAACCTTAAGAGTGAATTCTCAACTCATATATCCAGTAGATTAGGTTGATGTATAATAAATAAGATGTTATAAATTAGGAGAATTTATAAAATGAGTAAGATTGAAGAATTAAGAAAAGAACTTAACAATGCAAGGGATAGACTTATTGCCAAAGGATGGAAATGGGATGGAGAAAGTGGAAATCTTATGGACATTAAGCCATTTGAAATTGCTTATCAAGAGGCTATTGAAAAAGTATTTCCAGATTATATTTGGTGGGAACTAACCAATTATTGGGATATCTTTGATGCTATGATGAGTGGAATTAATGATAAAGATATTATTGAGGAAATCATTAATCACATTGACCCAAGTGCTTTTGAGGAAGAGTTTGGTGAAATCAAAGAAGATGAAGATGGAGACCCTATTTTAGGAGAACCTCAAGAACATGAAATTGATGAATTAGAAAAAGAAGATACCAAAGTAATTGCAAAATTAACAGAAGGTACAAGTAACTTCCCAGTAAGAAGTGATTTTGATTTACTTGTTTTCTATACTTTTGATGAATTTTCAGACATGATTAGGTATAGTAGTGATTATCCTAATGAAGCATCTTTTGAAGATGATAATGGTAATGTTAATTATGAAGCATTTGAAAATGCATGCCAAGAATTTGAAGACAAGATGTGGGAAGAAAATGAAGTTTGTGTTTTAGATGATGATGATATTGAAAGACTTAAAGATAAATTAGATGACTTTAATTTAGAAACCAAATCTATTTCAGATAGAAGATGGAATGATGAAGTTGGTGATGAAACATATGATGACCTATCTAATCTTGAAGATATTGAATTAAAGATTGAACCAGGTTATTATGAAGCAGCATATATTGATGTTGATAATGAAAATTCAATTAAATATATGAGTAAAGAATTTGGTGAAGAACAAAGTGAAAGAATTGCTAAGTTCTTAGAAGAATTAAGAAAAGAATTTGGCTTAACAAAGTTAGGTCTTGCTTATGGTCCAGCAAGCAATGGTGAAACAGGATTTAAAATTATTAAAGAAGCAAAACCTGCAAATAAAGGTAAAAAGAAAGCAAGAATTATAGGAAATCCAGAAGCAGAAAAAACATTTTTTAATGTTGCTAATGGTACTTGTGAATCTTGCAAATTAAGTGAAGCAAAAGAAAAATCCTATGAAGAAATGTTTGATGAACTCATTGATGGAGTTGAATTTGAACTTGTAAAATATAGTGGTGAAGATAGAAAATCCAAATCTACTTGGGATGATAAAGAATATGAAGGAGATTGGGGTTTAATTGATACCCAAGGTGCTAATTTAGGTGGCATTGAAGAAGAAAGATTCAACAATGCTAAAGAAATCATTGATAGATTAAATGTTTATATTAGTGATTACTTCTTAGGTGGACAAGATGGTCTAGAAGTTAGTGAAGAACATCAAGATGAATTAGATGATTGTTATACATATGAAGAAATGTTAGAATTCTTTAAGAAATATCCAGAAGAAGATGAAAATGGTTATCTTGTTGAATTATTAGACTTCATTGTAAATCATGCTAAAGATGTTGATTTAGAAAAATGTACTTTTGAAGAATTCGGTGAAGATTCCAAAGGAAGTGAAGTTTGGGTTTTAAAATTCATTGATAAAGATGGCAATCAAGTTAAAGAAATGGGAAAACCTATGGCTTTAGATTGCACAAAAGCATTAGCCCAAAAATTAGTTGATGCAATGAATAAGTATCCAGGAAGAGTGGGAATGACTCATGAGATTGAAAAGGCTCCTTATGCAGATTCAATGTCTTATGAAATCATTGATAGTGATGATGTAGAAGAATGGATTAGTAAGATTGAAGCAGAAGGAGAAGCCTCTAATGAATCTTTAAAAGAGGAAAAAGAACCAGAACTTCCAAAAGAAGTTACAATGGACATGGCTACTATGAATGATTTAGATATTAACCCTTCTGAAACTGGTGGAGATGAATTAGATGAAATCATTGGTGATTGGTTAAGTGATGAATATGGATATTGTCATTTTGGTTTTGAATATGATGTAGAAAATGACCACATCAATATTTATAACATTGAATGGGATACAAGTGAATCATTAAAAGAAAGTAGTGAAGAAGAAGTCAAAGCCCCTAAGTATGCTGATGACCTTGAAATTGAAATTGCAAATAAATTAGAAAAAGCATTTCCTCAATCTAAAGGTGTGCACGATAATGCTACAGATATAGTTATGGATATTGTAGATTTTTATCAAACTTACTATGATGAAGGTAAAACTCAAGATGAGATTAGAGCAAAATTAATTGCTAAACTTCCTGACTATGGTGTTACACACATGGGTATGGCTGGAAGAATTATTGATTTAGTCATAAAAGAATTTGGTATTGATAAATGGGATTGGTCAGAAGGACATCCTACAGAATCTCTTAAAGAAGAAGAAAAACCATTTGTTTGTCCAAGACCAGCAATGAAACACAAAAAGATTAAAGAAGCAAGAGAAGATAGTGTTGGTTGGTTTGAAAGTGTTAAATGTTATGGTGCTCCAGGTGATGAACCAAGTGAAGTTTATGAACCAGGACAAGGTGCTTATTGTTTAGTAGATGAAGATTGTTTCTTAGTGGATAGATTAGAAAAATATGAAAGAGAAGCAATTTTAGACCAATTAATTAAAGGTGGTTCTCAATTTGCAATTGGTGATAATGAATATGAAATTGAATTTGCAGGTGATTGTGATTGGGATGAAGCATGGCCTCATATCTTAAGAATGTTTAAACAAGGCAAACTTAATGGAGTATTTAAATTAGATAAAAAACAAGAATGTAAAGAAGAAAAAACAATTTCTTCTAAAATTATTAAAGCACATAGAAAATAAGGAGATACTAAAATGAATAAAATTATGATGGATGCTTTTAAAGCACTAGAAAATATTGATGATGAATTAGTAGCCCCTAAGAGAATAGTTATTAACAAAGATAAGAAAGTTGTTAATGAATCTAAAAGTGGTAATGCCAAAAAAGTTATCAAAGAAGAAAAAATTGAGACTATAGATATCAGTGGTAAAGATATGTATGAGAGAGGTAAGGCATATTACTATGCTCATACAGGTGATGTTGTTGATATTGATGGTAAAAAATTTAGAATTGACCATAGAGAACATAAAATTGGTTATGGTGACACAATTGATTTAATTGATTTAGAAACTAAAGAATTAACTACAATTTCTAAGAAAGATTTCATTGAGAAGGCAAAACTTTTAGATGAAAGTTGTAAAGTAGATGAAGCCCCTAAATATGACTTAGATACACAACATGATTCTAGAAAATCTTTCTATGGTAAAGCAAAAGTTGATGTTAAAGATAATGGTACCCAAGTTCTTTATTCTTATGGTACTCCAGTTTGTAGAATTGAAAATGGTAAAGTTACTCTTTTAAATAAAGGGTATTTAGGTTGGGCAAGTTCTCAAACAACTTTAAGACATGTTAAAGAATTCTTAAAACAAAATGGTTTTGAAGTTGCAAGTTTAAGAGAATTGGCAAAGATGTACCCTATTGAACAAGCAAGAGAAGATGAATCTTTAAAAGAAGCAGTAATCAATCTTAGCAAAGAAGAAGAAGTTGAAGCAGCAAAGAAAGTTTTAAATGATGAAAGTGCAGAAAAAGAATTAACAGTTGTTGATGTTGATGCAGATTCTATTGATAAACTTAAAACAGATTATATAGGTAATGCTATTTTAATTTGTCCTGTATGTAAAACTCCTATTTTCTTAAAACCTTCAGCATTAAAAAAGGAAGAAAATAGTGACAAATATAATAAAGAAATAGAATGCCCTCATTGTCATGCTCAAGATGGATTTGATTTAGTTGCCCAAGCAGCAGAACTTACTCCAGAACAAGCAGAAAAAGAAGCAGAAAAAACAGAGTTAACAGGAAGAGAGTCTACCTCAGAAGAAGAAACTAAAGAAGTTAAAGATGTTGATGTAAAAGTTGATATTGATTCTAATGAAGATGAAGAAAAGAAAGAAGAATCTTTAACTAGAAAATTTATGATTGAAGATATTGATGAAAATAGATTTGATAAACTTATTAATCAATATTTAATTTCAACTTACAATAATGTTGAAAGTTACTCTACTACTAGTGGTAAAGTAGATAATGATAATAATATTGTTGTTTTAGAAGGTGTCATTAAATATAAGAGTGGTAAAGAAAAACCAACTTCATTTAAATTTGAAGCAAAATCATCTACAAGAAGTGGTAGGCTTAGATTTGTAGGTATTAATGAAACTTTAACAAAGTCAAGAAATGCTTTCTCCTTATTTGGAAGAGTTTCTAAGAGTGGTTGTTTAAGATGTGAATCTATGAATTACTCTTATGGGGTTAAAGTATTAAATGAAAGTAAACTAATTAAGGGAAGAGTTGAAATTAAAGAAAAGAAAATGAAGTAAGAGGTGATTATTTATGGAAAATAAAGACACAGGCCTTTTACTAGATAAACAAAATATAGAACTTCAAAGATTTTATTTTGAGGAATTAGTAAGACTTAAAGGAATTAATCTTATTTATAGAGCCCCTAGAGAAAACAAAGAATATGATGGCTATGGTGAATTAGATGCATTCTTTTATGACCCTATTGTAGTAGGATGTATCTATGATGAGCATCCTAATCAATGGACAATGAAAAAGTTAGGTTGGGCTAGTGAACTTCAAGAAGAAACCTCAATAGTTCATGTTCCTTACAATACACCTAAGTTACAAAATGGTTCTTTGTTTATTGTACCTAGTGGTGTAGATAATGCAGAAGGTAGATTATTTAGAATCATAAAGATGAGTACTATTTGTATGTATCCAGCAAGTGTAGCATGTCAAATTGCTCCAGTGTGGAAAAATACATTTGAGAAATCTCAATTTGACCATTCAGATAATAACTTCAATTTATTAAAAGAAGATGAAGGTGAACAATAGATGGTTCTATATATAAATAATTATCCCAAAGGACAAGATGATGAATTTGTATTAAAATGTATACCTTCTATTATTGCCTCTAGAATGTTATCAAATTGTTCTACAAAGAATACTAAAGCAATGGATAACTATTTAAATAAAATGTATGAAATGTCTACTTATGAAATAGTGGAAAAAGTAGGAAAACACATTAAGACTTCTTGGGTTAGTGACTTATGTCAAATTAGCATAGATACAAATGCACTTGAGGAGAAAAGTGGCCAAACAATCAAGTCTTTAATAAAATTAATTGATTATGGAAATATAGATGTTAAAGGGTTAAATATTTTTAAAGAATCACTTATGTTTATACAAGCATATATAAATTCAATTTATAGATTATATAGATATAGTAATGGAAGGAAGGAGAATTAATCATGGCAATTCAATATTATGACAAAGCCTTAACTGAAAAGATTCAAGATTGGATTAATGACCCAAAAATCCATGTCTATAGACCAGAAGAAGTTTCTTGGATGTTGCAACAAAAGAGTGATGAAAATAATGATAAACCTATAGCATTACCATTCCTAGCACTATCTAGAGAAACTGAGATTAATATTGAGAATCCAAATAAAAATCCTTTAAGTTATGATGGCCTAGCAATAAGACTATATGATGATAAAGGCAAGGAAGTACATTTAAAATCAGCATTTAAATTAAATGCAATTCCAATAAGATTAAGTTATCAGTTGGATATTTATACCAAAGGTTTAGAAGAAGCATGTGAATATGTTAGAGAACTAGTATTCAGATTAATCAATAACCCAAAGATTCAAATTACAATTCCTTATAATGGAGTTAATTTACAACATAAATCTTCTATACAAGTATACTCTCAAATAGAAGATAATAGTGATATACCTCAAAGATTATATCCAGGACAATTTACAAGATTTACTATTAAAATGACAATTGATGATGCTTATTTATTCAGTGTTGTTGATAGACAAAACATTTTAATAGATAAAATTAGAATGGAAATTATGGATAAAGAAAGCAAAGAAACAGAGGTTGAAATTCTTACAATAAACTCTTAATAAAGAGTGCTAAATTTAATGATAAAATATTAATAAGGAGAAATACAATGCCAAAGATTAAAATTACAGAAATAGATAATACAGGCAGTATTCAATTAAATCCAATTACTAATGTGGTTTTTATCCCAGGTAAAGCAGCATCAAAAATGACTAAACCTGTACTTTGTTCTTCAGTTTCAGAACTAAGTAACCTTAAAGAAGCAAAAGGTTTAATTGAGGATACATCCTATAAACTAGCAAAAAGATTAATTCAATTAGGAATGCAAGTACTTTATCAAGGATTTGTAGCAAGTGGTACTAGTGTTACTTGGTATGATGGTAATTATTTTGCAGATATTATTGAAGATGAAGAAGAAGTGAAAAAAGTAACCATTAGTGGAGAAGCATTTACTTTAAGTGAAACTGGTGAAGAATTAGTTACAGTTAAAAAATATAGAGTAACACATCATCATGAAGGTTCCGAAGATACTCATACAAATGAATATTTACATTTTGGTATCAGTAGTGGTAAATGTGTGATTAAAATTGAAAACCTTATTTTAGAAACAGGAGATGAAGTATTATCTTCAGATTTTAAATTATTTGTAGGTATTCCAACAAAAGAAGGTGTAGCACAATATCAAACTATTTTATTTGACTATATTAATAATAAAGTTGGATATAATTGGTTAGGACTCAATGGAGAATCCATTATAATTGGTTCAGAAGATTGGGCATTGTTACAAGATAAATCAGTATATGATATTAGATTCTTAACTACAGGTGGTTATGCAATTCCATCACAAGCAATGGTAGAATGTGCAGCAACTAGAGGAGATTGTGTGGCTTTAATTGACCATGATAGAGGATTAACAAGTGTTTCTAGTGTTAGAAGTGCTATGGCTCCTTTTGTTAGTTCATTCTCATCAGGATTTACTCCTTGGTTTGAAGCAAGTTTAGATGGTACTGAAAGTTTAGTTGTTCCAGCATCATTTGGATATTTATTTGCTTATGCTAGAAGCATTCAAAATAATCCTACTTGGTATTCAGTTGCTGGTTCCTTTAGAGGAATTATTCCAGAATTAGTTAAAGTTGAATATGAATATTCATCAGCAGAAGTAGAAATGCTTCAAGGTAGAGCCTCTACAATGGAAGTTGGTATGGGTGAACCAAATGATAATGTTGGTTTTGCAATTAACCCAATTGCTTATGTTAGTAGATTTGGTTATCTTATTTGGGGAAATAGAACTCTTGTTGAAAATGAAGCAGGACAAGATGGAGTAGGTATCTTAAAAGCAACTTCATTCTTAAATGTTAGAAACCTTTGTAGTGACATTAAAAAGACACTTTATTTAGCAGCAAGAAGATACACATTTGAACAAAATAGTAATTTATTATGGTTAGACTTTAAATCTCAAGTTACTCCACTCTTAGATAGAATGGTTAGTGGCAATGGTATTGAGGCCTATACATTTGAACAAATGCCAACAGATAAGAAAGCCAGATTAAGTGCAAGATTAACTATTGTTCCAATTGAGGGAGTTGAAGACTTTGAATTAGAAGTCTATCTTGAAGACTCACTTGAAGTGGTTGAATAATGGAGGAAAGATAAGATATGAGAGCAGATAATATTGGTGCTTATCACTTAGCCCAAAATCCAGAATTATATGAACCAGCAAGAACAAATAACTTTGAATTCTATGTTCCAACACTTCCTGATAATTTATTATATGCAGGTGTGTTAGCATCAGACCAAGTTAAAGATGAAAAGAAATTCATCAAAAATGGTGGTAAATCTTTAAGAGTAGCAGTTCTTAGTTCTTCAGTTCCACACTTTGCTTTAGGTAAAATTGAAGTAAAGAGAGGCAACAGTACAATGAATGTTGCAGGTACTCCAGAATTCTCACCATTAACTCTTGTTTGTAATGATTATATTGGAGCAAGAATTAAAGACATCTTAATGGCATGGCAAGCACTTGCTTATGATGTTAGAACTCAATTAGTTCAAAAGATGTCTAATTATAAAATGGAAGGTTACTTAATTGAGTACACTCCAGATTATGAAGAAGTAAGAAGATGGCATATTTATGGTTGTTGGGTAAGTGAAGTTTCAGAAAATGAATTCAATAATGAATCCAATGATAAGAGAACAACTACAGCAACTCTTATCTATGATTATGCTATCCCAGAATTACCAGACTAATCAAAAAAAATAATTTATAGGTGCATACTTAGGTGTGTACCTTTTATTTTTAAATAATTTTTAAAATCTTTTAAAAGTAGTGCTAAAATTTATGAGGTAAAGGAGTATTCTATGGATATTGAAATTAAAGAAAAGGAACTTAAAAAAGTGTCCAAGAAGATTATTGGTGTACAAGTAACCGATGAAATTTATGATGCACTTCAAAAGAAGAGTGAAGAGGAATGGCTAACTATATCAGATATAGTTAGAAGACTCATAAGAGATTATTTAAAGGAGGCAAAATAATATGTTAAAAGATGCTACAATTAAAGAAACATATACACTTCCTTCTTTAGGTAAACTATATGGTATTGAAGGATTCAATCCAAAAGTCACACTTAGAAGTATGACCACTATGGAAGAGATGAAAAGATTATCATATACAGAAGATGAGTTTAAATTAATGTCTGAAATTATTGATGATTGTATTCTTGAAGAAATGCCAATCTCTTCTTATGATATGGTATTAGGTGATTATGAATTTTTATTACATAAACTTAGAGTAGTTACTTATGGTAAGGATTATAAAATGCAAGATACATGTCCAAATTGTAAGAAACAAACAGTAGTGAGTGTAAATTTAGATGAGGTAGAAGTTCATGAATTTGATGAAGATGAAATTCTTAAATCAAGAACAATTACATTACCTATATCTAAAAAGAAAATAACATTAGCCTTTCAAACTCCAAGAACAATAGATTTAATCAAAGAGAAGGCAAATACACTAAGAAAGAAAACGAAAGACCAACACACAAACTATGAGTTCATGTATAGAGTCATCTCCTATATTGCAGAAGTTGATGGCCTAGAAAAATCAGATGATGACTTAGAACAAATGGTTAGAAAAATGCAAATGAAAGATATCTATTATATTTTAGATAAAGGTGCAGAACTTGGTAGAAAGGTAGGACTTGACAATGAAGTAGTTGCAAAATGTGGAAATTGTAATTATGAATTTGTCACACGATTTCAGTATCAACCATCATTTTTTAGACCCTATATTGACGAATGATGGGAAACCATATGGTCCATGGAGATATAAAAAGATAGTTGAAGAGTGTTATATAATAAGTCATGCTATAAATACTTCTTATACAGACTTAATGAAGATAACACCTAGGGAAAGAGAGTATTTCATAGAATTCTTAAACAGAGAAGCAGAAGAAATGAAAAAACTCAAAGAAGATAATAGTAAAAAATTAAATAAAACTTTAGAAGAAGTAAAATCAGCAAAACAATCAAGAGTAAGAATGTAAGGAGGGTAATCAATGGCAAAACAAGCAAATCCAATATTTAATTTTGGGATTACTGATGATAATAAAATTGAAACCAAAACCCTTGATGATGTTTTTAACCTTGAAAAGAAGAAGTCTGAGGAATTAGAAAAATATAAAAGAGACTTAATAAAAGAAACTGCAAACATTCAATCCAAAGATTTAGAAAGAAGATATAAAAATCTTCAACAACAAATAACTAAACTTGAAATGGATGGTGTAAAAGTTACTCAAGCCTATAGATTGAAGTTACAGAAAGAGGCCATCAAGCAAGAACAAGAAGAAAGATTGAAGTCTCAAAAAGAATTATATAAAAAAGAATTAGAAAATTTAAAAAAGTCTCAAAGAGGAACTAAAGAAAAACTTTCTGATAATAATAAACTCTATCAACAAAATAAAGAAACTTTAGATTTACTTAAAGTTATTGCTTCTCAAAGAAAATTAACTAAGGATGAGAAGAAACTTCAAAAAGATACTAGAGAAGAACAAGCAAAAATCAATAGAGAAAATGCAGCAATGCAAATTCAACAAGGTTTAGTAAATGCTTTACAAGGCCTTTCTGATTCTATCAACTCTAATATGAAAACTTATGTAAATTTGCATAAGGGTACTAATGCTAGATTGCAAGGATATACAGGAAGTGGTATTTTAGGTTTAGGCTTAAGAACTTCAGTAGATAAATATGGTGTTTTAGAAAATAGACTTACTTCAGCAGTAGGAGTTAATCCTTATTTTAGAACAGAGGCTATGCTCACTAACCTTAGTAACTTAATAAATGAAGGTATTGCTTCTAATGTTGAACAAAGAGCATTTTTACAAACAGCAAGTGAGAATATTGCAAATACTTTTGATGTTGCTAATGGAGCCTTATTAAGAATTGTTAGATTACAACAACAAGACTCATCTGCAGCAAGATTAGGTATGGAAGCATATTTAACTAGATTTTTAAATGGTTTAGTTGAAAATACAGAATACCTAAATAAAACTTTTGATACAGTACAAGAAGCATTAATAGAGACTTCTTCTCATATGTCTATACAAGCATCTACAGAACTTGAGTATGTTATTCAAAAATGGTTAGGTGCTTTAGTTGGTGTAGGTATGAGTGAAAGTACAGCATCTAATTTGGCTCAAGCCATAGGTTATTTGGGTAGTGGTAATATTGAAGCCTTAAGTGGAAATGCTTTACAAAATCTTTTAGTCATGGCAGCAAACAAGAGTAATCTTGGTTTTGGTAGTTTACTTACTAGTGGCTTAAATGCTTCTAATGCAGATGCTTTAATGGCCAATTTAGTAAATTACATGATTGAAATTGAGAAGAGTGGAAATAATGTTGTTAAATCACAATTTGCAAATACATTTGGAATAACTTTTAGTGACTTAGCAGCAGCATCAAACTTAGCAGGTTCAATGAGTTCACTTTATGGTAACCAATTAAGTTTTGGTGGAATGTATAATGAATTAGCAATGCAACTTATGCAAGTTCCATTAAGAATGACAATGAGTGAAATGCTAGACAATGTGTGGGAGAATTTAGAATTTGGTCTTGCTTCTAATGTTGCATCTAGTCCAGCACTTTCAGCAATTTGGAAAGTTACAGATATGATTCAAAGCCAAACTGGTGGAATTAATATTCCATTTATTAGTGCTGCAGGATTTGGAATTGATTTAAATACAACCATTGAAAATTTAGTTAAATTAGGTGTAGTTGGAATTAGTTCTTTAGGAATGATTGGAGATATGGTAAGTGGTTTATCAACTTCTTTAGTACCATCTTCAGCATTATTAAAATTAGGAATACTTCCATCTAATACAGCAATTAGTAGAGGAAGTGGCTTAGGAACATTCTCAAGTGGATTAACTACATCTTCTTCAGCAATGAATACAGTTGCTAATGCTAGTGGTAGTGATATATCAGAAAGTGCTTTAGCAGGAGCAACTCAGGAAACATCTTCAGCAACTATGGATGAAGACCAAGAAAATTCAAAACAAGCAGATATATCTACTATTAATATTTATAAATATTTATCAGAAACATTTGATAATAAGTTAGATAGATTGCTTAGTTATGTGGATGGTTTAGAATCTGAATTAACAGAAATCAAAAGTAAAATGAATTATAGTGGTGGTTGGGGATTATCTATAACATAAGGAGATTGAGGTATGATTGTTTTAAATGATGATAACATTTATGTAGGTAATATAAAACAATTATTACATAATTTTAATTTACCTATGTGTCCTATTTATAATGAGAATAGCACTTATGCTATAGGTGAACACTATTTAAAAGGTAATAAACTGTTTGTAATAGATAATAATGGAAATGAAAAGTTTATAACTTTTTATAAATTTGGGGATTTCATTGAAGGTTTGACTACTAAATTTCCTTTATCAAGTAATATATATGATTCAAAAACACATAATTATTTAGGTAAATATCTTAGATTTGTTAAAGATTATTTAGGATTAGATTTAATGAGTTTATATAATTGTTGCGGATATGATTCTCCTAGAGATTTAAATGCTCATTATGATAAGATTAAATTTAGTACAGAAGATGTTAGATATACTTTAATTATGCTTCCAGTAAGATGGGGCAAAGAATACACAATTGCTATTGATTATCATGGTGAAATTGAAATGGCATGTATGCACTATTCTAATAATGCTTCTTTAGAAACCTCTACTCAAGAAGGTATACCTATGATACAAGGTACTTATAAAAGAGTAGTAGGAACTAGATTTAATCATCCATTTTTATATGATAATTTAAAATCAAGAGAACATAATGGAGATACCAAAGAAGAGACTCTAACCTTGTTTATTAAAATTCCATCTACCTGTAATTCTTCTATAGTTGTCTTAGAAGGTGATTATAGAAAATGTACTAATGAAAATATGTATATGGATAATAATTTAGATGGCACAGTAAATCAATATAAACAAAAATTAGGTGATGAACTATGTTTTTATGAGTTAGGTAGTTTTGAAAAACCTATTTGGAATTTTGATTTTGTAACTAAAAATCAACTTTTATCCTTAAACTTAAAGGCTAAAGCATTATTAGCAGATAGATTAGTTGAATATTTATCTAAGCAAGCAATAGCCCCTAATTGTGATGTTACAGCAAATATTAAAAGATTACAAAAAACATTAAAAAAGGAATATCCTTTATCTTATACAATTAAAGAATATGGTATATGGGATGATTCAATGAAGAAATATATTTATAAGTATATTTGGGACAGTGGTATTATTAATAATTACCAAGATATGTTATCTTATTTTGATAAAGATGTAGAAACAAAGATAGGAGGATTACTTTCTCAATATTCAGATTTAAATCCTTCTAAAAAAACTTTTTCTAATGCTACTTCAGGAGGTAAATAAAAATGCCAGTATCAAAGACAATGAAGTTAATTGATAACTATATTTATTTATATCATACTGATACATGGTTATTATTACCTGAATATCCAGATTCAGTTAGTGATAAGATGATGTCTACTTTTGGACAACAAAATGCTTTAAGTAGAACAGCACCTATTTTCTCCTATAGTAATAGTGGACCAAGAACAGTTCAAATTAATTTACATTTACATAGAGATATGTTGGAAGATGTAAATATAGATACAAGTAATTTAAAGTTAGATGTTGATGAAGATTATGTAGATGCTTTAATAAGAAATTTACAAGCAATAGCATTACCTAGTTATAGAGAAGCAGAAAAAATGGTTAATCCACCTTTGATTGCAGTTAAACTAGGAAATGAAATATTTGTTAAGGGAGTAGTTATTGGAGGTGTATCTATTCTTTATGAAAAGCCTATTATGATAGGTGATAGATATGCTCAATGTACACTTAATTTTGAAGTATATGAAGTAGACCCATTTGATGCAGAAAGTGTTAGCCAATTAGGTTCCTTTAGAGGAATTACTAAACAATTTAAAAATGGTATCTATAAAGATTAGGAGGAAATTCTATGGATGTTTTAGTAGATAAACAAAAAAGAGATTATGACCATATTTCTAGATATTCTTCTTTTTCTTTTTATTACAATACACAAGATAAAAAATATATTTATGAAATTACTAGTCAATTAAGTGATATTGTTACTTTTGTAGAACATAAGATTAAACAAGATGATACTTTAGATTCTTTGGCTTTTTATTATTATGGAAGACCAGATTTATATTGGGTTATTGCAGATTTTAATAGAATTCAAGACCCATTTATTAATCTTTATGAAAATTATAAATCATTAAAAGTACCTAACTTAAGTAATATTTCATTTATAGTTAAAGGATAATAATTAAGATGGCTACAAGTAGATTAAATTTATTAGGAAGTACATCTAGAGTAGAAACACCTTTTATTAAAGTTACTATAGGTAAATATACTTTTGGGGCTTATAGTAAAACAACTACACTTGAAAGTGATGGAATGGGTGCTTATATTTTAAATAAAGTTCAATACCCTAATTACCTTCAAAGATTAAATGTATCTAAAATCAATGGTGTTGTTAATAAATATACATTGGAATTAGTTTATCCAATTACTCAAAATGATGACCCAAACTTCTTTGAAAAAGTATTTAGTAGTGTTAGTAAATCTCGTAAAATTATTTTTAGTTATGGAGATATGAGTGTTCCTACTTTCTTATATAGAGAAGAAGAAGCCACTATTATTAACATAAAAAAGGATTTAGATATTAAAAATTGTGCTATTAAATATATAGTTAGTGCTATAGGTGCAGGGTTTAAAGTTTCTATAGGTTCTTATACATTTGACTCAACTTATGCAAGACCTAGTGAAGTAATTAAGAATTTACTTTATAATAGACCAGACCTTGGATTGTTAGAAGTTTTTTATGGTATGAGAGACCAAGGATTAGTGGAACAAGAAGGACTAATTTTAAGTGATGATGTTCAAGTATATCTTCAAAAACAAACCAATATGTCAGTACTTGATTATATTAGTTATCTTGTTAGTAAAATGAAAACTACAGGATTTAACTCACTAACCAATAAGGAAGTCTATTCTATGGTTTTAGTTGATGATACTAGTGACAAGTTTAAGGGCCCTTATTTTAAAATAGTGAAAACTAAAAAAGTTAAAAATATGTCTACAGCATATGAAATTGATGTTGGGTTTCCTTCTCCAAATGCAATTCTTAGTTATAGATGCACAGATGACCAAACTTATTCTATATTGTATGAATTTAGCAAAGAATTGAAAGATGCTCAATATGTACAAAGAATAAACAATGAAGGTAAATTAGAAGAGATATATGCTCCTATTATAGCAAGTGGTACAGCAACTAGAGATGTTGATTCTATTGACACTAAATGGTGGACTAATGTAACAGAATTTCCAATTAAATTACAATTAACTATAAAAGGATTATTAAGGCCAGCAATTCTTATGTCTCATGTTAGATTAAATGTAATATTCTTTGGTAGAAAATATTTAGATAGTGGATTATATATTGTTACCAAACAAGAAGATGAAGTTTCAGGAAATGGGTTTAGAACAACATTAAATCTCACAAGAATAGATGGAGATGAATAGATTATACTTAGTGTATAATAATTAGAAGATTATGGTTACAAAAGGTATAGTATTAGGTAGAAAACAAAATACAAATTTATACACTGTGAGAATTCCTTACTTTGAAAGTGCAGGAGGTTCTCAATGTATTTTTGATGCTACTCTTTGTGCACCTCCAAATATTAGTGAAGCCTATAATGAAGGAGATGTTGTTCAAATTGCTTTTGAAGATAGACAAATGGACAGCCCTGTTATTATAGGGAAATTATTTACTTTAGATGAGAAAGAGGCTAGAGGATTTTCTAAAGTTCAAGCATTAGAAGTATCTAATAGTGCTTCTCTTCCATCTAATACTACTTTAGGTGGAGTTCCTTTAAAAAATATATTAGAAGTTATAGGAAAAGATTTAGATGAAGAAAATGATATTCCTCTAGAGGAGATGCCTACAATTAGAGTTACTTCTTTATCTTATCCAAGTGAAGTAGTTAAATTTAATGAAGGTGATGTTGCTTACTTAAATGTTGTTGTAGAAGGCAATCTTAAGGTTGGAGATGAAATTACTATTTGTGAAAGAACAAAAAGTAAAGAAAATCCTAAAGGAACAAAAAGAGGAAGAGTAAGATATAGATATAAGACATTAAAATATATAACTATAACTTCTCAAGATATTGGAAAAACAAGATTTAGTATACCTATTTATAATATTGAAGATGATAGATATGTGTTTAGTCATAATAATTCATCTACTCAAACAAGAGATACTTGGAGATATGTTAGAATAAGAAGAAAAATTCCATTTAAGTCTAATTGTAAATTTTCAAATATAGAAAGAATTTTAGTTATATATAGATTTGATTCCAATAGATGTACATTAACTATTAACTAAATTTATATAGGGTGTATGTTTATCATCCGTTTGGGTGAATATTAAAAGTCTTGTTAAAGGGCTTAAGTTGAACATCCTTAAACTATTAATTTATAATTAAAGTACATAAATAAATGCTAAATTTATTGACAAATATAATGGAGGAATGAGCCTTGAATAGTATTGGTTTTCCAGAAATGTTTAAATCTAGTGCAACTCTAGTAGTTAAAGATAGAGAAGCATCATTACAAGATTTACAACTACTTCTTGCAAGTGAGAAGGGTGAACTTTTTGGTGACCCATTCTTTGGAGTAAGAGTTAAAAAGTATACTTTTAACCAAAACAATTATGTATTAAGGGACATTCTAGTAGATGAGATTTTTACACAAGTAAAAGTATTTGCTCCTCAAATAACAGTAAGTAGAGATGACATTAAAATAATTCAAACAGGAAACACTTTAGTTACTAATATTAAAGGAATCAACAAACTTGATTTTACTACAGATATGTATCAATTAGAGTTGTTTAATGATGAAGAGAGGTAAAATAAATGATTAATGATAATGAGTTAATGATTAGTAATAAATCATATATAAATAAGGATTTTGCTACAATTTATCCTGAACTTTTAGACTATGTAAATATATTAACTAATAAATGGAATCCTCAAACTTCAAATGAAAGTGACCCAGGTGTTGTTCTTTTAAAATTAATGGGATTCATTGGAGACAAACTTAATTATAATTCAGATAAAAACATTTTAGAAGATTTTGCATTAAGTGCTACTCAAGAATCTTCCATGAGAAAAATTTTATCTCCTTTAGGATATGATATGAAATATTATCATAGTGCTACAACAAAAGTACAATTTACTTTTATAGGAGATGAACTAAATGATTCTAATGGAATAAACAAAAATATTAAGTTTCCAGCACTAGATACTATTATTACTAGTGATGATGAAAGTATTCAATTTGTACTTGTAAATTCACTTGAGTTGGATGCTAAAAATATTCCTAATTCTGCATTAGCCATTCAAGGGAGAAAAGAAACTTTAACTATTGGGGATAAAGATGTTATTTTATTGGAAAACATTGATTCTAATAATAGAGTATATTTTCCAATACAAAGAGTTGCAGAAAATGGAGTATTTATTCATAGGGTAGATGATGATTCTAGATGGGAATGTATATCTAACTTAAATCTTTCTCCTATACATAGTGATGTTTTTGCTTTTGGTTATGATAGTGCTAGAGGACTTCCTTATGTAGAATTTCCAGATGACATTGCAAATCTTATAGGAAATGGTCTACATATTGATTATATTATTACAGATGGTAGAGATGGAAATGTCAAGGCAAAATTCTTAACTAAATTAATTAAGCCTACTGAAATTCTTATTAATGGTACAGATGAAACTATTTCTTTTTCAGAAGATAACTCTAATTTATTAATTATTAAAAATTTAAGTGCTTCTATTGATGGTGCAGACCCAGAAACAATAGATGAAGCATACAATAATTTTAAGAAAACTATTGGTACTTTTGATACTTTAGTTACTTGTAGAGATTATGCTAATGCTATTTATAGTATGTTAGATTTAGATACAGATTTAAATGTAGTTAGTAATGCTCAGGTAAGTGATAGAAGAGATGATTTTATGTATTCAACAAGAGTAGTTTCTTATGATACTTATGGTCAAAAAGTTACTAATGTAAAAAATAATATTAATAAAGATATTACAGCAAATGATTTATTCTTATATCCTTTATCTCCAGTAAGTTCATATACTATTGAAGGCTATACAGGTTCATTTAAACCTTTAAATAATGTTGCATATGTTGAAAGAAGATTAGAGAATTCTAAAACAGCATCTCATGATTTTTACCATCCTGTAGAAAGTGCTATTAGATTTTATGGACTTAAAAATTATCTTAAACTTAGTGCTCAAATTGCTACTACATATAAAGTAAATAATTATGAAAGAAAAGACATTATTTCTAATGTTATTAGTGCTTTAATTAAAAAATTTAATGCTAGAGAAGTAGATTATGGGTATGAAATTCCATATAATGAAATTCAAGATACAATTTTAAATGCAGATTCTAGAATTACTTTTGTAAATTTACCAGACCCAACAATAACTACTAAAGTTTTATTTTCTAATGGAGATGAAAAAGCATTAATTTCTAGTGATGGACTTGATTATTTATTAACTTTAATGGCTCACAATATTTTATTAGGAAAAATTTCTTTGTTTGATTATGATGAAGATTTTAGTTATGATTTTGGCCAAGAACAAATTAGTGGAAAGGCTATGAAACTTAAAGAACTTTCTACTATTAGTACAAAAACAGAAATTGAATTGGATTCAGGTTTAGAAGAAGAATTATTAGATAATGAAGTTATTCAAATGCTTGCTCCTTCTTTAATTACATCAAATAATTATTCATATGGTATTTATTATCATTTTACTAGTATTAATTCAGTTCTAGAAAATACAAATTATAAATTAGGTTCTGGTGAAGAACTTTGGATAACTTATACTGATTCAGCAACTAAAAAAGTAATTACTAAAAAATTCACAGAAGGTGAAATCATTCAACCTAAAGGGTTTACTTTAGTTCCTTCACAAGAGGGTAGAGGAGTTCAAAGAACTATTACATTTGAAGGACAGGAAGTTACTTTATGGTTTGCTTCTTTAGGTGCTAGTGAAGAGATTGCTATTAGAAAAATTAATAAAACTACTTTTGGTAAACCTACTAATTTCTATTGGATTAGAAATAATTCAGATAATCATTTATTTACTAGTGGAGATGCCATCATTAAGGATGATGTTGTGAAAGGTTATGAAACTATTTTAGGCGATGGTGAATATTTATTTTATACAGATGAAGGATTTAATAATCTTGTCTCATTAGGAAGTGGTACTACAATTTATACAAATAAATTAGATTTAGTTAATATTACTGCTAAAGTTGTTACTTTTGAAGAAGTAATGGAAGAAGGTTTATTAGGACTTAAGGATAAATGGAATAAAATTAGTCTTACTAAAGAAAGTGTGCCATTAGGAGGTACTTATTTGTTAGTTCAAGAAAACACTATTTTAACTCTTACACAAGGGGATAAAATCACTTGGACTAAAGAAGAATCTAGTTTATCAAATACTATTACTTTAAATAATACATTACAACCAATTAGTGGTACAATTGAATATCAAATCAAAGGAGAACAACCTGATTTATTAGAGGGATACAACCTTGGAGAAGATTCAAAATGGAGAATTAAATCTAGATACGATATTAATTGTGGTAGAAGTTTTGCACAATCTATAGGTGATGAGAGACAAACAGTTGTGTTTACAAATAAAGATAATTCTACCATTTCTTTAGGTGGTGTAGGTGGAGTTGGACAAACCTTTAATTTAAATGAAGCATATCAATTTGCAGGAGCAGAAAGCATTGATGTGTCTTCTAAAGATGTTGTTACAGGAAATACATTCTACCCATTTAGTGTATATTGTTATGAATATCAACAAGTGGATGGCTCTAGTTTAGTTTTAGATAGAAATTCAGAAGGATATGTTGCCATTAAAGTAAAAAGTGGAGGAGATTTAAATGCAGATAAATTCTGTATGCCTAATATTGATGAATATAGTGTATTAATGGTTTATGCTACGATTACATCTAGTAATATTAAAATTAGAACATTTAATTATGTTGAAGATACCTTAATTGTAGATGCTACCACATTTGCTAGTGAGTTAAGTGATAAGGGTACATTATATAAATTTGATTTAACCCAAGAGGAATATGTTAGTGTAACTACTTATGAAAATGATGTAACATATTATTATGTAGAAGGTTCAAACAAAAAGATTAGGCTTTACAATAGTGGTACTTCTTGGAGTGATGCTTCATCTACAATAGAAATCACTAAAGATGGAATTTATAATTTAGAGATTGAAAAAGGAACTACTGAAATTTATATTTATAGTGACTACACTACTACAGGTAGTGATGAAGATGATGGATATAGTAAAAATACTTTAATATTAGATTATATAAAATATATTAATGGAATTGATTATGATAGTGAAATTGGGAAGAGATATGGTTTAAATCCACAAATAGGTTTAGAAAACATTACAGGAAATGATAAATCAGGAAAAACTATAACTCAACTTGAAGAAGCATTATTAACAAAAATTAGAGATTTAGATAACCATAAAGAATCAGGTAGTTTATTAGTGTTAGACCCTCAATTCTACTACACTTGTAGAATTCATAATTCAAATGTTATTGAATCTAAGGATTTAACTACTCCACAATCTTTATATGATATTAATAATTTTGCTAATAAGTTTGTCATTTCACAAATTGATTTTGAAAAAATAAGTGATGATATAGATATATTAAGGAGTTCTAGATTATGATAAGAACAAGGAATTTAGTTCCAGAAGTTTATTATAATGAATCAAGAGACTTTCAAACTATTGGAAGAACTTTTGAAATACTTATTAATTATCTTAAAACAAATGTAGATTTAATTAAAGAATTGCCCTATAGTAAAAACAGTGATGAACATATGCTTCCTCTTATGGCTACTACCTTAGGATTCACTAATAAAAGAAATTATAATACTAATGAGTTAAGAATTTTATGTTCTTCATTTAGTGAACTATTAAGAAAAAAAGGTTCTAAAGAATCTGTAATAATGGCAGTAACTTTAATGCTACATGCACATCATATTAATGAACCTGCTAAAGTAGTAGAAGACCCTAATGATAGATTTAATTATTTAATTTATATTCCATATGAATTAAAAGATACCACAATGTTAGAAGATATTTTTGATTATATTCTTCCTTGTGGATTTACTTATAACTTTATCTATGCTTCAGTTGGAATGACATTTGAAGATGCTACTTCAATTGGTGTGGAAGATAAGTATGCTTATAGATTCTATGGAAATAATATTTCAAATCCACAAATAAGTAAAATTGCTACCCCAGATTCAGTAGCAAAATCTCCAAGCATGCCAAGTTCAGGAGTTCAAATTCCAGAAGAGGAATTAACACTTATTTCAAGTACAACTACATTAAAACCTGATGATGGAGAAAGTGAGGAATAGTAAATGAATACAAAGTCTATGATTTCTTATCAAGGAAATGTTACTTTGAAAATATATCATGGAGATAAAGAAGTTAAGACCATTTATAATCATAATGAAGGGTCTTTAAGTTTAATGTCTTTCCTTGTACATTGTTTAGGGGGAGATTACCATTATAGTGAAACTCCTAAATATATAAAGGCTTATTATAATGAAAGTGGAGATGATTTTAGTCCAACACAAGAAAGTCAAGTTACACTAAGACCTATAGTAACAAACTTTCCTCCAAAGTATATAGTTGATAATTCAACAACAAAAGCAAAAATTCAGTTAACATTTTTAATCCCTAATGGTGTTTATGATTCTTCAAAAACTATAAATAGATTGGCTTTATATAATTTAGACCACAGGGATGGTTATAGTGACTACCTAGCATGGATAAAAACAGAACCTATAACACTAACAAGTGGAGAATCATTAATGATTATTTGGGAAATGACATTAGCAAATATACAAGTAAGTGAGTAAAGTGAGGAAATAATATTATGAATAAATATCTTGAGAGTAGTCAAGTAAAAGTCTATCCTTCAGCATTTAGAAGTTCAGAAATAGATTTAGAAGCAAGTAGATTTACAGAAGGAAGTATAACTAAGTTAGTTAAAGCACCTTTATTCAAAGAATCTTTTGTTAAAATTGAAAATAATGGTTCTATGACACTAGTTCTTGGAGGATATATTTTTACTATTATTGACCCAATTATTAATATTAAAAGTTTATTTAGTAATCAACCAGAAAGTATATATGCTTTCATTGTTTCAAAAGTAATAACCTCAACCAATGATAACATACCATTAACAATGTTGGTAAACATTGAGAATGAATCTTCAACTCTAGATGATACCTCAATGTTTAAGGCTCTTGCCTTTTCTGACACTAAGCCAAGTGAAGAAAATTATCCATTGCAAATTAAAGTTTTAGAATGGAGTGAAACATTAAATGATTATAAAGTTTCTTCTGAATCTAAATTAATTCTTGATAGCATTCAAATTAAAGATAATTTATCTGGTGATAAATCAATTAGAGAATTATTTAAAACTGATGAATTATATGTTTTAGGGCAAAAAACACCTTCAGGAAAAACATATGGATTAAAGATTGATTCAAATGGATTAATCCAAAAAAATAATTTAGAATATAGTGACCCAAAACTTACTGATGATGATGAAAATTATTCATATCTTACAGGAATTACAGTAACTAATGATGGTAAGGTAAGTACTACAAGATATACTCTTCCAGATGCAGGTGCTAATACTAAAGGATTAGTTAATACAGATAATCAAGAGTTTAGTGGGATTAAAACCTTTAATAATGGTATTAAGACTAGTAGCATCTCTTCATCTGGTAGTGTAAATATTACTACTGGTTCTGGAGAGGCCCTTCAATACAATGGTTGGGAAGTTGCTACTAGAAAATATATGCAAGATTCAGGTATTTCTGCTACAGCAAAAAAAGCGGATGCTTTAAACTCTTTTAATAGTTATTGGATAGATTCTTCATCTCATTATATAGAGGTATATAGAGAATATAATTCTATTGATTTATCAATAGCACGTAAATTATATAATCATTATGTATATTTAGTTTTAGAACAAATAGATACTGTAGATGGTTACCATAGATTTTATAGTTTTGGAATTCATTATATACCGGCTCTATATAATGGAGGTAAAGTACGTGTGTATTTATCTGAAGTTAATTCTTATTTAACTGGTAATAATTTTATTGAGTTAGAATGTACCGAATCAGCAATTACAAGTATGAAATTTTATGCAGATAATCAATTCCTTAGTGGTTCCACTCCTGGAAAACTACATTACCTCATAATAAAATAGATATTTATTAGATTAAAATTAAATTGTATATTTATACAAAGGAATAAAATATATGAATCTTATTAAATGCCTAAATTGTGGAGCAAAGTATTTATCAGAAGAAATATTTTACCCTAATTTAGTCTTTAATAAAAATATAGAATTAGTTAGAGATGAGAATGATGTATAATATATTGTACTAATATATTAATAAAAGTGAAAGGAAAAAATTAATGGAAGATAAGATAAACAAGGAACCTTTTATTGTCTGTCCTCATTGTGGAGCAAAATATATGCCTAGTGAAATCTTTATTGAAGAAGGTATATTAGGAGATGCTCATGAGATAGTAAAAACAAGCAAAGGTAACATAGAACATTATTTAGGTAAACCTTATGATTTGCATGAAACCTATGTATGTGATTATTGTAACAAAGAATTTAAGATAGAAGGTACTATGGAATTCACTACTTCAAAAGTTGAAGATTTTGATGAAGATTATGAAAAACCATTATTTAATAATAGAATTCAATTAGAAGAAAATTAAATATTTAATATTATGATTTATATAACAGAAGATAGACCAGAGAAGTTAGTGGGTATATCTTCTTTGTTTATATATGTGGATAAACCTAATATAGAAATTACAAATTTCATCAAATCTTTAGGTACTTATCAAATAAATGAAACAACAAAGGAGATAGAAGTTCCTACAAATCAATTAGCCAAATTATTAGATTTTTTGGTTTATTTTGATGATGTTGTTTTTGATGCACTTGATTATAATGAGAATAGTAACTTCAAAAAAATGGAGGTGGAGCATAAAACTCCACCATTACCTCATCAAGTAGAGGGAATTGAATATGGACTTAATCACCCTAATTTTTTATTGTTAGATGCACCAGGATTAGGTAAAACCATGCAAGCCACTTATTTAGCAGAAGAACTTAAGAAACAAGAAGGACTTGAACATTGTCTTGTAATATGTTGTGTTGCCTCTTTAAGAACAAATTGGAGTAGAGAAATAGATAAACATTCACTTGAAGATTGTTTGTTGCTGGGTGCTAGGTTTACGAGAACAGGAAACCTTGTTTGGGATGGTATTCCTAAAAGAGTTGAACAATTAAGTCAACCAATTAAAGAGTTTTTTATAGTTACAAATATTGAATCTTTAAGGAATGCTAAAATTATTGAAGCCATAAAGAAAGGTCCAAATAAGATTGGGATGATTGTGGTTGATGAAATCCATAAAGCAAGTGGATACAACTCACAACAAGGACTTAATTTATTAGAATTAGATGCTCCTCATAAAGTGGCCATGACAGGAACTCTAATAACTAAAAATCCATTAAGTGCTTATCTACCATTAGTTTGGATTGGAAAGGAGAGAAAAAGAAGCGTTACTAAGTTTAAAAACACATATTGTGAACTAGACCCAAATACTCTTGGAAGAATACTCTCCTTTAAAAACTTAGATATTTTAAAGAATCAATTAGCAACTTGTTCTCTAAGGAGAACAATAGATGTTCTTGACTTTGATGAAGATAAGAAACTTCCACCAATAAAATTCATTGATGAATATTTAGACATGGACATTAAACAAAAAGAGTTCTATGATGAATTTGAAAAATTAGCAAATGGTGAAGAAGAAGGAAAAGCCAAAAGTGATTTGAAAAAGAACTTGAAGAAAGAATGTGATTTAGTAAAATTACACATGGGAGACCAAAGAGCACTCATGATAAGACTTATTCAAGCCTCCACATGTCCTAGCATGTTAACCACATTGGATATTCCATCTTGTAAAATAGATAGAGCATTAGATTTAATAGAAGAAATTGTAGATAATGAAAATAAAGTAGTTGTCTTCTCTTCTTTTAAAAACCCTCTTTATAATTTACAACAAAGATTAAAGAAAGAAAAAGGATTTGAATGTATAGTGGCTACAGGGGACCAAAGTGACCAAGAAATTATTAACTCTATAAATGAGTTTCAAAGTGCAAATTCAAAGTGCAAAATTTTCTTAGCCACTACTCAAAAGATGGGTACAGGATTCACATTAACAGAAGCATCTTATGTAATCTTCTTAGACTTACCTTGGAATGAAGTAGATTATTCTCAAGCATGGGGTAGAGTACATAGAATTGGTTGTAAGCATCCAGTATTTGTGTATAATCTTATGTGTGAAGATACTATTGATATGGCTATCTCTAGAGTTGTTTATAGAAAAGGAGCCTTAAGTAAATACATTGTAGATAATGTTGAAGACAGTGTAGTCACTAAAGCCTTGGGAAGAATGGTTAGTGATATAAAGCCTTAAATTTAGAATTTTTGAAAAAGGATGCTAACACTAAATTATTATAATAATTTAGAGCAAATTTATGTATTAATTATTTGTCTAAACAACTTTAAAATTTTTGAAAAAGGACCGGCATACTAAATTATGGATGATGAGAAAAAATTATTAGCAAGTTTAAGTGAAGAAGAAGTAATAGACTACATAGAAAGTCTAGAAGTGGAAATAGAACAAGAAAGGGAAAAACAAGATTATGAATAAACCTATACTTTATCATCAAAATGGGTGCGGAATGTGTAAAGCCCTTGAAATGATGTTAACAAAAAAGGGAATTGAATTTGAATCAATTCTTATTACATTAGATAATATAGAAGAATATAGAGAAAAAGGAATTACAGGAACACCAGCATTAGAAGTTAATAATAAAATCTTAATTAAAAAAGAAGCAAGTGATTGGGTAAAAGGATTGTAATATTATGGATGCTAAAACACTTGAAAAGAAATTAAACTTTATTGATAAATATGCTAAAGCAAGTAATGCAGCAAGTGGAAGTGAATTTGATAGTAATGCTAATGTTGCTAGTATTAACCTTGCTACTCAAGAATGCGAATTAAGTAAAAAGGATTTTATTGATTTAAATAGAGCATTAGTAAAAAGATATTTACTAAAATTATATGGTGAAGAGGCTATTAATTATTTTGAACAAGATTTAAAAAATCATTTAATTTATGTACATGATGAATCTAGTTTAAAGCCTTATTGTGTTGCTTGTTCTTTATATCCTTTTTTATTAGATGGATTACAAGGATTAGGTGGTAGTGCAGGTGCACCAAAGCATGCAAATAGTTATATAGGTAGTTTGATTAATTTAGTATTTTTACTTGCTTCTCAATTTGCAGGAGCAGTTGCTATTCCAGAATTTTTAACTTATTTTGACCACTTCTTAAGATTAGATTATGGACAAGATTATGTTAAACATTTAGATGATATTGTAGAATCTATAGGAGAGCATAAATTTACTTTAAGACATAAGATTGAAGATTGGTTTCAACAATTTGTCTATAGTGTAAATCAACCTGCAGGGGCTAGAAATTATCAATCACCTTTTATTAATATTTCATATTTTGATAAAGGTTATTTTGAAAGTATATTCAAAGATTTCTTCTTTCCAGACTTTGATGAACCATGTTGGGAAACTACAAAAGAACTTCAAAAGATGTTTATGAAATGGTTTAATAAAGAAAGAGAAAGAACAACAATTACTTTCCCAGTAGAATCTTTTAATCTTTTAGTAGATAAAGATACACATAAGTATGTAGATGAAGAAAGTGCTGATTTTTGTGCAGAAATGCATTCAGAAGGACATTCATTCTTTATCTATCAAAGTGATAGTGCAGATTCATTATCTTCTTGTTGTAGACTCAGAAATGGCATTGAAGAAAATGTATTTAGTACATCCATGGGTGCTGGTGGTATTATGACTGGTTCTAAAAAAGTCATTACATTAAATTTAAATAGAATTGTTCAAGATTGGTTTAATAAAGAAGTTAATGTTAAATATAAGAGAAATAGACAAACTCTTCCTGAGTATATTACTACAATAGTAAAAAGAGTTCATATGTATTTAAATGCTTGGAATGAGAAATTACATGAAGATTTCAATAATGATATGTTACCAGCATATAAAGCAGGATTCATTGATTTAGATAAACAATTCTTAACAGTTGGAGTTAATGGATTTGTAGAGGCAGCAGAGTTCTTAAAAATTATGGGTGAATATGTCCCAGAATGTTACAAAGATATTGAAGTTAAACCAGAGAACAAAGCATATAGACAATTGGCAAAAGATATTTTAGGAACTATTGAAGATTTAAATAGAAAGAGTAGAGATGCTCATCATAAGTATAACCTTGAATTTGTTCCAGGTGAAAATGCAAGTGCTAAGTTATATCAATGGGATAAGAGAGATGGTTATGTAGTCCCTAAAGGAAGAAATTTATATAATTCTTATTTCTATGTGGTTGAAGACACCACTATAGACCCAGTTAAAAAATTCTATTATCAAGGAGAAGGATTTGCTAGTGTATGTAGTGGAGGAGTGGCTTATCACTGCAATTTAGATTCATTTTTATCTAAAAAAGTTTATAGAATGTTGATGGATGTTGCTGTTAAGGCAGGATGTAATTATTGGACCTATAATATTCCAGCAACAATATGTAATGATTGTGGATATAGAGATAAAAGATATTTGCATGTTTGTCCAAAATGTGGCTCTACAAATTTAGACTATGAAACAAGAATTATTGGATATTTGAGAAGAGTAAGCAATTTTAGTGAAGCAAGACAAGAAGAGGCTAAAAGAAGAGCCTATGGAAAGGTAGAAGAATAATGTTAAAGGTATATGATAGTGCTATAGTATTTGCAGAATTCCCTGATGAAATCACATTAGCAGTAAATATAAGTAATTGTCCAGGGATGTGTGATGGATGTTCAGAGCCTTGGCTTTTAGAAGATGTAGGTGAAGAACTTACTGAATCCAAGATTGATGAATTAATTAAAGACCATCCAGGAATAACTGTATTCGGATTAATGGGTGGAGATAGTGACCATGATGATGTGGTTAGAATTGCTAATTATGTTCATGAAAAACACCATCTCAAAGTAGGAATGTATAGTGGAAGAGAATTCCTTAATATGAAACTTCTTGAGTGTTTAGATTTATATAAAATTGGTAGATGGATTATGCCAAAAGGACCAGTAGAAGAATGGCATCAAACAAACAACGGTGTTCTTCAATTTCCGTGGTCAAATCAACTTCTTTTTGAAAAAATTGGAAATATGTGGTTTAATACAACATATAAGTTTAGAAAAGAAAAAGTTGGAAATCCTAAGAGATATATAATTACAGAAGAAGATAATAAAGAATAGGTTCTCACATAGATTGAGAATCTTTTTTTTTTTATATTTTAAGTGTATAATAAGATGTATGAAAATAATTTATAGAGTGTATGAAAAGGGTGAAGGTGGTACTGGTTTCTATGGAAACTATGATAACATCTTAAATCAAGAAGTTTGTTTTTGTAATAGCAGAGACCATTTCAAAGAAATAATGAGAAGCATGTATGGAGAAGATATTGCTTTTAAAAATTCTAAGAAATTGCCTTTAGGGACTCCTTATATAGTTATTATTAGTGAAAATTGTCATGATGCAGAAGAATATGTATCTGTGATGGATTATACTTGCTCTTGTTGTGGAAAACAATTTAAGTCAATTCCAAAGTCATTGAAGAAGATACATTCCACATGGGAATTTGATAGACTAAATCACAATCTATTTTTATCTAGACAAAATGAAATAGAAAATATGGTTTTTTGTTCAAGTTCTTGTCAAGAAAAAAAAGTTGGTGAAATAAAACAAGAATTTGAAAGATACAATGAAAAGAATGATATTGTTCCTGAATTTTATGTAGATAGAAATACTTTCTCTAGTTATAATCAATATGGGTACATTTATAAAATAACTAAAAGAAGTACAGGTGAATTCTATATAGGACAAACAAAATATAATCCTATATTTAGATGGGGACAACATTTAACTACAGATAGATTTCATGTTAAAAATATAATGGATTATATCTTTGAAGTTATTGATGTAGTTACTTGGGAAAATAGAGAGCAGTTGTTGGCTAAAGAGGCATATTGGATAAACCATGAAAGAGATAAGTGTCCAGAAAAATGTCTTAATAACCAAATTCCAAAAGAAGAAGATTGGAAAGAAAAATTAGAAAATGTATTGCATCAAGAAAAAATTGATGTATAATATATTGTAGACAAACTAAGAGCCTATACTTATTTCTTGGGATAGCCTTTTAAGTTATTAGTTCAATAGTTAGGCCTTTGTCTCAATTTTGGAGGTAATTTATGTTTAGTTTTAGTGAAAAATTATTAAAAATTTTAGTGATGAGACACTACTTAGTCTCATTATATCCAACTTGTAAAGAAGATGATACTAGAAGAGCATATTTAAATGCTTATCTTTTATCTAATTTTGGTATTGTGGTAAATAGACCATATCTTTTAAGTGAGGATATGATTAAAATTATATCTACTATCTATAAATTAAATGTCCCAAAATCATTCTATGATAATCCACAAGATACTAAGTATTTTACAAGAGGCCAACTTTTAATGGAACAATTAGTTTCTTATTTCTTAGTGGAAACAGGAACAGGAATCTATGATAGAGTAGAACTCTTTAAAAAACATTTACCAGAATATGTGGTTGGTGATGAAATTAAATTAAGAAAATTCCAAATTTTATACATTGATGAAGCAAATGCAGTTTTAAAAGAAATTGCTACTTCTTTATGTGCATATACAAGACCATTCTCCTTAGAAGAGATGGAAGACTTTAAAACTCTTTATGCTAATGGTTTTGTTAGTGATGATGTAACTATTGGGTGCAAAGATAACATTATCAATATGCTTGATTTTGATGTTAGACTTGCTAGATTTTTAGATAGAAAGGATTTAGTAAAACTTTCAATTAAATTTGTAGGTGAAAAGAAAGTTGGTGTTAGAGAACAATTAAATAAATTAGATGCTAAACAAACTAATATTATTGTAAAATCTTTAGATTTGGTTAGAAATTGTCCTTTAACTAAAAAACAAGCAAAATACTTTAACAAATTACTTTCTATTTATAGTAGAGAAGAAGTACCAGTAGTGGAAGCAAATTCACCTTATAAATTTGCCATGAAATATTTGAAAGAAGGTAAGATTGTAGAAGCAGCAAGAGTGTTTTCTAAAAATGGTTCCCTTCTTGAAAGAAATTTAAGAATGCTTTTATCTAGAGCAAATCCACAAGAAGCAATGGAAATTATGAGCATGATAAAAGTTAAGAACCCAATGGTTTTATTCCAATTAGTTTCTTCATTAAAAGAAGAAGGAATTTCACCAAGAACTTTCTCATTCTTTAAGAATAATCTTGTTAAAAAACATATTGAAACTATATATGAAACTAAATGGAGAAAGTCTAGACTTAATGAATCCACAAATAAGTTTTTACATGATGCTTGTTTAGAAAAAGTATATGATTATTATAGAGGATTACCATCTTTAGGTAAAGTTTATATTAGTGATGCTTTTTATAAATTAGGAGTCCCTTCTAATACTAGTGCAAGTGGTAAAGGTATTGATGTTTTACCAACAGGTTCTAGATTACCAATTCAAGGTAGTGCTATTAGAACCTTTGTTACTTGGAAAGGTGTATATGACATTGATGCTTCTATTTCTTTAATAGGAGATAATAAGAAAGATTATCTTTTCTATGGTAATTATAGTGGAAAACCATTTGGTAATGATATTTTATTCTCAGGTGATTGTAGAGGTAATTCAGGTACAGAGTACTTTGACATCAAACTTGAACAAGCAAAAGCAAGAGGTTATAAATATCTTGTCTTCTCATTCCATGGATTTAATGGTAGATTAGACCAAGGTGAGATTGTTTGTGGATACCAAGACAAAACAAATCTTGAAACAAAGGCTTGGGATGCTAAAAATATTGCTTTCCAATTCAATGTTAAAGGGAATACAAGAGCATGTTTAGGTTTTGCTATTGACCTTACAACTAATGAAATGGTTATTCTTAATCTTATGGTTGAAGATGAATCTAGAGTTGTTCATAGTGGTACAGCAGATGATATGATTTCTAAATACTTAAATTCAAGTTTCTTAGATATTAATATGGGCAATATCATTGCTTGTAGAGGTGAGGTTGTTAGTGACCCATGTGAAGCAGATGTTGTGTTTGATGATACATTTATGCCAGAAATGACTAAAGATGGAACACCAGCACAAAAAGTCATTAGAACATTTGATTTAGAAAAATTAGTTTCTATTTCAAGTGAAAAATAAAAAAAGTTATTTGCACTTATTTAAAATAGGTGTATAATAAATTATAAGGTGGTATTAAGGAGTACCATTAGAACCTATACTTATTTCAGAAAAATGTTAGGACAAGACTCTATCAAGGGTTCGATTCCCTTCTATCTCAAACTGAGATAGTGGTGTAATGGTAACACAGAGTCACAAACAATTAGTTAGGTCAAAATTTAATTACATCATTAAATAATAAAGTAGAGCCACTACTTATTTCAGAAGCCCTAAATTGACATTTTAGTTTATACTAGTGTGGCCTATTATTATATTAATGGTAGAAAGGAAAAAGAACATGAAGAAGAATCTATTTATGTTAATCCCTCTTTTAGGATTAATGCTTGTTGGTTGTGGTTCTCAACCTAGTGTGCATACTCATACCATGACTCATGTTGCAGGTATTGAAGCAACATATACCACAGAAGGTGTTGTTGAACATGACCATTGTACAACATGTGAAAAAGATTTTGATGCTGATGGAAATGAATTAACTTCAGTAGTTATTCCAGAATTAGAATATTCTAAAACAGTTGATGCTGTTACTTCAGACATTCAAACTACCATTGGTTCTACAGCACAAGCATTTAATTTATCAAGTTATGCACCAGAAGGAGCCGATTTAACAAACACTCAAGCACCAGAAGATTTATTAGTTGTTCCAGTATCTATTCTTTATTCAGTTATGCCAGAATACTTATCAGTAGCAAGTGCTCATTACTATACTACTGAAGAAGATTATTGGGAAGATGAATCAGGTGATACAGTTTATTCATTATTGCTTGTTACACCAAGAACAGAAGTAGGTGTTGAAATTGTTGGCTATGTCTACAAAGATGCACTAGTAGGTCAATATAATGTTTTTGAACCAAAAATTTAATAATTAATAATGCTAAATTATAAAGGAGAATTCCAAACAATTATGAAAAATATTAATAGAGCAAATTTACAATTTACACTTCAACCACTTCCTTATTGGTATGGTGTTTTGTCTATGCTCTTAAAAGTAAGTAATAATTGAAGTAATTCTTAATTAAATTTAAAAAACTTTGGGCAGCATAGACAACTATGTTGCCTTTTTTTATTGGGAAGGTAGGTAAGTGGCTAAAACCATCTGACTGTAAATCAGACGCTTAGGCTTCATGTGTTCGAATCACACCCTTCCCACCAATGCTCCTATGTTGGAATTAGTAGACAACCTAGTTTGAGAGACTAGTGTCCATATAAGGGCGTGCAAGTGCAAGTCTTGCTAGGAGCACCAAAATTGGGATGTAGACGAATTGGTAAAGTCAAGTGGCTTTGAACCACTTATGTGAGGGTTCGAGACCTTCCATCCCAGCCAATATGGGTGTAGTTTAATGGCAGAACTATGGTCTCCAAAACCATTGATGAGAGTTCAATTCTTTCCACCCATGCCAATATTGAGGGTTCTGTTAATGGTAGGCTTACGGCTTTGGAGACCGTGAATGGGGGTTCGATTCCCCCACCTTCAACCATAATGGGAGAGTGACCGAAGTAGTTAAGGTGCTGGTCTGAAAAACCAGATATGCTGGTGCGATTCCAACCTCTCCCACCATTTATGCTAAATTTAAAGAAAAGAAGGAAAAATAATATGAAAAAATTAAGTGAATTATTTTGGACTTGTCACACTATAAAATATGATGTGGTAGGGGATGATGTTAATTATAAGTTTGTAGAGGAAGATTCAACTCTTTATATCTATTTCCAAGGCAGTAATAGTGTTATGGATTGGATTCGTAATTTCTTATTTCCAGCAAAACCTTATAAAGATATGGAAATTTCTTATAGAGTACATAGAGGTTTTTTAAATGCTTGGAAACAAGTAGAAGATATTGTAATAGATAAAATTCAAGAAAAAACAACTAAATTAATGTTTAATAAATATAAAAAGAAATATGAAAATAAAGATATATTCAAGTTTAAAAAGATTATTGTAGTTGGATATTCTCATGGTGCAGCACTTGCTGGACTTTGTCATGAATGTGTTTGGTATTGGAGACCTGACCTTAGAGAAGATGGTCTTGAGGGTTATGGATTTGAAGCACCAAGATTCTATGCTGGATGGCATGTTAAAAAAGCATTAAAAGAAAGATGGTCTAAATTTAAAGTTATTAGATGTAATAATGATTTAGTTACACATTGTCCACCATGGATTCTTAGATTTATACATGTTACTAAAGACATCCTTAAAATAAAAGGAGACACTAAATTAGTGGATAAGTGGTACATACCAAAATGTGTAAAATCACACTTCCCACAAGTAGTAATGGATGGGTTAACAAAATTAGAAAATGAAGAGGCTAACAAATAGTTAGTCTTTTTTTATTTTATATATTGACAATTATTTTTAAAGAGTTTAAAATAGTGTCAGAGAAATAAGAAAGTATGAAACAAGTAATAGTTAGAATCAGAGATTGTAGGCCTACTTATACAAAAACAATTGCTAGATATTATTTTTTATGTGTATCTAGTTATGAATATGATGTATTGGATTGTGTAAAAACTTTATTTCCAGGACAAGAGATTTGGATTAAAGTAGGAAATTTATATTCTAAATATATTTCTTATGAAGAATTAGTAGAAAATTCTCAAAAAGATGATATCACTATTGATGAAGAGTTGTATAATAATTTGTTAGAAGATTATAATTTAAATTATTATATTAATCAATATTTACCTAAATATTAAAGAAATAAGAAAGGAAACTACATAAAATTATGAAAAAATATGCAATTGTACCTATTAGTATGAAATCCACATTACCTTGGAATCTTTACATTAGATGTGTTCTTATAGAATACACCCATATGAATAAAAATTTCTTTAAAGGCACTAGATATATTGATTGTAGTCCTTATTTTAAAGATGGTGAAGTGCAACTTCATTATAAATTTGAAGATGATGGATTTATTTTAGTTAAAGATGACCAAGAAGTTAACAATAAAGTAATAGAGATTAAAAGAGAATATCATCTTTGTTCTTCTACTTCCATTATAGATAGTAGATTAACTGGGGTTAGATTTACATGTGAAAATGATGAACAAGCAATTGCTTATTTTAAGAATAGTGAATTTTATGATACTGAAACTCATCCATTACAATTTAAAAGAATTTAAGGAGTAAATTAAAATTTATGAAAGTATTTAAATATATCTTATATACCTGTGTTGGAATTGTTTTTGGTGCTATAGGTGCATTGTGTATTATTCCATTTATTGCATTATTTTATTTAATAAATTTACCTTGTCTTATTGTTAGTGATATTTGGAGGAATTTGAAGAATGAATAAAAAAGATTTAATTCAACCAACACCTACTTTATATGGTGAAGATGCAAAATTAGTTTTAAAAGAAACATTTGAAGTCTCACCAGAACAACTTGAAAAAGTAAAAGAAAGATTAGAGAAGTCTGCTCCAATCTGTTTTAAAGATGATTCAAAGATTGAATTCATTCCTCAAATGTATCAAATGATTTCTTCTGAAGAAGAATTGAAATGGTTCTTTGAACATGTTGTAATGAAGCCACAAGTCAATGAATCTTATAGTGCTGTTTTTGTTTCTAGACATAAGAAACTTACTAAAGAAGAGCAGGAAACAATTGGCCTTACTAGAAAAGAAAGTGAATTTTTAGCAACTCAAACTTTTAGATTAGGCAAATTCAAAGATGCATTGTATATTGATGAAGATAATAACTGGACTTTTGATAATTTCTTAAAAAGAATTAGAAGATTTAATGTTGATAAATATGCTTATACTACAGCATTAGGAGAACCTATTCCTACTAAAACACTTGCTATTATCTTTTATGTTAATCCTTGTGATGATATTAAAGTATGTAGAGAATTTGTTACTCAATATTGTGATGTTAACCAAGCAATCTCTAAAGCAATGTTATGTGGAAAAACAACTGTAGATAATTTACAAAGTTATCAATGGTTTGGTAATGCTGAAAATAATTTAAAGCATCTTAAAGCAAATCAAAAAGGAACTAGATATTGGTTAGATTTTGATATTGATGTTCCTAAATGGTTTAAAAATTCTAAGAGAAAAAACATGAATGATAAAACATATTATCAAGTAATGTGTGATGAAATTTTTACAGAAACTTTCGGAAAAGGTAATTATGTAGTAATAGATACATCTGGTGGATACCACGTTTTAGTTAAAACTTCTGCTATTAAATCTAATCCACATGATATTTGTAAGAAAGTTGATAGATTATATCAAGAGGGTTTATTAGATGGCCAAGAGCCTTATCTAGATGATAAAGGTAACTGCAAGTTTGAATGTATCGTTAATGATAGTCAAATTCCAGGCATTCCATTACCAGGTACTTATCAATATGGTAGACCAGTAACAGTTCTTAATAAGGGAGATTTTGAATAGTATGGGTTGGAAAGAAAATAAAAAGAAACATGATGACTATGTTAACTTTGTGACTAAAGTACTAAGTGGCTATTATCAGATTTGTACTATTGAAGATTATCTCAAGAAAGAAATTGAAGACTATTTAAAAAAGAAGTATAAGTGGAAATACCCTAGAAATTATGATATGAAATTAATTTCTAAAAGAAAAAATAAATATCATTTTAGAATTATTCCTTATGATATCATTGAAGATATAGATATTAGAATTGATATATCAAGAGAGTAAAGGAGGAATTTAAATAATATGCCACTAGAAGCAATAGTAGTTTTAACAACAATGTATGTATTATTTAATATTGGTAGTGTATTCTTTACTTTCTTATGTGAAGACTTACATTTTCTTAGATTCATGCTTCCAAATGATTTTAAAAGAAGCACTACAATGAATTGGTTTGGATGTTCAGTTATATCCTTACTTTGTTTTATATTCTTCCCTTTAATTTACTTGTATAGATTATTTGAGTTTTTATTTCATATTTAAGAGAATATTTATACTATGACTAAAGAAGATTTACTAGAATTATTAAATTGTAATTACATATATGTTGCTTTATATAACTGTGATTTTGGAGATGTAAGCGATTACTTTATTGTTAAATTAGAAATTTTTGATTTAACATCTGCTGGTATAATTGTTAAAGAAAATGAATATGATGTTACATTTATTCCATATGAAGGATTTAAAGAATACTGGGCTATGAATAAGGAGGACCTTAAATAATGAGAAAACAAAAAGCAATAACTATAGGAAAAGATGGTAGTGTTAGTATTTTAAATTTTTATTTATCAGATGGTTGGAAAGTAGTAGATAAAACAGTATTAGATGATAAAGTAATCTATATCTTAGAACTTAATAAAAAGGATTTTTAAATAATGAGTAAAGAATCAAAAAACTATGGAACTGGTACCACATTTGACGAAATGATTGATTATGTAAAGAATATGAAATATATTGATGAAAATGAAGCCAATGATATTCTTGATGGGCTTCTTGAAACTATACTTAAAGAAAACCAAGATATACAAAGTTGTTTTGAAGATTATGATTTGTCTATAAAAGACATTCGTAAAGTTTGTGTTTCTTATAAACAAAGAGAAAAACATGAAAAAGCATTAGAGACTATTAAAGAAAAAGGTTGGATTGCTCTTGATGTTGATTATGAAAATTATGATGATTGGAAAAAACACCATATAGCATTTATAGATATTGAGACAGGAGAATTTCCATTAACCCAAAAAGAATTTGACTTATTGAAAGAGGTGTTGTTATGATATACACAAGTTATTTTGCACATATTAGTAAACTACCAAAGGAATATCCATTATACTATATATCCAACAGTACTATAAATTCTAGGATACAACAATTATCTTGTGTAGTTCCAGATTGGCATATTGTAAAAGATTACAAAGATGGACTTATAAATGAAGAAGTTTATACACAGAAGTATTTACAAATGTTAGAAGACAATAAAGAAGAAATATTAAAACAAATTAAAAATTTGCCTAACAATTCAGTATTATTGTGTTATGAAGGTAAAACTAAATTTTGTCATAGACATGTATTAGCAGATTGGCTAAAAACATATAATATTGAAATAGAAGAAATTGAATAAAGGTGTATAATAATTATATGATAGAGAAAATAGCATTGTGTCTAATTGTTTGTGTATTAACTATTGCATTGTTGATATTTATAGATTATCTAGGAGATAGTGATTAAGTTATGAAAAAAGTAGTAATGTATGGTAGACATAGTAAGAAGCCTTTGTTTGTAGGAACAGAAGAGGAATGTCTTAAATGGATTTTCTCCCAAGCAAGTGACAATATTAAATATATTAAGGAAGATGGAACGGAAGCCATGCTTGTAAGAGAGGTTCATGCAAAAGAAGGAATTGCTTATGATGTAGGTCAACCTGTTATGTATCAAATAGTTGAAGCAAAAGAAAATGAAACAAAAGGTATTTACAATAATTAAGAAAGGAAATTAATATTATATGAAAAAATTATTTCTATCATTATTAGCAATTGCATCATTAACATTAACAGGATGTAATGCAGACCTTGGATTTGGAAGTTATTCATTCCATTTTGTTCATGTTCAAATGTACAGCATGAGTGAACCAGTTCATTTTAGAATAGATACATGGAAAAGTGATGATGGTGGAATAGAACTAAAATTAGTTAATCATGGTACTATTCTCTTAGGAGATGGAACATATATGATGTATGATGTTGAAAATTGTCCAATTTGTGGTCATGTGGAGTATAAATAATGAAGAAAAAAGATATTATTGATTTGATTATTGCTCATTATGAAGATGATTCAAGAACATTTTTCCATAGAACTATTGAGGTTTTAAAAGAATTTCAAGAAGATGGTGATAATGAATTAGTTGAATATGTTAGTAATATTCTAAAGAGTAAAGTTAAAATTGCTCCAAAAAGAAAATTTACTAAAGTAGAAGATTTACAAGAAGAAATTTCATTTGATGATGCTGTTGATTTAGGTTGGATTCCCATGAATAGAGATGAAGTAGAAAAATATTCTATCTGTCCAAACTGTGGTAGTGATAATATTGCAGGGAATAGAGATTTTTCTGACCCTTGGATTAAATGCTTAGATTGTGGATTCTATTTAAGAGAAGGTAAAAAACATGAGTAAAGATGAGATACTAATGAATATTGCTACTGTAGAAGAAACTAAAGCACAAAACATTATGGGATGTTCTGAAAACTGGTATAACCCTTACTATGCTATTGGACACACATTTACTTATGAAGAACTATATAAAATGTCAGAAGAAGAACTTAATGATTTAGTTAAACTTGCTGATAAGATTTCGGAGTATTTATATTAGGAGGTGCTATTATAATGAGAAATTATTCTCAAGAAGTAATAAACTTCTTATTAAATCAAGGTGGTAATATCATTGTTACTTTGAGAGATAATAGTGTTTATGTTGGAACTTTAGTTCCAGGATATGGTTCACATTATAGGCTTATTCCACCTACTATAAATGATGGAGGAATGGGTTTTTCAAGAAGTGATATCAAACAAATTGTATTATTTAATGGATTAATATTTCCAAAAGAAATGAGTGGCCCTCATAAAATACTTAACATATTAGAACTAAATGATTTAGTTAACAAAGCAGGATATGAATTTATATAATTATGAAAAAGTTAACCAATCAAGAAATTGAATTTATTAAGAAAACAGGATTTACTCCTACTGTTTTTCAATGTAATGAATGGGATAGGACTAATAAGGCACCTTATTATATTAATAATATTGATGAAGCACATTATGTTGCTATTGATTATTTTAATATTAATTTAATTGAATTTATGGGTAAAACTGCAAACATAAATATGTGTGATAAGATTAATTTAGATTATGAAGCCACCTATTTGTTTTATACTTTCTTCTCTAAAGAAGAATTGTTAGATTTAGATACTTCATGGGCTCTTAAATGGCTACAAGATTTCAAATATTATTTTGGATATAGAAAATGGACTGAAAAAGATGTTGAACTTGCTATACAAGATGCTTTGGAAATATATGGTGGTTCAAGAGAATTTTATGAGTGTCAAGAAGATGGAGAAGTTTGGAATAGAGTAATTAATTAAAAAAAATATTTGACAAATAAATAAAAACCTCTATAATTATAGATAGATGGAGGTACTCAACATGAATATTAGTGGTGTTGAAAATATGATTGGTAAGGAACTTACCTATAAAGGAAAACAATATATTATTGACAATTATGAAACTCATAATTATGATGGTAAAGGAGACCAACTTTATTTTGGTTTAAAATCTACTAAAGGGTCAAAGGATAAAACATATATTTCTACAAAAACCTTTGATAGAGGTGAAACTTCTACAAAAGATGAAGATTTACAATTATTTGTTAAAAAATTAAACAATGACTTTGATATTCAAAGTGAAGTTATCCTTGAACAAAGAAGGGTTAAAGAAGAACAAGAGAGAATCCTCAAAGCACAAGAAGAAAAAGAAGAACTTAAAAGAGAACTTCAATTCAAAGAAGAAGAAAAATTAGATGGTGCCAAAAGAGGCAAAGAAGATGCTAGAAATAAGATTTCAGCACTTTATAATATCTTTACATCTAAAGAATATAAATGTATTGTTAAGGCTAATGAATATAGTCCAGAATTTAGAAATGCCTATATTGTTTCTTATGAAGATGAAAAGAAGCAAATGAAACAAGAAAGATTAATTGCTTCTAGAGCAAAGTATGATACTTTAGATGAATATCCAGGGGATTTAGATGAACTTATCTTATGGATGAGAAAAAATCTCCTTAGAGTTGATGTATTTGCTTCTCCAGATAAAATTAAGAATGAACAAATGGCTATTGATGCTATTAATTCAAGAGATGGAACTGATTATCAAGTTAAGATTAGACAAGGACAATATGTTGCTTATGAAGCCTTCTTCAAGAATCCTACAACTGCACCTAAAGAATTCTTATCTTGGATGGTTAGTAAACATGATTATACCACTAGTGATTTAAATCAAAGAGTCATGGCACATCCTATGAATGTTAGTACAGGAAAGATGACTTGTAATGCTTTAGTTAAAGAGTTGGTGTATAATAGTGAATATGCCTTTCATCTTGGAAAGGCTCTTTAATAGTTATGAAATGGGCAATTAAAATTAGATATTTAGAATCAAAATATGGTGGAGATGGTAAATGGCATAGAAAGACCACCAAATGGTATGAAGATTCTAATGATGCTTGGGAAGAAAATGATAAATTTTTAGCCAAAAATTCTATTAAAATTGATGAATCATCTTCAAGTCTTATTCACAAGGAGATTTAATAAATGACTTATTTTAGTGTTTTAAAGAAAAGAGGATACAAGCCTCTAGTTATAGGTAGAAAACTTTCAGTATATTCCAAGAATCATAGATTAAATGTAGCCACTATTGTTGTTTTAAAAGATTCCCATTGTAAAGGTCAAGATATATCTTTTGAAGTTAGACAATTAATTAAAGACAATGGAAACAATCAATCCAATTTAGATAATGCCTACTTATTAAATGAAGTCAATTTTATTTTAAATGAATTTAATAGACTTAAGGAGAGAAAACAAGCATGAGAAAATTATTAAAACATTTAAAAACAATTAGAACCCATAGAAAATATGTTAGAAAGATGTGTTGGAAAATGGGACTTTTTTGGCAAGGAATTTTTCATGACCTTTCTAAATATTCTTTTGCAGAACTCAAGATGTGTAAATATTGGACAGGAAAAGGAAGTCCACATCAAGCATGTAGAGAAGTTTTAGGTTATTCTCCATCTTGGACTCACCACTATCATGTAAATAAACATCATTATGCCTATTGGTGGGATGAAGATGAATTAGGGAATATTATTCCTATTAAAATGCCTTATAAATATGTAATTGAAAGTTTTTGTGATATGTTAGGTGCCTCTAAGGCATACAATTCTAAAAATTGGGAACCTAAAATGCTTTATAATTATTGGGTGGATAAGTGTGAAGGTAAAAGAATAATGCATGAAGAATCAATCTATTTAGTACATAAATTGATTTGGAATTTATATGAAATGGGTGAAGAAAAATTCTTAATTTGGTATAAACAAGCAAAAACATACTTGAAAGAAAATTATGAAAAAGGTATACTAGAAATAGTAGACAAGGAGGCCATGCCAATTTATGATAAATAAAATTGTTAAACAAGCAAGTCTTAGTAAAGAGCAATATAATAATTTATATTTTGAAATTTGTAGACAACTTCAAAAAGAGGCTCTAGATGAAATTGATTTTACCTTTTTTGTTGTATATGGATTAAAGTTTAAAGTAGAAGAAATTAAAAATAAAGATAATGTAATAATTATAGTTACTTTAACCTATACAAGTAAAGAATCTTCAAGAGGAGATACAACTAATGAATAAATTAATGTCTAAAAGTTTGAACCCTATGCAATTAGCCATTGTATATAAAAATGTGGTTGAACTTACTCAAGGTACAGAAGTAGCCAAGGATAGAGAACAATTAAAAAAGATTATTAAAGAGGAATATCATAAATTATATCCTCATTCTTATATGCCTATTAATGATAAAGAAGAAACTTTAACTTCTATATATAATAACTACGGAAGAATTGAAGAACTTGCCATTGAATTAGGCATTAAAGATATTGATAATTTATTAAATTGTATTGCAATGGGAGCAAGAGCAAAGTCCAAAACAACCAAAAAGAAAAAGGAGAATTAATATATGTTTTATTTAAATAAATTTATTAAGATTCCTAATAAAAGAGTAGAGGATGCTCTTTTTTGGCTTTATCCTTATTTTAAAGATGCTAAAAAAGAACTATACCTTGTAGGTGGATGTGTTAGAGATATGCTCTTAGGTAAGGAACCTAAAGATTATGATTTTTGCACTAATGTATCTCCAGAAGAAGTTAAACAAATTTTAAGTAAAAATTCTAGATATAGTTTTATTGACACTGGATTAAAGCATGGTACAATTACAGTTCATGATAAATGTTTAGATTTATTTTTTGAAATTACTACTTACAGAGTTGATGGTGCATATGAAGATAATAGACATCCAATTAAAGTTAGTTGGACTTCTAGTTTAGAAGAAGACCTTAGAAGGAGAGACTTTACTATTAATTCATTTGCATATGACCCTTTAGAAAAAGAATTGGTTATGTTAGATGAAACTTATCTATATGACCTTAAATTAGGAATCATTAGATGTGTTGGAAATCCTATTGAAAGATTTAATGAAGATGCCTTAAGAATGCTTAGAGCAATTAGGTTTAGTGCTCAATTAGGGTTCACTATTGAGAAAGAAACTTATAATGCAATTATTCAAGGTGCTCCTCTTATTCAATACATATCTAAAGAAAGAATTAGAGATGAATTAACTAAAATTCTTTTGAGTGATAATCCTCAAATGTTAGAATTGTTTAGTTTAACTACATTAGAACATCATGTATTTGAATCAAATACTCCTTATATTGAATCTATGTTACAATGTGAACATGAGAACCCATGGCATTATACAGATGTATTTCATCACACAATGGATGTAATTAAACATCTTCCAAAAGATTTTGATTTAAGGTGGAGTGCTTTAATGCATGATATGGGAAAACCTAAAGTAAAGAAACAAAGACCACAAGGGCCTATTGGACACATGGTTTATTATGGGCACCCAGATATTTCAGAAAAGATTGCTTTAGAAATTATGGAAATTTTAAAATTCTCCAATGAATCTAAGGAAAAAATTAGAAAATTTGTTAAATATCATGACTACCCTTTAGATGAAGTTAGTGATGTAAAATTTAAAAAGATGATTATTAATATTGGCCAAGATAATTTTATTGATTTTCTTAAATTAAGAGAAGCAGATGCTTTAGCACATAGATTACTTAAAAGCACACAATATATTATTGATGCACCAAGTATTGTTAAAGATAGATATATGAAAATAGTTATGAATAAAGAACCTTTAACTTTAAAAGACCTTGTTATTAATGGGAATGATTTAAAGAAATTTAAAGTTAGTGGAATTCATATAGGTCAGTGTTTAAATAGATTATTAGATAGAGTTTTAGAAGACCCTGATTTAAATAAAAAAGAAACATTATTAAATATAGCCAAAAGTTACTTTTGGAAATTAGGTTTATTGGAGGATTAATATATTTAAAGGAGAAAGTTAATATGAGATTTAAAGTTGAACACACATATACAGATACAGTTAATAAGGGATTTGGATTAGGAACTATGGGATTTATCACATGGTTAGTATTTTTAATCCTTAAGGTTACAGGAACATGGGCCATTTCTTGGTTCTGGGTATTTTTCCCTTTATGGCTTCCTTGGGCTATTTCTGGAGCCATCTTTGTGTTAATTTTAATTGTAGCAGTTATTGTTGCATGTGTAAATAATTAGGAGGGACTAATATGAGAACCTTATTGTTAATGAGAGGTGCTCCAGGTGCTGGTAAGACTACTTGGATAAAAGAACATGGTTTAGAAAAATATGCACTATCACCAGATAATATGAGAGAACTTTGTAGTTCAGTTGAATTACAACCAACAGGTGAGTTTAAGATTTCTCAAGCAAGAGATAATGAAAATGTTGTTTGGGATGTTCTTATGAAAGTTCTTGAACATAGAATGTCTAGAGGTGAGTTTACAGTTATTGATGCAACTTGTTCTAAGACAAAGGATATGCAAAAATATAAAGACTTGGCTTCACAATATAGATATAGAATGTATGTGGTTGATTTCACAGACATCCCTTTAGAAACTTGTTTAGCCCAAAATAAAATGAGGGATGAAATTAAGCAAGTTCCATCTAATGCTATTAGAAATATTTATGCTAGGTTTGCTACTCAAAAAGTTCCTAGTGGTATTAACATTATTAAAAGAGATGAATTTGATACTTTACTAGAAACACCTATAGATTTAACTGAATATGAAAAGATTGTATTCATTGGAGACATCCATGGTTGCTTTGATACACTTATGCAATATGGTGATTTTAAGAATGGTTTAAATCCTCATTATGAATATATTTTCTTAGGTGATTTCTTAGATAGAGGAAATCAAAATGCAGAAGTTTTTAAATGGTTAGCCTCAATTAGAAATGAACCTAATGTTTGTTTTTTAGAAGGAAATCATGAAAGACACATTAGAGATTGGGGTAATGGTGTTCCAAGTGTTTCTCCAGAATTTGAAAGAAAAACAAAACCTCAATTAGAAAATGCTTGTATTGATAAAAAGGATGCAAGGGAACTCTATAGAAGATGTAGACAATTTTCACATTTCTATTATGGTAAAAATGAAATCATGGCTTGTCATGGTGGTATTCCAAACTTAAATACAAATTTACTTTATTTACCAAGTGATTGTTTTATTCATGGTGTTGGTGAATATAAGGATTATATCACTATAGCAGAGTCTTGGATGGGTCAAACTAAACCTAACCAATATCTTGTCCATGGACATAGAAATACAGAGGGTTCAGACATTGATGTGTGTGATAGAGTCTTTAATCTTGAAGGTAGAGTTGAATTTGGTGGTCAATTAAGAATTGTTGAATTAACTTTAAATGAAGATGGAAAACCAATTTGGAATCCTATTTATTTAGATGATTGTCAACCAGTAAATCAACAACTTAATACAGAAGAAAGAAGAGTTGATACAATTGAAGATGCTATTAATTATTTAAGAAATAATAGATTTATTCAAGAAAAAGTATTAGGAGATGGAATCTCTTCCTTTAACTTTACAAGAGAAGCATTCTACAAAGGTAATTGGAATAAACAAACTGTTCTTGCTAGAGGTATCTTTATTGATACAATTAATAATAAAATCATGGCAAGAAGTTATGAGAAGTTCTTTAAGATTAATGAAGTTCATCAAACAGAGATGGCATCATTAAGAAATTTATTACAATTCCCAGTTAAAGCCTATGTTAAGGAAAATGGATTTTTAGCCATTGTTTCTTATGATTATAGAAATGATGATTTATTTATTGCTTCTAAATCAACTAACAAAGGTGACTATGTTGAATATATTAAAAAGCAATTAGAGCCTTATAGAGAAAATCTTCTAAACTATTTTAGAAAAGAGTATGACCATCTTTATAAAGACAGTAAAGAAGTGAGTGGTATATCCTTTGTATTTGAATGTATTGATATTGAAAATGACCCACATATTATCAAATATGATTCAAGTAAAATTGTCTTATTAGACATTATTTATAATGAACTTAGTTATAGCACTTATGATTATAATTCCCTAGTTCAAATAGCATTATATTTAGGAAATTGTCCAGTTAAAGAAAAAGCATTTGAACTAAAAGATTGGGATGCTTTTAGAAGTCTCTACAATCAAGTTCAAGATGAAGAATATAAATATAATGGAAATTATATTGAAGGATTTGTATTTGTAGATTCTAATGGCTTTATGACCAAATGTAAAACAGGTTATTACAATCTTTGGAAAAAGATGAGAGGTGTTTGTGATACTACATTAAGATGTGGTTATATAACAAAAACAGGAATGTTAACTTCTTCTATTGAAAATTTATTTTATGGTTTTTGTAGAGAAATTTATAATAAATATTATGATAAGGATACTAAAGAATATCCATTTAAAACAGACATTATTTCAATGAGAGAAAGATTTATTGAACAAGGTATTGACAAATTAAACTAAAAAATATTACTATATTAAATAGGAGGTAATTAGTGATATGAGTATAATAGACCAAATGTATTCTAATTTTTGTAGATGTGCTAGAACTATTCCAGGTTTTAAGATAGGCCAAAAAGAAGATGTTAATTATGATATTACAGATTTAGCAAATGCTTATATTAAAGCCTATGATGAAAATGACCAAGAAGGCATGAATAGATATATTAGTGCTCTTATGGTTAGGTATTGGCATATGGTTCCTTATTTATGGGATAAAAGCAAATCATCCAAATTAAGCATGGAAGACATGGTTATGTGGATTTATGAGGGTTTTGCTAAGGCATTCAAATATAGAAGTTGGTTAGACCCTAATAAAGAAGTAAGTAAAGACCCAAAGGGAGCAGAAAAATGTTTCAATCAATGTATTACAAGTGTAAGACAATATTGGTATAGACATTTTAATACTAATCAATCAAAAGTAAACTATATAGCGTCTTCTTTAGATTCTATGTATGAAACTTTAGGGGATTCTTTTGATGATGGTCTTCCTCAAGAAGATATGTATGATAGTGCAAATAATTGTAGAGATATTATTTTAATGTTAGTTAAAGAAAACAAAATATTTGAGGCTATCTTAATGGATAGAATTTGTTTTGAAGATACATGTAAAGAGCATAAGCATACAAAACAAATTAAGATTGTTTCAGAAGAAGGGGAATCTTTTGAGGATGCAACTTCCTATAGTTATTCATTGGATAATAAGAAAATAATTTCATCTTTAAAGTCAATTGATAATAATTATATTTTAGATTTTAGTAAAACTTATGGAGTTAATCCTCAAGAAGTTACTTTAACTTTAAACAAATATACTAAAAAGAATATTTCTAATAATATTCAAGAAGCACTTATAAGAGTTAGAAATGATAAAAAGGTGATGTCAGTATTATGTTAAATGCTTTAGACGCTTCAAATTATTTTCAATTTAATATAATTGCAGCACAAATTCTAGGTCTTAACAATGCTATTTATTGTTCAGAAGTTATTAATATTTATCAAAAGGCCAAGAAAAAGAAAAAATTATATGATGATTTTTTCATTGTAAATAGAAATTACATTACACATAGAACCACTTTAGACATTACTACTCAATATGAGTGTGATGCTTCTTTAAAAAAGGTGGGAATCATTTATATATCTAAAGATAATCCTGATATGATAAAATTAGATTATGAAAAATTTGTTCAAATAGTTACAGAAGAAGATTATAAATTCTTAAAAGAAGTAACTAAAAAAGCAAGAACAGTAACTCCTAGTGAAGTTAAAGAGGCTAAGAAGAAAAAGACTATAGAATCTCTTCAAGAGAAAGTTAATAGTGGTAATGCTAATATAGATATGGCTTTAAGGCATTGGATTGAAGTTACTTGTGAAAAAACATTTATATCTAATGATACTGTAATGGATTTTCAAAATGTATTAATGCAATATGCAAAAGTAGATACTAAGAAGGCTTTGAGAATTATAGAAATTGCTACTTCTCAAGCATGGACCTCTATTGTTCAAGCAATTTCTTCTTTTGAAAAAGAACAAGAGGTATTAAATAAAGTAAATAATTTACCTAGAGTATCAAACATAAAAAGAGGCTCCTCTAAAAATTTAAGTAAAGAAGTTTATTAGGTGTATAATAAATTGATATAATATGGAAAAAGTAATATTAGAAGAAAATAAAAATTGTTGGTTATGTAAAGAATGTAATCATATTGATTGTGATAAGTTTTGTCTTAGAAGATTTAAACTTGATTGTCTTTACAATGAAGCACTAGTATCTCTTAAACAAAGAACTAGAATTCCTTTAAGATTAGATGGTGATGAATTAGACAAAGATAATTTTGATTATCTTTCTACCATTGAGAAAAATATCCTTAATTTTGTAAAAGAAGGAGGTAGTCTTTATATCTATTCATCTACTACAGGGAATGGAAAAACTTCTTGGGCTTTAAGAATGATTCAATCATATTTGAATAAGATTTGGTATGATAGTGAATTAGTTTGTAGGGCTTTGTTTATTAATGTTCCTAGATATTTATTGGCTCTTAAAGATAACATTTCAGAGAAGAGTGAATATGTTACTCATATTAAAGAAAATGTATTGAATGCAGACCTTGTTGTTTGGGATGAAGTAGGAACTAAAGGATTGACTCAATTTGAACATGAAAATATTTTAAATATTATTAATGCTAGAATTGATTTAGGTAAAGCCAATATCTATACCTCTAATCTTAGTGATGAAGAATTACATCAAGCAGTTGGAGATAGACTTTATTCTAGAATTGCCATTTTAAGTGATGGTGTTGAATTATTTGGCAGTGATAAAAGAGCATTATAGGGAGGACTTAAATTATGATACAATTACAATTTATTAATAAGATTCTCTCTACTAGAGATTCTTCACTTATTGAATTAAATAATTTGACTAGTGATTATTTTTGTGATTACAAAAGTGAATTTAATTTTATTAAAAATCATTTAGATTTGTATGGAAATATTTGTGATTTGCCTACATTTTTAAGTAACTTCCCAAATTTTGAAGTTATTGAAGTGTTAGAAAGTGATGAATATTTAATCAAGGCTTTAATTGATGATTATAATGCTAGAAAGATGAGTGATACTTTTAATGCAATTAAACCACTTGTTTTAAATGGTCAAATTGATAAGGCCATTGATATTTATAGACAGATGGGTGAATCTTTAAATAAAGGAGTTTCACTTAAAACTGTAGATTTATTGCATGACACAAGTAGATATGATAGATTTTTAGATAAAACAGAAAATTTTAATAAGTATTATATATCTACAGGTTTTCCAGAACTTGATGAAGTTATTGGAGGATTTGATAGACAAGAAGAATTGGCTACTATTGTTGCTAGAACAAATTATGGTAAATCATGGATTCTTTTAAAATGTGCCACAAGTGCTTGTGAACAAGGTTTAAGAGTTGGTTTATATAGTGGTGAAATGAGTGCAGATAAAGTTGGATATAGAGCAGATACTTTAATTGGACATATTAGTAATGGTGCTCTAACTCATGGTAATGTAGATTTTCAAGTTGAATACAAAAGATATATTGATTCTTTACATGAAAGATTTCCAAATGCTGTACTTAAAGTACTAACTCCAGATAGCATTAATGGACCAGCAGATGTTAATGCTCTTAAAGTATTCATGGAAAAAGAAAAATTAGATATTCTTTTTATTGACCAACTATCCTTATTAGAAGATATGAGACATGGTAGGACAGACCCAGAAAAAGCAGGAAACATTATTAAAGATTTAAAAAATCTTCAAGTAATGAAACATATTCCTATTATTTGTGTTTCTCAACAAAATAGAACTACAAGTGAAAATGGTGTGGACACAACTCAAATTGCAAATAGTGATAAGATTGGTCAATATTCTACAGTTGTAATCTTTATTGAGAAAAAAGATTATGTAATGAAACTTACTATTGTAAAATCAAGAGATAGTGAAAATGGTAAAGTGTTAACTTATAATGTAGATTTAAACAAAGGTGATTTTACATATGTCCCAAGTGAAAAAGATGGTATTAAGGGTAAAATTATTAAGGAAGAATTTGTAAAAAGATATGAGTCTAGAGATGATGGAGGAGATTACTTTTAATGGGTGATTTAATCATTGATAATCATATTATAGATACTCCTATTGAAACAATTCTTAATCAACTCAAAAAAGAATTAACCAATGGGAAGTTAAGCCAAATTGAAAAGAAGGGAGACAATTTTTGTGTCACTTGTCCTCATCATAAAGGTGGACAAGAATCTAGACCTTCTTCTTATGTTTATTGTGGAAGTGACCCTAATATTGAATATGGATATTATCATTGTTTTACTTGTGGAGAACAAGGAAGTCTTTGGCATTTTGTAGCAGAATGCTTTGATAAAAGTGATGAATTTGGAAAGAAATGGTTATTAAATAGATTTGGAAATACTTTTGTAGAAAATACTATTAAATTCCCAGATTTTGATTTGTTGCAAAAAAATGATTTGTTGCATAAAGATGAAACAAAAGAAATAGATGAAACAATTTTAGATAATTATCAATCTTGGCATCCATATATGGCTAAAAGAAAATTATCTAGAGATGTTTGTGAAAAATTTAAAATTAAATATGACCCTAAAGGAGAACATATAGTGTTTCCTTGTTGGGATGAAAATGACAAACTTGTAATGTGTACTAGAAGGAGTGTACATACAAAACAATTTTTAATTCCTAAAGATGTAGAGAAACCAGTATATTTACTTAATGTTATTAAAAGAAATAATATAAATGAAGTAACCATTTGTGAAAGTCAAATAAATTGTCTTACTCTTTGGGGTTGGGGAATTCCTTCTTGTGCTTTATTTGGTACAGGGACTTCTCATCAATATGAAATTTTAAATAAAAGTGAAATTAAACACTATTATTTATGCTTTGATGGTGATGATGCAGGTGACAAAGGAATTAGAAGATTCCTAAAGAATATTAGAAAAGATGTTTTTGTGGATATTATTCTAATGATTAGAGGAAAAGATATAAATGACCTTACTCAAGAAGAATTTGATAAATTAGAAATTATAGATAAATCAGAATGGTTGAGGAGGAATAAATAATGTTAGATTATTCTAGATTTAATGAAATTAGGTTTTGGTCCCCTAGTGCTTCTTTAGAGGAGAGTATTGAGGAGGCAAGAATACTTGAATTAAGTAAAGCCAAATATGCTTTGGATGAAACACAAAAAAGAATTGAAATGGCAAGTAAGAAACAAGAAGTAATTGATAATCTTACTTATGAAAAGAATTTAATTCTTAGAGATGCTATGCTTGCTATTAAAGAAGATATTGCTCAAAGTTATTATAATGTCTTTAAATTTTTTATGCCTAATAATATATTAGGAAAAGCATGGAAATATTCTATGTTTAAAAATCAAAATAGATTAAAAGAAATAGAAGAATCATATAAAAAAGACCCTAGCGAGGGTTATTCTCTAAAAGATTATAAAAATAGTTTTGATTTTGTTATTAATACAATTAAAGATAGATTAATACCAGATAAGTATAAAAAAGAATCTAAATTAATTGAAATCATTGATAGCAATTATGCTACAACATATGAGTTCACATTTAATTATAAAAATGTAGAGTTCATTGTTTGTATTCCTATTTTTGAAAATGCCAATATAAACAATTATTCAGAATTATTAAATGGGTATGTGTTAAGATTTCATGAGAGTAAATATTGTGTAGGATATGCATTCCATGCATTAAATCCAGATGAATTTAAAGAAAAATTAGAAAAATGGTTAGATGAAAAATTAATTAGTGAAAAGGAGGCCTCTTCTAATGAGTAAAAATAATACATTATATAATCCTTATCCTAAAGAATTGATAAGTGATGTTGTTTGTCCAAAATGTGGTGGGGAAGCAACTATAGATACTTCAATGATACTAACTTCACACCCACCAAAATATAAATGTGTTTGTAAAAAGTGTGGACATGTTTTTTACACTGAAAGTTTAATAGGAAGTAAAGTAGTACCACAAGAAAACAATGATTATAATAAATTTGAATATGTTTCATGGTCTAAAAAAGAATTTGCTCTCCCTCAAAGAGCAACAAAAGGAAGTGCTGGTTATGACTTTTTCTCTCCAATAGAAACTACAATATATCCAGGTGAAACGAAAGAATTTTCATTAGAAGTTAAATGTAAAATTAAACAAGGGGAATTTTTAATGATTCCACCAAGAAGTAGTTTAGGATTTAAAAGGGATAATCATGTTGCTTTAACAAATACAATAGGAATTATAGATAGTGATTATTATAATAATGAAGACAATGAAGGTGAAATTAGATTAAGATTACATAATTTTGGAAATAGTCCATTTGTAATTAAAAAGGGAATGGCCTTAGTTCAAGGTATATTCTTAAAGTTTGACACTACCATTGATGATTGTCCAAGAGAAAATGAAAGAGTAGGTGGATTAGGTTCTACTGATAAATTATTTAATTTTATGAATCAAATATTTACTGAAAATGGTACAATTAGAGTGTATAATAATGTAGAAACAAAGGAGAATAATAAATGTCTAGAAAGAAAATAAACACAATTCCAGATTTTATTTCATTGATAGGTAAAGATAATAAACTCAATTCTAGTCTAGTTGAAGATACTTTAATTAATAATGATAGATTTTATGTTAAAGATATTTATGGAATGATTTTTAGAATTGATGAAAAAACATACAAACTTTTAAGGGAGGAATAATTTAAATGGTTACAGGTATGTATTCATATGAGACTTATGCAAGTGCAAAGTCTAAAGAAAAAGAAACAAAAGAAACCTCTGAAAAACCTAGAGGTAGTGTGGGCTATTTTAAACTCATGGATGATGGTGATGAAGCCATTGTAAGATTTGTTTATGATGACCCAAAGGAATTAGTAATGGCTCATGTTCATGATGAACCAGTAGGTAAGAATAAGCATAGAAGAATCTTATGTTTAAGAGAAAATGCAAGAGATGATACAGAAAAATGTCCTCTTTGTGCAAGAGGAGATAAATACTTTGCAAAAGTTTATCTTAAATTAATTGAATACACTAAAGATGAAAATGGTAAAATTATTCATCAAGCAAAGATTTGGGAAAGACCAGAATCATTTGCAGACACCATTGTTGAATACATCAATAATTATGGTGGTTTAAAAGATACTGTATTTAAAATTAAAAGAAAAGGTATTAGAGGAAGTACAGACACTAATTATATTTTAACACCATTACCATCTACTGTTTTTACAGAAGAAAGTGGATATATTAAAGACTTTAGTGATTTTGATAAATTCTATTTTTATCCTCATTCATTTTTAAGTAAAACTAAAGAAGATATTGAAGAATATATTAAAACAGGTGAATTCCCATTCCATAAAAAAGATGGAAGCACTCCAACCACAACACCTACAACTCCAAAAGAATCCACTTCAGTAGTTGAAGAAGTGGTTGTTAAGGAAGAACCAAAAGGAATTGAACCACCTACATCAGTAGTTACAGCACCAGTTGGTGGTCAAGCAACTTCTTCCACAATTCCTACAACTAATACTCAAAGTGGAGATACAAATAATCCTTTAATGGATAGACCAAGAAGAAGATATGATTATAAATAATTAGGAGGTATTTAATGTTTAGTGAAAATTTATTTGGTGATGACTTTCCTTTAGAAGATAAAGAAGAAACAAGTAAACTTTTAAAGAAAGCCAAAGAACCAAAAAAGGCAAAAACTAAAAAGGTTGTTGACCCTACACTAGCATTACATGATAAACTCTTAGTTATTGAGCAAGAAGTGTACAGAATACTAGGTAGGCATAAAGAGGATACCTTAGTTATTAAGTCTTATGATGACTTTGTTAAGTACATTGATGCAATTATTCAAAAGGGCATTTGTGCTCTAGATACAGAAACAAATAACTCATTAGACCCACATACATGTAAGTTGATGGGTCTTTGTTTATATACATATGGTCAAAAACAAGTATATATTCCTTGTAACCATGTAGATATATTTACCAAGGAGAGATTCTCATGGCAAATTAATGAGCAACAAATAAAGGAACAAATGCAAAGACTTTTAGACAACAATGTTAAAATTGTCTATCACAATGCCTCTTTTGATATTAGAGTAGTTCAATGTACTTGTGGTATTGAAATGTCTTATTATTGGGATACACAAGTTGCAGCAAAAATATTAAATGAAAATGAAGAATCTAAGTTGAAAGTTCAATACAAATTACATATTGACCCAACTCATGAAAAATATGATATAGAAGGACTTTTCCAAAAACTTCCATATGAATTAGTTGACCCAGATTTATTTGCCTTGTATGCAGCAACAGATGCTATGATGACACTTAAATTATATGATTATCAATTAAAGGAATTCTCAAAAGAAGAAAATAAAAAGATTTATGATTTATTGTTAACTGTAGAGTTCCCATGTATTCAAGTTGTTAAGGATATGGAACTTGAAGGTATTGAAGTAGATTTAGATTTTTGCCATAGAATCCAAACTAAATATCATGGAATATTAGATGGCTATGATGCTAAAATTCAAATTGAATTAGAGAAATTACTTCCTAAGATTAATGAATGGAAACTTAGTGAAGATGGTCAAGTAAAGGTAGGTAAGAAAACAAAAGCAGAACAACTTACAGACCCAATCAACTTAGATTCATCTACACAATTAGCAATTATTGTTTATGATGTATTAAAAGTACCAACAACATATGGAATTAAAGGGCCAAGAAGTGTGGATAAAGATACAATCCCATTAATTTTAGAGGATTATAAGATTCCACTATTAGAAGTATTTAATGAAAAGAAAGTCTATCAAACATTAGTTAATAACTTCCTAGATAAGATTCCAGAGATGGTCAATCCTAATACAGGAAGAGTTCATTGTTCTTTCAATCAAGTTGGAACAGTTACAGGTAGATTCTCTTGTAGTGACCCAAATCTTCAACAAATTCCATCCCACAACCATGAAATTAGATTAATGTTTAAAGCAAGAGATGGTTATACTTTAGTTGGTAGTGACTTTTCACAACAAGAACCAAGATTACTTGCATTCTATTCTCAAGATGATGATATGATGAGAAACTATGCAGAAGGTAAAGACTTATATGCACTTATTGCAATGAAGGTTTATCACAACAATTATGAAGAAAATCTTGAGTTCAATCCTATTACAGGACAAAGGAGTGAAGAAGGTGCTAGAAGAAGAAGTATTTGTAAACAAGTTCAATTAGCCATTTCTTATGGTATGTCTACTAAATCATTAGCAAATAAAATTGAAACTAGTGAAAAAGAAGCCCAAGGAATTATTGATGGTTTCTATAAAGGATTTCCTAAAGTTAGAAAATGGACAGATGAAACTATTGCTAATGCCAAAAAGACAGGTTATGTAGAAGATTGGCATGGTAGAAAAAGAAGACTTCCAAATCTATTACTACCTAAATATACCATCAAATTAGTCAATAATGATGAGGAATCTAACTTCAACCCATTTATAGGTTGTTCAAATAGAGAAATTGATGAAGCAAGTTTGAACAAATATCAAGAATTACTTTCTAAGGCAAAATGGTATAAAGATGTTAAAAAGATTAAAGACCAAGCCTATCAAGAAGGAATTTCTATTATATCTAATAATACTCTTATAGGTAAATCAGAGAGACAATGTGTTAATGCTAGAATCCAAGGTGGAGCAGCAACTATGACTAAAGTTGCTATGATTAAAATCTATAATGATGAAGAAATGAGAAAACTTGGATTTAAACTTTTAATTGGTGTTCATGATGAATTGATTGGTGAATGTCCAAAGGAAAATCAAGATAAAGTTGCAGAAAGATTATCATATTTAATGAAAACATGTATTAGTGATGTATGTAATGTTGGATTCAAGTGTGATGCTGATGTAAGTGAAAGATGGTATTGGAACCCATATATTTCAGGTCTTGAAAAAGAAATTAAAGATTTTATAAAAGAAGAACACTTGACAAGAGAAGAAGCAATTGATAAAGTTGTTATAGAACACACTGAAATGCCAGAAGATATTCTTAGAAACACTTTAGGTGTATAATAAATTGAAATGAAAGGAAAAAATTTTAAAGATGATTTTAAAAGTTAAAAAATTTCAAGAAGCATGTAAAAAGATTTTAGGAGCAGTTGATACAGACTCAGAATTAAAAGGAGTTGTTGGAGCCTATGATACTTTAGAAGTTTGTGCTTCAAATAACAAATTACAACTTAATGTTGGTAATGGTGAGTATTATGCTAGTGTATCACTAGATTATACCATTGATGAAGAATTTAGAGCAGTAATTGATGCAAAAGTATTTGTTACTTTAATTAGCAAATTAACTACAGAAGATGTGGAATTGGTTATGAGTGCTAATACTCTTATTGTTAAAGCAGATAAAGGTATCTATAAGTTCCCACTTAAATGTGATGATAAGGGAATGGTTGTTTTATCTAAGATTGAAGTTAGTAAACCAAGTGTAGAGATGATTATTGAAAATTCAAAATTACAAAGTATGCTTGACTTCAACTCAAAAGAATTTAGTAAAGGTGCCATATCTAATCCAGTACAAAGACTTTATTATTTAGATGAAGAAGGATGTCTAACATTTACTAATGGTACAGCATGTATCAACTCATTCCCATTAACTAAACCAGTTCAAGTAATTTTAAGTCAAAAAGTAGTTAAATTATTTAAATTGTTTGATACTGAAGATGTTAAGTTTATATTAGGCCATGAGGAAGTTGGTGGAATGATTCAAACTAGAGTTAAATTTGAAAGTGGTAATGTTTCCATTTCTTATCTTTCTTTAAATGACCAATCTTATATTGCTAAATTCCCTACAAAATCAATTAGAGGAATGGCTAATAAAGCATATAGTTATTCAGTATCAATGGAAACTAAAGAATTTATTAGTGCTCTTGATAGATTACTTTTATTTGATGATACAAACAATTTAAATAGAGGAGTAGGTATTTTTGAATTTGGTAACATGGGAATCACCATTTATGATTCAAGAAAGAGCAATCAAGAATTTGTTGCTTATCATAGTGTTAATGCTTTACCTACAGAAATTGTGACTATTAATTTAGGTTTAGCAGAACTTAAATCTTCTTTGGAAAATAGTGAAGAAGAATTCTTAGTATTTAATTTTGGTACTCAAGATAAAGCCATTGTACTTGCTAATGGTAATATTAAAAATGTTATTGCAAGAAAAGTAATTAAATAAAAGAGAGGTGCTTAACATGGATGAATTTGATTTATTTGGTGTAGTTGAAAGTGAGGAAGATAAAAAATATACAACTAAGGTAGGTATTCCTCAATATCTACCTTCTATGGATTGTCCTAGACTTGATACTTTAGTTGATAAAAATAAGTATAATGAACTTATTAGAGAAATTAATTCCTCTAATGTTAGTGAACAGGAAAAAGAATTTTTAAGATTTGCAGCAACTAGGCATTTAGTTTTTACTTATTCAAGAATTGCAGATTATTATGCTCATGCTACTCCAGAAATGCAAAAACTCATGGAAAAGAGTGCATTAGTTATTATTGACATTGATGATGCTATTGCTAATGGCTATGTTAAGTTAAGTGAATCTATTAAAAAGATTATGGAAGAAACTGGTAGACAAGCAGGAGATGACTACCATAATCAAACAACTCCTAAACAATAAATATGATTTATTTGATAATAGGTGCATCTTGTAGTGGAAAAACCTCCTTTACCTATAATTCATTTCTTAAAGATAAAGAATTTATCAACAATAAGAACATTCTTGATTATTGTGAGACAAAGGACACCATCCTTTTAGGTAAATGGGATAAAGAAGGAAGAACTAAAGGTTCAGACACAATTAGTAGAAAAGACATCTCATTAATTAATTCTTGGATTGCAGAGATGCTTAAAATTTCAAATAAAGATATTGTTTTAGAAGGAGATAAGATAACATCAAGAACTATTTTTAATTTCATAAAAGACTTTAGATTACCTTGTAAATTATATTGGATACAAGTTACTCCAGAAGTTAGTTATTCTAGAAATGTGAATAATGGTTCAACTTGTTCTTTTTCCCATCTTAAAGCAGTTACTACAAAAGCACAAAACATCTATATGGATTATTGTAATTATTTCAATGGAGAAATAGTTAATACATGTAATCTAACTAGAAAAGATTTTGATGTATTAAATAAAGATAACTACAAAACAATTTGTGGATGTGAAGATTTTTTGTTTTAAAAAATGAGGTATTTAAATGAGAGATGATTTTGCAATATTAATATTAACTCATGGCAGAGCCAACAATGTTATCACATTATCTACATTAGGCAAATGTGGATACACAGGAAAATGGTACATGGTTATTGACAATGAAGATAAACAAGCAGAGGATTACTATAGATTATATGGTAAAGACCATGTAATTATGTTTGATAAACTCAAAAAATCACAAGAATTTGACACTTGTGATATGCCTTATGCTAAAAGGAATGCTATAGTGTATGCAAGAAATGCTTCTTTTGATATTGCAAAAGATTTAGGTTTAAAATATTTTATGGAACTTGATGATGATTACATTGAGTTTAGAAATAGATTTGAAAAGGATGGAATGCTTTCTAGTGCTTGGGTAAATGATTTAGATTCAATGCTAGAGGCAATGATAGAATTTCTAGATACAAGTGGTGCTTTAAGTGTAGCCATGTCTCAAATGGGAGACTTTATTGGTGGACTTGGATGTTCTATGTTTAGAGATAGATTAACTAGAAAGTGTATGAACTCCTTTATATGTAGGACAGATAGACCTTTTACATTTGTTGGTAGAATTAATGAAGATGTTAATACTTATGTTTGGAGAGCATCAAGAGGAGAATTGATGTTTACAATTGCAGATGTCTCTTTGAATCAAGTAGATACTCAACAAAATAAAGGTGGAATGACGGACTTTTATCTTGATGGTGGCACTTACATTAAATCTTTCTATAGTGTTATTATAAATCCTTCTAGTGTTAAAATATCTACTATGGGAGTAGGCCACATAAGATTCCACCATAATGTTAATTGGGAAAATTGTGCTCCTAAAATTATTAGTGATAAATTTAGAAAATAATATGGATTCATTTGCTATTTTTATTACTACCCACGGAAGAAGTAATAATTGTACAACTTTAAACACATTAAAATCTTTGGGATGTAAATATCCTATTTATCTTATTGTAGATGATTTGGATAAAGACTTAGACTCCTATAAGGTAAAATTTGGTGATTGTGTAAAGGTTTTTAGTAAACAAAAATATGTGAACCTTACAGATACAATCATGACTCCAAAAGTATTTAGTGCAGTAGTTTTTGCTAGAAACTTTTGTGAAGACTTGGCCAAAATGATGGGTTTAAAGTATTTTTTAATACTAGATGATGACATTAAAAATTTTAAAATAAGGTTTCCTATTAACACTAAATTAACTAGTACAAAGATAAATAATATAGATAAAATATTAGATATCTATTTAGATTATTTGGATAACTCTCCTTTAGGGCTTTTAGGGTTTGGTAATAAACCAAGTTATATTGGTGGGTTAAGTAATTTTTATAAAACTAAAAGAAGATGTTTTAATGCTTTTCTAAGAAAAACTTCTATTCCTTTTACTTGGGTATCAAATTTTAATGAAGATACTATATCTTGTGTAGTTGAAGGAAAAAGAGGATTTCTTGTTTTAGAACTTCCTTATGTTCAATTAGAAGCAATAGAAACAGGAAAAGGAACACAAAATGGTGGAATGTTTGAAATGTATAATAATATAGATGAATATAAAAGGAAATTTAACTATGTTATAATCCAACCAAACATTTATAGTATTTATATTAATAGTGATAAAGAAATTAAAGTAAGAAGAATTTGGGATAATGCAATTCCTAAAATAATAAAACAAAAGTATAGAAAATGATTAGAGAAAATTTTGCAGTATTTATATTAAGTCATGGTAGGGCTAATAACCTTATCACTTTAAACTCACTTAAAAGATGTGGTTATAGTGGTAAATGGTTTGTTATAGTTGATAATGAAGATTCTACTATTGATGAATATATCAAAGTTTGTGGGAAGGAACATGTCATTGTATTTGATAAGTTAGCAACTTCCAAAACATTTGATACCTTTGATATGTCCAATAATAGAAAAACAATTGTCTATGCTAGAAATGAATGCTTTAAAATTGCAAAAGATTTAGGATTAGATTATTTTTTAGAATTGGATGATGATTATAGATGGTTTGAATTTAGGTGGCCAGAAGGAGATGTTCTCAAAACTAAAGAAATGAAAGATATTGATAAGGTCTTTGAGGCCTTTTTGACTTTCTTGGATGAAACAAATGCTAAAACAATTGCCTTTGCTCAAGGTGGGGACTTGATTGGTGGAGTTAATGGTTCAAGATTTAAACAAGGCCTTTTGAGAAAAGCCATGAATAGTTTCTTTTGTAAAGTTGATAGACCATTCACCTTTGTAGGAAGAATTAATGAGGATGTTAATACTTATACAACTCTAGGCTCTAGAGGTGATTTATTTTTCACTTTTACAAAAGTAGACTTAGTTCAAGTAAATACTCAAAAGAATGAGGGAGGTATGAGTGATGTTTATATGGATTATGGTACCTATAATAAATCATTCTACACAATTATGACTATGCCTTCATGTACAAAGATAGGGATGATGGGAGATAAACATTTAAGAATACATCATCAAGTAGATTGGGAAACATGTGTTCCTAAAATTATAAGTGAGAGGTTTAGAAAATAAATGGAAAGTAAATATTTAGATTTTATAGAAGATACAATACCAAATAGAAAAACCCCTATTGTTCATGTAATGAATAAGTCTACTACTTATTTAGGGATGATTTATTTTTATCCTTCATGGCGTAAGTTCATTTTTAGACCAGAAGCAGATATAATTTTTGACACAAATTGTTTATTAGATATAGTAAATAAATTAAATGAACTTCAAGAAAATTGGAAAGAAGGTTTAAAAAAGAATGGCTAAAAAGAATTATGGTAAAGATTGGGAAACTCATTTCAAAACTGATTTTATGAGAACTTTTCCAAATGAATTTATATTAAGATTAAAAGATAATACTTCAAAATATAAAAATGCATCCAAAAATCCATGCGACTTTTTATGTCATATAGATGGAAAATTATTTATGATAGAAGTTAAATGTCACTATGGAAACACTTTCCCATTTAGTGCTTTAAGTCAATATGATGAATTAGCAAATGATTGGTGTGGCTTAAAGGATGTTAGAAAATGTGTAGTTCTATGGATGATTGACCATGATTTAGTTTTAATAGTCCCTATTAGTGAAATTACTAAAATGATGAATGATGGTTTAGTTTCTATTAATGTTAAAACATATAAGAAGTATAATATAATAGAACCTACTTATACTATGAAAAGGGTATTTCCAGAAGTAGACTATACAAAAATATTAGAAGTGGAGGATTAATGTATGTCAGATTCATTCCTTAAGACAATAGATACAACTAAATTAGATTCATTAATGAAAGAAACTACATTAAATGTTCAATATTTTAATAACACTTGTTTAGATATTATTTCTAAATATAGTAAACCTTTAGATGATTTAATGAAAGACATCTATGTTGATTGTATTAAAAATGATAACCCAACTTTAGATGTTCTTGAAAAGTATTATCTAGAACTTCAAAATATGATATACTTTATGAATGAACAATTAGAACAATTAGGTATTCATGCTGATATGGCTGAAAAAGCATCTAATGAAATGTATTCTAAAGGTTATATTAAAGCAAGTGAAATTAGAGATGAAAATGGTAAAAAGAAACCAGTTGATGAAATCAAGGCTTTAGCAAATACAGAATCTCAATATGAAAATGTAGTTGCTTCTATATATGACCATGCATATAAGGTAGTTAAAGGTAAGATGTCTAGTGGGCAAGATTTATGTGATTGCTTAAGAAGAATTATTTCTACTAGAACAGAAGTAATGAAGATGGATTCTTATCATGGAGGTTCAGTATAATGAGACATGATTTAGAATATCTTTACCAAGTTACTCTTGAAAGTGGGTATGGAGAATCTTTAGGAAGTTATACAGATTTAAAAAGATTAAGAATAGATGAAGATTTACAAGATATATTTGAATACAACTTTCAAATAAAATATGATAAACAATATAATCCATTAAGTTGGTATTTAGAACCAAATTCAAAAGAATTATATAAAGAACTAGAGGAATTATGGAAGAATAATAATATCAACACCCATAAACTTTATATTGAAGATTATGCCTTTCAAGAATTCTTAAAAGAAAAATATGCTTCACAAGTAAGTGGACTTGTTGAAAGAGATGTAATTAAAAAGATTAAAACTAATTATATTATAAATGATGGTGTAATATACTTTATTGAAGGTGAATATTTATATATTGATGGTGCAGTTCAAGAATAGACAATATTGGAGGAAAACAAAATAATGTCAGATAATAAAAATTTACAAGAAATTTTAAAAGGGATTGAAAAATCTTATGGAAAAGGAATTACAACAGTTGGTGTTGGAGATAGACCTAAGAAATCTTATTTCTCATTAGGAACCCCAGGATTTGATTTTTGTACTTACAATTCAATTCCAGAAGGTGTTTTCATTGAAGTACAAGGTCCAGAACAAAGTGGTAAAACTACTTGGGCTTGTTTAGCAGCAAGTAGTTTTATTAGAAATGAGAAAAAGAAACCAGTGGATGAAAGAAGAAAAATCTTATTTGTTGATGCAGAAGGTACAGCAGACCCAGATTGGATTTTAACTTCTACAGGATATAATATGAATGATGTAGATATTCAAACTATTTATCTTACACCATTAGGACAAAGTGCAGAACAAATCTTTGATATGGTTATTGATTTAGTCAAAACAGGTGAAGTTGGTTTAGTTGTTTTTGATAGTTTAGTAGCAATTGCTCCTCAACAAGTCAATGAAGAATCCATGGAAAAGAAAGATATGGGTGGATTAGCAAGTGTGCTTAAATACTTTGTTACAAAAGGAACAGGTGTATTTAATAGATACAAAACTACATTTATTGGAATTAATGGAACTACTATGAATTTAACTCCTTATGGAAATCCAGAAACATCCCCAGGAGGCACTTATTGGAAAAGAGCATGTTCATTAAGATTAAAATTCAAAAGAGGAGAGTTCTTTGATGAAGATGGCAATACTCTTAAAGGAAGTGCAGAAAGTCCAGCAGGACATGTTATTGAAATGGCAGTACTTAAAACTAAGTTTTGTAGATGGGATAGAAAATTAGGTAGATGTCATTTAAACTATACAAAAGGTATTGATATTCTCCAAGATACCATTGAATTAGCATGTAGAAGTGACTTTGATATAATTAGAGAACCTTCAAAAGGATGGTTTGTTGTAGTAGACCCAGATACAGGAGAGGCATTAACTGATAAAATTCATGGTATTAATAATATTGCTCCTTTCTTTAAAGAACATGTTGATATTTGGAAAAAAGTATATGATAAGGTTTATGAAAAACTATCAATTAAAGATGACCCAAATATTGTATCATTTGAAAAAATGTTAGGAGTTAATGTTAGTGAAGCATTTAATGTTGATTTTGTAAAAGAAGGAGAAGAACAATAATGGAAGAAATTAATAGATTCTATATTAGAAAAACAGATTTCCAAAGTAAGGATGAGTTTAATACTTATCTTAATAATCTAATTAATACCTTAACAAAAGTAGATTCCAATATTGTGGTTGCTTATCAATCTATGGACCCTAATGTATACATTATTGAATGCAATACTCAAGACCCTACTTTAAATGGTGTATTTCCATTTTGGGTTACTCCTAGTGAAATGATGTCAATTAAACAATATAGAGAAAATCCTAAAAAGATTGTTAAAAAGGCTCAGACCAAAGATGATGACTTTGGTGGATTCCCAGGAGGGGAAGCCTAATGGCTAAAATTGGGACTACTAGATATTACTCTACAATTCAAGAAGATAGTGTAGTTGACCTTATTGGTGGATTTAGAGTAAGTAATTCTGGAGGTGGGCTTTTTACTAAATGTGATGTAATAAATAAAGAGGCCTCCATTGGAATAGAATGTAAAACTCCTACTAGTGAAAAAGATTCATTCTCAATTAAAAAGGAATGGATTGAAAAGAATATAAAAGATGCTAGAGATATGAGACTATTCAATAGTGCATTAGCATTTACATTTGCTCCAAATCAAGAAAACTTCTTTGTGATTGATGAAAAGTTGTTTAAATTTTTAATTGAAAAATTAGAAGAAGAATATAAATAGTTGTTGACATATTGAATTATTTCTTGTTATACTTTAATAAGGAGTTAATTGATGATTTGTTACAATAATTATAGATTAGGTAAAAATAAGAATATTGAATCTCATTACAATTTTCATGATGACAAAGTTCATACTATTAGAAGAGATTTAAGAAAACTTCATAGAGGTTGGGGTAAACATAGAATTGAAGATGAAACTTGCACAACCTTTTGTAAAAGATTAAGTAAAGTTGTACAATATCAAAAAGGTAAACCAAAAAAAAGTTGACAAACATATAAAACTAAAGTATACTTTATAATGAAGAAGGTTCAAATATGGTGTGGGAAGTAATTGATAATATTGTAGGTGAGACCACCTCTCATACAAATTATATGAATGCTTTGGAAGAAGCAGAAAGAAGAGTATCTATGCATGAAAGTGAATTTCCTTATAGACATAGAGGATATCATTATGCTATTCCATGTGAAATGATTGAAAACAAAGACACTAAAACTATAACTATTGTAAGAAAGGACTAAATTAGTATGGAAGGATTAGAAAAATTATCTTTTGAAGAAAAAGTAAAAGCAGCAAAAGCAGTTGATTCTTTAATTGCAGAAATGGAAGCCCAAATTGAAAGTTGTAAACAAACAATTGCAGAATGTACTCCAGATAGAGATGCTATCTATGCAAGTCTTTTAGAAGATGTTAAGAGTAAAGGTGTTAAGGACTATGATGAACAAGTTGATGATTTATTTGTTACTCTTTTCTCTAAAGAAGATGTAGCATGGCTTGATGATGCTGGATTACTTAAAAAGTTACAAGAAAATGGTGATTATGGATTTATTAAAACTACAACTAAGATTACAACTAGTGTAGACAAAAATGCACTTAAGAAAGCATTTAAATCTAATGAGTCTCTAAAAGAAGCATATAAAGATTTCTATGGAACTAAATTAACAGAGTATGTTACAGTAACTACAGAAGAAAATCATGCTAAAATGTTAGAGCACATTAGTGAAAATACAAAGAAAGGAAAGTAATTATGGCAGAACCAAAAGAAGTTAAAAAAGAAGTTAGTTCTACACCAGCAAAAGAGGAAAGTGTTGCTAAATCAGACTTTGACAGGGTTGTCAAAGAGTATGAAAAATTAGCCAATGCATTCAATAGACTCTTAAAAGAGTATAATGAGTTGCATCTTAAAACTCTCTTTGTTGAAGAAACTAAATAATAACATAAATGGTCTTAAACAAGACCATTTTTGGACCCATATCTCAATTAGGTAGAGAAGTCGCCTCATAAGCGAATAGTTCTAGGTTCGAGTCCTGGTGGGTCCACCATTTGGAGGGCTGTGATAATTGGTAGTCAGCCTGTCTTGAAAACAGGTGTGTCGTAAGGCATTTAGGGTTCGAGTCCCTAGCCCTCCGCCAAATCCCTGTATGGTTCGGTGACCAAGTGCGTCTCATAAGCGTATTAGCCTTAGTTCAACTCTAGGTGCAGGGACCATTTTAATAAAGCATAGTGTATAATAAAGTAAAGGAGATTATGCTCATGTTAGATGAACAACAATTAGTAGAAGTTAAAAATGAATTTATTTCTCTTTTAAGAAATATTAAAAGAGAGGGTAGTGATATAGATGGATTAATTAGTTGGATGGAAACTAATGGATTTTTTAGTGCTCCAGCAACATCTAAATATTACTGCTCTTTTGAAGGTGGTTTAGCACTTCATTCTATCAATGTATATAAAACAATGTGTAGATTTGCTAAAGCATTTGCCTCTAAAAAAGAAACAATTGAACCAGCAAAATTTGGTGCAAAAGGTGAAATTATCCCTGCAGTAGAAGAAACTAAATATAAATATGACCAAGACACTTTATTGATAATTGGCTTATTACATAGTATTTATAAATCAAATCTTTTTGAAAAATATTTCAAGAATGAAAAAGTATATAGTAAATATGGTAAGAAAAAAGATGAAGGTGGATTTTATGATTGGGTTAGCACACCAGGGTATAAAGTAGTTGATGAAAGTGAAAGAGAAATTTATGGAGATAGTGGATTCTCATCTTATTTCATTATTAGTGAATTTATTCCATTAACTACAGAAGAAAGTGTTGTATTGGCTAATTTTAATGAACTATTAAGTGATGAATCAAACAAGGCTAGTATGTATCAAGTATTGTCTAAATATCCTTTAGCATCTATTTTACTTTCAGCATCAGTGATATCTTCTTATTGTATTGAGAATCCAAATTTATTTTAATGCTTGACAAAATAATAAAACAACAATTAGATAGTCTTGAAGTTGCTGAGGTAAGTGTCTACAATGAAGATAAACATAGATACTTATTTAGAAAAGTAGGCCATTCTATTGAAATTGGTAGAAATTATATAATAAGACTAGATAAAAATTTGACTAACAAAGAACAGTCAAGTGTAATAGCAAATAATTGGAATCATGGATTAGTCCCTACTTATACTTTAATGAAAATAATTATTAAAGATAAAATGGGAAGTATGTATTTAGTTCATGGAGATTATTTAAATGAAGATTATTCTTTAGTTGATGATTGTGCTTTTTGGGAAGGTTGGCTTCCTATAGAGCAAATAGAAGTTTTAGAGGAGGTAAATTAACATGGAAGCATTGGCTACTAAATATAGACCACAGACATTTGAAGAAGTTAGTGGTCAAGTCAATATTATTCAAATATTAAAAAGACAACTTGAAACTAATTCTTTCAAGCATACCTATTTATTTTGTGGTCCTAGTGGAGATGGTAAAACAACTATTGCTAGGATTTTTGCTAAAGAATTGAATCATGGTTTTGGAGAACCTATTGAAATTGATGGTGCTTCAAATAATGGTGTGGATAATGTAAGAGCAATTATTGATGAATCAAAATCAAGAGCCATGGATTGTGAATATAAAGTTATAATTATTGATGAATGTCATATGTTAACTATACAAGCATGGAATGCTTTCTTAAAATGCCTTGAAGAACCTTCTCAATTTACAATTTTTATATTTTGTACTACAGACCCTCAAAAGATTCCTCAAACAGTTCAAAATAGATGTCAAAGATTTAATTTATCTAAAATTGAAACTAATCTAATTAAGAATAGATTATTGTATGTTTGTAAACAAGAAGGGTTTATTAATTATGAAGAAGGTTGTGATTATATTAGTAAACTAGCAAATGGTGGAATGAGAGATGCTTTAAGTTTACTAGAAAAAGCAAGTGACTATAATAAAGATTTAACTATTATTAATGTACTAAATGCATTAGGCAATTTTTCATATAAAATGTTTTTAGAGTTAGAAAATGCCATTTATGATGGAGACCAAAAAACTATTATTGAAGTTGTAGATTCTATTTATAATAATGGAAATGATATGAAATTATTTATTGAACAATTTTTAGAATTTACTTTAGACTTAAATAAGTATTGTTTATTTAAAGATTTAAGCATGACAAAAATTCCAACTTCTTTAGAAAAAGAAAGTGGAGACCACTTAAGTGTAGAATATGTCACTCACATTGAAAATCCTATAAATTATTACAATAGTCTAATAGATAAATTATTAGAATTAAAAACTTACTTAAAGTATGATTCAACTCCAAAAACAACAATTGAAATTCAATTAATTCATTTTTCTAGAGGTGCTTAATGTTAGGCCAACAAGAAATTAAAACTAGATTACTGGAATTACCTAATGTTACTTATTTACCTAATTCTATGCTCTTTTTAGGAGAAAAGGGATGTGGTAAACATACATTGGCTAATGAAGTATCCAATCATTATAGGTTGGCTCTTTTAGATATTACTAAAAATGTATCCTATGAAAGTATAGAAGAAATTTATTTAAATCCTACTCAAGCCTTCTACCTAATTAATGTGGATGAGATTAGTGAAAGACAACAAAATGCTCTTCTTAAATTTATTGAAGAACCATTACCTAGTTCTTTTATTATATTAATCTCTTCATCTAAAACTCATTTACTTGAAACTATTGTAAATAGATGTGTTGCATATGAATTTAAACCTTACACAAAAGAAGAGTTAAAAGAATTTATTCAAGATGGGGATGTAGATGATATTTTATCTCTTTGTACAACTCCAGGTCAAATACTTAGTCTTAATACTAAGTCATTAGAAGGGCTTCATACTTTATGTGATACAATGATTGATAAACTTGGAATAGCAAAATATCCAAATGCTTTAAAAATTGTTAAAAAGATTAATTATAAAGATGAATATGATAAATATGATTTTAATATATTTTTAAATTGTTATAAATTACATTTAATGAATAAAATACTAGTAGATAATTCTAAACTTTATTTAGACTTGTATAATATATTAGTTAAGACTTGTGAATTATTGAGCATAAATAATATTAATAAAGAATACTTCATGGAATATTTAATTACTAAGTTATGGGAAAGGTGTAAGGATGAAGTTAAGTGAATTAAAGAATAATATTTTAAATAATACTTTAAGTAATAACTTACTTATTTTTACTTGGAAAGAAAATAACTTTTTAACTTCTCAGTATATTCATGAAATAGCAAAAGTTAGAGGTCAATCAATTCAATTTGTTGATTCTTTTGAAGAGTTGATGGGCATATCTTCTAATGAAAATGTATTTGGTGAAGATTTTGGAGAAGGTGTGCTTAAAGTTTTGAGTGTGGATGTTTTTGATGAATTGGCTAATGATTCAATGGTTAATATTGAAAATTCAATCATAGTTTGCAAAGAGATAGCCAAAGAAGTTAAGCATAGTTATGAAAATTATCCTAATTTAATTGTGGAGTTTCCAAAAATTGAATCTTGGCAAGTTAAAGATTATATTAGGGTAAATTGTAAAGGTCTTAGTAAAGAATCTATTGAAACTTTATATTCAATTACAAATGGAGATATATTTAGAATAGATAGTGAGTCGGGAAAAATAAGTTGTTTCCCTATAGGCAAACAAGATGAATTATTTAGAAAAATGTTATCAAGTGGAGCCTATAGTGATTTAGTCCAACTAAATGTATTTAATTTAGTAAATGCAGTAATCAAAAGAGATATGACTCTAGTAAGTGATGCTTTAAGAAATATTAATAATATTGATATTGATGCTATAGGATTATCTACTATTCTTCACAATAATATAAAAAACATTATAGATATTCAAATGAATAGTAAAGCAACTGCAGAAGAATTAGGGATGAGTGAAAAACAATTTATTGTTATTAAAAAGTACAATTGTGGAAAATTTAGTGATGGTCAATTAAGAAAATTATTATTATTTTTAGATGAAATTGATTTCAAATTAAAAAGTGGAAAACTTGACATTTCTAATAAAGATAAAGTAGAATATATTGTATGTAAAATGTTAGAGAGGTAATTATGGAACTTACACTTGAATATAAAGATTTAAACTATAAAATACATATAGAAGGTGAAGAAGTTAAGGTAAATAGATTTTTACAAAAATTACATCTCTTTGCTTTAAATGAATTAAATGAAGAAGATTTAGAAGATATTACTATAGATGAGGAAATGATAAGATGAATAAATTTGAAAAAATAATGTTTGGTATAATGTTTTGGATTGTATCCTTAACTTGGGGAGCACTTTTAACTATTCCAGGTATCATTATTGCATTATTTGCAATTTTGTTAGGGGGAACTCTTCATAAAAATGGTTGCACTTTTATTATTGAGGTAGGAAATAATTGGGGAGGTCTTGAAATTGGTGCTATTGCTTTTTGTGGTAGATATTCACAAAAAGAAGGCCCTTGTTATAATCCAAGTTGGTATGAACACACAAGAGCACATGAATTTGGTCATAATCTTCAACAATTAATTTTAGGTCCATTTCAACTATTTTTAGTTTTTATTCCTAGTGCTATTAGATATTGGTATTCTAGAATTCATGGATTAAAACATCCTTATGACTATGCTCTTTTTGAATATATAGCAAGCAAATTAGGATACTATTGGATGAGAAAGTTAGATGCTTCTTTCAAGGAAGAATATACATATAAAAGAAAATAAGTGTATAATAAACTAGAGGTAAAGGGATGAAGAAAATATTAATTGTTGGTGATGTACATTGGTCAACTTATTCTTCTATACTAAGAACTAGAGGACTTAAATGTTCTATAAGATTAGAAAGATTAATTGCAAGTTTAAATTGGTGTGAGCAGTTAGCAATAGAAAAAGGATGCGATAGTGTCCTTTATTTAGGTGACTTCTTTGATAAACCAGAATTATATGGTGAAGAAATTACTATGCTTAATTCTATTAAATGGAATTCACTTCCACATTATTTTATTGTAGGTAATCATGAAAGTGATGTTGCTTCTTTAGAGTACAATTCTACAGAGGCACTTAGAAAGAATAATTTTGAGATTATTAATAAACCAACAATAATAGATAATATTGTTATTCTTCCATACATTACAGAAGATGCTAGACTTCCACTTAAAGATTATTTACAAGGAACAAATAAACCTATTGTTTTTGCTCATAATGACTTAAAGGGAATTAGGTATGGTAAATATGAATCCAAAACAGGATTTGAATTAACAGAAATTGAAGAATTAACTTCATTGTATATTAATGGTCATCTTCACAATGGGGCTTGGGTTACTAAGAAAATTTTAAACCTAGGTATTTTATGTGGTCAGAATTTTGGAGAAGATGCCTTTAATTATGAACATCAAGTTATGATTTTAGATGTGGATACTTTATCTTATGATTTAATTGAAAATCCACATGCTATTAATTTTTATAAAATAGAAATAAATACTAGAGAAGATTTTAATTGCATAAAAAATATTAAAAATTATGCAGTTCTTTCTATTAAATGTGCAAATAGTCTTAAAGAAGAACTCAAAGAAATTCTAGATAAAGACCCTAGAATTCTAACTTATAAATTAGTTATCTATATAGAAACTAAAGATGATACTACAAGTGAAGCACAAGTAGAATTAAAAGGATTAGATTATATAGATAGATTTAAAGAATTTATTATTAATAATATGGGCAATGATGAGGTTGTCATGGAAGAACTTGAGGAGGTATGTAAATAATGAATATCACATTCAATAAGTTAACTATCCATCATTTTCTTTCAATGGGAGATTGTGAAATTGATTTGAATAATAGGGGATATTGTTTAGTTAGTGGAATCAATAACAACCCTAAAGATGCAGCAAAATCTAATGGTTCAGGAAAATCAACAATTTGGAGTGCTTTATCTTATGTTTTAACTGGAAAAACAGTTCAAGGAACTACAAGTGATTTACCTAATAACTTTTATGGAGATGGTTGTTGGGTATCTTTGTCCTTCAATGTTGATGGCCATGATTATATAGTTACAAGAAGTAAAGAAGATAAAAATCTTGGAACTAATTTAAAAATTGTTATGGATGGTGTAGATAAGAGTGGTAAAGGCATTCAGGAATCACAAAAAGCCTTGAGTGATTTACTTCCAGACCTTAATGAAGAATTAATTGGAAGTATTATCATTTTAGGTCAAGGCATGCCAGATAAATTCACTAAAAATACTCCAGCAAAAAGAAAAGAAATTCTTGAACACTTATCCAAGAGTGATTTTATGATTGAAGACCTTAAGAATAGGGTTACAAATAGAATAAATGCATTAAGTGCCATGGTAAGAGAAGTGGAAGACACTACTCTTAAAAACAGCACCTTAAAGACTACTTTTAGCCAACAATTAGAAAATGCTAAAGTGGAGTTAGAAAACCTTATTAAAAGTGTGGAAGACATTGATTTAGATAAAAATATTGAGGATTTGCAATTAAAATTAAATGAATTGGATGAAACAATTAAAAGTTTAAATGAAAAAATTTCTCAAATGAATGAAGACATTGAAAAGGCAAATGCCTCTGTTTTAGATGCAACAAACATGAAACAAAATGCAATTAATAAAGTTAGAGAGACTCATGAACAATATGCTAAAGAGGATAATGAAAAGAAAACTAAATTGAATGGTGATATCTATATTCTTAATAATGAGATAACAAAATTAAAATCAATTACAGATGTTTGTCCTACATGTGGTCAAAAAATACCTAATGTTAGTAAACCAGATACAAGTACAAAAGAACAAGAATTAGAAGCATTAAGAAAACAATTACAAGAACTAAATAATATTATTCTTGAAGATAATGAAGAATATCAAGAAATTTTAAAAAAGATTGATGCTGAGTTTAATGGTAATATTCAATCTTTACAAAAGAAGTTATCAGAATTAAAAGAAGAATTGAGACAATTTAATCAAAAAGTTTATACTCATAGTAATGATAAAATTATATTAACTCAACAACTAACTTCTTCTAAAGCCAAGAAAGATACATATTTAGAAAATAAACAAAGAATTGAAAATACAATTAATGATTTAACTAAAAAGGTAAATGAGTTAGAAAAATCATTAGAAGAACTTGCTACCAAGAGTAGTAATTTGAAATTACATCAGGATGTAGTCAACAAGATGAACACTTATATTAAAAGAGATTTTAGAGGATTCTTACTTGCCAATGTTATTGATTACATTCAATTAAAAGCAAAAGAATATAGTTCTCAAATATTTGATACAGATGAAATTGTATTTGCCTTAGATGGCAATAATATTGATATTTCATTTTGTGGAAAAGCATATGAAAATCTTAGTGGTGGAGAAAAACAAAGGGTTGACCTTATTGTTCAATTTGCAATTAGAGATATGATGTGCCAATATTTAAACTTCTCTTGCAATATTTTAGTTTTAGATGAGATTACAGATGCTTTAGATAGTGTAAGTTGTGATAGGGTATTAAACTTTATTACTAAAGAATTAACAAGTGTAGAAAGTGTATTTATTATTTCACACCATGCAAATGAATTAGATATTGCTTGTGATGGAGAAATTATAGTAATGAAAGATTCAAATGGTGTTAGTGAAGTAACAAGTCAATATTAAGAGGTGATTATATGGCATTATATACAAATAATGAAAACTTAAAAGTAGTAGACATGTGTAAAATTTTTGATGAGGAGTTCCCTTTAGAAAATAGAGATGATAATAAATTATTTAAATATTTATATCTCATAATTTATGCAGTAACCCTTAAAGAAAAACCAACATGGTTTCAAAGATATGAAGATTATGATGCGTATGCTACATATAGCACAAAAGTACTATATGGAAGATTTATTAAGCAACAAAAAGAAGGTAAACAACTTAAATCTATTTTAAATTATTTTCATGGAGCAATGAATGGTTTAAGAATTAACTTTCAAAGAGAAGAATTTGCAGAAGTAATTAATGCAGAGCATAGTGAATTTATTCCAGAGCAATTTTTGGAAAATATGCAAGTTAGTTTATCAAATGAATACTTTGCACAAGAAAGAGAAGATGAAATTACTAAATTACTTAATAATGTACATAAAGTAGCCAAACAAGTTATTAAAGAAAGTCCTTATGCAAAAGACTCTATTATGAGTCATAGATTATATATTTCAATGTTATTGACTTTCTTAAGTAATCTAACCATTAATAATAAAGCAATGAGTAAATTTAATAAAAAATTAAAGAAAAATGTAAAAGATTCAGATGATATATTTACAAAACTTTTAGAAAAAGAAAAATTAGAGTCTCCTATTTTATGGAAACTTGATTCATCAATGAGTGATTATGTTAGATTATTAGTTAATAAAATGAAATTTAAGTTAGCCAATAAATTAAGAGATATAAAAAATTATTATATACTCCCAGAAGATGTTGTGGTTGGAATTATGGCTAGTGCTTATAGTGATGGATATAAAAATGATGTGGAGGAAGAGTAAATGCCAAAAAGTAATATTGTAAAGGAATTAAATAATTTAAGTGCAAAAGATATATTTTCTATGACTTTATTTGCACTATATAAATTAAAAGACAATCCAAAGTATGCAACATTAAGTGAATTAGTTTATGTTTTAGATAAAGAAAGTCTTTTTAACTTTTTAAGTGTATTTGAAGGATTAACTATCAATGTACCTAAGTTAAGTGAATTGCAAGAAATTATTTATGGGTTAATGCTATTTACATTAGTGAATGTACAAGAAGTTCCTTATGATGAAGCATTTAATCAAGTGTATAAACCTTCTATGGATAGAGAAGCACTAAAGAAGAGTTATGAAACTATTTGTCAAGTAATTGATGTGAATGAGTTTAAAAGAGAGGGAGACCATGAATGATTTTTGTAAAATAGTCTATGAACTAGCAACTAAAATAGAGAACCTCCCTTCTAGAAAAGAAACTTTAGAGAAATGTGTTGAAGAAAAACTATTATTTAGTGACACTATGTATAAAGAGCAAATAGAAGAATCAAAAAAATATTTATTGTCTAGAGATAATTTAAAAGTAGTCAAAACAATTGCAAGAGAAAATAAAAAGAAAGGTGTATAATAAATGATGGAAACTAACAAAAATTTAATTAAAGGTCTATCTATATTAACCACAATTAATGAATCACATTTAGAAAGATTAGTGGATTTAAGCAAATTAGTTATTGTAGATGAAATAGTTGAACAATTAGAACAAGGTCAAGAAATAGTAAAAATTGACATTGGAATTGGTACTTTACTTTTACATTATTCAGGAGAATCCATAAAATTCAAATTTACTCCAAATGCTAAATTTGAAGAAGATATTGTTAATGCATGTATCCATAAAGTAAATTTAATTGATGACAAAGTAGAGTCTTCATTGAAAGATAAGATAGTAAATACATATAAGGATTTAATTTAATGATTGAAGATAAAACATTAGTGGAAAAGGAATTAGAACCTCAATTTGAAGAAGATTCTAATGATGTTGAAGAAGAGCCTTTAACCGAAGAACCAAAGGCCACTTTAACTATAGAATCTCCAGTAGTTGTAGTTGAACCTATTTCACTAAAATCTTCTTCAGATGAAATATTAGATAGAATATCAAAAGCAGAAAGTGTGGAAGAGTTAAAAGAATTAACTAGACTCTTTCATTTAAGTCTTGCTAAAAAAGAGGCTTCAAGAGCCTTAACTCAAAGTGAATTAGTTGATTTATTGTTGGAGCAAGCCAAAGAAAGAATTACTAAGAGAGCAGATGAATTATCACATAAAGATGTGTTAGATTATATAACTGCTTTTCAAAATTCTCTTGACAAATCTTCAAAATCATTAGATAGTAAAATAGTAGAGGCTCAACCTTTAACTTTAAATCAAACTAATCAAGAAATAAATATTAATATTGATTCTGGAAAATCTATTGCTATTGATGAAGAATCTAGAGCAAGAATATTAGATGTTATTAATGCTATTACAAAAGGTAGTGTACAACAAAAAACAATACAAGAAATAAGTGATGAAGTTATGACTGTTAAAAGTGATTCTAAAGAAGAACCAAAAGGAGAAGAATAAAGAATGACAAAACATGAGATTGTAAACTTAATAAAAGAAAGAAGAGCCTTACATGGTGGAATTTTAACCAAAGAAGATTTATTTGATATTGGTATGGCCCATAGACAACTTCCAAAAACAGAAAGAAGTTGGGCTTGGTTATTAAGTCTTACAGGGGGATTTGGTACTAGTGAAGCATATAGAGTTTTTATTGTGCATAGATTAAAGACCCAAGGTAACTTAGAATCTTTTGATAAGGAAAATGCTACAGAAGAAGAAAAACTTATTCATCTTAAACATGAACTTCAAAAAGAAAGAATGAGAATTAGTGATGAAAGAACCAATCTCAATAAAACTTTAAGAGATGAAGCAAGAATTGAAAGATTAGAAGAAACAGTTAAAGAATGTGCTAGAAAGTATTCTAAACTTCCAAATGTAGTTAAAGGTACTTATAATAAAAGACTCCCATCTTCATATGCCTTTTTACCAATTGCTGATTTACATTTAGGTGAAATTTTTGAAAATTATGTTAATTCTTATAACTATGAAGAAGCAGTTGAAAGAATTAATGTAGTTGCAGAAGAAACTATCCATTTCTGTAGAATGCATAATGTTCATACCCTTATGGTTGCCAATATGGGTGATTTAATTAGTGGTATCATTCATGTTGGTTTAAGATTAGGACAAGAATATGATGCTATTGACCAAACAATGAGAGCAGCAGAATTATTAGCAGAGTTTTTAAATGAAATTCAACAAGCATGTCCTACCATTGAATATAGAAGTGTTTTAGATAATCACTCTAGATTAATTGCAGATAAGAATCAAAATATTGCTTTAGAAAATTTAAATAGAATTTGTGATTGGTTTGTGGGAGAAAGACTAAAAGCCACATCTATTAAGTTTATGAAAGATAATTTAGACCCAGGAGTTGGTAGGGTATATCTTCCAAATGGTAAACCTATTTTCTTTATGCATGGGCATGAAGATAAAAAATCAACAGTTGTTCAAGATATTATGGGAATGACTCATGAATTTCCAAGTTATATTGTGATGGCACATTATCACAATAGTGCAGAAAAGACTTATCAAGGAGCCAAAGTATTTATTACAGGAAGTCTTGTTGGCACAAATCCATATGCCTTCTCTAAAAGAATGTTTGGAGAACCTGAACAAAAATTATTAATCTTTGATGATAAAGACAATATCATTGATATCAACATTAGATGTAAAAAATAATTAATTACTTACAAATGAAAGGAGGGTAATTAATATGAGTGTAAATTATACCAAATATCAACATATTGAAAAATGGGGAAGTGGTGAAGTAGAAGGTATCAATAAAGGTACTTGCTATCTTTTCTATAAAATAGATGGTACTAATGCTTCCACATGGCTTAATGAAGGATTACAATTTGGTTCAAGAAATAGGCAATTAAGTTTAGATAATGATAATTCTAACTTCATGAAAATGATGACTAGTGACCCTAGATTAAAACCTATGATTGAAGATTTATTGAAGTTTCTTCAAAATCATACTAATTTTATTGTTTATGGTGAGTGGTTAGTACCAACAAATATTAAAAGATATAAAGATGATGCATGGAAAAATTTCTATATATTTGACATTTTAGATACAAATACAGATTGTTATATCAACTATGATATTTATTCTAAGTGGTTTGATGACCAATATCCTAATATCAAGTATATTCCACTTTTAGCCAAATTAGAAAATCCTACTGAAGAGGATATTAGAGCATTACTTCCTAAAACAGGGGAATTCCTAATTAGTGAAGGTGTTGGTGAAGGTATTGTTATTAAAAACTATGATTATGTTAATAAATATGGTAGAAGAACATGGGCAAAGATGTTAACCGAAGATTTTCTCATGAACAAAAAAGAAAATAGAAGTCAAAAGAAAGTTGCTCAAGAAAAGGGTGAATCTATTGAAAGAGACATTATTAAACTCATGACAGTAGACCATGTACTCAAAGAAAAAGCAAAAATAATGGAAAATAAAGGTTCTACTACATGGGAATCTAAATTTACATTTGAACTTCTTAATAGAGCATTTAATGAATTTTTTAGAGATAATTGGGAAATCATACTTAAAAAATTTCACAACCCAACTATCAACTTTCAAGTTCTTAAAAAATATAGTGATGACTTTGTTAAGAGTATAATATTATAGGAGAAATTACTATGTCCAAAAGAGATGTTAATAATATTTATTTACAACAACAAATGCTTTATTTTGGCATGTTAGAAAATGCTAAAGAGTTTGATAGAATGTATAAAGCAGGAGAAATTTCAAAAGAAAGATTTGAACAAGCCCAAAGAGAAGTGGAAAGAGTTAAAGATAACTATATGCAAATTAGTTACTTTATGCTTGAATTACAAAAACCATTTAAGAAAAGAGAAAGACAAGAATGGGAAAGAATAAATAAAGTGCTTTATGATTCTTTAGAAGGGTATTCTAAAGAGGCTTTATTAGATGAAAGCAAGGATGCTTTAGCAGATTTTAGAAAATTAATTGAAGAATCTAAAAAAGAAAGTGAGATTAAAAAAGATGAACTTAGATAAAATTAAAGAATTTTTAACTCAATTGAATATTACTAAGGAAGGTAAACTAGAAGGAAATAAATACATTATTAATTTAGGTGATAGTAATGCCTATTCTAGAATGTATACTATTTTAGATAAAAGTGAATTAGTTGATTTAGACATTGAAAACATTTCTATGAATGAAGAAGAATCTAAGATGATTTATCTTAGTGATGATTATGACCTTACTTTAGATGCAAATTTTAATGATAACACATATACACTTACTATTGAGGAGGCAAATGATTAATGGCTTATAAAAATGCAAAAAGAATTTATGATAAAGAAGTTCTTAGTGTTAGAGCAGATGAAATTAATATGCTCAAAAATAAAAAGAACTATAAATTAGTCACTACAATTGTGGGTAGATTAAAAGATGTTTTAAGAACAAATAAAGACATTGTTGCTTTAAGTGCTCCTCAAATTGGATATCCTTATAGAATTTTTTGTGTAAAATTTAGTGATGATGAAATTAGAGGTTTTGTAAATCCTTTAATTTATAAATATTCTCCAGAAATTCATTTAAGTAGAGAAATTCAATTAGGACATAACTCTAATGTAGAATATATTGTACCTAGATTTAATGAAATTGAGATGAGTTTTCAAACTCCAGTAGGTAATTTACAATCAAATATGTTTACTGAAGTAGTTGGTGAAGTTATGCAACAAATGGATGACTTACTAAATGGAGTTTTACTTGAAGACTATGGTCTTGAAGTTATTGAAGGTTTTGATGAAGCATCTCAAGAAGAAAGAGAAGAAATCATTAAAATGTATTTAGAACACCTTCAAAAACAAAAAGATGATTTACAAAAAGTCATTGAAGAAGATAAAGAAAATGCTAAGATTAATGAAGCAATTGAATTCATGGAACAAGCAAAACTAGGTAACATTGAAGTTAAGTTTGAAGAAAAACCAAAAACTTCTAAAAAACCTACTAAAGTAGAAACTAAACCAAGAAAGAAAACCATTAAAGAAATCCTTAAAGATATTGATGAAATTAGAGAATAATTAAATATGGAATTTAAATATGATGGTGTAACTACCTATAACAATAGCATTGATATAGATAATATTTATCAAACATGTCTAAAGGCCACTGATGAAAATAATATGAATTATTATTTAATCATTAGAACTTTATTAGGAGAATGTTCTTGTTTAGAGTATGGGCCATTAGTTGAAGGAGACCCTTTACTTCCAGATAATACAAAAATTGAATTTTCAAGATTTGAGAGTGATGATTTTAAACTTAAAAAGATGATAAAGAAGTTTTTATCTCCTAGAAATAAAGGAAGAACTCAAATAGTAGATGTTTATGAAATTCAATTTAAAGAGGCTTTGGATGAAGGAATAGACTTATTAAAATATATGAGAGGATTTAGTAAGGAGAGTAACTACTAATGAGAGAAAATGTAAAAGATTTCTATGGTAGAATAATTGGTACTAGAGAAACACAAACAAATGGAAATGTAATTGCTAGGGATATGCATGGTAAGATTCTTGGAAAATATGATAAAGCACAAAATGTTACTATGGATTTCTATGGTAAAATCATAGCCAGAGGGGACACCACTAGTGCTCTTATATGGCAAGCCTATAATGAATATTTGCAACAAATAAATTTAACTAAAAAATAAGGGGTTAAAAATCCCTTTTTTTATTGTTGACATGTTTTTAATTTATGCTTATAATATAATCAGAGGTAAGGAAACATGACAAAAGCACAAGAAAAAATGGTTAATAAAATTAAAGTTATGATGGAACAAGAATTCTTTTATGACAAAGAAAAATATGAAATTAAAAGATTTGATGTTACTGAAACAGAATACTTTGTTAGTGTTTGTGGTGAAGTAGGATTAAAGGGTGATGAAGGCACTTTAGCCCAAGTTTTTGGAAGAGAAAGATTTCAATTATTTATTGGCAAAAATGGTGGAATCACTTATTATAATAGAAAAGGAACAAATAAACATCTTAAGAGATATGAAGGTCTTTTAACAATTAGTCTTGCTCAAAGATAAAAAAAATTATTGACACATTATTAAAATAATGTTATATTATTTTCAGAGGTAGAAAAACATGACACAAGAACAATTAAAAGAAAGAATCCAAAAGGCAGAAGCCAAAATTGAAAAGATTGAAAGAAGAATCACAAAATGGCAAAAGGCTCAAACTAGAGAAGCCTTCCTTAAAGCAGATGGTTGGTTACTTAACATGGGTAGAGATGAAGAATATCTTTGGAATGAATACATCAAGAATTGTAATTGGGAACTTGACCATGCAGTTCAAGATTTACATGATGCTCAAGTTACTCTTGAAAAATATCAAAACTTGTTAGCCTTGGAAGAAGCAAAAGATAATGAATTTGAAACCAATAGAATCATGGTTATTTGGGAATTCTTACTTCACTATAAAGAAGAAGTTGCTCAATACATTAGAAACAACATGAAGGTTCTCAATGAATATTATGAGGTTAATAGTAGGGCATGTGATTGGCACAATAACAATCGCTATAAAGTATATAATGGTGAAATGACCAAAGAAGAGTACAATAGAGTGTATAATGAACTCAATCAAAGAGAAAAAGAACTTGAAGCATCTATTCACCCTTATACAAAGTTAGTTGCCACTAGAAATTATCCTGAAAAAGAAAGAATTGTTGATGAAGCAAAGTTAGATGAAATTCTTCTTAAGGATTGTAAGGCTAGATACTTCCAATTAGTCAATGAAGTAACTGAGATTACAGGAATCATCTTAGATGCTACAAACCTTAATATGAGAGGTGGAGAACTCAATGGAATTATCATTGGTGAAAAAGGTAAAGCAAAAGTTCAAACCTTCTCTGCAGGAGGACATTCAACTCACATTATTGTTAATGAAAAACATGGTCAGTGTTTCCATTATAGACATAAAGTATCAAGGGTAGATTAATTATCTATCCTTTTAGTCTTTTAAGTGTATAATAAATAGAGGTGTATATATATATGAGTAAAAAAAGTTTAATGCAAGACCCAAACATGAGAAATTATGAATGGGGTCAATCAGTTTGTGCTACTAGAGTAAATAGCCTCATTGAAGAAGTTTCTAACATGGATTTGGATTCTAAACTTAGACTTAATAAATTTAAAATTTTTATTGAGAAGTTTAGAAAAGAATGGGATGGCTATATTTATAAAATAGGTAAAACAAAACCATCTAAATATGAAATGAAATTTAATTATCTAAAGACATATAAATATCGTGGTTATAAAATTAAAGTATTTAATGATGATTATGGTCAACAATACTATTTCTACTTTAATAATGAGTGCCATGGATGTGGAACATATAACTTTGATTATGAAGGATGTATAAGATATGAAGTAGACCATTATTTAGATGATATCTTTGATTTTTGGGACTTAGATATCAAATATGCAGGGGCTCGTTTAAAATTTAATAATCATGAACATACAGAGATTTTATTTACCTATAGAATGGATTCTTTAAAAATTTTCTTTCCTAATGAAGATGGTACCTTTGACATTGAAGATATTAAAAAACAATGTGTTAAAATGTTAGATGAGTTATTTGCAAGTGAAGAATTTCAAAAAAGTGAATCAGAAAGAAAAGCAAGTGGAAATCTTTATTTTAGTGAGATGATATCACAAATGGAAGAAGAAGATGAAAACAACAAATAATTTTGTAGAATTACTTAAAAATAACCCAAATAAAGAGTTTTTGATTAAAATCAAAGGATTTTATATGCCTATTGAATTTTGTGGCTTAGAATTTGATTCTATAGTGTTTAAATTAAGACCAGACTTTGAAGATAATATAGAGAAGATTAATTTTGAAAGAGAATAATAATATTTATGACATATAAACAATTTAAAGAAAAGTTTGATAAAACAAAAAGGAAGGAGTTATTTTGGACTTTTATGGGAATGAGAATTAAAGAATTGTGGGGTATATTTTTAACTACCTCTTTTATGAGACATATTTCATTTTTATGGCATTGGAAAAATTTTTTCTTTTGTTTAAAGTATCCTTTTTGGAAGGCCAGAAATGTTTGGTCAGGAAAATTTATGGGATACACTCATACTTGGTATGATGATATCCCAGAAGGATGGAAAATTGCTTTTGGTAAAAATTTAAGTAAAGATATATTAAAAGCAGGAAGACAAACAAGAAAAAGATTAGAAAAACATGTTTCTTGGGAAGATATGCTTTCATTTCAACAAATTAAAGAAAAATGGGGAGTACTTTGTCTTTATGCATCTGCATCTAAAGAAATTCAGGAAGTGTTAGATTATTATGAACATCTATCTCAAGGATATTGTATTTGTTGTGGAAAACCAGCAAGATATATTACTAAAGGATGGGTTTCATTCCAATGTGAGAATTGTTTTGTAAAAAATGATTGTTACACATATAAAGATGGAAATAAAGTCCCTTTAGAAGGAGAAGCACTAGAAAAACATAAACAAGAGTGTAGATTAACTAAAAAAGACATTCCTAGTATTTATACTTATGACTATAAATTGATTAAAACTGAAATGTTTTCAAATGAAGAAGATTGTAATAGAAAGTATGAGGCTCTTTGGGATAATCCTAATAGACCTGAGGGGGAAATTTATATTAAACTTTTAGATGTAGCAATTGAATATAAACAATCTATTAAACAAGAAGTTAGTCTTAAAGAAAAATATGGTATTGACTTTGAACAATTATGGGATTTATAATAAATAATAAGGAGGATATTTATTTATGTCAGTAATAACTATATTATCTAGTATTGGAGTAATTTTAGGAAGCCTTTGTTTAGAAATGATTCTATTATTAGGTCTAGAAACATCAAAAGGAAAAAAGATTACTAAGAAGATTAAAAATAAGATTAGACATTTATGGTGGACTTATTTTGATTATAAAAATGATTTTGTGGAAAAAGACTAATTTCTAGTTGTATAATAAATTATATGAAAGAAGAAAGAATATTAGTAATAATTGAATCTAAGAATAAAGTTGATACAATAAAACCTTATCTACCTAAAAATTATATTGTAATGGCTTGTAATGGACATATTACAGAATTAAGTGATGGTAGTGGTTATTTTAATACAGGTATTGATATTGAAGAAGGATTTAAACCAGATTTCAAGGTATCTAAAAGTCAATTAACCACAGTAAAGGCTCTTAAAGAACAAGTTAAACTTGCAGATAAAGTTTATTTATGTACAGACCCAGATAGAGAGGGAGAATCAATTGCTTGGGCACTTAAAGAATTCTTAAAGATACCTACAAATAAATGCTATAGAGCAACCTTTCATGAAATAACTAAAAATGCAGTTCTTAAGGCTTTAGAAAATCCTAGAAAAATAGATAATAATTTAGTCCATGCATCTCATGCTAGACAAAAATTAGATAAACTTTTAGGCTATAGAATGTCATCAATTGCTAGAGATAATGTTGGAGCCAAAAGTGTAGGAAGATGTCAAAGTGCTGGATTAGAATTAATTGCCAATAGAGAAGACTCAATTACTTCTTTTATTCCAGATAAATATGGTGAACTTGTTGCTACTTTAACAAAAGATGGACAAGAATTTAGAGCCAAATATTTTAATACAAATGATAGAGAAACTAAACCATCTTACTCAAAATGCTTAGAAGTTTTTGATATAATTAATAAATCATTAAAGAAAGATGGTAAATTTAAAGTTGAATCTATTGAAAGAAAAAAGATTAGGTCAAATCCAAAACCACCATTTATCACTTCTACCTTTCAACAAGAAGTCTCTAGTAAATTAGGGATTAGTGTAGAAGTTGCACAATCTTTAGCCCAAAAATTATTTGAAGGAATTAATGTTAATGGCCAACATATTGCTTTAATCACTTATATTAGAACAGATGATGCCTCTTTTAGTCCAGAGTTTTTAGTTAATCTTGAACAATTTGTTAAATCTAAATATGGGGATAAATATTATGCTCCTGTTAGAGAAACTAAAAATAGTGAAACTGCTCAAGAAGGACATGAAGCAATTAGACCAATTGACCTTAACATGACTCCAGAAATGCTTAAAGAACATATAAAAGATGAAAAATTAATAAAAGTCTATGACATTATTTATAGAAGAACTATTGCTTGTGCAATGGCTCAATCTCTAACAAGTGAAACTATTTATACTTTAAGCCAAAGTGGTTATTTATTTAACATGACATCTAAAGAATTAATCTTTGATGGTTATCAAAAAGTATATAACTATAAAGAAAAAGAGGATGAAGAGTTAATTAAAGTTACTTTCAATGAAGGTGAATTAGTTAAATGTTCTAATTTAACAGTAGAAGAAAAAGAAACAAATCCACCTGCAAGATATAAAGAGGCAACTTTCATCAAGGAGTTAGAGAAAACAGGAATTGGAAGGCCTAGTACTTACTCTACAATTGTTAAAACTTTAAAAGATGAAGGTAGAGGATATTGTACTTTGCAAAAAGGATATTTAATACCTACAGATAAAGGGATGAAATTAGCCAACTTCTTAAAGGAAAAATTTCCAGATTTAATTAATGTAGAGTATACTTCTAACATGGAATCTGATTTAGATAAAATTGCTAAGGGTAAATTAGATGAAATCCAATTTCTAAACACTTTCTTAAATAATATGGAAAAAGCAATTAAGAAGGCTAATGTAAATAGTGGAGAGGTATTATGTCCAAAGTGTGGAGCCCCTATGAAAATTAGAAAAGGTCAATATGGTTCTTTTTATGGATGTACTAATTATCCAAATTGTGATGGAGTTAGAAAAATTAATAAAAAATATTGACACATACAAATTATTTAATTATACTAATAAGTGATAGTGGAGGTACAACTTATGGTAGCCAGAAGAGTTAAACCAGGTGTTCTTAAAATTATTAATAAACCTTTTGATGAATCAATGATTGAATCTTATACTCTATTAAATGTAAGTGAAGAAGATGCTTTAGCACTTCTCTTTGCTTCTATTAATATAGAAAAAGAAGATGAAACTACATTTGTAATTAAATATGAAAATGATGAATTGGTTTCTAAAATGTATAAAGCAATTGCCCATAAACATAAAGAAAACAATCCAGATTTCATTGATGTTAGTGTTAGGTATGAATTGGATATGGATGCTATTCCAGGAACTAGTGTTCTTGTAAGAGACCCAGAAAAACAAACTATTAAAGTAGCCTATAGAAAATCTACTAATTTTTCAAAGGCATGTAATATCAATAGACTGTTTATTAACAATGCTCAAAGAGATTCTTTCTTTAGAGATGTTAAAAATGGAAGTGAGTATAAAAAGACAGAAAAATATGTACTTAGTTCAGTTGATAAAGAAACCTACTCAAAATGGTCTTCCTTCATGAATGATAGATACTTTGAAATTGTTACCCAATTAAAGAAAGGAAGTAATGCTAATGCCTAAAAAAGAAAAAATAAATTTAGATTCTATTGCTGGTTATTTTGAGGAAAAAGAAGAACTCAAAAAGATTATCAATTTAATTCAAAATTATGATAGATATAAAGAAATGGGAATTCAAGTACCTAGAGGAATTATTTTACAAGGCCCTCCAGGATGTGGAAAAACCTTAATAGCAAGTGTTATTGCAAATGAATGTAATGTCCCATTCTTCTCATTTAAAGCAGGTTCAGATGGAACTAAAGTTCTTGGAGAGTTAAAAAGAATCTATAGAGAAGCCGAAAAAGTAACTCCTTCTATTGTTTATCTTGATGAATTAGTTGAATTAGTAACAAATAGAAGATTTGCTAGTGATACCTCAAGAGCATGCTTACAATTTCTTTTAACTAAGTTAGATGGAGTTCAAAAAGGAATGGGGGTTTTAACTATTGCTTCTACTAATGCTTATGATGACTTACCTATTGCTTTATTAAGAAGCGGAAGAATGGATAAAAAACTTAAGATTGATTTACCAGATGCTCAAAGTAGAGAAGAAATTTTAAAATTTTACACTAAAAAATTTCCTATTTTTGATAAATTAAATTTAAAAATATTAGGAATAAAATTAAATGGAATGTCTGGTGCTGATATTAAAACACTAGTAAATAATGCTTTAATTGAATATATTGACCAAAAAGAATATGTAGATGTAGATGATTTCACAAAACTAGTCAATGAAATGAATTTTGAAACTATAGGTAAGAAATGGAAAAGCACTAAAAGTGTTAAGAAAATTCTTGCTCATGAGGTAGGACATTCTTTAATTAGTTGGGTTTTAGAAGACAATCATGGAAGCATCAGTGCCCTTAGATATGGAGACACAGCAGGGTTCACATCTTTTACACCTAAAGTAGATGAAGTTACAGATGAATATGGTGATGAAGAACTTAGTTTTGTATTATCTAAGAAGGATGCTAGAAAACAATTTTGCATTGGTTTAGGTGGCATGGCAGGAGAACTTGTTTACTATGGTATTTATGATAGTGGTGTTGGAGGAGATGTTCAACAATTAAGAAACATGTATAAAGATTTAAGTGAAGTAGGAGTCTATGGAATAAAATATATGACCTTTAGATGGAATTATGATTCTACTTCATTAAAAGAAAAAGAAGAAAAACAATTCTTAAAAGAACTAAGAAGAGCACTTAAAAAAGCAGTTAAAATTATTAAAAAATATAAATATTTGGGTAGATATATTATAGATAAGGCTTTAGATAATGATGATGCTTTATCAGAAAACCAAATTGATAATATTATTGAAGATTATTTTACAAACAAAAGACAAATTATTAAAAAGTATAAAAAGATTCCTTTAACCTCAGAGGAGAAAGAATAATATGAAAACTAAAGAACTTATTATTAAATATTCAGTGTTAAGTGAAACACTAAATGAGATTCAAAGTAGAATAGGTGAAATAGAAGAAACTATTGATGCCTTAGATGCAACTATAGAACAATCTGAATCTAGAGGACTTAGTCCTAATTTGATTGATGAACTTAGTAAAGCAAGAAATGATTTAGATTTAGTAAGATTAAATTTATCCTTAAAAGCAAATGAAATAGAGCATGCTTTATTAAATTTTGAAAGAGTAAGACTTTTAACAATTTAACAAATTAGTTGCTAAATTTATATACTAGGCTACAAATATTGGTATATAATATTATGTAGACCAAGTAAAAGGGCTGGCATGTACTAAGGGTAGCGAGCCTCCCTTGCAAGGAGGCTGTTGTGAGTTCGATTCTCACCTGGTCCACCATTAAAGTTAAGAAACACTTAAAGAGTTCAGAGAGTTCTAGATTAATCTCAAGTAAAAATATCTAGGTGGTCGAGAAGATGACTGTATCACATCTATAAAAAGACAGTGGAGGAGACTAGAGTTAATCTCTAAGCATAAGAAGGAAAACTTGTAAAACCAGTGACTAGTTAACACTTATAACTATAGTGGTCCAAAAAGGGGAATCGCCATAAAATACACCTCAATAATTGAAAGGATAAGGTTCAATGGCGGTAGGTGAAGTTTTGTTTATAACAAGCATATGTATTTGTCCGAGATGACATTAAACTAAATACTTCTTAATTGAAGAGAATAGGAGATACATATGTTTGATTACTTAGGATGGGGCAAACATCTATATTCCTTGGCAGCAACAGGAATTAAATTCAAAGACAAAGAATATACTTCTAGAAAAAGTGCAGAACGTGATATGTATGCATTTATGAATAAGCATGGCTTAAGAATTGAAAAAGTATATGATGACAATCATTTTAAAACCTATATTTGCCAAAATGATATTAGATTTTACATTAATAGAATGTAATCCCTAGAGGTACCAACTACCTTGAATTAAAACAGTTGGAAAATGCAAATGTTGCATAATGGTAGTGCCCTTGCCTTCCAAGCAAGAGGTGAGAGTTCAATTCTCTTCATTTGCTCCAGTGCTGTTTCTATGGGTCTTCAGACACTAATAAATCAAAATGACCCACCCATAGGTAATTGGGAAGATTTACCTCCAGAAATTTGGTCGGCTAGTTGGCACGAACTTGAAAGACACTAAGTGTTGCAACAGACCCACAAGAACTGCAGTGAGTGGGCAAGCACGAGTGATGGACAGAGAATGGGATGTTTTGAAAAAGAAACTACGATTGAGTCACCACACTGAGAGCACAAGGTTCACTGGGCAAAGAACAAAACACGCAGGTGTAGGACAATGGTAGTCCATTTGCTTGCCATGCAAAATATATGGGTCCGATTCCCATCACCTGCTCCATCCTCAAAGTGCTGGAAGTTGTGGCACATCTATTCAATTAAGGCTATAGACTTAGAATAGAAGGGGAGGGGTAAGGTCCCTCTGAGGTCTAATATTGCGGGGAAGTGTAACGGTTGCATACTAGGCTCATAACCTAGTGGTAGTAGGTTCAATTCCCACCCCCGTAACCATCACACATAAAAAGTGTGCTAAATTATAGTGAGGAAAAGTAACAATGAGAACTATTTTGACCATCAAGAGTATTGAATTAGTCACATTAGAAAAACATATTTGTGAAGATAATGTGATTTTTGTGCATGGTCAAGATACTTCTTATGAATAACATTAAATAATTATAAAGATGTTAAATTTGAGTGCTTGGCTATGCTAGGCACTTTTTTCTTCTAAATGCTCCCTTAGACGAAATGGTTTACAGTCACAACCCTTTCAAGGTTGTATTTGTGGGTTCGAGTCCCATAGGGAGTACCAAGAGTATTGCCTTAACACATGCTAAATTAAATGAGGAACAATTTATGTACAAATTAAATTTAGACAACAATTATTTAAAACCTAATTATGAATCTTGTCCTTATTGTAATAAAATGTGTAAAAACAAAAATAGTTTTAAACAGCATGTGAGATTATGTAAAGAAAATCCAAATAGACAAGAATCTAATTTAAAAAATCAAGGTTGGTCTAAAGGACTAACTAAAGACACAGACATTAGAGTGTATAATCACTCTAAATATGAAAAGACTTTCTTTGAAAAGCATAGTGGATACTTTAAAGGAAAGAAGCACACACAAGAAAGTAAAGATAAAATATCTAAGGGGAGGAAAAAATATTTACAAGAAAATCCACAAAAAGTTCCATACATTCTAAACCATTCATCCAAAAGTAGTTATCCAGAACAATACTTTAAAGAATTATTTGATTTAGAACAAATACCTTTACAGTATCATTTACAAATTTCTAAATATGAATTAGATTTCTACAATCTAGAAAATAAAATAGATTTAGAGATTGATGGGGAACAACATTATTTAGATTCTAAAATAGCAAAAAGTGATTTAGAAAGAACAAAATATCTTGAATCTCTTGGATGGACTGTGATTAGAATTAGATGGTCTAATTATCAAAAATTAACTTTAGAAGAGAAAAAGAAGTTAATTAATGATATTAAAGAATTAATGCACCCATAACTCAGTTGGTAGAGTAATAGACTTTTAATCTATGAGTCGGTGGTTCGAGCCCACCTGGGTGTACCATCCTCCATAGCAAAATTGGATAATGCACCTGACTCTTAATCAGGGGATTCTAGATTCAAGTTCTAGTGGAGGAACCAATAAGGTCTCTTAGTTTATTTGGTAAAACATTCCCCTGATAAGGGAAAGAGGGTTGGTTCAAAACCAGCAGAGACCACCAAACACCTAAATAAGGTGTATAATAACATAGATTGCCCTTGTAGCATCAATTGGTAGATGTCCTCACTTGTAATGAGGCTGTTGGGAGTTCAAGTCTCTCCAAGGGCACCATCCATCTCTATGATTGGGTTCAACTCCCTTTGGCCGAGGAAGGCTTGGCAAGTGGTGTAGTAGAGATGCCTTATGCTCAAGTGTTGGAACTGGTATACATCACTGACTTAAAATCAGTGGCCGAGAGGATTAAGGGTTCAAATCCCTTCTTGAGCACCATATGGGTCCTTGGCATATCGGTAGTGCAGTTGGCTGTTAACCAACCTAGGTAGGTTCAACTCCTTCAGGTCCCGCCATTAACCAATCAACAATTAATTTGGGCCATTGGTGCAGAGGTCAAACATGTCTCCTTGTCACGGAGAAGAACAGGGGTTCGAATCCCCTATGGCCCGCCAAGTATAGTTGGCTGATTGGCTTAGGCAGTGGTCTGCAACACCATTTAGTAGGGTTCGATTCCCTAACTATACTCCATTTACACCTTTAACTCAGTTGGGAGAGTGCCACCCCTACAAGATGGAAGTCATAGGTTCAAGTCCTATAAGGTGTACCATGTGACATTAGCACAAAATTAGTGCACTTGACTGTGAATCAAGGGAAGAGGGAGAGTTACCCTCATGTCACCCCATATATTTATTGGAGGATTACTCAAGTGGTTGAAGAGGGTGGTTTGCTAAACCACTAGTGGAAGAAATTCTAGCATAGGTTCAAATCCTATATCCTCCGCCATAAAATATTTATTGACAAGTATTTATTATTCATGTATATTATTGGTATGGATATAATTATTTTTCATGAAATTAGTATTGTGTTATTATGCTTGATTTATATTCCTAGCATGATTCCTTTCGTTCAATATATCTTATTAAAGAATAGAAAAGAATGTAATAGAAACAAATCTAAAGAAAAACTATGTTTGACTCTTTGGTTATCATCTATTATAATATTTATTGCAAATGTATTATTATTAATTGCTATTGATTAGGAGATAATTATAAAATATGATTAAACATTTATATGATGAAATTGCAAAAAGATGGTTAACAAATTGTGATTCTATTTATATCTATAGTGACACACATTTTTCTGATGTTGAATTATATGATATGAGAGGCCTTTTAAATATACCAGATGATATAGTATTTGCTAAAGAACAAGGTGATTCTAGAAGTTATGACTTATATGTTGAAGAAAGAGTTGAAGTTTTAGATGAGATGCAGATTAAAAACATTAATTCCAAAGCAGGTAAAAACTCTTGTCTCATCATCTTAGGTGATGTTGGTAATATAGAATGTGTTAAGAAATTAAAAGCAAAATATAAAATTCTTATTATGGGAAATCATGATAAAGGTGCTTCTAATTATTTAATGAGATGGGATGCTAAATGGTGGCCAGATTACGATATGGAGGAACTTAAGAAAGATGGGCACACTGAAGTATTAGATTATCCTCCTGGTGCTATTTTATATGGAAAAAGAATTAACGAAGGATTATTTGATGAAGTCTACGAAGGCCCTTTAATGATTAATGATAGAGTTATTTTATCTCATGAACCTATTAATGTTCCTAATTATATGTTTAATATTCATGGTCATGTTCATAAAGCAGATTATAAAGGTGATTCACATCATTTAAATTGCTGTGCAGAAGCCATTAACTACACCCCTATTAATCTTATTAATTTATTGCAAAAAGGGTTATTAAAAGATATTGATTCTATTCATAGAATGACTATTGATTTAGCAACAACTAAGAAAAAGAAAAGAACAAAATAAGTGTATAATAAATAAAGAGGATTATTATTATGATTAATGTTGAATCAAAAATTAGATGTTATGAAGTTAATGATGAAGAAATTCAGGGGTTAGATTATCCAACAATTAAAATCACTAATCATTGGAATGAGCATGAATTTGTAGTTCTAGTAATTAATGGAAATACATACACTGTTTCTGCTAAAGATTTAAAAGCAGCAATTGAAAATGCAACTAATGTAGCAAGATAAAAAAAATAATTGACAAATAAAAATTACAAAATTAAAATAGTAAATGTAGAATAGGAGGATACAATTAAATTATGAATCTACAAGAATTATTTTCAAAAATGGCTAAGCCTAGCAAACCTTATGTATTAGGAAGTGGAAAACCTAATAAGTACAACAAAACCTCTTTAGATGGACATAGAGTCCTTAAAAATGGTTCTATTGTTGTGAGAACAATTAATGTTGCTAAACCTGATGTTAAAAATCCAGGTAAAAAAGTTCCAACTCCAGTTGATGCTTCTTATGATGCTTCATTAATTAAAAGTTACAAAAAAGCATTATCTTCAAAGGTAAAGGCTTAATTAAAATTATGACAAGAAAAGAATATGTTGAAAAAAGGTTACTAGAATTATCTTATAAAGAAGATAAGGATAGTGTAGACCTTAAAGAAGAAAAAAGACTTGAAGAAGAATTAAAAACTCTTTTAAGTGATTGCTAAATTTATTACACTAGGAAGAATATCTAGTGTATAATAGATTGAACCATCATTAGAGATGTTGACCTTAGGTAACTGATTCTAGTGGTAAGTTCAATTAAAATAAGGGCGTAATTCCACCGATAACGGAATCATAATACAATAAGTTTAGGGGAAGATACCATTGAGAAATTACCGACCAGACATAAGGTCAATGGATGAAAATCACTAAACGAAATGGGATGTGGGTCGGTTGCCACCCTAAACTCCAGCCAAGTGGAGAAAGTAGAATAGGCTACGAACAAATCTTGGATACCTCATCTATAGTGCCTAATTGTGTAAGACTAAACTATCGGGCCCACTAAAATTCTTTGAGAGCATAATGACTCAAGGACCCGAGCATGCGATAGATTAAAAGGTAGGATAATATAGGACCTTCCTTAATTAATTTATTTTCTTAAGCATTACCTCCAAGTAATTACTTAATGATATCTTAAGTGAGGGAACTAATTATCATGCGTGGTAATTAAGTTTAAAAGATTACTTTAAATTGGTAGATACATCTTAATTGATGTGTGCTATATAGGTATCATTAACCTTGATAATTATTGGATAGATGAAATACTCAATTCTAATAAATATCTAAAGAGGTGGTTCTCTAATAAAATTGAGAATTTCTCCATGGCGATAGGATATTCATGGTGAGCCTTAATAGTTTATGAATAGGCAATAGCACAAAATAGTAAGAGAATCTATTAAATATGTGCATGGTCTAGTGTAGCCGAAAATACACTAATAGTTCCACCACCCAGTACTGAATGTTGTTTGATGGTATTGAAGACTAACTTGCGTAGAAAGCCTTCTCATCAAGTAAGTGGACTACCTCAGCCTATCATCTTTTAAGAAATAATTACGTCGCCGTCTTAGGACATTGCGTGGTGAAAGCCCATACCAGCATCCTGATTGGGAGCCTTAAAAGTTTGGCTTATAACCATTAGTGATAGGTAATTAACCACATGCTATTTGCAAATACACCTATGGGAACATAGGTTATGTGGTAAAAAGAGACTAAAGCAGGGGAACTCCAGATAGTTGGTCTGCAAAAGAGGGTTGTGCCTCTTATAGGTCCAGAGGATGACGGACTGTGGTTCTAATCCCAGACAAATGGTTCTTGGACCATAACTAACCAAGTGTTCAAGTAATATGTAAACCGCCAGTAATGGTTGAGGTAGCAGGGCCTCAGTTAAAAGGAGTCTAAATATGAAAGAAGAGGAAGGAAAACCTCGTAAACCACTTTTTTAAAAAATTAGACATCAATTAATAAAAGTTGGTGTATAATATAATGAGTAAGAGTTTAGTGGGTGAACCTAAACTAACTACCAAAAAAACAAAAAGATGATTTTCATTCATGTTTTATTGCCTCCTTTCTATAGTTCACCAAAGTGGCTTGAGTGCCACTTTTTTTATTCTTAACTAAAATTTTAAAATAACAATGCTAAAATTAATGTGGTATTTAATTATCACTTTATTTAGGCTATGACTATGAGAATACTTATCCTTTCAATCTCATGGTTTAGTAAGGACTCCTGAGGGGGTCTTTTTTATTTTTTACACTTTAATTTAAGGCATTATTTTATTTTTTACACTTTAATTTATTTTTTTTTATTGACAAATTTATATAATCAAGTTTATACTAATGTCAGATGAATCACATTGGAGGTATTTACTATGAAAACTAAAAATTTAGATAAAAATCAAACTATTCAACTTATTGATTCTTGTAAAAAGAGAATTGATTTTAATAATAAACTTAATGCTTTTGCAAGAAAATTTATGAAAGATAGGGGTCTTGATGATTGGCATCAATTTAATGGATATCATGATGAACCAACACAAGAAATGAAAGATTCCTTATTAGATATTTTAAATAACAACACTTTGTGTGATTTATCTTGGATGTCTAATGATTTAAAATTAGAATATCTTAAGTATACTGGTGCTATCTTTGGACAAGTTTATGGTCCTCATGTTAATGATTATGTAAGAAGAGATTTACATGACCTTGAATCTCATTTAGAAGAAATTGAGCATAGTGCAAATAATAGAGAAGAAGAAAATAGTGAATTTAGAGTTGAGAGAGATTTAGCCTCAAATAGATTAAATCTTTATTTTGATGAAATTCCTAATGAAGAGGCTAGAAGAATTCTTAAAAAGAATGGATTTAGGTATTCTCCTTATCTTGGTGCTTGGACTAGACAACTTACTCAAAATGCTGAAAATTCATTAAATAAAATTAAACAAGAAATGGGAATTAATTAAAATTATGTTGACATCTATTTACAAAAAGTGTATACTGAATGTAGAATAGAAGAGGTAATTTAAAATGAAATTTAACTACAATGATGGTGGAAGAAGTAAGTACTTTCAAGGAAGTTCAGGTGATTGTGTAACAAGAGCAATCGCTATTGCTACTGGTAGAGATTATTTAGAAGTTTACAATGCTCTTAATAAGATGGCTAAAAGAGAATCTGTCAAGAGACACAGAGGTCATAAGAGAAGCCAAAGTAGAAATGGTGTATTTAAAGAGACTTGGAAAAGATATCTTAGAGATTCTGGTTGGGTAAGAGTGTCAACTTGTGAGTTTGGTTCTACTAAAAGTAAAGTTAAATTTGTTGATGGAGCCCTTCCAGAAAAAGGAACTTACATTGTTCAATTAAGTAAACATCTTACCACATTAGTAGATGGTGTTATCAATGATACCTATGATTGTTCTAGTAAAGATTATTATGACTGGGATACAGGTGCATTAGTAACCAATGATGAAAGATGTGTATATGGTTATTATAGAGCCCCTAATGTAGAAGAAAAGAAAATGCATGAAGAGACCTTGGCTCAAGTTGAAGAATTTAAACAATTTAAAGAACAAGAGAAGAAAGAACTTCAAGCAAAGAAACAAGAAGTTAAAAAGCATAATGACAAGATTAAAAAACAATATGCACCTAAGATTAATAAGTTAAAAGCACAACTTAGAAAACTTGAAAGAGAAAGAGATTCTAAACTTCTTCCTACTCCACAAATGGAAAAGGATGCTTGGGCTAAAAGGAGATTTACATTATGAAAGTAGTTCTATTACATAAAGATGTTTACATTCCTGAGTGGGTAAATTCTAAAGTTAAGTACTTACTAGAAAAATATAATAAATTTACTTTATCTCAACATGTAATAAATCATGCTACTAGAGATGTAGATAGAAGTCATGGATATACTTTAGATAAATTAAATGAATCTTTAAGAAATGCTATTGGAAAATCTTTTGAAGCATTTGAAGTAGAACTCATTCAGTATAATGAAGGTGACAAATGGTTAGTTTCAAAAATTTGTATTAGAATTCCTTACTCTTCTAATCAAGAGGCTTGTTTATCTATAAGACCTTATAGAGACCCAATTACAAAAAAGATAGATGTAACTAATGCTCATATTATTACTACTTGGTTAAATAGTACAGAAGATGCACATTACACTTTAGATGAGTCTAAGTATTCAAATAAATTAAAATGTGATATTTTAGGTATTTAAATATAAAGTGTCTTAGAAGGGCTAAAAACAGTGTTAAAATGAATAAGAAAGGAACTCTTGAATTATTATGAGTAGATATAAAGAATCACCAGAGTATAGAGAACTTAGATGTCCTTGTTGTGGAAAGCCTATGCAAGAGATGGAAGTCTTAGATACTTATATGGGTTGGGATGATGAAATGTATGCAGAATCTCATTATAAATATAGATGCAAAGAATGTAATATAAAATATGATGAAAAAGATAAAGAATGGAAACTTCCAAAAGGATATGAAGCAACAATCACTCCTAAACAAATTGATTATTTAAATTTTCTTTATAATGGAGTTACAAGGTATCCTTATGATTTTGATTATTTAGGTAGGCCTAGAAGTGTTTATTTTGATAAATATACTCCTGATGTTTTATCTAAAGAATTTGCTACTAGACTTATTCAAGACCAAGTTGATGCAAGACTAGAATTAAACAAGAATAGAAAAAAGCAAAAAGAGTTTGAAGATTGCATTGAAAAGTATGGGATAAATCCTAGATATCATTATGGTGATGAAGTGGATGGGGTTGAAAGTTATGGTTTAAACATTGAGGATGTGGCTACTATTATTTTTAAAATTAATACTAAAACCTATGAATTAGATTTAAACCATCTAAGAATCAATATTGAAGATACAAATAAATTTTTATCTCTTAATTTACAAGAGTATGTTGACATTCTTATTAAATTAAAGTGTGATTTAATTAATTTAAATAAAGATTAAAAGAGGTGTTATTATGAGCAGTTGGAAAGAAAAACAATCTATGTTAGAACAAGCAGATAAAGCAAACATAAGACTAGCAAAAGAGATTAAGCAGTATAAAGACATTGAAGAAGAATTAGGTATTGATTTAATTACTTTGTTTAAGGCTTTAACTAATGGTTTTTATACAATAAGAGAAGATTTAGGTCTTATTACTGATGCTAGATTAGTTCTTAATCATACTTATCCAAAGTTTGAATTTATTAGAGATGATTCAATGTATTTTTATAACCTAAAAGACTATGGTAAAACTTGGGCATTAACAAAGGAAGAACTCAAAAATGGCAAAGAAGAAAATTAAAGATTTGACTTTAGAAGAAATGAGCAAGATTTGTTCAAAACATACACAAGGTGGTGTTGTTTATTGTGAAAACTCAAATTGTCCTTTATTTTTTGCAGGAACTTGTCTTAAAGGTCTTATTGAAAGATTACAATATATTAAAAAAGAGGTATTGTTATGAAATATAAGATTATTAACAAAATAGTAATGAATGTGGGGGAAGTATATAAACTACACAAAATTATTGCTGTATTAGAATGTAAAATAGTTCGCTATTGGTGTGGAGATTATTGTGAATTAACTTTGTTGGTAGAGGTAGATGAATAATGAAAGCAATCTTAATGAGTATCAAACCAAAATGGTGTGCCTTAATTATGAATAAGGATAAAAAGATTGAAGTTCGTAAAGGCACTACACTATATAAAGCAATTCAAAAACTCATTGATGAAAATGGGTATGCTGACATTTATGCTTATTGCACGAAAGGTAAAAGGATATTAGGGAAAATACTTAATATATGGACTACCTTCAAACCTACTAAATGGACTAACAAAAGATACAATGGCAAAGTTATCTTCAAGTTCCGTTGCTATAAGGTAGAAGAAATATGGAATAATAGATATAAAATGATTTCTTTTCCTAGAAATGATTATGTTGAAAGACCTACATATAAAACAGAGAATATTGCTATGGAAGAATTATTAAAAAAGTCATGCTTGACTGAAAAAGAAATATCTAGTTATTTAGAACTTTCTATTGGTTATGCCATTCACATTAGTGATTTAGAAATCTTTGACAAACCAAAAGAGTTGTATGAATTTCATAAACCTTTAGGTTCATATGATTGTAATCATAATTGTGGAGGTGGTTGCAATATGTGTTGGTGTGAAGGTTGGGAAACTAGATTTCACTTTGAATGTGAGATACAAAAAGCACCTCAAAGTTGGTGTTATACAGAGGTAGATTAATATGATTAAATATGCAGTAGGAGTAAAAATAAATACAGGTTTTGAAAATGAAGAAGAACTGTTTGTTGAGAAACCAAAAATAACAATGGTTTGTGGAACAGGAGAACTTCTACACACAACTTATGCTAAAGATTTTGCTTATTTATACAAAAATAAATCATCAGCACAAAGATTTATAGATAAAGCAATTACCATGTTAGATACAACTTATTCCCTATATATTGTGGAGGTGGAAGAATAATGAAATGTGTTAAACAAGATTTAATAAAGCAAAGAAGATTTATTTTTGATGGTGATGAACCTTATTCTATTGACCCTATAACTATATTATTAGATGAGAATACAAAAACTTGTACTATAACAGATGGTTTTGGAAAAACTTATTCTCATACTTGGAGAGGATTTAATACTAAAGATAATGATTTTATTAAGTTCTTTGAAACATCTGATAGGGATTGGGGATATTTTTGTGGAAAGTTAGGATTAGTCCCAACTCATTTAAATCTTAGTAAATCTAAAAAATATGCTTTACAATGCTTCTTTAGACATATTAATAAAGAAACTTCAAAAGAAGAAATAAAAAGTGTAATTCATAAAATTGAAACCATAAGTACATATGATGTTGAAAGTTTTGAAAGATTGGCCCATATAGTTATAGATGATTATAGTGATGCATGGGATTGTACTTTGGCAATTACATCTTGGGAAGGTACAGAAAAGAATATGAAAGAGGCCATCATTGCCTTAGCACCTATCATTAGAAAAGAATATGCAGAAAAGGAGAACCTAAATCATGAGTCTTAATAATGAAATAGAAGTAGAACTTATTGAAAACTATAAACCAGAATTTTCACAACTTGCTGAAATATCAGAGGTTGAAGTAGTAGTTCAACAAATCATAGTTAATAATGAGATACAAAATATAACTGGACATGCTTTTGTAATTTCATGTCCTAAATGTGGAAGAGTCCTTTATCAATTTCCATATGGTGTTAGTGAGGTTGAAGCACATTTAGCAAGAAATCAAGGAGGAAAAGAGTTATTAAAAATTGCAACTCATTGTCCTTCATGTGGAGTTAAATTAGACTATGGACCTAAAGAAATAATAAATTATTAAAGTTTATATCTAGATATAAACTTTTTTGAAGTATAATAAAATAGGAGTGTTCATGGAAGAAAAGAAAAAATACTTTATATGTAGTGATATTCATAGTTTCTTTGATGAATGGCAAGAAGCCATTATATCTAATGGATTTGATATAAATAACCCAAACCATATTATAGTTATTTGTGGTGATATTTTTGATAGAGGAACTCAACCATTACAAGTATATAACTTTATAAAAAGTTTACCTAAAGAAAGAAGAATTCTTATTAGAGGTAACCATGAAATACTTTTAAGAGAACTTGTAGAAAGAGGTTATGGTGAAAATCATGATAGAAGTAATGGTACTTTAGATACTCTTTACTACTTACAAGGATTGCCTAATGAAGGTGAGTTTAATCATAATTTTTATAGAGAAACTTCTTGTGAAGAATATGATAGTCCTAGATACAATCAAATCAAAATTAAATATGAATCTAAAAGAAGAAATATTTGGAAAGGTTTGATTAAAGAGATTATAGATTGGATTTATAGTGATGAGTGGGTAAATTATTGGGAAACTAATAATTATATCTTTGTTCATAGTTGGATTCCTCTTAAACAACATTTAATAGAAAAATGGGGAATGCTCTTTAAAAATAAAGAAGATGAATATAGAGAAGATTGGAGAAATGCCACTCAATGGGAGTGGGAAGATGCTATGTGGGGATGTCCTTGGCAAAAAGCCTACCTTAAATTAAATAAAACAGGAAAGACTATTGTTTGTGGACATTGGCATACAAGTGATTTCTTTAATCATTTAACTAAAACAAAAAAGGAACTTTATGACTGTCCTATATTCAAATCTAAAAGATATAAATTAATAGGTTTAGATGCTTGTACTGCAGGTTCTAAAAAAGTCAATTGTTTAGTAATGGAGGAGGACGAATTATGAATTCAAAAGAATTAACATTTGGTGAAAGAGTTAAAATTTTATTATCCTATATGAAGATGTCTCAAAGAGAATTTGCTAAGGAAACTAATCTCAATGAAAGTCAATTAAGTAGATTATTAAAAGGTAAGAGAAAACCTTTATATTATGAGATAGTCTCTATAACTAAAGTTTTAGGGATTCCTTATGATTGTTTAGTTGGTAATTCTTCTTTATTTGATAAGTTATTATTAACTATTGAAGAAGTGGTGGCATCTTCACTTTGGTGAGGTGGCAAGGGGCCCAAGTAACTTATTATTTTATTATATGGTTTACTAAGGTATATTATGGTAAATTATTAATAATTAATTTATTTACTATTCTATAAGAATAGATAAATAATTATTATTAAAGTGTAAAAGTGACATAAAGTCAGTGAATGTATGAATACTATGAATATTATATTTATATAATATGAATAGTATGAATACATGAACTTAAAACCCCATGGTAGAAAGAAAATATAAAATAAAAGAAAGAAATATTCCCCTTTTTTCTTATGAACTTAGGTGTATAATATTTTGAACAATATAAGAAAGGAATTGTTAGTATGGGAAGAGAATTAGGTATCCATAGAATTGATTTCTTAAAGGATGGTAGTGCTATAATTAGGCATAGTGATTTTAATCTTTGTGGTAGAACAGAATTTACAAATAGTATTACTCAATTATTTTATAATGCAGAACCACAAGTAGATTATCTCATTATTAGACCTAAAGGATATTCAAATGAGAATAAAGAACTTGAAAAAGTTAATAAAGTTCATGTTGCAGTAGAAGATAACTATTGGGATGAAAAAGAATTTGATATGGAATATTCTATAGTTAGTAGAGAAACTATAAATGATATTTGTAATGAACATATTGATAAGGATAATAATGAATTAGAAAGAGAAAGAGCAATGATAGAAGATGCTAGAATTGCTAGACAACATACAACTAATTTAAAAGATTTTGAAGATTTCTCAAATTTGATTGATGACCTTATAGAACATTACAATAACTACTCTAGAGAAGCAGAAGATTATTTAAATGCAATTAAAGGTATAGAAATTAACTTTACTTATAATTCATCTATTGTTAAGGAGGAAGTAGTTGAATCTTATATTCTTCTAACTTATAGTGAGTAAAATTATGAATAAACAAAGTTTTAATATTAATACACCTAATGGTAGAAAACATTTTCAAAAATTATTAGATACTCTTTTAGACTATAATTCTGATAAGGATGAAAATTATTATAATGACATTCATATTTATCAAGAAGAATCTTTTATTGTAATTGAATGGGAACATGTTCCTTACTCTCATGAATGGGGAGGTCAATTTAAATATGTTGATTATGATGAATATATAATGAAAGAAGTTAATTTCCCAGATAATCATTATGAGTTTGTATTTCCTGAAGATGTGAACAATAGACTTAAAGAATGGCATGAAGAACATCCAGAATGGGTAATGAATGAATTTGGTATGTGGACTAAAAAGGAACCAGAGACAAGATTAAAAATTCAAAAAGAAAAGATATAGTGTATAATAAAATGAAAGGATTTATTTGTATATGGCTAAAGAAGAAAAAGAAGAATTAAGTTTTCCTACAGGGATTGTACCTCAAAAGAGAAGTCTTTTAATTAATCCAAAATCAAAGTGGTTCAATCCTAAAGTTGCTAAAAGAAGAGCAAAAGAAAAGAATAGAAGAAAAGTTAATCAAATGAAAAGGAAATAAAATATTTATGAAAGAAAAAATTAAAATTGTAATGGGTGTTCCATCTTACCTTATAAAAACAAAAGAAGATTTAAAGGAAATTAAAGAAAATGCAATCAATGAACTTCTCTCACAATTTTCTTATTTAGATATAACTAAAGAAAATATTGATGTTGTTGTTAAAGAATCAAATGATTCATTTTATATGAAGATTGTAGATGAAGATGAAGGTCTTTTAGAAGAAGGAAAAGATGCTACTTCAACTAAGATTAGATTTTCAGAAGAACCAATTGACCTTAAAAAGGTTTTAGATAAGGACGATAAAGAAAAAGATTCATTTATTGTTAATGATGATATTACAAAAGACCAAGAAAAGACTTGCATAGAAGATGATAATATTAGTATTTGTGAACTAGATGCACCAGAGGGTCCAGAGGGATTAACTAAATTTGGAGAAAATATTGCTTTACTTAAGTTATTCCTTATGCTAAGTGATTCTAGTAGATGTGAAGAATTGCATTCAAATTACGGTACATTTGGATTAGATTCATTTGAGAAAAGTTTTCTTTTAAAGAAGTTATTTGTTGAATCTGGTTTAATCTCTAGTATTGAGAGAGTTAAAGAAATTTTAGAAAAATAATTAAGAATCTTAAAAAGATTCTTTTTTTTTATTGACATTATTTTTGAATCTCTTTATAATATAGGCAGAGGTAAGAAAATATGATGTATCAAATTCCACTTCAAAAATTAGATAAACTTGAAAAGAAGATTAATAGAATTATCAACAAAGGTGCTCCTATTAAATTTGAAATTGGAGAAGATTGTCTTATTCCTTATACTATTGATGGTATTTATGAAATTAATGGTTCTTTAAAAACTTTTTATATGAAGGCTAAAGAAGTCTTTGTAGAAGGTGTTTATGTTATTAATGGTTGGAGATTTGTGGCCACTTTAGAACACAAAGAAAGTGGAAATATCATTAGATGTGTAGATTCTTCTTTAGAAGGAAAAATTCCTGAGAAGTATAGAACTTGTGCTCCATATTGTGACCATTGTAAACAATCTAGACATAGAAAAGACACTTATCTTATTTATAATGAATCTACTAATGAATTTAAACAAGTAGGCAAATCTTGTTTAATGGAATATACTTGTGGATTAAGTGCTGATGTATGTGCTCAAATTTGTTCTTCTATTTCTATGTGTGAACAAGCAAGTGACTTAGATGATGAATTTATGAGAGTAGTTAGAAATTCTATGAGAAATTCTTCTTGTGCTTCTTCTAAAGAAGTTAAAGAAATTTCTTATAACTATGTCAAGCAAAATGGATATAAAAGTGGAGAAACTACAAGAGCCATTTCAGATTTAGTTTTTGGAAGAGGAACTAATGATAAGGCTTCTAAAGAAGATATTGAAAAAGTAGATGCTTGGGTTAACTCCATGGATGCTAACAATGACTACCTTAAGAATGCAAAAGTGGCTTGGAACTCTAAATACAGTGAATATAGAGACATTGCTTTTATTGCTTCATTGATTAATACTTATTTTAAAGAAATGATTAAATTAGAAGAATTAAATAAAACCAACAATACTTATATGGGAGAAGTTGGTGATAAAGTTGTATTTAAAGTTGCTTCTAGAAGAGTTCTTTATAGTAAAGGTAAATATGCCTATTATGGTGATGAAGTATTAGTGTGGGAAATTCATGATGAACAAGGACATACAATCTTATGGTCAACTTCTACTTTTGTTAGTGTAGATGATATTATTCAAGCCAAAATCAAGTCTTTAGGAGAATATAAAGGTGTTAAACAAACCATTATTACTAGAGGTACAATTCTCTATAGTAGAGGAGATATTTATGAAACTAAAGAGGAAGAAGATAGTGCTAGAGAAAGTGCTATGGATGCCCTTGATAAATTTCTTTCCTTGTTAGATTAAAATCTAAATCACTCATTAAGTTGGGTGATTTTTTTTTATTTGAATACAAGTAAATATTACTTTAATAATGCTAAATTAAGTGAGAAATTCAAAGAGTTATACTTTTCTCATATAATCAAAAAGTAAAGTTATGCCTACTAGATATAAAAGGCAAGGAGAATTTATAATGAAATTAGAAAAAGTAACATTCAAATCAAATGGAAGTATTTTAGAAAAAGTTGAAGATGCTAATAAACCTACTAAAGTAGAGCCAGAAAAACTAGATGATATTGATTTAGGTGACCAAGAAGCAATAGCAAAAAGAGAAGAACAAATTAAAAAGATTATTGCAAAAAGACTTGAAGCAAATAAAAAAGTAGCAGAAGAAACTAAAGGTGAAGACCATGCTATTTTAAGCAAAGATATTAAAGTTCAAGAAAAACTTTGCAAAGATAGAAAAGAAGTTGGTGCTTTAGTTGAATCACTTAAAGCAAAAGGAATTAAACCTTTTGTTAAAAAAGTTAATGAAGGTGAAAATAGATATAAAGTCTTTTACAAACCTTTAAAAGAAAGTGATTGTGATAATGTGGATATTGAAGCACTTGAATTCTATGTTAAGAATTGGAATGAAGGTGACAACATTACAGTTACAGCAGACCTTTTAAATGTTTTAGAACAATCTTTAGAAATGTATAAAAAACATTGTAATGAAAAGTTAGATGAGAAATTGTCTAAAAATGAAAAAATTGATTTAGTAAATTCAATCATAAATGTATGTGAAAAATATGTTGAATATGTTAGTACTTTAGGCAATGAAAATGCTCATTCAGATAGAATTTTAGAAGATATTATTTCAAGAGTAAAAGAATTAGAAGGTGAGCATGAATCTCAATTTAAAGAAGATTATATTAGTGATGTTAATGCTTCTAAGGCTTATTGGGCTAATGAAGTTAAATATCAATTAGAAAATATTGAAGACCTTTCTCAAGATGAAAGAATTTTAAATGCAAGTGAAGAAACCATTAATGAGATGGCTAATAGAATTGCAGAAAAATTATTAGATGATGACCATATGTGGAATGAAATCAATGACTCTATTGAATGGTATATCTACCATGATGAATACATGCTTGAAAATAGAAAAGATGAATCTTTAAATGAAAGTGATACTTCTTTAAATGAAGAAATTATTTCTAAAGAAGAATTAAAAAAAGTTGTGGATAGATATGACTTAGATAGTATTATGAAAGGTGATTTAGATTCTCAAGATACTGAAATCAATGAAATAATTTTAGATTGTGTTGATATAGTTAATAAAGATGGAGTTGAACCTTTTACAAGTGAATGGGATGAACTTTATGCTAAGGTTGAGCCATTAGTGTATGCAGAAATTAGAAGTAGAGGATACAAAACAGAATCTACATCTTGCTCTAAAAAAGGTGCTAGAAAACTTAAAGAAGATTTAGAGACTCAAAAACAAGCAGCATTTGAAAATGCTTGTGATTGTTTAAAATATGGTTATGGAAAAGATAAATGGAACTCATGTGGTCTTTCTAAAGAAGATGCAGATGAAGTTTGGAATAAAGCCTTTGCAGAAATGAGTAAGGAAGAATCCAAAAAACCTATTAATAAAAAGATTTCTAACCCAAGAAAAGAATTAATTAAAGAAGAATCTCACAAAGGTCCTTTTGAAATTGAATATTGGGTAGATGAAGAAGCAAGAGATATGGGCTTTGGTGATATCTACTTAGAAAGATTTGATGACTTAGAAGAAGCAAAAGAAGTAGCAGATTCTTTATTTGGAGAAGTTGCTAGTGTTGAAGTTTTAGATGCAAATGGTCAAGTTGTTTATGGAAGATATCCAGAAGATGAAAGTTGTAATAAAGAAACAATCAAAGAAGATACTAATAAAGAAATTTTAAGTGAGTTAAAAAAGGCTCCTATAGGTTATCATGGTACTATTGATTCAGATTGGGGAGATGATTTACATATTTATAAAGTATCTAACAACCATATACTTACAGTTGATGATGAAAATGCTTGTTATTATATAGATTCTATTTCTCAATTTGTTAAAGACCTTGTAGGTGATATACACTTTGATGAATCATTAACCATTGATGAAATTAAATCTTTATTTAATAATCTTAAGAAAAATGATTATGCTTATATGAGTGGAGGTAAACTTCCACAAGAAATAACTAAATTGTTTAGTTTAAAAGATGAAAGTTGTTCTAAAAAGACAATTAAAGAAGAAGCGGAAGTAGCAATGGTTGAATATTGTGTCATGGATGAACTTGATAACAATATTGAAACTTTTTCCGAGGAAGAAGAAGCAATTGAATGGGCTAAAGCCAATGGTGGTGTTAGAGTATTAGAAGTTGAATATGGCCCAGAAGATGAATATGGTGATGCTCCAGAATTAAGTGCTTTTGAGATTTGGGCTCTTGAAGATGAATCTTTAAAGGAAGAAGATAAACCTGCACCTAAATCTATTGGAGATTGTCAAAAATGGATTGATTATGATATGAAACATTATGGCAAGATTTCAAATAATACTAATGAAATTATTAAGAAAGCAGGTTTCCAAATTATAAAGGATGACCATGGTGACTATGAAGTTACTGCTGGTAAATATGAAGATTTGGATAAAGAAAAGAAATTTGCTAAAAAAGTAGTTAAGCCAGGTGTTCAAATAGATGATGATGACATGGATGCTCATATTAGTTTTAATGAAGCAGAAGCACATGCAATGATTGGGGATAAACCAATTGTAGAAGACCAAAAATCTGAAATTGAACAAGCAAATGATTTTTCAAGTACTATGATGAATAGTGATGCTTTACAAGCATTAGAAGATGATGACAATATTTAAGGAAGGCAATATATTAATATGATGAAAAGAGAAGTTATTAAAGAGGCTATCTTATTAGATGAACCTATTGATGAATTACCTCCTGTTGTAATGTCCACTCCAGAAATTGAAGAACCTACTATAGATGATTCAATAAAAGAAAATGCTATGTCTAGTGTTATTGCTAATGAAATTGCAAATACATATGCTAGTATAGATTCAATTAAAAGCATTATTGCTACTTTATCTAGTGAGATGCCAGAAAGAGAAGATATCATTGCTATTATGAATCAGTTAATTGATGATAAAACAATTCATGTAGGTATGTTACAAAAAGCAATGGACTTGATTGATGGTAAGTCAAATGAATTAATAGATGGTGGTATTGAAGCAGCAGAGATTGCTTCACATAATACACAAGAAGGAGAGTAATCATGGAAGTTAAATTTGTTAAAAGAAAATTAAAAGAAGAATGGAATAAAAAATCTCTTTTAAAAGTTTTAGAACTTATTGGTAAAGCCCATGATGAAATAATGGAAGCCCAAGATGAATTGAGTTCTATAAAATATGAGTATGAAGATAATGATGCTGTTGAAGTTGATTTATTAGATTCTTTGGAATATATATTAGATGATTTAGAAAGTGTTCTTAGTGAACATGATTATATGGGTAGTGATGACCCTATAGAAACATTTATTGAAAATAATTAATAGGAGGTAATCAATTTATGGGAATGTTTGATGATTATAAAAACTTAGACCCAGATTATATTCCTAATAATAAACATAGATGTATTCCCTGTAAACAAAATAATATAGTTGCTGGTGGTAGTAGTTTTTTACTTTTTGAATTACCTAAATTTTATAATGAGGGCTTACAAAAAGTAACTATTATATTTAATCAAGAGCAAAGATTAACTATGCTTAAGGAACCTACATCTGTGGTTGTAGATGAACATTTTTTGTTTATAGAATGTAATTTAAATTCTACCGAATCTTTACAATTTGGTGATACAAATTTAGATACATTGGTGCAACTAAAACTAGAATATAGTGATAGAATTTTATATACAGAAATTGAAAAAATTAATATTATTCCAACTTTAGAAATTGATGAATCAATATTGATTAGTGTAGATACTGGTGAAAATTAAATGAATGGAAAGATTATTAAAAGTAGTAATTTAATTCCTGTAAAAGTTTTAGGGAATAATGAAATTAAAACTAAATCTAAGCATGACACTGTAGATTCTTTTCTTGATGCCAAAATAAATAAAGAAATAGAAAGAGCAACTGAAAAAGAAGATGATTTACAAAGACAAATAGACAATTTAAAAGAATTTGGTTTTTCTGTTAAAGATGTAGTTGCCACTCATCAAGATTTAATTGACTATGATACCAGTAATCTTTTAGACAAAGATGTTATAATTGTTATAGATGATGGTGGTTATAGTTCTTTTTATAGATGGTGTAGTGTTTCATCTACATTTATTTCATTAGGCTCTTCTAGTTATACTATAGACCAAGTAGATAGATTAATATTAGATTTACAAAATCAAATAGATTATTTAGGTTCTAAAGGAGCAATTAGAGATGTTGTATTAAGTCATCAAGATTTAATTAATTATGATATTTCTAGTTTAATAGAAAATGATATTGTCATTGTTTTATCAGATGAGGTTTTAAATAAAGCAACTACATACTATAAAAAAGATTCTAGTGGAAATATGGTTATTTGTGGTACTTTAGGGCCTACCTATTATACTAAAGATGAAATTGATGCCATGATAATTGCAATAAATGAAACTTTAGCAGACCATGAGGAAAGAATTACTGACAATAGAAATGAATTAGATTTTAGAATTACAGAAGAAGAAGCATATGATATATTATCTAATTAATATAATAATTATGCTAAATTTATTGATAAAGTGAAATATTGATGAGGGAGAATTGTACATATGATTACATGGGTAACTGGAGATAAAGTTCAACAAATTAGAGGCCTTAGTTCAGATATTAAACCTACTAATGCATCCTTAAAAGAAGGAATCATTCCTAATGGTTCTGTATTCTTTGAAATGGACACAAGTAAAATATACATGTTCAATTATGATAGCCAAACTTGGTTAGAAGTTAGTAATGCTGTTATTGCTCTTTAATTAAAAATTAAATTTATTATTTAAAAAGTACTTAATTGATTTATTAAGTGCTTTTTATTTGCTAAATTTAGAGAAGTAAGTCTTAATTTTAAATTTATCAAAGGAGATAAACTGAATATGGCAGGAACCAAAAATATATTAGGAAGAGAATCTTTATTAGCAATTAAAGATAAATTAGATACAAAAGTAGATAAGGAAGAAGGTAAAGGCCTTTCTTCAAATGATTTTACTGATAGTGAAAAATTAAAATTAGAAGGTATTGAAAATGGTGCTCAAGTTAATCCTGAACATTATTTAGAAAGTGCTTCTGTTAGTGAAAATACATTAACTATAGTTCCTAATATTGGTGAACCTATTGTGTTTACTGGTGGAAGCATTGATGCTTATACTAAAGAAGAGACTAATGCATTATTATCTAATAAAGTTGACAAAGTTTCTGGTATGGGTTTATCTCATAATGATTTTACTGATAGTGAAAAATTAAAATTAGAAGGTATTGAAAAATGGTGCTCAA